>Ga0114931_10000087_pt1 | contig 94929 bp, 90 predicted proteins | sample 2SBtaG_FD_89579 | JGI IMG/M metagenome (GOLD analysis project Ga0114931, IMG submission 89579) | Deep subsurface microbial communities from Kolumbo volcano to uncover new lineages of life (NeLLi) - 2SBTROV14_V59a metaG | ecosystem: Environmental > Aquatic > Marine > Volcanic | place: Kolumbo...
AATTTTATACATGGATTCCTCTATTCTTATCGAAGACAGAGAACGAAAGCGGCTCAACAAAAACCTTTGTAAACCCAGGGTGAAGTACCGCACGACCGAGGGGCCATGGCTCATGCTACTTCTTCAGCTTATCCGCAAATGCTGCCCTAAACTTCGCCAGTTTGGGCTGGATCACATACTGGCAGTATCCCTTGTTGGGGTTAAGCTCATAATAGTCCTGATGATAATCTTCAGCTTCATAAAATGGCCCTGCTGGTGATATTTCAGTCACGATAGGATTTGGATATGCACCAGACTCGGTGAGCCGCTGCTTGTAGAACTCGGCTTCTTTTTTTTGTTCTTCATTCTGATAAAAGATCACCGAACGGTACTGGGTACCCACGTCATTCCCTTGCCGGTTGAGCGTGGTAGGGTCATGGGTTTTCCAAAAAACCTCTAGAATTTCCTTGAAGGTGACGATCGAGGGGTCGTAGGTAATTTTCGCAATCTCGGCATGGCCGGTGGTACCCGTACAAACCTGTCGGTACGAGGGGTTAGCGATATCACCACCCATATATCCTGATTCCACAGATATTACTCCTTTTAGTTCCTGAAAAACAGCCTCTACACACCAGAAACAACCAGCTCCCAGGGTGGCAATTTCAGTTTTATCGTTGGCTTTGTTTTGTGCTGATACCGTCATAGATAGTAAAATTAGAATTCCAAATATCCCTTTCATGATCGATGATGTTTAAAGAATAAGAACGTAAATCCCACTTTATGGATTAATCAAAGATAAGGATTAGCGTATAAATGACATATTGTATGGATGAACAATACCGCTTAGGTAAATTCAGCTAGTACTGTTTTACCGGCTTTGGTCTTTGTGCCGGGAGATACTTTTAAAACAGCATCTGTTGGAAGGAAAACATCTACCCTGGAACCGAATTTAATAAATCCAAATTCCTGTCCCTGGCCTACACCACTCCCTTCTTCGATATACCATTTGATACGACGAGCCATGGCACCTGCAATTTGCCTGACCAATACCTCTGTGCCCGACAACATCCGTAACACCATGGTGGTCCGCTCATTGTTCATGGAAGATTTAGGATTCCATGCAACATGGTAACGACCGGGATGATACTTAAATAATGTTACTGTACCCGAGACTGGCGACCGGTTAATATGAACGTTGATCGGCGACATAAAGATGGATACCTGGATGCGTTTATCGTTGAAGTATTCACCTTCCGTTGTTTCTTCTACTACCACCACTTTACCATCTGCAGGAGCGATCACCTGGTTGTCTTCATAATTTGCTTTAACCGACGGATTTCTAAAAAACTGGAGAGTTGCAATGAAAAACGCGATGGAAAATCCGAGTACCAGGTATTGAAAATCAGACTTTACAGGGACGAATACGGCTAACATCCAGTTGATGGTAGTAAGAACAATCAACAGGGTAAACAGCAGTTTTCTTCCCTCTTTATGAATGGTCATTCTTAGCAATTTAATGCAAAGTAACAAAGAATGCTAAAATCCACCGCGGTAGGCATATGTTTTTGCCACCTTATCGATGGCCACCATATATGCAGCAATTCTCATGGTTACATTGTATTCCTTGGCGGTCTGATACACCTTATCGAAGGCATCTTTCATAATCCTGTCCGACCTCCGGTTGACCCTCTCCCGCGTCCATTTATATCCTAATCTGTTTTGAACCCACTCAAAATAAGATACTGTTACCCCTCCGGCATTGGCAAGGATGTCCGGTACAACTAGTATCCCTTTATCACTGATGACCTTATCTGCCTTGTAGGATGTAGGTCCGTTTGCGCCTTCAACGATAAGGGAGGCCTTGATATCATCAGCATTTTTCTTGGTGATCACGTTTTCTTTGGCTGCGGGGATCAATACATCCACATCGAGGGTCAACAACTCTTCTCCCGGTATCTTCTCCGCATCTGGAAGACCCTCAAGACCTTCATCATGCGAGTCACGGTAGATCTGGGCCGCCCTGGCATCGATCCCTTCGGGGTTGTAGTAGGCCCCTGTAATATCGCTTATCCCAACAATTTTCACCCCTCGCTCGGCCATCAGAGTAGCAGCATAAGATCCTACATTGCCAAATCCCTGGATAGCGCAGCTCGCCCCATACGGGTTGATTTTTTCCTTCTCCATAGCTACCAGAGCAGATACCATAACTCCCCTGCCCGTAGCTTCAGCACGTCCCAGGGATCCTCCAAGAACGATGGGCTTGCCGGTCACTACCGAATTGACGGTCATCCCATTGGCACGGGAGTACTCGTCCATCAACCATGCCATTTCCCTGGGTCCTGTTCCCATGTCCGGGGCAGGGATGTCCTTGTCCGGGCCAAAAATTTCATTCATGGAGTCGGTATAAGCGCGCGTTAATCGCTCGATTTCACCTTTTGACATCTCTCGAGGATTACAGGTAATGCCACCTTTTGCGCCACCGTAGGGGATGTCCACTACAGCACACTTCCAGGTCATCCATGCGGCCAGGGCTTTTACTTCATCAAGGTTGACGGCAGGGTCAAATCGTATGCCACCTTTTGACGGTCCAAGGATCTTGGAATGAATTACCCGATAGCCTTCAAATACCCTGATGGAACCATTGTCCATGGTGATGGGTAAGGAGACAATCACTTGCTTTGCTGGAGATTTCAGTACATTATAAATCTCATCATTAAGTCCCAGCGTTTGCGACGCCAGGTCGAACCTCGACATCATTGATTCAAAAGGATTCTCATGATCAACAATGGGAGCAGGCTCTATATATGCCATCTACTTGGTTGATTTATTTGATGGCGCAAAATTAGTAAATTAACTCCGGTATGAACGACCAAAATAATCTAGAATATTTTGATAAAAACAACGATAAACGGGCTTGCCAACAGGAGGCTGTCAAATCGGTCGAGGAATCCTCCATGACCCGGAATAGATGAGCCCGAATCCTTAATTTCAATGCTGCGTTTGAAGAGAGATTCCACAAGATCTCCGTAAGTACCCGTAATAACAATAAGGGCCGCTGCCGCAAACCATTGGCCTAATCGTAAATCGTGAAAGAACGTAGAAACACCCCAGGCCATGGCCAGGGCTACAAGCCCTCCTCCTGCACTTCCTTCCCAGGTTTTCTTAGGAGATATGCGCTCAAATAGCTTTTTCTTGCCAAAGATGATACCTGAAAAATAAGCGCCCGTATCACTTGCCCAAATAATGAGCATGGTACCGATGACGATCTGATGGCTGTATTCTCCAGTGGAAAAGACTATCACGTTGAGCAATGAAAAGGGGATGGCTACATATATAATTCCCAGGTAAGTGAAAGCCACATGAGTAAATGGTTTTTCATCCTTCTTATACAACTTGACCAGGAATACCGATGCCAATAAAGGGAAAACAAAAAGAAAGTACTTCATCGGTATTATATCCGCCTCCACCAGGAAGGTAAAGGCAAAGAAGGAAAGGCCTATCAGGGTACCCCAATACTTCAGGGGTAACATGTCGTCCAACCTGGCCAGTTTGTAAAACTCAAGCTGAGTAAAGGCCGTGATCAATAGAAAAATCACGAAATAAGACCACATGCTTAAGTATGTGCCCCCAAGGATGATAACGGCACCTGCAACTGCTGTAGGAACGCGTCGCGAAAGACTACTGAATTTACTGGAATCGGACTTCATGTTCAATAATATGCAAAGCTTTTACAGCATAAATAGGAGCCACATGTACTTCATATTGACCGAAAATTTTATAGGCGGAATCTTTCTTGTTGACGATAACCGGATCGCACTGGTGGTCTTTTAACACGTCCTTCACAATTTCTACTTTGTGCAATTGTTCGGATTCAAACACTTTCACCCAGTTGGTCATTGGTAGATTTTTGAAAATTAGATCGAAACAAAAGTATTATCACTGCAGTGACCGCCGTTGAGAGGGCAATTTGAAAAAACGGTAATGACCCGGAATCTTCTATATTGTATGACACGATGTCCAGGTTATACAGGTACAGCATCAACAAGGTGAGTGCATTATTGGTAAAATGAGCGATCATGGGATAAAGCAGGCTACCGGAAAAATAATACAGATAACCAAATAACACCCCAAGGAACATTCTGGGTACAAGCCCATAAAACTGGAGATGAAAAGCACTGAACAAAAAGGCTCCGATCCAAATGGCAGCATGGATGTTATGGCTGATTCGGAACACATGGTTTTGTACCAATCCCCTGAATACCAACTCTTCGCCAATGGCCGGTATCACTGCTATTACCACAAGTCCCAGGATGAATTGCCCTGGAGTATCAAAATGAGTAATGAACTCAGAGGTTTCTTCAAGCATATTTTCCATGGCCCGCAGTTTTGATTCTATCCCTGACATAAAAGATGGAAGCTGTAGATTTTGATTCCATTCGATGAAAGGAGAATTAAATCCCATAAAGAACGGTACGATCAGACAAGACAACAGTATACTTACGGGAGCCCAGGACTGCTTTGAAAGCTGGCTGATTGAAGAATGATAAATATATTTCATCAGTATCCAGGGAAAGAGAATGAATCCGGTAAACGAACCTATTCCCTGCATGATGATTAAAGGAACCCTTAAATGATCTTTATTCACGGGATTACTCACTTCAGAGATAAAATCCATCAGTGAGCCATCATAAAACGGGAAGACGAAAACAAATCCAAGGAGCGCCCCGATCATTTGAAAGCCTACCATGGTCACGGCCAGAGTGATAATGAGGAGAACCCAGGGGTTCTTGTCTTCTGCAATAGGGGTTAAGGCTGGATTATTTGTTTGAATAATGACTGATATTTGTTTTACTCGCAAAAGTAAGTCTAATATTCCATTGGAAAAGATTTAATTTTGAAGCCCAAGCGAGGTTGAAAGATGGTTCGAATTGGAAAAATTGAATTAGGTAGTTTCCCTTTACTTCTTGCCCCAATGGAGGATGTGAGTGATCCACCATTCAGGGCGGTTTGTAAGGAAAATGGGGCTGACCTTATGTATACAGAGTTTATCTCTGCCGAGGGCCTCATCCGGGACGCTTACAAAAGCCGGCAGAAGCTGGACATTTTTGATTATGAACGCCCCATAGGGATTCAAATTTTTGGTGAGCATATAGAAAGTATGCGTCGGGCAGCAGCTATTGCCGAACAGGCCGAGCCGGAGTTGATCGACATTAATTTTGGATGCCCGGTAAAGAAGGTTGCTGGCCGTGGGGCAGGTGCCGGCATCTTACTCGACCTCCCCAAAATGCAGAGCATGACAGCGGAAATTGTAAAACAGGTGGACTTGCCTGTTACGGTGAAAACGAGATTGGGTTGGGATGAAAACTCCATCAATATTGTGGAAGTTGCAAAGCGTTTACAGGATGCAGGTATTCAGGCACTCACCATCCATGGCCGCACCCGCAAGCAAATGTATAAGGGTGAGGCAGACTGGTCTTATATAGCCAGGGTGAAAGAATGTCCTGACATTTTCATTCCCATTTTTGGAAACGGTGATGTAGATACCCCGGAGAAAGCGCTTGATGTAAAAAACAAATATGGTGTAGATGGGGTGATGATCGGTAGAGCATCCATTGGCTATCCCTGGCTGTTTAATCAAATAAAACATTACCTCAATGCAGGTGATCATCTTCCCGGGCCATCCATTCCTGAGCGAGTTAACGTGGTCAGGCAACACCTGCAATTTTCAATTGACTGGAAAGGAGAGCGAACAGGGGTATTTGAGATGCGAAGACATTACAGCAACTATTTTCGTGGTCTCCCGAACTTCAAGCCTTTGAGGACGCAGCTTGTTGAAGAAACAGACTACCGGATGATCTTTCAAAAACTAGATGAAATAGAGGAGAAATATGCTTTGGTAATGGAGCTGGCTGAATGAGCGGTGTTACTCAGTCAAAAAAGCTTTCGCTTGCCTGGATTCTCCTTATCATTTTGACTCTTATCTGGGGAACATCATTCATTCTTATAAAAAAGGGACTGGAGGCCTTTTCAGCTGGCGAGGTTGGAGCCCTTCGTATTTTTTCAGCAGGAGTTGTCCTGTTGCCTATTGCCTTTTTCAAGCTAAAAAGAGCCAATTTTATCCAGGCCTTCTATATTTTTATTGTTGGATTTGTAGGAAGCCTGATCCCCGCTTTCCTGTTTGCAAAAGCTGAAACCCAAATTGATAGCGGGATAGCCGGAGTGCTCAACGCCCTGACGCCACTTTTTGTGTTGCTGGTAGGGGCCATGATGTTTAATCAGTCTATTACCAGGCGAATGAGTTTGGGATTGTTCATTGGTCTTGTTGGGACGATCATATTGATCACGTCAGGACAATCTCTTGTCCCCGCCAATTTGAATTTTTATGCTTTTTTTATCCTGTTGGCTACCATTTGTTATGGACTGAATGTCAACCTTATTAAGTTCAGGTTAAAGGGCGTCGGGGCCATAACGATAACTAGTCTTTCCATGGTTTTTGTTCTGCCTATCACAGGTTTTTACTTATTTTTTATTTCTGATTTTAGGACCCACCTCGCTTCGGTGCCGGATGCTTCTTATTCGTTTTTTTATGTTGTAATGCTTGGTGTAATGAGTACGGCCATTGCTATGGTCCTTTTTAATAAACTTGTTCAATTAGTCTCACCTGTTTTTGCCAGTATGGTCACCTACCTCATCCCCATCGTGGCATTAGCATGGGGGATTATGGACGGAGAGTTGGTTTTACCGCGCCATTACATTGGGATGGTAACCATCCTTGCCGGAGTCTACATTACTACTAGAACCAGGTAAACCGGTTACCATCCAGCTGGCCGGATGGCATCCATGACGAACCTTTGTTACACCATCTGCTGTTATTTTGTTTAACCCATTACTATTGGCTATCTAAGGCTACCGGGTTCCGATTTCAATACACAAGCAAGCATGCAGTATTTCGCCCTGTTATTATTGTTCATTATTGGGTTGCCCTCATTGAGTCAAAATGCGGTAAAGACTGATACGCTGAAATCCAGAAGGGAACGGAGGCATGCCAGGCAACAGCGGAAAATACAAGAGGGGCGCTTTATGTTTTTTCCTATAGGGGCCCCGGCTTCAACTCCCGAATTGGGGTTTTTAGTGGCCTTGGGAGGGATCCCCAGCTTCAAGACCCATCGTAGTGATTCCATTATTCAACGTTCTTCCGTTCCAATGACGATTGGGGTATCAAGTACGGGGGCTGTAGTGGCTCAGGCCTTGTTAAGCTCTTATTGGTTCCAGGACAGGATGAGGATATTTGCTGATATCTGGTATAAGAACTTACCCGACAACTATTGGGGAGTGGGTTTTCAAAACGCCGCCTAGAGATTAGAAAGTGATTCTATTACTGCCTATGACAGGAAATGGTGGTGGTTCAACCCACGCGTCCTTTATCAACCCCGAAAGCATTATTTCATCGGGGTGAATATTGACTTCAATTACACGCAGGGATCCAACCCCAGCAAAGGGGTGGCCGCTGATCCTGATTACAACATGTTTAACAACAAACCGCTAAACACAGGTCTTGGTTTGATCGTACGATTTGATTCAAGGGATGTTCCGGTAGATGCCAGGCAAGGCGTGTTATTTGACCTCCGCTCAACGTTCTACGGCTCCTACCTGGGGGGTGACAATCAATACCAGGTTTACCAGGTTGATTACAGGCATTTCCTTCCTATTCATCGGGAGGGACAAACCCTTACCTGGCAAGCAAAACTGCGGATCAGCCATGGTGCTGTACCCTATGGCGAGCTCTCCCAGCTTGGGACTCCTTTCGATCTAAGGGGCTATACCTGGGGAAGGTATCGGGACAAAGATCTGTTTTTTATTCTGAGCGAATACCGCCACATATTTCTTAAGCGTGATCGATCGTTAAGTCGTCACAGCTTCGTATTATGGGGAGGGACAGGGTCTGTGTTTAAAAAATTTAGCTTCAACAATGACCAGGTAAACCTGATATGGAACCTCGGGCTCGGGTATAGGATCGAGGTCCAACCACGCACAATTATTCGCCTTGATTATGGTTTTGGTAATGATACAACAGGTTTTTATTTTAATTTCAACCAGGCATTTTAAGTGTACTTCATTATTCAACACAAGGCGGGTTTTCTTCCATGTTGAAAACAAGATTGAATAGTCTTTTCCATGTATATTCGCCCTACCAACAAGTGTAAGTATCCTTTGAGAGGTAAATCAAGAAAATTCATTCATAGATAGAAATGGTAGATTATCATTCTTTTGCAGATCCTAAGAAAGCGAGAATAACAAGTCTTTTCTGGAAAGCCAGGGTTGATTTTGGAAAACGTGTCATTACTGGTTCGGCCACTTACCGGTTTAGCTATGAACCTGGGGCTACGGAGATCATTTTTGACATCAATGGCCTTACCATTCATTCTGTATCGGACCAAAATGGCAGTGACCTGTCTTATTCGATCGGCGAAACCCAACCAATTATGGGCAAAGCGTTAACCATCGCATTTACTACAGCAACTACTGCGCTGGTGATAGAATATGCAACAAGTCCTCAAGCTGAAGCCTTACTCTGGCTAAGTCCGGAACAAACGGACGGTGGTACTATGCCTTTTTTGTTCACCCAGTCTGAGGCCATTTTAGCAAGGTCATGGATTCCCATTCAGGATTCCCCCGGAATCCGATTAACCTATCAGGCAGAGGTGACCGTACCTGCCGGAATGATGGCCTTAATGAGCGCCTCAAACCCAGGAGATATAAATAAGTCCGGAACATATCATTTTGAAATGAATCAACCGATTCCGGCTTATCTGATGGCCCTGGCAGTTGGAGACCTTGTGTATGCTCAAGAAGGTCCCAGGACGGGAGTTTATGCGGAGCCTGCCATTATTGAGGCCGCTACCTATGAATTTGAAGAAATGGAAGCTATGGTGGAAGCTGCTGAAAGGTTATATGGACCGTATGGTTGGGATCAGTACGACTTGTTGATCTTGCCCCCTAGCTTTCCTTTCGGTGGGATGGAGAATCCGCGATTGACATTTGCCACGCCTACGATACTGGCCGGTGATCGCTCCCTGACATCGCTGGTGGCACATGAGTTGGCCCATTCCTGGTCTGGCAATCTGGTCACCAATGGTACCTGGGAAGATTTCTGGATCAATGAAGGTTTTACTGTATATTTTGAACATCGGATCATGGAGGAGGTGTATGGACGCAATTACTCTGAAATGCTGGCGACACTTACGCTTCAGGATTTGAAGAATGAGGTGAATAGGTTAACAGATGAGGGAAAGGCGGAAGATACCCAACTGAAGCTCAATTTGAAAGGGAGGGATCCTGATGATGGAATGACAAATATCGCCTATGATAAAGGATATTTCTTTTTGCGGTTGCTGGAAGAAAAGGTGGGTAGGGAAACCTTTGACTCATTTTTAAGAAACTACTTTTCCGATCACAAGTTTCAGTCAATGACAACGGAGAAATTCGTTGAGTACCTGAACCATCAATTGTTTGAAAAACATCAGATCCCTGTTGATCATGGCCTTTACCAGCAGTGGATCTATGGCCCCGGCCTACCGGCAAATCATCCTAAACCGGTTTCCGATAGATTTGAAAGGGTTGACGAGGCAATCAAAGCATGGACCGGCGGAGAGTCCATGGAGGTCCTGGTTGATCGTAAAATCGTAAGAAAGGAGGAATGGAGCACTCATGAATGGCTTCACTTCATCCGGCATTTGCCTGAAAACATGACACTGGATCAGATGAAGTCGATTGATGAGGCCCTTCACTTCACAAAAACAGGTAATTCAGAAGTTTTAGCGGCCTGGTTTGTGCATGTTATCAGGCACCGGTTTCAGGAATCTTATGAACGTTTGCGTCGATTTCTGATACGTACGGGAAGAAGAAAATTCCTGATGCCTCTGTATGGCGAGCTTATCAAAACAACTGAAGGGAGAATTATGGCTAAAGAAATTTATCAAGAAGCCAGGCCTAACTACCACTTTGTGGCCACGAGCAGCCTGGATGAAATGCTCAATTGGTCTGTTAACGGTAAATGATGTCAGAAACACTCGATCAAAAACAAACCCACATCCTAACCTTGCTCATGATGGCCGAGGCAGATGGCAGAGATCATGAAAATGAACTCAGGTTCATTAATAATGTAGCCGGACGGATTGGCCTGAGTACATCCGATGTCAAGTCGATAGACAAGCATCCGGAAAAACTTACCTTTTCTCTTCCTTCCACAGAAGTCGATCGCATGACCATCCTGTATGACTTGCTATTTTTAATGAAAATTGATGGTGATGTGGCGAATGAAGAGAAGGATCTTGTTCGGGAGTTAGGGGTACGGTTAGGATTCAGGATCACCATGGTTGAAGAGTTTATTGAAATGATATCACAATACGTAGGACAGGCAATACCGCCGAACATTCTATTGGACATTATCCGTAAATACATGAATTAGTTATTATATGAGGGCTGTTCAATTGAGACAATTCGGTGGTCCCGAAGAGTTGTTTATTGGGGAAACACAGGCTCCGGAGAGGAATCCCGGACAAGTGCTCGTGCAGGTACATGCGTCTGCACTCAACCGGGCTGATTTGCTTCAGCGTCAGGGGAAATATCCTCCTCCTCAAGGTGAAAGTGAGATCCTGGGACTGGAAATGGCCGGGGAGGTCATAGAGGCTGACAAAAATTGCAAATGGAAAGTTGGTGATAAAGTCATGGGTCTGCTGGCTGGCGGTGGACAGGCAGAGATAGCCACCGTGGATGCAGGATTATTAATGCCTTTGCCCAAGCATATGTCGTTTGCCGAGGGTGCGGCCATTCCTGAGGTATTCCTGACGGCTTACCAAACGCTCTTCCTTGAAGGGAATGCCAGGAAAGGGGAGAAGGTGCTGATCCATGCCGGTGCCAGCGGTGTTGGCACTGCTGCCATACAGCTGGCTAGAGAATGGGGACTTAGCATTGCTGTGACAGCCTCACCTACCAAACATGAGATATGTACAAGGTTGGGCGCTTTACTGGCCATTGATTATAAAACCCGGGACTTCGAAAAAGAGGTTCGGTCATGGAGCGGAGGGAAAGGAGTTGATCTTATCCTTGATTTCATTGGTGCCCCGTATTTTCCCAAAAATATTGCATGTCTTTCATTGGAGGGCCGTCTGATACAAATTGCTATGATGGGTGGATCCATTGGTACTGACTTCAACCTGGCCCCTCTACTGATGAAGCGCCTGCAAATCATCGGTACAACACTGCGTGCCCGATCCATTGGTTACAAGAAGGATCTGATATCAAAGTTCATGAAAGAGGTTTATCCTCTTTTGGATTCAGGGACGGTTACACCTGTCATCGATTCGGTGTTTAACTGGGAGGAAATCGAAGAGGCACATCGCCTGATGGAATCCAATAAAAACCAGGGAAAAATAATACTAAACATCATTTCATAACTTATCGTGTGTATCGGGGAGGGTTCTTGAATAGTGAGCCTTTCAGCCATAGAATAATTTCTTACCTATATTTGACGCCAATTTTGGAGAGATGGAGCTAAAAAATCATCGATATTGTATAAGCGATATTGACCTGTTAGAAATGGCTCAGGAATATGGCACCCCGCTGTATGTTTATGATGCTAAGAAGATAAAAGATCAGTTTGAAAGACTTACTGCATCATTTAACACGCCTGATCTGAGGATAAAATATGCCATGAAAGCCTTAAGCAACCTTAGTATACTTAAATATCTGAGGCACCTGGGAGCTGGGATAGATGCGGTATCCATCCAGGAAGTTAATCTGGCTCTCAAAGCAGGTTTCAACCCCAAAGAGATCATGTACACCCCGAGCTGTGTGGGATTTGATGAAATTGAAGAGGCAATTGATTTAGGTGTTGCTGTGAACATCGACAATATTGGCATTTTGGAGCAATTCGGGAATACCTATGGGTCTAAGCAACCCGTCTGCCTTCGTCTGAACCCTCATATCATGGCGGGGGGTAATCATAAAATTTCAACAGGCCATATTGATTCGAAGTTTGGCATTTCCATCCTGCAAACCCGGCACCTGTTTCGTGTATTGGAAACTTACAAAATACATGTCAATGGCCTGCACATGCATACAGGCTCTGATATCCTGGATGCCGAAGTATTTCTCAAGGGTGCGGACATTTTGTTTGACATTGCTAAGAAATTCGATTCCATTGAATTCATTGATTTCGGGAGTGGGTTTAAGGTATCGTATCGTGAAGGTGATGTAACTGTCGATATTGAGCAACTTGGGAAGCAAATAACAGCGGCATTCCGGACATTTCAAAAAGACTACGGTAAGCCGGTGCAGCTTTGGTTTGAGCCGGGTAAATACCTGGTTAGTGAGGCCGGCCTCTTGCTTGTTCAAACCAACGTGGTAAAGACCACTCCGGCAACGGTATTTGTTGGGGTGAATTCTGGCATGAATCACCTTATCAGACCCATGATGTATGACGCATATCATGATATTGTCAACCTCAGCAACACCCATGGAACGCGAAGGGTCTATACCATTGTAGGATATATCTGTGAGACTGACACCTTCGGTTTTGACCGACAACTTCATGAAGTGAGTACCGGCAACATCCTGGCCATTAAGAATGCGGGGGCCTATGGTTTTTCGATGTCTTCGAACTATAATTCGAGATATCGACCGGCAGAGGTGTTTGTTATTGATGGTCAGGTGCACCTCATCCGGCGTCAACAGACCATGGATGACTTGCTGGCCGGACAAGTAGAAATCGAGATTTAGGATGAACATTACTATCAGAAAAGCCAAGCCCACTGACATGGCCAATGTACTTGAACTGATCAAGGAGTTGGCAGCATATGAACGAGCTCCTCAGGAGGTAGAAAATACTGTGGAGATGATGCTCGAAGATGGGTTCGGCGACCAGCCGGTATTTGGCTGCTTCGTTGCCACCAGTCAGGATAAAATTCTGGGAATGGCTATCCATTATTTAAAGTATTCGACCTGGAAAGGGAAAAAACTGTACCTGGAAGATTTGGTAGTGACAAAAAGTGCGCGTGGTCGGGGTATTGGCAGGCAACTTTTTGAACAATGCCTTGATTACGGCAGGACCCTGGGATGTCATTCGATGATGTGGCAGGTGCTGGACTGGAATGAACCGGCTATTCAATTTTATAAAAAATATAAAACGAGCTTTAGCAGGGAATGGGTTGATTGTGATCTCAAAATCAATTGATCATCATGGTATTGATTTCGGTTTCTGGATAATCTGTTCTGTTTTTGTTACGTGCATTTGTAACCTATATAGAATACTTTTATGCCTGAACCATAATCTGTGGACCAATGATTTACTCAGATAAAATAAGAGTAGTGGCATTACTTTTATGCCTGGCATTTTTCAATGCTTATGCTCAGACAAGTCCCGGCTCTCCTGCCTGGGACTCATATCATTCTTCCAGTGAGACAGTAAAGCTAATTAGGAGATGGACCACGACCTATCCGGAACTGACTAAACTCTATTCCATAGGTAAGACCCTCAAAGGAACGGACCTTATGGTACTCGAAATCACCAATAAGTCTACCGGTGCTGCCAAGGAAAAACCAGGATATTATTATGATGGGAATATACATGCCGGTGAATTGACGGGGGCCGAGGTGGCCCTGCACTTTGCATGGTATGTCCTCTCCAACTATCAGTCCAATATCAGGATCAAAGACTTGCTGGATACCCACGTGCTTTATATTCGGCCGAAATTTAATCCGGATGGTGCAGATATTGCACTTTCCACCCCCAATCATTTAAGGTCTACACCGCGTCCCTATGATGAAGATGGAGATGGTCTCCTTGATGAAGATCCCTGGGATGACCTGAATGGGGATGGGTTCATTACTCAAATGAGAGTTGAATCTGTCAATGGGAAGTGGCAGTTGAGCAAAGAAGATCCTCGGTTGTTGGTGAGAAGAACGGCAGACAACATCACCGGTCCCTTCTATGATCTGTATAAGGAAGGAATTGATGATGATCAGGATGGACTGCTTAACGAAGATGGGCTTGGTGGGATTGATATGAACCGTAATTTTCCCAGAAATTGGGGAATGGAATTTGAGCAAAAAGGAGCAGGACCCTATCCACTGTCTGAACCTGAAACGAGGGCAACGATAGAGTTCCTTTCAACACACCGGAATATCACCGGAGTCTTTCATGGGCATACTTCCGGCGGGTTTCTTTTTAGGCTTCCCTCCACTACTTCATGGGATGACTACGATCTTCGTGATCAGCAATTGATACTTGAATTGTCTGACCAGTATGCCAAAACGACAGGACAGCCGGTACGCCCCAGCTATAGCAACCCTAAATACCATCGTCATGGAACGCTGATCAGCTGGTCATACTGGGATTTTGGTGTACCTGCATTTGTCCCCGAGTTCTGGAGGGCGGGCAAAGATTATGATAATGATGGACGAGTTTCAGATGAAGAAAAATTAAAATGGAATGATAATAAGTTGGATGGAGAGGGGTTCGTGAAATGGTCGGTGTATTACCACCCACAACTAGGAAATGTAGAAATAGGGGGGTGGAAACGAAAATTCACTCTTCAGAATCCACCACCCTCTATGTTAAAAAAAGAAATAGAAAAATATGTACCCTGGATGCTATGGCTGGCAGAGATTAGCCCAAAAATTGAGGTAATCGACATACATACTGAAACGGTTGGAAAATCGGGAATGGTAAAAGTAACTGCCACCATACAAAACACAGGATATCTTCCCACCAACATCACTCAGCGTGCCCTGGACAACAGGACGGCTCAACCGGTTCGGGTATTTTTTACGCTTGACGGGGCCACCGTGGTAGCAGGCAAACCTATGACGGTTCTTGGACACCTGGCAGGAAGTCGAGGAGCTAATGGACCGGCAGATTCTTCCAGGAAGGTGGAATTTGTGGTACATCCTGACGGCAAGAACCCCAAGGCCTTCTTGAAAGTAGTTTCTGAAAAAGGAGGTACGGTGATGAAAGAGATTAATCTAAACTGAAAAGTCTGGTAAGTCACCTCAGTTTATTTCATCCTGGTGATCCATCGTTCTTGTCTATGCTCGGTTACTTCGGTTGAAATGCTCCTGTCCGATCCTGATGGGGATGTTTTTATTGGTTGTCTGGCAGTTTCCTGCGAAAAAATCTTGGGTTAGTCGATACCACATGCTCGTTTGGTTTAGCTGTCCTGTTTTTCAGTGAGTTGTCATCTCAAATACGAAGACATATCTTCTCACCCGTTTTCCGGCGGGCTCAGGTACAGTTGAATGATATGAACAGGTGGATTGGTTTACCGGATCTCCTTTCAATTATGTTGAATTTTGTCAATAAAAAGAGCTCTGTCCACTTCTGAAAAATCTTTAATAACATCATGCCGATAATGACTGTAGTCGTCTTCATTGGATTTTACTATGCAAATTTTCTTAACGCCTGCATTCTCAGCCGCCAATATTCCCATGGCCGAATCCTCAAATATCATGATTTGCTCAACAGGAACATCCAGGTTTGAAGCAGCTTTGATGAAGATGTCAGGTTGTGGTTTGCCGACAAATGATCCATCATTGAAGACAATTTTTTCCTGGAGGAACCAATTTTGGAGTGGCAGATTTTCAAGATAAAATGACAAATTTTCCCAACCCGAGGCTGTTGCGATTGTCATGGGTACTCCTTCTTTTTTAAGCCAATCCAGCAGGGGTTCCGCTCCCGGGGCAAGGGTCATCGAACCATTGAAGCAAAGGTTTCGATAAATCTTTTCTTTTTCCTGGATCATTTTGCCCATTTTTTCATTGGTCAACCCTTGCCCAAATAAAAACCGAAATATATCCTGATTGGTTTTGCCGTGAATGGTTAGGTGTTTTTCTTCATTAGATAACCGGAGGTGATGATCATTCAAAAAATGGTCCCAGGCCAGATCGTGATAATGGGTATCCCAAAACAAGGTGCCATTAAAATCGAAGATAACACCTGAAATTGTCCTCATTTCAATCTCATTCAATAATGTCTCCGCTTACCAAAAATCTCATAATCCTCTAATACCGGTCCGCCAAGGACGGATTTAGCACGCATCCCCAGCTTATTGATTTTCAGGATATCCATGGCATAGGTTTGCGGTGGGACAAAAAAATGAGCGTTGAGGAGGGGACTTGCTCCGCCGTGTAGTACAATGTAGCTACCATTCCGTAGGGGCGACGCCAGGTTTATGACCTTTGCAGGCGGAGAAAAACCTTTGAAAGTGAACCAATTGAGCACTGAAAAGAGGCCGATGAATACAAAATGAGTTGTGATCGCAAGGATGGTACCCATTTTGCTCGGGGGATGGAGAGGAGTTTGTCTTCTCATATAGCTACCAACACAGGTGAGAATGAAGCTAATGGAGAAGACCGTCCTGAGATAAATGCTCACCATTTCCCAACGTGAGGTCGCCCACAGAAAAACAAGTATTGATCCAAACGAAAGAACATTTAGCATCCAGAAAAATGTGTTTCTCTGTCGTAGTAATGCCATCAGGAGGATAAGAATAAGCGGAATTCCGATATAAATGTCAACAATTACTTTCATCTATGGTTTGATGGACTGAAATTTCCTAGTCAAGTATGAGTCGAGGCGGCAAAGTGGGGGCTTTTCGTACACCGGACGCTTGCTCAAACGCATAAGCCATAGCTATGAGTTGAGGTTCGTGATAGGCAGTGCTAAAAAAGGACAGCCCCACAGGCAAGCCAAAAACATAGCCAGCCGGTACAGTGATGTTTGGATATCCTGCCCTGGCCGCCGGCGAAGAACTCCCTCCTCCAAAATGGTCCCCATTGATCACATCGATGGGCCAGGCAGGGCCACCTGTTGGGGCAATAATGGCGTCCAGTTCATGTTCCTTCAACGTAGCATCAATCCCTTCTTCCCTGGAAAGACGAAGTACCTTCTCCAGGGCTTCTTTGTACTCCTTGGAATCAAGATCCCCTTTCTCTTCGGCTTTCTCCAGAATTTCCTGTTCAAAGTAGGGCATAGATGTATCATGATTAGCCTTATTGAATTCGATTACTTCTTTAAGGCTTTTAACGGCAGCTTCGGTAGCCGCCAGGTATTTATTGACCCCATCTTTGAATTCGTAGAGCAATACCTGTAATCCTGAATCACCATACTTCCGGTTGGTTTTTATCTCCACCGGATCAACAAGTTCAGCACCCTTCTTTTTAATAATCTCCAAAGCTTCATCCATAATGGCATCTACTTTTTCATGAAAGCCGAAAGCACTCCTCATCACTCCAATCCGTTTCCCTTTTAATCCGTCCGGATCGAGAAACTTACGATAATCGGACATGGCATGACCATCACTTTCATTGGTACGAGGGTCCCGGTTGTCTACGCCGGTGAGGGGGCCCAGAAGGGTAGCCGCATCTGCCACGGTTCTGGCCATTGGGCCAGCCGTATCCTGTGTGGCAGAGATTGGAATAATACCCGAACGACTCCAAAGTCCTACTGTTGGTTTAATACCTACAACACCATTGGCTGAAGAGGGGCATACAATTGATCCGTTGGTCTCTGTACCAATGGTTATGGCGCATAAATTGGCAGATACAGCTGCTCCTGATCCGGCGCTAGACCCACAAGGATTTCTGTCCAGAGCATACGGGTTGCTGGTTTGGCGACCTCGTCCGCTCCATCCACTGCTGGAACGTGTGGAACGAAAATTCGCCCATTCACTGAGATTTGTTTTCCCAAGCAATACCGCTCCAGCTTTTCGCAGCTGTTTGATGATGAAGGCATCTTCCTTTGCCTTATGGCCCACCAAGGCCAGCGCTCCAGCGGTTGTCATCATTTTATCACCTGAGTTAATGTTGTCTTTTACCATCACGGGGATTCCGTGCAAAGGACCTCGTACCTTCCCTGCTGCCCTTTGTTTGTCACGTTCATCAGCAATTGCCAATGCGTCAGGATTAAGTTCAATCACCGAATTCAATCCTCGATCCCTTTGGTCTACTTCCTTAATACGGCCGAGATAAATTTCACATATCCTCCGACTGCTGTAAGTACCCTCTTCCATGGCCTTTTGCAAATCGGCAATGGTTTTTTCTTCCAGTTCAAATGGTTTTTCTGAACCAACCTGGTTCCCCTCTGACGAAGAAGATGTAGTGCATGCCTCCAAACCAATAAGGGGAGCCGCTCCTGTTATGGCCGTAAGCTGAATAAAGTCTCTTCTTTTTATAGTAGCAAGGGATTTATTTAAAGATTATTGAGAATAAAATTGGTCATCATTTCGAACAGGTGAGGGCGGGCCCCATGCTCGTATATGCCATGTGTTCTATCAGGATAATAGAACGACTGAAATTGTTTTCCTTGAGCAATCAGAGCGTCAACCAGGGCTATACTATTTTGAAAATGTACATTATCGTCTCCAGTACCATGGATAATAAGGAACTTGCCTTTGAGCCGGTCTGCATAAGAAGTAGGAGAGTTGGCGTCATACCCTTCCGGATTTAATTGAGGGGTGGAGAGATAGCGTTCGGTGTAAATAGTGTCATAATAACGCCAGGAAGTAACAGGAGCGACGGCTAAAGCTGTAGAAAATACATCTGATCCCTTCAAAATAGCTAATGATGACATATAACCACCAAAGCTCCATCCCCAGATACCAATTCTTGCCGGATCTGTATAAGGAAGGGATGCCAGGTACTTTGCTCCTGCGATCTGATCCACCACCTCGTAGCGCCCCAATTGCTTATAGGTCATTTTTTTGAAGGCTGTTCCACGTCCACCGGTGCCCCGGCCATCGATCACGGCAATAATGTATCCCTTTTGCGTAAGCATTTGATGCCAGTAGTAACTACTTCCGCCCCAATTGTTTAGTATCGATTGTGATCCGGGTCCCGAATACTGATACATCAACACCGGATACTTTTTGGAGGAGTTGAAATCAGCAGGCTTTAGCATGTAGCCGTTCAGTTCGGTCCCTTCCACAGTCTTGAAAGTAAAAAATTCTTTGGGTACGAGGCCATATGTTCTGGTAGTATCCGACAAGGCTTTATTATCTTCCAATACCTTTACCTGTTTGTTCCCGGATGTTTGTATCAATGTTACCTTCGTAGGATGTGAGGCATCACTATGAAAATTGATGTAATATTTGAAATCCCCGCTTATATTGATGGTGTTGATGCCGGGTTCGGAAGACAGCTTCTTTTTCTTCTTACCGTCTAAAGAGATTGAATAAAATTGTTTTTCGAGGGGAGAATCTTCATGCGAAGTGAAATAAATGGTTTGACGCTTGGAAGATTGGTCTATCCCCAGGAAATCCACAACCTCCCATTCACCTTTGGTAATCTGCCGAACCAATTTCCCATCAATAGTGTATAAATACAGGTGCTTGTATCCGTCTTTTTCACTCGATAAAAGAATATGTTGACCATCGTTCAGGTAGGTGAGGTCATCGGTCAACTCTACATCTACATAAGTATCGGAAGACTCTGTCAAAATGGTTTTTCCCTTGCCAGTATCGGCATCAATATGCAAGATATCAAGACGATTTTGAAGCCTGTTCATCTTCCTGATGGATAGTATTTCCGGGTTAGGAGTCCAAATAACCCGGGGAATGTAAATATCCGTTTCCTGGCCTATGTCTGCTTTTACTCTTTCCTTGTTTTCCAGTTGGTAGATATAGATGTCAACGACAGAATTTTTTTCACCGGCTTTCGGATATTTGTACTGGTAGTTCTCTGGATAAAGCTTGCCTTGATGCCAGCGCTGTAAGGTATATTCAGGTACTTGTGTTTCATCGAATCGATAGAAGGCTAGTTTTTTACTGTCAGGAGACCAAAAGAAGGCCTTGGTAAAGCTGAGTTCTTCTTCATAAACCCAGTCTGTACTTCCATTGATGATCTGATTGGGCTTCCCGTCTGACGTTACTCTTGTTTCGGCCCAGTCAGATAAGGATATATAATAGAGGTCATTGTTTTTAGTGTATGCTACTTTGGTCCCATCCGGGGAGAAAGTGGCATACGCTTGCCGGTCACCCGATAAGGGGCGAAGTGATTTCGTATCCCTGTCATACAGGTAAGTCATGGCAGTGTAGGATCTTCGATAAATGGCCTGTCTGTCGGTCAGTATCAGCACTTTCCTTTCATCGCGACTAAACGAGTAATCGGAAATATTAAATTGCTGACGAAGGGTATTTCCATCTACTATCGTTTCGACCGGAAGACCTGTTGTTACATCATATTCAACGATTTGGTTATTAGACATTGCAGAGTAATAACGACCATCATTCATCCAACGGATACCACTTACCGTGCGGGACTGGAAGATCCCATCAACATATATTTTTTTAACGGTTATAGACTTTTGAGCCTTGGCTGAAAATACAGTAAGGACAATCAGACATGTCAAATGAAATTTCTTCATAGAGCTAATAATTTGGATATGACCAAATCTAAGTCAGTGCGTGGGCCGAACCAATTAATTATAGATGAATGGCCCTGATGAACTTTGGATGACAAATGGAGGCGAAGAAGTGCAAATTTCGTCCCTGTTCTTCGGGAGTTTTTGTAAGATTGCCTTTTAAACCAAAATTAGAAAGAACGATGAAACCATTATTGTGTATTTCGCTTATGCTGTTAACTCTTGGTGTTTCAGCTCAGACTTTTAGGGGAATTGATAAGAGCCCGATGGACGTGGCCTACTTGCCGGATAATTATGCTCATGACCGCCAGCCCGGACAGAAAGCAGTCATGAAGGTGTATTACAGCCGACCTCAAAAGAAAGGTAGGATCGTATTTGGTGGCTTGGTTCCTTATGGTCAAGTATGGCGAACGGGGGCCAATGAAGCCACTGAAGTGTATCTTTACCAGGATGTAAAGGTTGGCGGGAAAACACTAAAGGCGGGTACCTATTCCATTTTCACTATCCCTGAGAAGGATAAATGGACCGTTATTTTTAGCCATGACCTTGACTACTGGGGAGCTTTCAGTTATAAGGAGGCCAATGACGTGCTGCGGGTGAAGGCTTCTGTAAAAGACAACCCGGAAGTTGTCGAGGCTTTTTCCATCCGGATTGATGCTACCAGTCCCGGACAAGCAGTGATGAGATTGGCATGGGACAAGACCATAGCTGAACTTCCGATTACCTATTAATTATCCTGCAAAGAGAGTTGTAAGATTCGGCGTGGTAAGTTCAACGGAATGCTGCATGAGGGGCATTCAATAGGGATGACAAAAGGGGAACCGGGCATAAAGGAACAATTAAAATGTACTACCATTAACTTACTTTGGTATGCGCCATTTGAGGGAAAGACCTTGCCTTCCAATGTATAAGCAGGACTGCTGGTTCCGGACCTTACCCATGCTTGCAGGAACAGGTATTAATTAAGTAGTTCTATGTGAAAAAGCCCTTTTGACCAAAATTGCCACTGAACAGTCGGGTTAGTTATGCAATGATCCCTTTTTTCTTTTTGATTTGGTTGATAATGACTCCGGCATGGACCCGGGAGTTTTCGATAAACCATTTGTTTGTTTTCAAGCCACCACAAAGCACTCCGGCAATATAAACATTGGGCACATTTGTTTCATTGGTCTCATCATCGTAGATGGGCGTACGCATTTTATCGTCCCGGATGTCTATTCCCATGGACTTTAAAAAGGTAAAATCAGGTTTATAGCCAGTCATTGCCAGCACAAAATCATTTTCAAGGGTTAGCTGGCCATCAGGTGTTTGTATATCAACATGATGTTCTGTTATCCGTATGATACTGGAATTGAAATAAGATTTGATGGTACCTTCCTTTATCCGATTTTTAATATCGGGTTTCACCCAGTACTTGACCGTATCGCGAATCTCACTCTCCCTGATGACCATGGTTACATCAGCTCCTTTTCGATAGGTTTCAAGTGCAACATCGACAGCTGAATTAGCAGCTCCCACTACCACCAGTTTCTGTCCGTAATATGGGTGTGGTTCGTCGTAATAATGCTTCACTTTGGGGAGGTCTTCACCTTCTACCTCCAACTGGTAGGGAATATCGTAAAAACCAGTTGCCAGTATGATGGATTCGGCAGCATATTCGCTTTTACTGGTGATTACAGCATATCCATCTTCTGATGGACTTACCTGTTTCACTTGTTCATAAAGCTTTAAGTCAAGAGACCAGGTGTCTGCGACTCTCCGGTAATATTCCAACGCCTCAAACCGGTTTGGTTTTGCCCCATGCGAGATGAAAGGGACGTTGCCGATTTCCAGCCTGTCAGAGGTGGAAAAAAAGGTCATACCAAGCGGATAATGATAGATAGAATTGACCAGACAACCTTTATCAATGATCGTATATGACAAACCAGCTTTACTTGCTTCTATTCCGCAAGCCATTCCGATAGGTCCTGCACCAATAATAATCACGTCATACGTCTTCATGCCACAAAAATAGGTACTCTCTTTTATTTGATGATTAGTCATGAAGTGCTTGTTGAATAAGAAATACCTCTGTAATTTTCAGGGAATGTGGAATTTTCTCACGTCAATCGTAGCCAATCCTGAAGCCGAGAAACAAAAAGATTACCGGAATGTAGTGATCTTGCAGGTGGTAATCATTGTGGTGGGTCTGGTATTTAGCAGTCTGGTCGATTTCAGCAAAAATGATTTTTTGGCCAAATCTGCGATTACTTTATTTTCTTTTTTTGGTGCCGTCTATGCTTTCCTTCTTTGGGATTTACTTAAGAATTTTACAAGGAAAAAATGGCTGGTGGGCCTGGTCTTCTTTGTGCTTCTGATCATTACAGTGGTTGGTACACTTGGCGAATTTCCTTTTTACAGGTTTATTGATATTCCTGATCGAAGGACCTATCTTTTCGGTATTCATGGGTTGTTGTTCCCGATAGAAATAACCATTATAGGTTTTGCCATTCGCGATCTCTTTAGTGGTCGGGTCTTCACGGTGAGCAAGCTGTGGGGAGCTGCATGTGTTTATCTTATGATCGGAATTACTTTCGGGAGCCTTTATGATCTGATCAATATTGTGCATCCTGCAGCATTTGGTGTTGATGTTGGGTTGGGTATCCCTAGTTACACCGAATGTATTTATTATAGCTTTAATATACTGGGAGGGCTCGATACGGCATATCCCAATCCCATACCTCTGGTAAGAAATATTGGTGTAATTGAAGCCGTGTGGAGTAATTTGTATGCCATTCTTATTATTGGTAAGCTCTTAGGCCTGCCTGGAGCAATTACCAAATCATGATGGCTTGGAACCCAAGCCTGTTCATCATGGTTGACTAAGTACGTAGTCTTTCGTATGAATATGATGCCGTATTCCTTTCAACTACCTCCCATTTCGCCACTTATAGGCTCTACCTGGTCAAACTTCCGTAAAATCACTCAGCATCATCACATTGACAGATCACAGCTTTTAAAATATTCTCTTACGGGTGCAACTATCCTGGCAACAACACCTTTTCGTTTATTTGATCGACTGAAGTTTAATAAAACAAGCCGTCAAAATATTGAAAAGCCGATATTTATTATTGGCCATTGGAGGAGTGGCACTACTTTTCTTCATAATCTACTATGTCAGGAGCCGGAGGCTGCCTTTCTTACCACATATCAATCTGTTTTTCCAAATTTTCTAGCAAGTGAGAGGGTGTTTGGGCCTGTTATGGATCGATTCATGCCAGGAATGCGACCGTCTGATAATATGAAGCTTGACCGACATTATCCCCAGGAAGATGAGTATGCACTGAGCAATGTCAGCTCTTATTCATTTTATAGCTTTTTCTATTTTCCCAGGGCCTATAATGAAATATATGAACGGGCGGTCAGATTCCGTGGTTTGTCAACACATCAAGTGCGGGAAATGGGCAAATCTTACAGAATTCTGCTGGGCAAGGCCTTACACTCTTCTAAAGGGGATCAGATGATTGTGAAAAACCCTGTACATACGGCACGAATCAATTTTCTTTTATCCTTATATCCTGACGCAAAATTCATCCACATCTACCGCAACCCGTTCAATGTTTTTCTGTCCGCAAACAAGTTTTTTCAACTGCTTATTCCAGAGTTGAGTTTTCAGAAGATTTCTTCCGAGGGAATTAAAAAGATGATTATTGATCTATATTCGAAGATATTCAGCGATTACTTCTCCCAGCGGGAGTCCGTAAATGAAGGTTCTTTGGTTGAAATCAAATTCGAAGACCTCGAAAGAAACCCCATCAATGTACTTGGTAAGATTTATGAAAAACTACAACTACCTTGCTTTGACCAAGCCATGCCCTATTATCAATCGTATTTGAAAACGCTTCAGGGATATAAAAAGAACACTTATACCATGTCAAAAGCTGACTATCAACTGGTGAGCGATTCATGGAATGATACATTGGGTCGATGGGGCTATTCCCTTCCATCAAATCTTGAAATCATCAATTAGTCTGAAAAAAAATCAGGGTTCCTGCGGGACAGGAACCCATGATTTTAACCTAACCTTAACCTAATTATGAAAGTACCAATTCGTACAATACCATAACGGAACAACCCGGGAAATGGTTTAGAATCTTTTAAAAAAATTATGTTACCCAGTTGTTTTGTAATCATCACGACAGATTATAATTCGTTATTGGGCTTTTAAGGCTGTTTTTACGTTAGTGTTGTATGGCATTTCCCGGATACGGTGTTTTAATTTCAAACCATTTTATCCTGGTATACGGCAGGTGACCATGTGTTTCTTTGGTTTTAATGCTTAAATAGCGATGAAAATTGCGGTTATTTGGCAAGGTAAGATTGATAATGGAAACAGAATAGGTTACCTTCATGCCCTAATGCAAACTTTATTGATAAAATGGCAAAAAAGAAGATCGTTCTTTCTATTGATGGCGGAGGTATCAGGGGGATCATTCCTGGGCAGATCCTTATACATGTGGAGCGTCTTCTTAAAGAGATATATGAAGACTCTACCTATAAAATTGCGGATCATTTTGATTTGATTGCCGGTACCAGTACAGGCGGGATACTGGCTTGCGCTTATTTATTGTCTGAATATGACAGACCTAAATATTCAGCGGAAGAAGTTGTTGACATGTATTTTGAACGTGGAGATGACATTTTTAACATCCCTCTCTTCCATCGAATGAGAACGCTAGGCGGTGTGACCGATGAAAAATACCCGGCCGATGGGCTGGAGGAAGCTTTGCAAGACTATTTTGGGGATGTGAAATTAAATGAACTTCTCAAGCCAACTCTGATCACGGCATACGATATTAAGAGACGGAAAACCAAGTTTTTTAGGCAGCATAATGCCCAGGATCCCGAAAACAATTTCCTGGTACGGGATGTAGCCAGGGCGACATCGGCCGCTCCCACATATTTTGAAGCAGCAAAAATAAAATCCGATGCCATGAAATATTATCCACTGGTTGATGGTGGTGTTTTTGCCAACAATCCTGCCATGTGTGCATATGCTGAAATGAGGAGCGCTTTCAGTACGGATGAGGTCAAGATTACGGCTAAAGATATGATGATCCTCTCTATAGGTACAGGCTATTCGAAGCGCTCATACAACTGGGATACAGCAAAAGATTGGGGACTGGCACAATGGGTCAAGCCTGTCCTTGATATTATGATGTCAGGCGTATCCGAGACTATCGATTATGAGCTCCGGCAGATTTATGATGCGATTGCGGCTCCAAAACAATATCTAAGGATTAATGGAGCCTTGCCTGCTTACGTAGATCCGGACATGGACTGTGTAGAACCTGAAAACCTAGAAGGATTACGCAGGTTTGGTAATGATTTGTTCAGTAAACACCAGGAGGCATTGTTAAAATTTTTAAAGAAAGAAACAAAATAGGCCTTAGGGCCCCTCGAATATAAATTGGTCAGTGGGTGTTTTGCGATCCAATTTCTTGCTGTGGATTACATCATGATACTTCACATGAACAATATTTTCCTGATCATCAAATAACTCAAACAATATTCGGCTGGTCACGGAGACTTCATGTAAGGTCTTAACATCGGGGTATTCGAAGTAGATCCACATTCCATCTTCTTCAATTTCATTGCCGATATAAACCCTTCTCTTTTTAACCCCGTCTATCTCAAGGTTGAATCTTTCAAAAATATAGCTGTGGATCAACGAATCCCTCAACTGGGCTGTCGAAGGATCCATAACATCAAGCCTTACAGAAAATCGTTTATCCAGCGCATCTTCCAGATCGTTGAGGAACAACCGTTGTGAGACCTGTAACGAATGCTCATTGGCATTATACTCAACATCACAAACGCTGACATGGTAGGGATGATCAACACCCGAAAGTAAAATGCTAACAAAAAAAACAATGCCGACTGTCATGAAATACTCCGGTTTATAAAACGCCTAAAAAATATTCCAAAGATATCCTTTATAATTACAACCCTGTAAAAATTTGATTGAGTGGAGACATTCAGGTTATATCTTGAATTGGGTATGGAGCATATCCTCGACATCCGGGGAGTGGATCATATCCTGTTTGTTGTTGCTTTAGCTACTATTTATTCTTTATCCGAATGGAAGCGGGTACTTGTTTTGGTTACCGCCTTTACCATTGGTCATTCGCTCACGCTCGCCCTGGCCACCTTACGTATAGTAGCTATCAATACCCAGGTTATAGAGTTCCTTATTCCGGTCACAATCTTTATCACTGCGTTCGTCAATTTATTTCGAAAAAAAGCAAGCCTACGACCCGCTAGAATGCAAATCAACTATTATTTTGCGCTATTCTTCGGATTAATCCACGGGATGGGCTTCTCCAACTATTTAAGAGGTCTACTAGGAAAGAACGAAGGCATTGTACTGCAACTATTTGCGTTTAATGTAGGGCTTGAGATAGGACAAATAGTGATTGTCACTTTATTTCTAGCCGCAACGGTCATCTTTGTTGACATCGGAGGGGTAGCTAAAAGGGATTGGCGTTTGGTTATTTCCTCGGCAGTCGCGGCAATTGCCATCAGCATGATGATTGACAATAAATTTTGGTGAATGTTAACTGAACAAATCAACTATGAAAAAATATTTTCCTCTGATTTTATTATTAGGTGCTGGCATGGCATCGCAGGCACAGAAGTGGCAAGGGAAGTTTGAACAATTGGGTACTACCCTACCGACTCCAAATAGTTATCGAACGGCATCAGGCGCACCTGGGCCTGCCTATTGGCAGCAAAGAGCAGATTATACGATCAAAGTCACTCTTAATGACGAAAAACAGACCATCACCGGTAATGAAATAATCACCTACAGCAATCACTCTCCTGAGACCCTTAGTTATCTATGGGTACAGCTTGACCAAAATATGAGAGCCAGGGATTCTAACACTCCCCTGGTGAGGGGGTCATCGATTCCTAAGGGAAATGCGATTGGAGCTAAGTCCATGCAACAAATGACTTCGAATTATGACTATGATGGGGGCTATAAGATCCTGGCCCTGACCGATGAGGATGATCAACCCCTTTCACATACAATAAATAAAACCATGATGCGGGTTGATCTACCTGCAGCTCTGAAGCCAGGAGAATCTATCCGTTTCAAGATCGCCTGGTGGTATAATATCAATGATCGAATGAAAATGGGTGGACGTAGTGGTTACGAATACTTTCCCAAGGATGGTAATTATCTTTATACTATCGCGCAGTGGTTTCCCAGAATGGCGGTTTACAACGATGCCGAAGGATGGCAAAACAAGCAATTTCTTGGGCGTGGTGAGTTTACCCTGACTTTTGGGGATTACGATGTAGAGATTACCGTGCCCGCTGACCATATTGTAGGCGCTACCGGATGGCTGCAAAATCCTCAAGAGGTATTGACAAAACCCCAGCTGCAGAGATTTGAAAAAGCAAAGAAGGAAACCACGCAACCTGTGATTATCGTTACTCAGAATGAAGCGGAGAAAAAAGAAAAAAATCATTCGAATGAAACGCAAACCTGGCATTTCAAGGCCGAAAATGTGCGTGACTTTGCTTTTTGCAGCTCTAGAAAGTTTATTTGGGATGCCATGGCTGTTAACATCAATGGAAAGATGCCACTTGCCATGTCGTTTTATCCTAAAGAAGGGAATCCCCTGTGGGAGAAAGAGTCCACAAGGGCGGTAGCCAATACGATCACGGAATACTCGAAAAGAACCATAGATTACCCATATCCTGTGGCCATATCTGTGCATACCGCCTCCATAGGGATGGAATATCCTATGATCTGTTTCAATTTTGGTCGTCCGGATGAAGATGGTTCCTACACTCCTCAGAAGAGGTGGCGTATGATAAGTGTAATTATTCATGAAGTGGGGCACAACTTTTTTCCCATGATCGTAAACTCAGACGAGCGTCAATGGACCTGGATGGATGAGGGGTTGAATACCTATGTTCAGTCGCTAACCGAGAAAGAGTTTTATCCGGACATGCCTTTGCGTAGAGGCACGGCCAAGAGTGTCGTCAATTACATGAAGGGGAATCCGGATTTTATCAGACCCATTATGACAAATTCAGAACAGATCGTACAGTTTGGAAATAATGCCTATGCAAAGCCGGCTGCTGCCTTGAGTATATTAAGGGAAACCATTATGGGCCCCGAACTTTTCGACAAGGCATTTAAAACGTATGCTCAACGTTGGGCTTTTAAATCCCCCGAACCTTCAGATTTTTTCAGAACCATGGAAGATGCCTCGGCCATTGATCTGGACTGGTTTTGGAAGGGTTGGTTTTATTCCACCGATTATGTTTATATTGACCTGGCCAATGTAAGGTGGTTCAAGGCAAAGACCTCTGAATCTTCTTTTGAAAACAAGGCACAACAAGCTAACATTGAAAATAAAAATACCGATAATGAGGGGAATAACGTTGACTTTTCTGGTGGATATGAGGAGTTTGTTATTTCCGATACCAATCCCAAATATTATGGGGAATTTAAGAACCGGGTTGATGATAATAGCATTCGGAAGTCCAATAGTGGAAAAAACTTTTATGAGCTAACATTAAAAAATAAGGGAGGATTGGTGATGCCTGTGATCGTCCGTTGGACCTACAAAGACGGTACAAGTGAGACGCAACAGATCCCCGCAGAAATCTGGAGGATGAATGAGAAGGTGGTAACCAAAGTGTTCAGGAAGGATAAAGAAGTAGTGGCCATAACGATTGATCCCGACGAGGAAACAGCTGATGTTAACATGGATAACAATGTTTTCCCTAAAAAACCATCGGAGACCAGAGTTGAGAAGTTCAAAAACAAGACAAATAAATAATTATGACTAAAAAGTGGATGATTGGCATGGCGCTTTTGGTATCGATGAGTGTCAATGCACAAAAGTGGCAGGGTAAATTCGAACAATTAGGGACCATATTGCCTACACCTAATGAATATCGTACGGCATCGGGTTCTCCCGGAGACAAATACTGGCAGCAGAAGGCGGACTATAAGATCAATGTCAGCATTGACGAACATACCTTGGTATTGAAAGGAGACGAGAGGATCACTTACTATAATAATGCCCCCGAACCGCTTGACTACTTGTGGATCCAACTGGATCAAAACGTTCGAAAACCTAATGCTTTGTCCTGGCAGGTTCGAAGCACCAGGATGCGCGATACCCTTGCGGCCAAATCAATGATGAGGATTACAGGAGATTATATGTACGAAGGAGGGTTTCACATAAAATCGGTGACTAATGAACAGGGTGAATCTATGGCTTACACCATCAATGAAACTATGATGAGGATTGATCTGGCATCGCCTCTCAAGCCGGGGTCATCCATAAGCTTTAGTATAACCTGGTGGTATAATATGTATGATCGGATGAAGCTTAATGGCAGAGGAGGATACGAATATTTCCCTAATGATGATAATTATGCTTTTACACTAACGCAGTGGTATCCTAGAATGGCGGTATTTGACGATGTCGAAGGCTGGCAGAACAAACAGTTTCTGGGTCGCGGGGAATTTGCATTGACTTTCGGTGATTTTGATGTATCCATTACTGTACCCTCGGATTATATCATGGCGGCCACCGGTGAGTTACAAAATGCTGATGAAGTATTAACCAAAAAGCAAGCTGATCGGTTTTCCAAAGCGAAGAAAAGTACAGAACGTGTGTTCATCGTGACCCAAAAAGAGGCGGAGGAAAATGAAAAGTCGAAAGCTACCGCCACCAAAACCTGGCATTTTAAAGCCGTGAACGTGAGGGATTTTGCCTGGACAAGCTCAAGAAAATACATTTGGGATGCTAAAATGGTGCCTCTTGAGCATCATCATCCATTAGCCATGTCGTTTTATCCTAAGGAGGGTAATCCTCTTTGGGGCGAGCAATCCACCGAAGCCGTGGCCAATACGCTGCGAACTTACTCGCACTATACCATTGACTATCCCTATCCTGTGGCTATAAGCGTTCATGCGGCGAATCAGGGTATGGAGTATCCTATGATCTGTTTTAACTATGGGCGGCCAAAAAAGAATGGAGAATATTCTGAACGATTGCTGGAAGGTATGGTATCGGTGATTGTCCATGAGGTGGGCCATAATTTTTTTCCCATGATTATAAATTCTGATGAGCGTCAGTGGACATGGATGGACGAAGGACTTAATACTTTTCTGGAGCATAGAACATTAAAAGAAAATTATCCGGGCTTCGAGTTATCTTGGGGAACTCCAAAGGGGATAGTTAATTATATGAAGGGTAACCCCGATTTCATTCGACCAATCATGACCAACTCGGAACAGATCCGTCAGTTTGGATATAATGCCTATGGTAAACCATCTGCAGCTTTAGTCTTGCTTCGTGAAACCATAATGGGCCCTAAGCTCTTTGACAAAGCTTTCAAGACATATGCTCAGCGATGGGCCTTTAAGCGACCCATGCCCGCTGATTTTTTCAGAACGATGGAAGATGCCTCAGCAGTAGATCTCGATTGGTTCTGGCGTGGGTGGTTTTATGGTACTGATCATGTAGATGTTGAGGTTTCTAATGTGCGCTGGTTTAGGTTGAACCAGGGAGAAAAAGGATTTGAGAAAAAAATCGCCGCAGGTACCATTGCTTCTCCTGGAGGTGAAAGCAGCTCGCAAACCAACCAGGATTTCTCCAAAAGCTATACTCCATTAACCTTGAAAGACACCGACCCCCGGTTTTATGGTGAATTTAAAAACAGGATTGATGACGATGCTGTCAGGAATTCATTAGTAGGAAAGAACATTTATGAGGTGACCTTTAAAAATGATGGAGGGCTGGTTACTCCGATCATCATTGAATGGACCTATAAAGATGGCACCAAAGAGGTAGAGAAGATTCCTGCAGAGATTTGGAGGATGAATGAAAATGAGGTAAAAAAGGTATTTGTTAAGGATAAAGAGGTGGTGAATATTACCCTGGATCCGAATCAGGAGACCGCCGACACCAACGTCACTAACAACTACTTCCCAAAACGACATGAAGAAACGAAGGTAGAGAAGTTTAAGAATTCGAATTAATTCGTTAATCTATTAGTATGGTTTGAAGTTGAAACCGGATAGCTAGGGGTTCCGGTTCAAGTGTTGTATAATTGTCTATGCAATTTTTGAAAAAACAGAGATTGCTATTAGTTGGGCTGTTTTTCATTGTTACTCCTGCGGCTGCCTTTCAAGACAGCTTGTTCTTCGAGAATGATCTTTTTTTCTCATCCAATCTGGAGGAAAACGCGTTTCACGAACTTATTGTTGGAGGAGATCATTATTTTGCCTACTTATCATGTCTTCATGACGGAATAGATTCTGCAACAATAAATAAGAATAAGACCTATGTAGATAAAATCGTAGGAGAACTTAAACAGTCGGGAATGCTAAATAAAAAGCATGTTAAGCAGATCAAGATTGTGTATAACAAGATACATGAATCTTTTTTTGACAAATATGAGCTAAAAAATAGCTTCACGAACATTTTTGAAAAAGGAGAATATAATTGTGTTTCAGCTTCAGGATTATATGCCATTGTTTTTGATGAATTGGGGATTCCTTATAACTTGAAAGAGACCCCAACACATGTTTATCTTGTTGCATATCCATCTGAGGAGAAAATTATTGTTGAGTCCACAGATCCTGCTGTTGGTTATTATTCTTTTAGCGATGCTTTCAAGAGAGCTTATGTAGAAAAAATGAAAAGTCTTAAATTGATTAGCGTGGCCGACGGTGCCAGGCTGACGTATGATGAACTATTCAGCAAATATTTCTACAGCGATGAGAGTATTGATTTGAAATCATTGGTTGGGATTCAATATTATAACGACGGTCTTTACAAACTGGAATCCGAGAATTATCTAGATGGCTTTCGTCAGTTACAAAAGTCCTATTATCTGTATCCCCAAGAAAGAACAAAATATTCAATGTTTGTGGCGGCTTCAAGTTATCTTAGTCATCTCAGTAATGACTCAAAAGATTATGCTGAGTTCACCGTATCTATGGCCCATTTTCGAGATTATGGGATTAATAAAAATGACATTCTAGGAGAATTCGGGTCGCTTACCAATGTATGGCTGTTCCAAAAGGGAGATACTGCTTATTATTCTCATATCCATGACATATTTAAACAAATCGAGGTAGATTCAACTTACCAAAACGACCTCGATTATAATTATTATTATGAAAAGAGCAGATACCTGATAAGTCTTGGTCGAAAGAAGGAGGCACTTCAACTTATTGAAAAATCATACATGATAAATCCCGGCAATGTTCAAGGGCAGGCATTTTTTATTGCATTAATTGCTCAGAACATTGGCAATCTTTCTCAGGGCAAACGCCGAATCAATTTATTGGAAAATTACGCGTCAAAATATAAGAGTCTTCTAAAGAACCGCAATTTTTCAAACATGATCATGGATGCATATTTACAAAATGCTACTGACAGTTATTACGATGGTCAAGCAAGTGAGGGGCAAGTATATCTTTCCAAATACGAAGATTTGATTAAACAATTGCCTGACTCAGAATTTTCCGAGTTAGCAATTGGGAATGCTTATAGTGCTGCTGCCATGTATTATTACAGGTTAGGATCGAAATTTAAAGCTCGTAAACAAATTGAACGTGGCCTTGGAATTAATCCTGGGAATTCCATCCTTAAACAAAAATTGAAATACTTCCGATGATTAACGCAGTTTGTTTTCAATGGCCATGTGGTACGTTTTGGTATCAATGTAATAGTTGTTTAATCTGGTTTTGAGTTTAGCAATCAGGTGAAGGTCTCTAATAATGAAATGACCAGGTGCCAATTGGAAGCTTATTGTCAACACGCCATTTTTAACAGGTACCATCCGATTACACTTGTTATTAAAGAACCTGCCGTCTGTAAGCAACCCTTCAAAGTATTCAACTCTTTTACTCTTATCAGACATGTATACCTTCAAAGTAAAGCTACCATCAAACCCTAAATGGTCAATCTCATCAATTATAATATGAGGGTACTTTTTTTTCAGTTTTCCATTGGTTAAATACTCCTTCAGTCCCTTACCTGGCTGGCCATCTTTATATTCGATTACTGCATAAACCATTCCATTCTCTCTATATTTTGTCTCTACGCCATCCTTTCTTCCCCGGAGATAATTGGTCTTTCTATACAGTTTTCCTGATTCATAATAATACTTTTGAACCCCTTCTTTTTTATCATTGTGAAAGAAGAGCACATTTTTTGGAGTGACACCATCCTTGTAAAAGATTATCGCTTTTCCATTTTTTTTATAATCCTTGTAGATAGCGGTGGAATAAAGAGTACCGTCATTTCGAAAAGAATGAAATTCTCCTTCGATAATTTTTCCGGAAGCGTCTTTTTTTATTCCCGCATTCGGGTCACTATGCTGCGTTACATTTCCATCACATGCGACCATCAGGATGCCAATAAGTAGAAACAACTCCAGATTTTTCATAATGATTGAATTTGAATTCTTTTCAATTCTCCATATAATTTGTCAACTTCGCAACAGAATTAAAGTAATGTCGCTATGGCAATGGTAATTTTCCTATATACGCTTGTTGTTCTTGCCATCATCTCACCGTGGGTGTTTCCGAACAAGATGGTTAGCAAGCACAAGCGCGATTCTGAATTTTAAGAATTTTCGAATCATGTCTCATCTTTGTTGGAATTGACGGACACAGTACGTTTGGCCATATAAAGCTAAAAATTACCTCTAATCCCTCCCCTTCAGGCAATAGCTGGTTGATTTTGTACATTTAAGCAGTAATTCCATCCTCTTTTCGTACAACTATCATCAAATTCAAATTATAATGTTTTACCAAATAAACCTCTCCCATCTCGGCCAAACCTTCAGATTGAAAAATTTATTAATACTGGCTTTGTTATTTTCCGGCCTGTTTACTTATGCGCAGACTAAGAAACAAACTTCTGTAACCCTGAAAGGCCTTACCCGCATTGACGGCTACTTTACTCTCTTTTATGATTCTCAGAAGGATAAAATGCTTCTTCAAATCGACCATCCTGACGAAGAAGTATTGTATGTCAATTCACTGGCGGCCGGTGTAGGCTCTAATGACATTGGACTTGATCGTGGGCAGCTGGGTCGTGAACGGGTAGTTAAATTTAAGAGGGTAGGGCCAAAAGTATTGATGATTCAGCCCAATTATTCTTATCGTGCCATCTCAGATAATCCTGATGAGGTAACTGCAGTAAAACAGGCCTTTGCTGAATCTATCCTTTGGGGATTTAAGGTTGAGATGGAGAATGAAGGGAAAGTTATTGTTGATGCTACTGATTTTTTCCTTCGAGATGCACATCATGTTATAGAGCGGTTAAAACAAACAAGCCAGGGTAGTTATAAACTGGATAAATCCAGGTCTGCATTTTACATGGCCAGGACCAAGGCATTCCCACACAATACGGAAGTTGAAGCCACCCTTACCTTTACCGGCCATCCGGAAGGGCAGTATATTCGAAGCGTTACACCTTCCCCCGAGGCTGTCACAGTAAGGGAGCATCACTCTCTAATTAAATTGCCTGATAATAAATTTAAACCTCGTGAATTTGATCCTCGCGCAGGATATTTCGGCTGGTCGTATAAGGACTATGCCACTCCCATTGATCAGCCCATCGATAAGCGTTTTATTACGAGACATAGGCTTGCAAAGAAAAATCCTTCCGCATTGATGAGTGAGCCGGTCAAACCAATCATCTATTATCTGGATAGGGGTGCTCCAGAACCTATTAGATCGGCTTTACTCGATGGAGCCCGTTGGTGGAATCAGGCCTTCGAAGCAGCCGGGTATAAAAACGCATTCCAGGTAAAAATACTCCCGGAAGGGGCTGATCCAATGGATGTACGTTATAACCTTATTCAGTGGGTGCATCGATCAACAAGGGGTTGGTCCTATGGAAGTTCGGTCACAGACCCACGAACAGGTGAGATCATTAAAGGACATGTATCTCTGGGATCATTAAGAGTACGGCAGGATTTTCTTATTGCTGTTGGCCTTCTTAGCCCCTATGCTACAGACAAAGTACCACCGGAAATGCTGGCCATGGCCCTGGCCAGGCTCAGACAACTTGCGGCTCATGAAGTAGGGCATACCCTGGGATTAGCTCACAACTACTCTGCAAGTATGGATGGAAGGGCCTCTGTGATGGATTACCCACAACCACTGGTTACCCTAAAAAATGGACAATTGGATTTGTCGAATGCCTATGATACCAAAATAGGCGCATGGGACAAGGTAGCTATTTCCTATGGGTATCAGGATTTTCCATCAGGCACAAATGAACATCAGGCGTTGAATGCCATTCTTAACAAGGCCTACAAACAAGATCATCTTTCATTTATTTCTGACCAGGATGCCCGCCCGCAAGGTGGCGCACACCCGAGAGCCCACCTCTGGGACAATGGCACCGACGCTGCTGATGAGTTGGGCAGGATGCTTAAAGTCCGGGCCAAGGCTTTGGAAAATTTTAGCGAAAAAGCAGTTCCGTTGGGACAACCTCTGGCATTGTTGGAAGAAAGCCTGGCCCCTGTGTATTTTTATCACCGTTACCAGTTGGAGGCCGCAGTGAAGTTGATCGGCGGGCTCAATTATACATATGCTGTTCGTGGCGATGGTCAGATACCAACCTCCCTGATTGCTCCTGATGAGCAGGAAAAAGCGCTCATAGAGGTACTTAAGTGCATTGATCCTTCTACACTCACACTTCCCGAAAAATTGATTGAATCTATTCCTCCCAGACCGTTGGGATACAGGAGAACTCGTGAAACCGTAAAAATAAGGACGGGACTGACTTTCGATCCAATTGCCTCAGCTGAAACAGCTGCTGATTTAGCTGTTGGACTGCTTCTGAGACCTGAGCGTGTTAGCCGGTTGGTGGAACATCATGCCCGGGATTCCAGGCAGCCCTCGTTTTCAGGTGTACTTGATGAACTGCTACAGGCCTCCTGGTATTCAAAGGCCAGAGCTGGCCTGGAAGGTGAGATTCGACATGTTGTAAATGGAGTGGTTTTGTCTCGTTTGATGTCGCTAAGTTCTGACAACTCAGCTAACGAACAAGCCCGCGCCATTGCTTATGAAAAACTAATCGAGCTCAAAACATGGGCCTCTGATAAAGCCGATACCCTGACTAATGAGGAAGAAAAGGCTCATCTCATGTTTGCTGTTGCTCAGATCAATGATTATCAAAATAATCCCAATGGAGTGAAATGGCAAAAGCCCCTCACCCCACCTGATGGTTCTCCCATTGGCACTATTCCTGATTATTAATTGTCTAATGAAAATGCTTAATGCACTTGTTCTGGTTTTTGCCGCACAGTTAGTGTTTGGCCAGGACATACAAGTGTCGTCTTCTGATGTAATTCTTCCAGATAACTTTGAGTTGCACATAGGAGATCCTTTAAGTAAAGGATATCCTGAATCAGGATTGCACCCGGGAATCCTTTTTTATCCCGATGGTAATCAAAGGGAATACGACAGCATTAGGTATGATCTTCGAAATGAACGGCTGATTGTTATAATTAACCAAAAGGAATTAACGATGTTGCCTGGAGTTCTTACAGGTTTTCTGATCAAAGAATCTTTTGTTCAAGGGCATCTATTCCTGGTCCAGAACATAGAAAACATGCCTAAATATCTTGAGGTATTAAGTGCAGGGTATCCCTTATTGCTTGCTCATTACTACGAGAAAGCAAAGGATGAGGAAATGAAAAAGATTCTTAAAGTCGATGTTATTCGCCTGGAGAAAAAGCAGGAAGTGTTGCCCGATATCCAGGTTGACTTTTATATCGTGAAGAATAATGTATTAAGGAGTTTGAAACCTAATAAGAAATCAGTAATCAAGTCGGCTGGATTCAGTAAAGCGGTGGTGGATAATTATTTAGATAGTTCTGTAGTTAAGTTTCAGGATCCTGTTGATCTTAAGGCTTTGTTTGACCGACTTAATCATAAGTGATGATCAAATTGTTTGATAATATGGATATTGCTTTAAAAAAAGTACCCGAGCAAAAAGTTCTTAAGGTGACTATAAATAAAAAAGAATATCTTTTGTTGAACTATCGGGGGTGCCTTACTCTTACGGAATCCCACTGCCCGCATATGCAGCATCCATTGAAAGAATGCAAGTTCAATGGATTCAATGAAATTATATGCCCCCTCCATGAATATCGATTTAATATAAAAACAGGAGAAGAGTCGGCTGGTCGGTGCGGACCTCTTTCTGTATTTCCAGTTAAGGTAAATGATCTTGGGCTGTTCGTGGAGATACCTTGAAAGACCATCTGGCCTAATGATCTAATAAGGAATCATGAAAACCAAAGTTGGTAAAATATTGAGTTGAGTAGATGGCAGTCAAGTTCCTTTCGAAATAGTCTTAGGAGGCGCTAACCTTCCCTCAATACGCCATGTAAAAAACAACTTCTAAAAATTCTTGTTTTCTAATGGGAAAGTAATAATTTCATACCACGAAAAATGAACCAAGAGAATCTTCAGTTAGAGGAAGGTACAATATCAAAAAAAAGATGTAATGAAGAAAATCGTAGTTGGATCTACAAATCCTGTGAAGATCAGAAGTGCAAAAGCTGCATTTGAAACAGCTTTCCCAGATGATGAGTTTGAAGTCGAAGGTGTGACAGCAGAGTCAGGCGTGCGTGATCAGCCCATGTCTGACTCTGAAACACTTGAAGGCGCGAGAAATCGTGCTAAATATGTCCAAACCAAAACCAGTGCAGATTTTTGGGTTGGTATTGAAGGAGGTATTGAAGATCGAAATGATGCTCTTGAGGCGTTTGCCTGGATGGTGATCATATCTGATGGTATGGAAGGGAAGGCCCGAACCTCCAGCTTCATGTTGCCACATGAAGTGAGTGTTTTGGTACGGTCGGGTATGGAATTGGGTCATGCTGATGACCGTGTCTTTAAAAGAAAGCACTCGAAACAACAAAATGGAGCGGTTGGATTATTAACAAATGACATCATCGATCGAACCGAATATTATAAGCATGCGATCATTCTTGCATTGGTTCCTTTCATGAAACCTGAATTTTATTAATCGAAAAACCGGGATTGACATGAATGAGCAGTTGGGTCCCATTCCAGGTGAGTTTTATTCTTTTGATACTGGTCGGCCTTTTAAACATTGTCTTATATGTGGTGTTGATCTGACAACGGACAATCAGGATTATTTTGTTGAAAAGGCCATTCGAAATTATTCAGAGCATCATGTACAGGATGTCGTTTACGAATACGCCATGTGCCTGGACTGTGCTCAGAAGATGCATGCAAAAATGTCGGTGGAATCACAGCGAAATATTCACAAGTACTTTTCAAGCCAGGAGCAGTTTATGAATGCGATACAGAATCATACATCAAGTTCTCTTGATGTTAATTTAAAAGAGTGTCTGATAACGCATCAAACCACCGAACAGATGAGTGAGTATGTTCTATATGGTCATTTTCGCGGGAACCATATGGTGTTGACTACCATGCCATATGTTCTCAATTGTTGTATTATGGAAGAGGTATCTGAATTGTTATCTGCTAAGACCATAGGCGAAATTGATGACTTCTCCGGCAAGTACTTTGGGGGGCCTCCCGAATTAGAAGAACTGTTCAGGACAAGAAAACCGGTTTTCTTTTAGGGGAAAAAGACTAACCAAACAATCTTGAATGCTTGATGGCGTAAAGACCCGTTCTGAACGACATATATTTGATGCCCTTTCGATGGTTGATCCGACTGATCTTATAAAGCACTCTCCAATGATGGAAGAGCGACCTATAGCCTTTTACTAAAGGATAGTCCGGCGCATAGATATGGGCAGGTTCGGATGCTGCTCCATTAAGTTCCATAATCTTAAAATCTCCTGAATATAAGGCATGTTCATCTTTACACCGGACATCAAACCGGCCATAATAAAATCCATCAATCTGTTTGCTCAACTTATCGAATACATCTATTAAATTCTGGTTAATCAGCGAATTTCCATTCAGGAAAGCTGTTCCCCGACTATGATTTCCTATGGGTTCTAGAAGTCTTGTTTCTCCTGCTAACAACACGACATCCAGCTCATTTTCAAACTTTTTCTCCAATTTTTTTAATTGGAAGCGGGCTCTTGGCTTTTGATAAATCAGTTGTAGGAATGTAGACTGACCGTCTCCGGTGATAGATAGCATTTCTTTTACTACCACTGAGCTGACCGTTCCATATTCTTTGTCTGGAAAACGATAATAGAAGATGCCTGCTTCAAAAGGCATGTCAAGGTACTCCTGGAGGATAAAATCCTGGTTGATATGATCCAAATAATCTGACATATCTTTTGAATTGCGAATGAAGGCTACATGCCATCCTCGCTCACCCACATCAGGCTTGGCGATCAATGGATAAGATAACCCGGCGTTTTCAACGTTTTCAAATACTTGAGATTCTGACGTTCCATTTTGTATAAATACGGATACCGGTAGATATTTTTCCGGGATCAGGTCAAGGATTTGTTTTTTTGAACTACCTATAAGCCCCCCATACCGGATTCCAGGATTGGCGGCAGAAAAATAAAATATGGCCCTGGCTTTCAAACCACAATAGAGCCAATAGATAAAAATTGGAATGTACACCATATACCATGGCCAATACTCCCAGCTGGTCAGCTTAATCCAGAAAGAACTATTCGTGATGAACCTCACGACTACCAGAGGTTATTGAGCTTCCTGTTGTTTACGGAATTTGAGCGTGGAGACAGCAATGCCAAATCCATCTGGCAAAGTTATGGAGGGACAAACTTCTCTGATCCCAATCTTCACCAAAGCCATATGATGAATGACATGCTCAATATTGTATATGATCTCACGGTTCAGATTGGTTTCAATAGACATTTCATCAGAAGAGTGACGATCATAGCTTACCTGAAGGATAAGATTATGGGTTGTATTGCATTTAGATACAAACAATTTCACCCTATTGATCACCTCAAGGGTAAGATCCCGGCTGGTCTCTATTACCTGATCGTGTGATCGCTTGTCATAATTGACCAATCCTTTATCATAGCCTTCCATCAGGCATAAAAAGAATTCAAGGGAATGACGAATATGCTGTCCAAGAGTTGAACCATTAAACGCCTCAACGGGCTGTATGAATTCCTGATCACTCAGTTGATTAATTACATCAGCAACCTGGTCAAGAACATCCTGACATGCTTCAGTTATTTTTAGTGGTTCATTTTTCATAAATCAGCAATATAATGTTAAGTTAATTAATCGTACCAAACAAACACGAGGTCTGTATTTGTCATGTACTGATATGTCTAAGACCTCATGGACTGTTTCCGAACAAAATGAGTTGGCATTCACTGGTTCGGGTTGATTAACTTTCCCCAATTCTTATCTGCCTTGATTTTAAGGTTCTTCTCATCCTTATTCCAGTCGTCCAGGGTATTGGTGAGGAAAAAATCATAGAACAAATATACTTTTCCATTAATAATTTTAAATGTTTTGGGGTTGATCTTTACTTTTTCTCCTGTTTCTCCCATGGCATAAGCACACCAACCTCCGTACATTGGTTCATATTTACCCGGGTTCGAAAGAAATTCCTCTTTATGCTTATTTCCGGTAAAGTAATAGGTCACACCCCGATAATATGCCTTGACATCCGATCGCCCCTCCCTTGGCTCACCTTCAAAATAACTTACAGGGTCAAAGCCTTTAATGGCTAGATGTGACTTGGATAAATTATATTCGTTTTGTCTAGTCACAGTTGACTGTGCCGAGGTTGAAATCGGAATAAATACACCGAATAACAGACCAATCACCAGAACAACTGGTAACTTGCAATCAAGTTGAAGCTGATTTTTCATACAATACAACGTGTCTTGAAACGATTATTTCGGTAGAATAGTTCTTATATTTTTCCATACCAGATCGGGTTCATATCCCTTTCCGATCATAAACCTGGCAATTTTATTTGTTTTTTTATATCTGTCAGATTCATCTAATTGATTTGATTTTTTTTTGATCAAGATCATTATTGCTTCCTGGTATTCGTCCTCATTAATTTCTTCAATGGCCTGTCGAATACAATAATCGGATACCTGCTTTTTTTTTAAGAATTGCACAATTTTTATCCTGCCCCATTTCTTTATTCTGAACTTGCCCCCTGCAATGGTTCTGGCATATCTTTCTTCTTTTAGAAAGTTTTCGGTGATCAACCATGCCATGATATTCTCAAGAATTGTTCCGTATAAGCCATACTGCCGTAGCTTGTTCCTTACTTCAAGATGACATCGCTCCTGGTAAGCACAGTACGCTGAGATCTTCTTTTTTATCTCTTCATATGTAAAGTGCTTACTGGCCAATGGCAAGGATAGTCTTTAGGTTAGGAGATATATCCCTTCCTTTTAAGTATGGTCTCTACAAACTTGCGTTCATTTTCAGTGCGAAAAACGCTAAATGGAAGGTAAATCATTTGCGCGGTATTGATAACGATGATCATGCTCTTCTTGGTCACTCTCGCCGACCGTACCTGCTCCCATTTGATAGGCATTCCCTGTTTGGAACTTAATTTGATCAAAATTTGCTGAGAACTAATCTCATAAATCAGGCGGTCAAAAAGGATTTTGGTTTGGTCCATCTGAGTAACACCTGCAAATTGGATAAGCCAGAAGAGAAAGTAAAGGACCAGTGCAATACCGGTACCTATAAACCACCATATATTGGGAAGAATAAAATACCCACTGCACAATCCAATCACGATGAGGGCCACCCACCATTGTTTTCTGAGAATATTGGCCAGCGCCAATTTAATATAGGTTCCCGACTCAAGTTTATATCGTTTTGTTTTTACAACCATAAATCATTCAATGAGTTTATTCAGGAATTAAAAACTGCAAATATCCTAGGAATTATTAGAGTGTACATCATTATGATCATGATATTTAATCTATTCTCTCAGAGCCTGCCATACGAAGGCTTAAATCAATACTTTTTACACTGTGCGTCAGAGCTCCCATAGAAATGAAATTGACCCCTGTTTCAGCAATCGCAACCACCATTGATTCATCAATGCCTCCACTGGCCTCAGTTGCAGCCTGACCCCCAATGAGGTTCACGGCTTCCTTTATCAATTCAACCGACATATTATCAAGCATGATCATATCTACCCCACCCACTGACAGAATCTCCTTTACCTCATCAATTGAGCGTGCCTCAACTTCTATTTTCAACCATAATTTGTTTTTTTTCAGATATTGCCGGGTTCTTTTCAAGGCTTGCCCAATCCCTCCTGCCGCATCTATATGGTTATCCTTCAGCATGATCATGTCATATAAGGCATAACGATGATTCATCCCACCACCGATTTTTACGGCCCATTTTTCCAAAAATCGAATAGTAGGAGTTGTTTTTCGGGTATCAAGGAGCTTAGTTGAAAAAGGAGCCAATAACCTCACAATATGGTAGGTTTTGGTGGCAATACCACTCATGTGCTGGATACAATTCAGTACAACGCGTTCACCCGACATGATGGCACGAGCTTTCCCAGAGATACGCATCAACTCATCGCCTGAGGTAAAAGATTCACCATCTTTTTTAAAGTCAATGTGTAGATCTGGATCTAGCGTATGATAGATTAACTTGCCCAATTCCATGCCAGCCGCAACACCCCCTCCCTTGGCGATCATAGTTGCAGTAACGTGTTTTGCTTCCGGAATGGAAGCAAGACTCGTGTAATCTCCAGGTCCTATGTCCTCATCAAGCGCCAACTGGATAAACGATTGGATCCTTTCCTCCGTCAGATAATCCATGAGATGGTATTCATTCCTTTATGAAACTCATCCCATGGATTAGATACCGCTGATTGATCAACCTGAATCTGATCCAAACCCGGTATTTCCCTCCGTTATAATTGTATTGGCCGATAGCATATGGAAGACCACTTGAGGAGGCTCCTTTATGAGAGATCTGAAAGGAGGTAGGGGGGTTGTCTGTAAAAAAATTTTTCAGAACACCTTCAGCCTGAGGTTTGCTATAACTCGCCTCTTCACCATTGATATTAAGTTCCACCGTTTTGTTTACAAAGGCCATCAACTCCCTGGCACTTCCAGCTGCCAACACTTCGCTGATGGACTTGAAATCTACTTCTTGTTTTTTCTTCTGGGCGTAAGAGCTGTTGGAAAGTGAAACGAACAACATTCCAAGAACAATGACCTGTATTCTAAAAGGTTCTCTCATGTTCTTATGTTCACTAAAATTATGCCAAACCATAGGGTTTGATGGAAACAAAGCTACTGTGCTCTTAGTATATTTGCAACCAATGAAAAGAGCAAATAACCGATAATGAATAAGAAAGTATTATTGATGATCCTCGACGGCTGGGGTATCGCCGTTAATAAAGAAGTTTCCGCTATAGATCATGCTTCAACACCATTCATTGATTCCCTATATGTCAAATATATGCATTCAAAACTTCAGGCCTCAGGACTTGCTGTTGGCTTGCCCGATGGCCAAATGGGAAATTCGGAGGTGGGTCATATGAATATTGGGGCAGGGAGAGTTGTTTATCAGGACCTTGTGAAGATTAGTCAGGCAGTGAAAGAAGGTACGCTGACTCAAAATAATGTCTTGATGGAAGGCATTCGACTTGCCAGAGACCAGAAGAAAGATTTTCACTTGCTGGGATTGGTGTCAGATGGAGGCGTTCATTCGCATATTGACCACCTGAAAGGTTTACTGTCAGTATGTGCTGATGAAGGTCTGACGAATGTTTTCGTACATGCCTTCACGGATGGGCGTGATACTGACCCTCATAGTGGAGCAGGTTTTTTGGATGATTTGGCCGGCCATATGGAGCAGACTTCTGGTCAGATAGCAACTGTTACCGGAAGATATTATGCCATGGACAGAGACAACCGATGGGAGAGGGTTGCACTCGCCTATCAGGCCATGGTGAATGGGACGGGAGTGAAGGCCGGCGATATAGCTATGGCGGTAAAAGACTCTTATTCTGCTGGAGTTACAGATGAGTTCATTAAGCCTATTATTCACGTGGATGATGCGGGCAACCCCATTGCAAGGATCAAAGATGGGGATGTGGTGCTCTATTTTAACTTTCGAACTGACCGCGGACGTGAGATTACTCAGGCCTTGACACAGCATGACTATTCCGATCACGGAATGAAGACTCTTCAGTTGCATTTTATGACCCTCACAAACTACGATGATAGTTTTGAAGGGATCCATGTAGTGTATGGTAAAGACCATCTCCACAAAACGCTTGGCGAACTATTGTCAAACGCTGGCAAAAGGCAAATAAGGATTGCTGAAACTGAAAAGTATCCTCATGTAACTTTCTTTTTTTCTGGAGGAAGAGAAGAAGTATTTGATCAGGAAGAGCGCATTTTATGTAGCTCACCCAAAGTAGCTACTTATGATTTACAACCAGAAATGAGTGCCTCCTGTATTCGTGACAAGATCATTCCACGATTGGAGTCAGAAGAGCCTGATTTCATATGTTTGAATTTTGCCAATCCGGACATGGTTGGCCATACAGGTGTTTTTGAAGCGGCTGTTAGGGCCTGTGAAACGGTAGATCAATGTGCACGAGATGTGGTGAATGTAGCTCTTGCTCATGACTATTCAACTATTATTATCGCCGATCATGGCAATCCCGATAAAATGATCAATGAAGACGGCACGCCCAATACTGCACATACCACAAACCTTGTACCCTGCATCCTGGTGGACGGGCAATATTCGGGAAAATTGAGTGATGGAAAACTTGGAGATATTGCACCAACTGTATTAACACTCATGGGTATGCCCATTCCTGAAGAAATGACAGGAAACTGTCTTCTGTCTGAATGAAGAATTTAGCTCTTTTTCTCTTAGTGTTGCTTTTGGCTTGTACTAAGAAAGGGGTGGAAAACAATGCTTCGGAACACGCACAATTTTATGATGTTCGTGTTTTGCTTGACCAATTGGTTGTTAATGGTTCGAAGTATGGAGTTGGCGTTGACAAAACAGTAAAAGTCAATGGAAATTCGGAACAAAAAAAAATTACTCAAACGGATTCATCATTTTGGCAAAATGAACTCGCACTACTCTACGAGGCGGATCTGAACAAACCTATCAATCATGGGAAATACCTAATCAAATCAAAGATGACGGACCCTTCAAGTAATTTAACCTATGATATGTATTCCAATCCTAATGATAGTGAGCCGGGCATTGCATGGGAGAAGGTCTTCTATATGGGCATTCCCATGAAAATTAGAAAAATGGAGTACTTGCGTAAGGAAAAAAACAGCTTGTTCTATTCAAGAAGGACGGTAAAGCTATGGCTAAATGAGTACAGAGACACGTTATTAATTGACTCATTAATGGTGACTGGCCAGAATAAAATGATTGGCCAGGACTCGCTTTCGTATTACATTTTTATCAAGCGGTTACATTAATTTAGAGTTCCAGAATTGCTTCCAGAAGGCCGAGGTTTTCTCCTTTCCCTTTCACCACCAATAGTGGAACAGATGTAATTTTTTTAATCACTTTGACTGTAACACTTCCGAGTAACACTGACGATAATGCAGTGCGCCCTTTTGACCCGATAATGATCAGATCTGCCCCAACTTCATTGGCCAGATCTTCAATTAGTTTATCGGGCTGGCCATGTCGGTCAAGTTCAAGTCTCACATCAACCTGCAGACCATTAGTATCTTCGGTTTTGACAAACAAATCATATTCCTTGCGGGCATTTTGTTTCATTATTCCGGCGAATTCGTCATAAGTCTTTCCCGTAGAATGATAGCCTGTAGGGACCTCATATGCATGAATAAAAGTTAAGCTTGCATTTTTTGGCCGGGCAATCTCCAGGGCTTTTTGAAAAGCCAGCTTGGACGGTGCCGAAAAATCAATTGGCAGGACAATCTTGTTCAATGTAGGGAAGAAAAGATCGGGAATAAAAATTACCGAACAATGTGCCATATTCACCACCTGGTCACTGTGAACTCCCGAACCCACACCAGGTTTTTTTTTGCCCAGAACAATAAGATCAACTTCCTTGATCTTCGCCCATTTCAGGATCTGGTCAGATGGATTCCCTTCTTTTATTTCCAGAGACACCTTGCAATCTGAGTTCGCAAACTGACCACTTATCTCCTTTTTCATCCTATTGAGCAGTTGTTCGTCACTAGGTAGTGCCTCATGTAATTTCTCACCATCATCTCCCGTTGGCATTACAAACTCTTTGACCACATGAATAAAATATATATGATCAGCATAATTCTCATTACTGAAAGCCAGGGCTGATTTAATCAGTGTATCATCGATGTCCGATAAATCAAGACAAACAAGAAGTTTTTTGTACTTGTACATAGCTATGTCTTAAATCTGTAGGAAATATACAAGATAGAACCAATAAATGCGAAAGGTTAGTAATCATTCATCAGATTCACAGGCAGAATCTTCAAAAGCATAGGCAACGAAAGATAGGTGCTGGGTAGTCCTACTATCACAAAGGTAGGGACTGTTTTGAGGACCTGGATAAGATCGGTTTTTAACTCATTGGATTCTTCGTCGCTAAGCAGTTCACTACTGGCTTTACTGAGCAATTCTACCATCCTGGATTTGGTTTTCATTTCTTTTGCAATTCTCCTGGCATTTTTTTCAACCATCTTTTTGATCCTTGCAAGGTATTGGTTTGAAACATTGGCATAAGTATGTTCTTTTCTTAATTTTTCCAGCTGTTCCCAGTGCTCCAGAACAAATCCCTCAACGGCTAATAGGCTGTTATCCAGATCTTCAGCAAAGAACCCTAGCACCTCTGTAAATTTGGTTAAAAACTGATACTCGGATTCTTCTAACTGGTGATCTGACCAAACCGTGAGGATGGCCAGTTCCAAAAAATATTTCTTTAAGATCCAGGAGTTATGCGTAGGCAAAGCTATGTCATGAACATCAACGCCATCCTGAAAAATTTGTTTTGCTTCTTTTTTCTGAGGGGGAGTCAGATGAGAAGAGGTTAAAAAATGGTTAAATAAGCTTTGCTCTTCTTCTTCAATGATTTGGTTGGCATGGGCAGCCGCTGAGATTACTTTGATCACTGAAAACCGAAGGGCCTCTTTTTCTTGCTTAAAAAATTCAGCTACCTCTTCTTCAGAACCCGTATGTATCCATTGACCAAAGAAATAAATATCAAGAAAAAGCAAGCTGTTGTTAAAAAAACTCATCCAAAAATCCTCCGAATTCTTCATCCTCATTAGAATTCGCTTTTCCAGAACACGTTCGGCAATTTCAAGCGGAGATTTTTTTCTACCAAACAAGGTACGAGAAGCTATGGCTAGTTCAGGATAAATTTTTTTATAAAATTCTCCAATATTGTAAATCGTTTTAAGGATCACATCGGAAAAATCGTCTTCATTATTAATTTCCTGATGATGAAGGATGAGTGAACCGTTAATAAGGCTTTCAGCCATCAATACTTTCATTCGATTTAATTCCGTCAGGGCAGCATCATTATTGCTCCCTGTTGATTTTGAAATAACCGGATATCCATACATCATTCCATTGGGTTGTAACAATCTGTACAGCGAATGTTCTGGATGACTATCTTCTGCGGTGGATTCGAAAAAAGAAAGAAATTCAGTTTTTCTAAACTCCAGGTATTCAGCCAGCCATCCTTTTTGGCCTGGATTGAAAGACATATTATTCTTTTGATGCTTTAACCAAAACTAATATTTTCCAAATGAATTTTGGAATTTTATTACCAATAGGACAGATTATGCTTGGAATAGTTATATTAACAATAGAATGAATGATGGATTGAAAAAAATAATTTTAGCCTTATTGCTCTCGATGATCAGTTTGGGCATTGGGGTAACCGGTTTTATGCTGATTGAAGGATATTCATTCCTTGAGTCCATCTATATGACCATCATCACCTTATCAACAGTGGGGTTCAAGGAGGTAAGGCCGCTTAGCGATGCAGGCATGATCTTTCTTAGTGTTTACATTCTCCTTAACATAGGATTGTTTGCCTACCTTGTCTCTCATGTTGTAAGCTATGTATTCGAAGGTGAATTAAAAAAACAATTCTTGAAGTATGTAAGTGATAAAGACCTGAAAAAAATGAAAAATCATGTAATCGTATGCGGGTTTGGCCGAAATGGCAAGCGCGTTTGTGAGGAGTTGAAAAATCGGCAGCCATGTATTCTGATTGATCAGAATCCTGTGGTCTATGAAGAAGCCAAAGGGATGGTCTCACAGGTAATCATAGGAGAAGCTTCGATGGAGGAAGTGTTGCATCGCGCTGGAATTGAAAGGGCTAATGCCATTATACTGGCCTTGCCTAATGATGCTGATAATGTTTTTATCACTCTTTCTGCCCGGGAATTTAATCCGGATATCATGATTATTAGCCGGGCCAGCAATGAATTCTCCATGAGAAAATTACGAAAGGCTGGTGCGGACGAGGTAATCCTTCCATATGATTTGGGAGGTAAACATATGGCCCAGTTGGTGACAAAGCCTGCTGTGATAGAGTTTTTAAACATGTTGGAAGGAGCCGGGAGTGATTTTTTGATAGACCAGGTATTGTTTGATCAGTTGAAACCTGCCTTCCATGAGCAGTCAATTAAGGAAATGAATATCCGCGATTTAAGTGGGGTCACTGTCGTAGCCCATAAAAAAAGCACAGGAGAGATCAATCTGTATCCGGATGCCAATGAAAAGCTTCGAGAGGGAGAAACCTTTGTGATCCTGGGTACTTCGCATTCCATTGGGAAGTTCAAGAACGAATACACAGGCTGATCTTACCGCTGGCAGAATGATCATTGAGTTTTTTCCCAATGGTTGTTAAACTTGAATAAACTAAGAAAACATGAACTATAATCACTTTAACCCATGGATATGGATGGTGGTTGCAGTTGGTTGTTCTGTACCAGAAAATCAACAGACCAAGCCATATCCGGAAACCATGAGAGTTGATCAGGTATATACCTACTTCGGCCAACAGGTCTCTGATCCCTATCGTTGGCTTGAGAACGACAAATCAGAAGAGACTGCAGCGTGGGTAAAAGCTGAAAATGTGGTCACACATGCCTATCTTGATAAAATACCGTATCGTGATAAAATAAAATCGAGATTAAAAGACTTACTTAACTACCAACGAATTTATGCTCCTGTAAAACATGGAGGGTGGGAGTATTTCTACAGGAATGATGGACTGCAGAATCAAAATGTGTTATATCGCCGCAAGCCGGGAGAAAATGAGGAAGTATTTCTTGACCCCAATACCTTCAAGGAAGATGGGACCATTTCATTGGCCGGTACGAGTTTTACCAGGGATGGCTCCTTAATGGGGTTCCTCATTTCAGAAGGAGGCTCTGATTGGCGAAAGGCCATCATTCTGAATACTGAAACACGGGAAATGGTAGGGGATACCCTGGTCAATATAAAATTTAGCGGTATTGCATGGAAAGGCAATGACGGCTTCTACTATAGCAGTTACGACAAACCGAAAGGGAGCGCCCTTACCGAGATGACCCAAAGGCATAAGTTACTGTACCACAAGTTGGGTACAAGCCAACAAGATGATAAACTTGTTTTTGGAGGAGATAAAACTCCAAGAAGATACATCGGGGCTTACCTCACTGAAGATGAGCACTATCTTGTGATTACAGCTTCAAAAAGTACTTCCGGAAACGAACTGTACCTACAGGATTTAACATCTAAAGAGGCCCCATTTATCACAGTGGTTGGCAACTTTGACAGTGAGCAATATGTTATTGATAACGAGGGTTCTACTCTTTTTATTCACACAAATTTAGATGCTCCAAACAATCGTGTCGTGAGGGTTGATGCGTCCAATCCACAACCGGAAAATTGGGAAAATGTTATCCCTGAAAGGGATGAAGTTCTCAATGAATCAACTGCCGGAAGAAAAATATTTGCCAGATACCTTGTGGATGCAAAAACGAAGATCGAGCAATATAGCAGGCGTGGAAAATTGGAAAGGGAAGTGCAACTCCCGGGAATAGGAACGGCCACCGGCTTTAGTGGTTTAGTGACAGACCAGGATATTTACTATTCATTTACGTCTTTCACCAACCCTTCGACCATTTACAGATATAATATTACTTCGGGAGAATCAACGCTATACCAGAAACCAAAAGTTGATTTTAATCCGGACGATTATGAGACAAAGCAGGTATTTTATGCCAGTAAAGACGGGACTAAAATACCGATGTTCATTGTTTACAAGAAAGGGATTGAGTTGAACGGTAAGAATCCAACATATCTTTATGGGTACGGTGGCTTCAACATCAGCCTGCGACCTTCGTTTAGCACGAGTCGTGTGGTGTGGTTGGAGAATGGAGGTGTGTATGCACAGCCTAATTTACGAGGTGGAGGAGAATATGGTGAGAAGTGGCATCTTGCAGGTACCAAGATGAAAAAACAAAATGTGTTTGATGATTTTATAGCTGCAGGAGAGTATCTGATAAAGGAAGGATATACCTCCACCCCTTATCTGGCCATTGCCGGAGGTTCTAACGCAGGTTTGTTGGTAGGAGCGACCATGACCCAGCGCCCTCATCTGGCCCATGTGGCTTTCCCTGCCGTAGGGGTGATGGACATGCTTCGCTACAACAAGTTTACAGCAGGCGCCGGTTGGGCCTATGATTACGGTACAGCAGAAGACTCCAAGGAGATGTTTGAATACCTCAGAGGGTATTCACCTCTTCAAAATATCAAAGAAGGTACAGCCTATCCGGCGACCCTGGTCACTACTGCGGACCACGATGATCGTGTAGTGCCGGCCCATTCATTCAAGTTTGCAGCTACACTTCAGCAAGCCCAGGCGGGTCCGGACCCGGTTCTTATCCGTATTGAAACGGATGCGGGGCATGGAGCAGGCACACCTACAACTAAACGAATTGAACAGGCAGCAGACCGGTATGCATTTGCCTGGTACAATATGGGGGTTGTCCCAGAGTTGGCCAAAGAGCAGATGTAGGCTTGCGGTTGCCGGAAGGAGGGATTGGTTACCAGATGGTGTACATTCCTCCTGTACGAAAATGGTGAATTTCAAGTGATGGCCAGGCACGACCGGACATATGTCTTTTGGTGGCGCTAGTGACAAGTTGTCTGGCCATTTCAGCTATTTTACCTTCTCCAATCATTCGTTTGAAAAAGCGACTGTCGTTTACCTGCCCTCCATGAAGAGAAGATACTTGTGCCAGCACCTTTTTTGCCCTATTTGGGTACACAGCTTTGATCCATTCGGTAAAAATCTCCTTCAAATTACCGTTGAGGCGCAGGACTGCACTGTCTATGGTCAGGGCACCTGCATCAGCAGAATATTTCACAATGTTAGGAATCTCATGCAGATTCAGCCCGGGTATAATGGGGGCAATCATTACCCCTGTAGGTATATTGCACTGAGAAAGGCTTTCTATTGCATTCAGTCTTTTTTGATAGGTGGTCGTCCTAGGTTCCATTTTTTTGCGCAAATCCTCATTTAGTGAGTTGATGGTGATCATTACATGAACAAGATTCATGGAAGCCATTTCTTTGAGCAAGTCCAGATCTCTCAGGATAAGACTGTTTTTTGTAATAATTGAAACAGGATTTCTATATTTTAAAAAGACCTTCAAAATTGATCGGGTTAGTTTTAGCCGACTTTCAATAGGTTGATAGCAATCCGTGTTGCCTGATAGCATCACCGGTTTTGGAGTCCATGCACGTGAAATTAGTTTTCGTTCCAGCAGCTCAGCTGCATTCCGTTTCACAATAAGTTTTGTTTCAAAATCCAATCCGGCGCTGAATCCCCAATATTCATGACTATTCCTTGCATAACAATAGACACATCCATGCTCACAACCCTGGTAGGGGTTGATGGAAAGACCATGAGGAACATCAGGACTATCGAAACTACTCAAGATGGTTTGAGCTTGTTCTTCAAAAACCTGACGTTTGGGATTCAACTGAAAATCAAACCATGATGTGTCTATTTCCTCTTCAGGAATTACAGACAGTCTGGAAAACCTGTTGCGGGGATTTGACTGTGCACCTCTTCCTTTAACAATGTACCGAACCATAACAGCAAGCTACGTAATACTATCTATATTAGCAAATACTAATTTAAATAGTTTAATTAAATAAGCCGAATGTTAGGTCTTCAATATAGATTTTGAGAATTTCCCAAATAACATAGATGATATATAATGTAGTGAGGAAGAATCCAAGACCATGGGTAAGCCTCCATTTTTTCACCATCAGCACCATCATAATCAGGATGGCGGAGGCAAAGAGCAAACCTATCGAAATGCCTAATCCATGGACATCAACTTTAAGTTTCTCATCATACAATAGCATGATCAATAACCAGGGTAAACCCAAGCCAATGAATATGTCGAATATATTCGATCCAATTGCATTACTAATGGCCATACCGGCTCTTCCTTGCTTCGCCACAATGACAGATGAGATCATGTCAGGGACAGAGGTACCAACGGCAAGGACAGTCAATGCAATCACCACCTCAGGAACATTCAGAATGATAGAGATCCCTATGGCGCTTTCCACCAATATCCAGCATAGTACACCAATGAAAAGTATGGAGATGAAGAACATGCTCAGGTAGTGCTTTTTATGAGGAAAGCAAAGTTTCAAAAGCCAGTCGAAAGGCTTAAAGACTCTTTTCCATCCCGTTTTCGGTTCGTCGGGATCCTCTTCTTCAGGATCTTCATCATACACCTTGAAATTGAACCAGGTACGCCATTTAACAACAGCTATCACATATAGGATATATAGAGAAATAAGGATGACAGCCTCCATAATTGTCACATGACCATTTTGTAACACATAAAAAAGAGCAAATATGGCGATCACATAAAAAAGGATGTCTCTAACTACCGGTTGCCAGGCCAGAACTGTATTCTTCACGATTCCTGCCGCTCCAACGATAACCAGTAGATTAAAAAGGGCCGACCCTACGATTGTACCTATACCGATGTTCCCATAATCCCCGGGTCTAAACAAGGCAATGAACGAAACAAAAAGTTCAGGGGCACTGGAGCCAATGGCCATCAAAGTAGCACCAGCCATATCATGTGACATCTTCATGCGTTTTGAGATCACATCTAATGACACCACGAAATACTTATCACTGACTTCAGCAAGTAGATAAAAGGATATAATTAGCGCTATGATATAGCCGATAAGCATTAGGCCTTCGTAAAATACAAATTATTGTTAAAAAAGTGTTTGCAAAAATAGGATTCCTTTGACAAAATAAAAATTTAGAGCGCTTTATCAATAAACTCCTGATTTATAAAATGTTGCTCCAATGGTCTTTTTTACGAATACAATGAATTCGTTGTATATACAGCTTCATTGGAAAAGGTAAGCCTATTTATTGTAGTAAAAATTTGTAAGTGATTTTTGCAGATTCTGCTTGGCACGAAATAACAGGGATTCAATGGCAGACACCGTTGTATTCATCACTTCAGCCACTTCCTTGTTGCTCAATCCTTGATACCGGCTAAGGAGAAAGGTTTTACGCTGGTTGGACGGAAGGTGATCAATAGCCTCATTGAGCTTCAGCCTCTTCTCTTTATTTTCAAGTTCTTTATCCGGAGTGATCGTATTCGATGAGGTTGGCTCATCTTCGGAGAACCAATCATCAAGCCGTTGAATAAGGTTATTCTTTTTTCTTCTGACAGCATTAATACTTCTATTCACACAAATACGATATATCCAGGTACTTAGTTGTGATTCTCCTCTGAACTTACCGATTGACTTAAACACCTGAATAAAAACTTCCTGAGCTATATCTTCTGCCATTTCACGATCATGGACAAATCCATAGCATATGGAAAAGACCTGTTGCTCGAACTTGTCCACGAGTTCTTTGTAGGATTGTTCATCTCCTTCCTTCAATCGGGAAATCAAGTCCCTGTCATTCATATAATGGTGATCTAGAAGATAGTATTTTATCCATATGACATATTTGGATTACAAAACCATTCGATGAATATTAATTTCTTCTTCATCAGAGAAATAAGCAATTCATTATAATAAAATTTTGAAATAATCCGCATGATAATGGGGAGGTTGTTGTCATATCACAAATGGCACGAACATAATGAACCATTTCACCTTTTCAATACTGGACTACCTGGATCGGAACATGTCTGTTGATAAAATAGAAGAAATAGAGCTTCATCTAAAGTCATGTTCTCCATGCAGCCAGATGGTGGAAGAAGTTCGTAGGATCTACCTGCTACTTGACCAGGAGCGACAAGTGAAGGTTAATCCGTTCCTTTATACTCGTGTAAAAGCCCGGTCCAAGCTCAGCAGTAAGACACTCATTCTAGACCAATTTATGACCTATCTGATTAAACCTGTTATTGTAGCGATTGCTATTTTCCTTGGGATTTTGTTTGGTCAATTCAATGTGTCTCAAACAACAGATTCGGAGGATGAAGTAGAAATGTTATCTGAGAATTTGCTCCCTCCGGATTATCAGGAGTCTATTATAGCTTATGAATCAGACCAATGAAGAAACTCACTAAAACCCGGATATTGATATGGTCAGTGATTGTCCTGATCATCATTAACCTCAGTTCCCTTGGTACCATTTGGTTTCACAATAGACATATGCACGATTCCCGGAGATTTCAAAGACATCAGGAAGGGTTTTCACAAGAGAAGAGAACCCATTCTCATAGATCGCGATCTGCTATGATGAAGAGAACGCTGGATCTTACAACTGTTCAAGCGGGTACCTATGACAGTATCTGGAACGTTTACTCATCGAGGATCAGAACGGTTGATGATCAGCTGAAGAAAAACAGGCAGGCCTTGTCTATGGTAATGAGTGACAACAATCTAAATACCCCGCTTGCAGACTCATTGATTGACGAACAGACCAGGCTGATGAGTGATATGAACCATCATGTGCTTAATCTCAATGCAGCCATGAGGGAAATTCTAACGGATAAGCAACGAGAGAAATATCTTTTGTTTCTTCGAGGCTTGGGAAGGAGAAGAGGATTTATTCCTAACGATTCACCTCCTCCTCCTGGTTTTTAATTTGTAATAAACAACTCAAATAAATAGAAAAATGAAAATGAATGTAAAATCTATGTATCTGGCCATGCTCATGGTGGTATCATCCATGGCCTTACTTGCACAGCCTGCAAAGAATCAAGAGCGCAGGCCACAATTCCATGACCGCCAGGAGCCATTAAGTGGGCTGGCTTTATCGGAAACACAGCGAACAAAAGTTGATGACATCCATCTGGCACTTCAAAAGGAACTTTTGCCTCTTAAGAATGAGATGGGCGAAAAAAAGGCAAAATTGCGAACCCTGACAACTGCTCAAAAAGTTGATATGAAGGCGATTAATTCTCTTATTGATGAAATGGCTGGGATTGGATCAAATATTAGGAAAAAACAAGCTGCTGCACTCCAGCAAGTAAGACAAGTGCTCACCGATGAGCAAAGAATAAAATTTGATAACAATCCCTCGAGGTTCCGAAGAATGGCTCAATGGAACAAACATCGTTCTCAGGAAAGATATGGTCGCCACCCCAATAGGCGCGGCCAGTAACGGTCTCTCATGCCATTTACCTGATGGTTGGCGGTCAGCATTAAACATTAGTGCTGACCGTTTTTTAATTTTCTACCAAACGATCCGGATCTATTATGAACATGCAAAATTTGTAGATAAAATAACCATAAAAAAGATTAATAAGGATGGGTAGGACTACTTTTGTATATGAGTAATCGTTTATAAGATAGAGAAAAAACCCTGACCAGGATGATATTATATAATGTAACGGTGTCGATAGACCCGGAACAGGAATTGGAATGGACCACATGGATGCAAAAAACACATATACCTGCTGTAATGCAAACCGGCCTTTTTCAAAAGTGGAAGATGTTTAAAGTACAATTTGAATCTGAAGATGAGGTTACTTATGCCCTTCAGTATTTCTTATCCAGCATGAAGGATCTTCAGAAGTATCAAAGTACTCATGCATTACGGCTTCAGCAGGATCATTTATTACAGTTCCCATCTCATGTGGCTTTCAGGACAGTATTGGAAGAAATAGTCCCGGAATAGTCAATTTATTTTATTATCTCAAGCGATCAACCGAACGCACAAGTTGCTCGTCTTTCTGAATAAATCTTCGGGCTAGTATATTGAAGATGATAGCCATGGCTAGGATAAATAAGCCAATGCCAATTTTACCTTTGATGGCATTTTGGATATCCCATACAAAATAAGTCATTATCAAAAGTGTTAGGGTCATGACCATAGAATTGAGCACCCCTAATTTCATTTGCTTTATCCTGTTTTTGAAAGAGAATATCTCAATGAGGGCTATCACCACGGCAATACCGGTCAAGGAGGCTACACTAACGTAGAGATCCGTGTTTAATGTTAATTCTCCGGATTGTTGATGAGTGAGCGCATAGGAATACAAGGCATATGAGCCAACGGAGTTGTTTTCTATGGCTGTCCAGTAAGGGAAAAAGTTAAAAACAATCAGGGCCATCACGACTACGAAAAGGAATACTGTCTGAATTCTTTGTATCATTTCTTACAACTCAACTATTATTGTACAAAGGTAATCAGGAATTTAAGTAATCAATTGGTGTCCATTATGGTAGATGCATTCATTGTTGACATACTTCGTACCCCGGTTGGAAAATACGGAGGCAGTCTCTCATCCGTACGGCCAGATGATCTGGCGGCACATGTGATAAGTCAAATAATGGCCCGGAATCCGGGTGTTCCGTCAGAAGCCATTGAGGATGTCATCCTTGGTGCAGCTAACCAGGCCGGTGAAGATAACCGTAATGTTGCGCGTATGGCTTTACTATTAGCTGGTTTACCGGTAGAGGTGGGTGGAATTACAGTTAATCGACTTTGTGCTTCAGGGCTTCAGAGTATGATGGATGCATCAAGAGCTATCCGCGTTGGTGATGGGGAAGTAATGCTTGCAGGAGGAGTTGAAAGTATGAGCCGGGCGCCTTTTGTAACGGCAAAGGCCTATCATCCTTTCTCACGTAAGGTTGAAAAATTTGATACAACCATTGGCTGGAGGTTCGTTAATCCAAAACTGGCAGATATGTATTATCCATACGGCATGGGGGAAACAGCCGAAAACGTGGCTCGGCAATGGAAGATTACCCGTACTATGCAGGACGAATTTGCTTTACATACCCAGCAGAAATACCAAAATGCTCATGAGCTGAATAAGTTTGATCGTGAACTGGTTCCTGTGAGCATCCCTCAAAAGAAAGGTGAGCCCATTTTGTTTGAGAAGGATGAGCATCCCCGATTGTCATCCCTGGAGAAACTTGCTTCCCTTCCGCCCGCTTTTGATGAGGCAGGTAGTGTTACAGCAGGAAATGCTTCGGGGATAAATGATGGGGCAGCCATTTGCCTCATGGTATCAGAAAAGGCTATAAATAAGTATAAATTGACTCCGTTGGCCAGGGTGGTCTCGTCGGCCATAGCAGGAGTGCATCCGGATATCATGGGAACTGGCCCAATTCCCGCTACCCGAAAAGCCCTTGACCGTGCAGGTTTGACCATCAAGGATATTGATCTTGTTGAGCTTAACGAAGCCTTTGCCTCACAATCTATAGTCTGTATTAATGAACTCGGTTTAGATCCTGCGATAGTAAATGTCAATGGGGGTTCTATTGCCATCGGACATCCTCTTGGGGCCAGTGGAACGCGTATCTCGGCAACGTTGATACATGAAATGCAAAAGAGGAAGGTCAGATATGGCTTGGCAACCATGTGTATTGGGGTAGGTCAGGGAGCTGCCATGATCTTTGAGAAGTGCTAAGCGTTGCGATGCTTTTTTTATATATCGTATAATGGGGCTGAATATCATGGTTGGCAGCGTCAGAACAACGCTTTGGGTGTTCAGCAAGTGATGGAAGATGCTATTGGGCAAATACTGAACACTGCGGTTGAGATTACAGGAAGTGGAAGAACAGATAAAGGGGTACATGCTCTTGAACAGGTATTTCATCTGGATATACCCCATGTACTCGCCCCTGATCAAGTTAAATACTCGTTGAATGGAGTTTTACCTGCCGATATTGTTGTGAACGACATCAGGAAGGTCAGGGATAATGCTCATGCCAGATACGATGCAATTCGTCGTGAATATGAATATCGGGTACACTTTGTTAAGTCTCCCTTTAATCGCGGATTCTCCAGCTTCCAACCAGTCATTCCTGACATAGAAAAAATGAATCATGCAGCTAACCTTTTAAAAGGAGAACATGATTTCACTTCATTTTCCAAAGTAAAAACCGATGTAAAACACTTTATTTGTCAGGTGGACAAGGCTGAGTGGAGATGTTCGGATGATGGAAAGTCAGCTACTTTTTTAATTTCTGCTAATCGATTTTTACGCGGGATGGTCCGGGCAGTGACAGGAACTTTATTACTGATCGGGCAAGGTAAACTCAGTGCCGATGAATTAGTAAAAATAATAGATGCCAAAAATCGTTCTCTTGCCGGAGAGTCTGTACCACCGTATGGTTTGTATCTTTGGTCGATTATATATCCTGAATCTATTTTCAAAAAAGACTGACTGTGGCACAAAACGGAGCTATTGGGGGCAAAATAGTTGATTGGAACATACTCAAGAGGTTGCTTGAATTCGTTAAACCTTATCGAGGTTTGTTCATTGTTCTGGTAGCAATGACCGTTCTATCAGCAGCACTCGTGCCAATCAGACCCTACCTCATCCAATATACTATTGACAACGACGTAGTAAAAGGTAACTATGAGGGACTGGTATATATGATCCGATGGCTAATTGGTCTGTTAATACTCCAGGCCATTATTCAATATATACATACGTATTTGTCTGGCTGGCTTGGACAATACATCATAAAAGACATACGCGTTAAGCTATATGCTCACCTTTTAAGGTTAAAGCTTAGTTTTTTTGATAAAACTCCTATCGGACGACTCGTTACCCGTGTTATTTCTGACATTGAAACTCTTTCTGATGTATTTAGCCAGGGATTGGCAGCTATTGTAGGAGATCTGCTACAGATCGCATTCATCATTGGTTTTATGTTCTGGGAAGACTGGAGGCTGGCCCTGATTAGTCTGGCCACTCTTCCAATTTTGTTGTTTGCAACCTATGTGTTCAAAGAAAAGATCAAAATATCCTTTAACAACGTGCGTAACGCTGTGGCCAATCTAAACTCATTTGTGCAGGAACATGTTACGGGCATGAGTATTGTGCAGATCTTTAATAGTGAAGAAAAGGAATATAATAAATTCAAAAAAATTAATCGGGCACATCGAAAGGCAAACATCCGGTCTATTCTATATTACTCCATTTATTTCCCTGTGGCAGATATTGTCAGTGCAGCTGGCATTGCCCTTTTGATCTGGTACGGGGCCAGTGGTGTGTTGAAAACTGAAGAAACTGGGATTACCTTAGGGATGCTAATGGCATTTATAATGTATATCCAGATGTTTTTCAGACCTATTCGAATGATAGCAGATCGATTTAACACCCTCCAAATGGGAATTGTCAGCACTTCCAGAATTGTGAACTTATTGGACAATAACGAAATGGTAAAAGACGAGGGGGCTAAACCTTGTGCTAACTTATATGGCTCATTGGAATTCAGGGATGTTTCATTTGCCTATGTTGACAACGAGTATGTATTAAAAAACATTTCTTTTCAGGTTCAGTCTGGTGAAACGATTGCCCTGGTAGGGGCTACAGGGGCTGGCAAGTCGTCAATTATCAACCTCCTCAGCCGGTTGTATGAAATTGACCAAGGCCAGATTCTTATTGATGGAACCCCGATTGATCACTACAAACTCCGAGATCTGAGATCTAGAATAGGCATTGTTTTGCAGGATGTTTTTTTGTTTTCTGATTCCATTTTTCAGAACATTACCCTGGGCAACCCGGATATCAGCCGGGGGAAGGTGATGGAAGTTGCCAGGATGATAGGCGCTAATCGTTTTATTGAAAAATTGCCTGGCAAATTGGATTATCAGGTAATGGAGCGTGGGGCTGGATTGAGTGTTGGGCAGCGTCAGCTAATCTCCTTCGTAAGGGCCATGGTGTATGATCCGGATTTTCTTGTCCTGGATGAGGCTACTTCTTCCATTGACTCGGAAACGGAAGAGCTTATACAACAAGCTCTGAGTAGGATGATGTTCGGGAGAACCTCCATTGTAATTGCTCACAGGCTATCAACCATACAAAAAGCTAACAAGATCCTGGTGCTTGATCATGGAGAAATCCAGGAAAGCGGTACACATGATGTCCTCCTGGCCCAAAATGGCTTGTACACCCAGCTGTATAACCTTCAATACAAAGAAGTAGGATAATTCTGGCACAGAATAGGCTGAATAGGCGAAAAATGTATATTTGTTGTGATGCGCATCCACTATTTTTTTCTTTTCCTGTCATTGTGTCTTTCGGCTCAGCTCGGTTTTGGTCAGCGCAAAACATACAATAAAAGCCTGGTTCAACAACGGGGACAGAAACATAGACCCCTCAAGTTTAAGAACAATAAAAAGATGGCAGTAATATGCCCGATTTTTCATCCTAGTGAGTATCCTTACCAGGGCCTAGGATTTAAGGCAGGAGATCCCTTTGCCCTCACCTATAAACTTTATGCTACAAAGTGGCTCGCTTTTTCCATTGATGGAGGCATAGCTGCATATGGTCTATATAAGAGCCGATACAAGGAATTATTTAACATTTTCCCTGAGAATGATACCCTTGAATATGTAAATCATACGGTCAACAGTGATACACATTTTTCGGCTAAGGTGAGCCTGTACCATGAAGGACCAAAGTTTATAAAAGGGCTGGATGTTTATTTAAGCCTTGGTTGGCAATTGAGGTACCTGGATATTACCTATGGCTATAACGATGACATCAGCTTGACTGATAAGGTATTTGGGACAGAGGATAAGAAAATAGACTATAACGGTCCGGAAGCAGGTCTGGGTATTGAATATTCCTATTTTAACCTTCCCATGTCGGCGTTTATGGAGGTTAACTTGTTTTATGATGTGGTAAATCCACCTACCTTCGTAAAGTTTCAATTTGGAATTGGACTGAGGTATGTATTTTGAGGTAGTTGGTCTAAATAAATGGGAAGCTCCATCCCCTATCATTTGCAGTTCTGCGGTTGGGCAAGAGGCTTGGCGGATGCTGAATTACTGCAAATTCAGGCGAATCAAGACCATCGTTAAAGGTGGAAGATGAGAAAATTCTTTGTCATAGCGGCAATTGTTCTTCTCTTTGGCTTGGTGGTCAACCAGTATTTAGGAGGTTTTAAATCACTTGACGCCAAAATAGTACCATCCCGGGATATTGTTGTAAGAGGCAAGATGTTTGAAGGGAGCTACAAACAAGATGATCTGAAGCATACTATTGATTCTTTAAGAGATCAGATCTCATCGGGCAAACTGGCAGGAGAGTTGGTAATTGTGAATTATTTCAACGATAAAGATGAAAAAATTGGCAGGCTTAAGCAATTTGTAGGAATAGCTGCTAACCATTCCTTGGAAGATACTACCTCTTCCAGAGAAGTGGATACGAGAGATTTTGCCTTATCAAAAGTCGTGCGAACGCGGATCCCTATTCGAGGTCTCGTGATGCCTTCTCCTGAAAGGATCAAGCGAAATGCCGCCAAAGTTGCTGGGAAGGCCGGTAAGAAAATTGGAGCTTTCAGTATTGAACGGTATTCGGATCAGTGGCTTATTGTGGATATTCCATTAAATTAGTGGTTAAAAGTGATCGAAATGAAATCATTAACTCCTATGCTGGCTGTATTAGGTCTTGTAATGGCCTGTAATGTTCCAGCAACCGAAACCACCCATGAGCTAACTCCAACTGAAAAAATTGCCAGGGCTTATGGTATTGATAAATTTGATAACATGGGTGAACTGGATTATACGTTTAATGTTCAGCGGGATACCATTTTAAGTGGCAGGTCATGGCGATGGAGGCCATCTTCAGGTGAAGTGGTAAGTATTAGTAATGGGGATACCGTGTCATACAACAATGCCAATGTTGGGGAGGATCTAAAACAGGTCGACCACCGGTTTATTAATGACAAATATTGGCTTCTCTTTCCCTTTCAGCTGGTTTGGGATAGTGACATGTCCTTTAAACTAACCGAGAAACAAGAAGCTCCCATTAGCGGGAAACCTATGAATCATTTGGTTGTGACATATGGGAGTGAAGGTGGGTATACTCCCGGGGATGTTTATGAACTTTTTCTTGATGACAACTGGCTCATTAGAGAATGGGTATTCCGCAAGGGGGGCTCAGAAGAACCTAGTTTAGTAACTACCTGGGAGAATTATAAGGATTTTGATGGGATTAAGATTGCGTTGGACCATTATTCAAAGGACAGGGGCTTCAGATTGTTTTTCACTAATGTTAAATGCATTCCTAAAAGCTAGTTGAGCAGAATTTCATTTGTAAATTGTAAGGGAGCTACTGCATGGCTCATGGTTATCGGCATGTTGTTTTTTGCAGCATGTGAACCGCAGTTGGGTGACCAACATCAGCAAGATAAGGGAACAGGTAATATTGCCCCGGTAAAAATTGACCTTGAAAAGATCATGGACCGTGGGTACCTTACGGCGGTCGTTGACTATAGCTCAACCAGCTATTTTGTTTATAAGGGGGAGTTAATGGGTTTTGAGTACGAACTGCTTCAGCGAGTGAAGAATTATCTTGGCGTTGAAGTAAGGATTGTCGTTGAGCCGAGTATTCTCGAAGCCATTCGAATGCTCAACAGGGGCGAGGCCGATATTATGGCCTATCCCCTCACCATTACCAAAGAAAGGAAGAAAGTAATTGCCTTTACCCGCCATTACAGTACACAGCGCCAGGTCCTTGTTCAAAAAAAACCAGACCCCTGGCGGGACATGAAACTCCACGAGATCGAGAAAACATTGGTAAGAAACCAAGTTGACTTGATTGGTGCCAAAATTCATGTACTCAATCATTCATCCTACATTGATGCATTAGAGGCCCTTTCAGACCAAATTGGGGGAGACATTGAGATCATTGAGGACAGCGTAACGGTGGATACGGAAGAACTTATTCGAAGAGTAGCCATAGGGCAGTATAGATACACTGTTTCTGATGAAAATATTGCGTATGTGAACAAAGCCTATTATCCCATTCTTGATATTCAAACCCCTGTAAGCTTCCCCAGAAGAGTAGCATGGGCCGTCCGCCTCAATTCTCCGGAACTTCTGGATACCTTAAACAAGGGACTAAGGATTATTAAATCAGGTCCCGTGTTTAACAATATTTATAACAAATACTTCCGAAGCTCCAGAGAAGTGCGGATTTTTGCGCGATCTGAATACAGTTCATTCAGTGGACAAAAGTTGTCCCCTTATGATGAACTGATTAAACAATATGCCGAGGAGCTTGGATGGGACTGGCGATTTTATGCCTCCATGATCTATCAGGAATCCAAATTTGACCCCGGTGCAACCTCCTGGGTAGGTGCGCAGGGTCTTCTTCAACTGATGTCATCTACTGCTCGCCACTATGGTATCAGGGACAGAACAGACCCGAAACAAAGTCTAAAAGGAGGTACTGCTTTTCTTAAATGGCTGCAAAACTACTGGAAAGGCAAGATCAATGACAAAGATGAACAACAGCGGTTTGTTCTTGCATCTTACAATGTAGGTATCGGTCACATTCAGGATGCACAGGCACTCACCCGGAAATACGGAGGGAATGAAAAAAGTTGGCATGATGTAACGATTTATCTGAAAAAGCTGTCAAACAAAGCTTTTTATAATGATGAAGTTGTAAAACTTGGGTATGCCCGTGGAACCGAACCAGTCAATTATGTACATGAAATTTATGCAAGGTTTTCTACTTATAAACAATTAATCCCTTAACTGTCTTTCCAACTCCTCAACAATGAACTTTCCTTCTTTCCTGGAAAACGATTGCTCATCTTTCAAATTCCGGAGTGACTTTTCCAAAACCAGATCCTGAAGATTGGCGATCTTTAGGGCGCGGGAATATCTCATGTCGGGCTGAAAGGTAACCATGCTATATTGAGGGATCCAGCGGTCCGGGAAGTAATTTTGAAGCATGGCCTCGATCTTCTTACGAAGAAGAAAATCTTTTTCACCAACCTTCTCTCTCATTTCAATAAAGTTCTTCAAAGCGAAATGGGCAATCGCATCTGCATCGGGTTTGCGAAGTTCCTGAAATGAATGAAGAACACATTCCCAATCGTCGCCATTCTGCTCCATTAGTTTGTTTAGCACTCCACAGTCTTCGAACCCGCAATTCATCCCCTGACCGTAAAAGGGGACAATAGCATGGGCGGCATCTCCAATTAACGTTGTCCGGTTTCTGACCCATGGGTAAGATCTGACGGTCACAAGCGAAGAAGTTGGATTTTGAAAAAAATCTTGTTTCAGCGAAGGCATCAATGGAAGAGTATCAGCGAAATATTTCTGAAAAAATTGATCTATATGTTCTTCAGACGTAAGAGATGCGAAAGAGGACTCGCCTTCAAATGGCAGAAATAGGGTAACCGTAAAACTTGCATCAAGGTTGGGCAAGGCAATTAGCATAAAATCACCTCTGGGCCAGATATGAAGAGCATTTTTGTCGATCAAAAAACCGTGGTCCGGAGACGATGAAATCCGAAGTTCTTTATATCCATGCGGAATATATTCCTGTGAATAATTAAACCTTTCCGTATGCTGGAATGATTCACGAACAGCTGAAAAAGCTCCATCTGCCCCAAAGATCAAGTCAGCCTGAACGTCCTTACCATTTTCTCTTCCCGAAAATGTTGCTGTTGTTCGATCAAGGTCAACATGGGTACAACGTTGCTCAAAATAAAAATTTACTCCCATTTCTTCCGCCTTGTTCATCAATAAAGCGTTAAGCCCTCCTCTTGAAATTGAGTTGATGGTTTGCCCTTGTTTACCATACGGTTGAAACGTAAGACGGCCTTCCAGGTCATGCATCAAACGGCCTTCCATAGGGATAACCATCTGCTTCAATAGTGTTTCAAGTCCTACTTCTGCAAGAGGATTCCACCCCCTGTCGCTTAAGGCCAGATTGATCGATTTGCCTGCATTTATATGTGACCGGCGCAGGTCGTTACGCCGCTCAAAAACCCTTACTTTATGCCCATGTCGTCTCAGGTAAATGGATAGCAGACTACCTACCAGTCCTGCTCCGATTACAACCACATCCTTGGATTTCATAATAGCTTAGTTAGCGCTTTATCAAGGACCTCGGTAAATTGATAAATGTCCATAAATCGATTGTAAAGAGGTACTGGTGCGATCCTGATTACATTTGGGTGTCTCCAATCTACAACAATGGACGCCTTGATTAAAGTATCGAAGACATCCTTTGCCCTGGATTTAAACGAAAGAGAAAGCTGGCATCCATGTGGTTTTGGAGTGATAATCCGTATGATCCCCCCATGCTTGTCGTTTAATCGCTGGATTTGCCATTCCAGGTAATCGGACAAGCGATCCCTTTTCTTGAATAAAGCAGGAAGCCCTACTTGCTCAAAAATTGAAAGAGAGGCTAACAGGGCAGCAGAGCTCAGAATATTGACATTGCTGAGTTGCCAACCATCAGCCCCTTTCATAGGGACAAATCCTTTTTTCATAAGGAATCGCTGCTCTTCATCATGTCCCCACCACCCGCTAAACCTGGGAATATCATGAGAAAGTCCGTGTCGGGAATGTACGAACATTCCACCTACAGCCCCCGGCCCCGCATTCAGATATTTATACGAGCACCAGACAGCAAAATCTACATCAGTAGCATGAAGATTTAGCTCTACATTCCCCATAGCATGGGCCAGATCAAAGCCCACCAGGATCCCCGCAGCGTGAGCTAATTCAACAATTCGTTTCATGTCAAAAAACTGACCTGTGTAATATTGAACTCCGCTCATCAGGAGGAGTGCTGCTTCTTCAGCATGGCGTTGTATGCTTTCAGTAAGGTCCTCCATATCAATAACATCCTCACCATTACGAGGTTGGATCTCAACAATTGCTGTTGCCGGATCATATCCATGAAAGCGTACCTGAGACTCCAGCGCGTACTGATCGGAAGGGAAAGCCCCTTGTTCAGTAATGATCTTATACCGAGAAGTTGTCGGCCGGTAAAAGGACACCATCAACAGATGAAGATTTGTGGTGAGTGTGTTCATAGCTACAACCTCATTTTTATCAGCGCCACAAAGGAGACCAAGTCCCGGTTTGGTGAACTTGTGATAATGAAACCATGGATTTTCTCCTTCAAAATGACCCTCAACTCCCAGGTTTTTCCATTTATCCATTTCCGACAAAACCGCTTTCCTTGTAATTTTGGGTTGAAGGCCCAGCGAATTACCAGTGAAATAGGTTACTTCATTACCATTTTTTTTCGGAATATGAAATTGTGCCCTTACCGGCATTAATGGATCTTCCCTATCCATCGTTTTTGCAAATGATTCTCCTTCTTCAAACTTCATTTGTCGAATAAATTCATTTGACTCATCACATCTGCTTTTTCATGTGTAAGCAGCCAGGATTTCTTGGCCAGCCCTCCTGAATAACCGACCAGGTCTCCCTTGCTGCCAATGACCCGATGACACGGAATCACGATGGGTAGCGGGTTGCTTCCATTGGCACGGGCGGCTGCGCGAAGGCATTTTGGATCACCCATTTGCATGGCAAGTTCAGAATAAGATATGGTTTTACCATAAGGGATTGCCTGAAGGAGTTTCCACACCTTGAGTTGAAAGTCTGTTCCCTGTGGGGCTAACGGTAGTTCAAATTTTGTCAGTTCACCATGGAAATAATGAGTAAGCTGATTGATGGCTTCGGAGAGGACATGGCATGTTTCCTCTTTATTAGCATGAATTTGATCTATGTATTCAATAGATATGATCTTGTCATGATGCGAGCTAAGTTTTAATAATCCCAGCGGTGTATCCAAATATGCTATCATGCTATTAATTCCTTTTTCTTTATTCCCAGCCAATGGAGAGCATTATCTCCAAGCAGCTTTTTTTTAATTTTTGCATCAGATATAGCAGAATGGATCAGAGTCCCCGGCTGTGCTTCGCCCAATGGAAATGGATAGTCGGATCCCAGGCATATATTATTGACCCCAACCAGGTCAATGAGATATTTGAGTATAGCAGGGTCATGAACAAGTGAGTCCAGCACAATACGATCGAGGTATTGACGGGGGTTCACGTTATTGTCAACAGCACATAAGTCGGGCCTTACGTGGAACCCATGTGCTATCCTTCCAATGGTAGCCGGGAATGATCCGCCTCCATGTGCAAAAGCAATACGTAGTCTGGGGAGGCGTTCCAGCACACCTCCGAAAATAAGGGATGAAATAGCGCGAGATGTTTCAGCTGGCATTCCAACCAACCATGGAAGCCAGTATTTTGGCATGTCAGCTTGACCCATCATTTCCCAGGGATGAACAAAAATGGCAGCTCCAAGCGTTTCCGCAGCTTGGAATACATCAAATAGTTCTTCAGCGTCAAGGTTCCACTCATTGATATGCGTACCTATCTGTATTCCTTTCAAGCCGAGGTCCAGGCAGCGTTCCAATTCTTTAATAGCAAGGTCGGGGGCCTGCATTGGCAGGGTGCCCAGGCCAAGAAATCGTGTTGGATTTTTATCAACTACTTCGGCCATATGATCATTAAGAAGCATGGCCAGATCGAGTGCGTCTTGAGGTTTGGCCCAATAGCTGAACATCACCGGAACAGTTGAAAGGACCTGAACATCTACACCGTGCTCATTGATTTCCGATATTCTTGCGACAGGATTCCAGGCATTTTCTTCCACTTCCCTGAAAAACTTGTCATCCATCATCATACGGGCACAGCAAGGTTTATGATGTTCAAGCCTGATAAATCCGCCATAGCCATATCGCTCTTTTAGATCGGGCCAGGACTTAGGTAGGATGTGGGTATGGATATCTACAGTAAACAGGTGATCCTTCATTAAGGCTTTTGCATTACTGTACCACAATGGTCACATGTCCGGAGATGTTCCGAAGAATAGAAGGTTTCCATAACAACTGGCAATTGTTTAACAATGTCGGTGAGCTCAAAATGCTCTTCATAAAGTTTATGGTTGCAGTTTTCACAAAACCACATAAATCCATCTGTTTCACCATGATTGCGTTTTAGCTCCATTACCAGTCCAACAGAATTTTCTGGTCGCTGAGGTGAATGAGGAACCTTGGGTGGTAGGAGAAATATTTCTCCCTGCCTGATTGGTATATCTTTTGGTTCACCTTCATCCATGACTTTCAGCACAATATTCCCTTCGATCTGGTAGAAAAATTCTTCTGTTTCATTATAATGGTAGTCCTTTCGGGTATTGGGTCCTCCTACAACCATTACAATAAAATCCTGGTTATCTTCATAGACCACCTGGTTGCCGACGGGTGGCTTCAACAGATGCCTGTGCTCGTCGATCCATTCGCAAAAACTAAAAGGAAATTGTAGTGCCATAACAGTATTTTAATGAAAGGGTCTAATGTAGTTATTTTTTCCCTTTCATTCATGGACCTGGCCTGACTAGAATTTGAGAGATTCGTTATTAGCAGCTTAAAATCATCTGTATATTTACCGTCACTAAGTTTAGGAGTGATCGAAAGGCATGGATATCCGACTAAATGGCAAGAATGCCCTGGTATGTGGAAGTACACAAGGTATAGGTAAAGCGGCTGCCCTAGAGTTGGCACGGCTTGGAGCTAATGTGACGCTCTTTGCCAGGAATAAGGACCGACTTGAACAGACGCACCTTCTTTTGGACAAATCCGGAGAGCAGCATCATCATGTCCTCGTAGCTGATTTTGATGATAATGATCAGGTGGCATCTGCTGTGAGCGACCACCATGACTTCCACATCCTTGTTAACAATACTGGAGGGCCACCGGCAGGAAGAGCCATAGAGGCCAATCAAGAGGAATACATTGCTGCATTTAATAACCATCTACTTAACAACCAATTGATTACCCGCGCTCTTGTACCATTTATGGAAATGGAAAAATATGGGCGCATTATAAACATAATATCAACTTCGGTGAAAATCCCCATCCGCGGGCTTGGTGTATCCAATACCATTCGAGGGGCTGTGGCGAACTGGGCAAAAACCTTAGCCGGTGAGCTCGCTCCACTGGGAATTACTGTAAACAATGTTTTGCCCGGGGCAACAGATACAACCCGACTTCGTAACCTGATCAGTAACAAGGCCGCTAAACTGGCAATACCTCCTGAAAAGATAGAAAAGGATATGATCAGTGAAATACCGCTAGGCAGGTTTGCCTCTCCTGAAGAAGTAGGGGGTGTGATTGCTTTTCTTGCTACGCCTGCAGCCTCGTATGTTAACGGAGTCAATGTCCCTGTTGACGGTGGTCGAACGGGGAGCTTATAAACATGGAAAGGATTGAAAATTATATAGATGGAAAACTGACAGAGCCGTTGTCTGGTAAATACCTGGACAACATAGACCCTGCGACAGGGGAAGTATATAATCACATTCCTGATTCGGGCCCACAAGATGTTGAACGAGCTGTCCATTCTGCGGAGAGAGCCTGTGCGGATTGGGCTTCTGCTTCGGTTGATGTGCGCTTCGCTATACTTACCCGTATTGCAGACCTGATTGATCGGGATTTAGACTCTCTGGCCAAAGCCGAGAGCATTGACAATGGAAAACCTGTGCGGCTTGCCCGCTTAGTGGATATACCAAGGGCTTCTGCTAATTTTCGCTTCTACGCTGCAGCCAGCATCAACCTTTCATCTAAAGCTCATGTATCAAAGGACAAAGGGATTAATTACACATTACATGAACCTTTGGGAGTTGTAGGGTGTATCTCACCCTGGAACTTACCCCTCTATTTGTTTACCTGGAAGATTGCGCCTGCTTTGGCGTCAGGCAATTGTGTCGTGGCCAAGCCATCTGAAATTACTCCAATGACAGCTTATCTCCTTTCCTGCCTCTGTATAGAAGCGGGTCTTCCACCGGGAGTTCTCAACATTGTTCATGGCACAGGGCCACGGGTCGGCGAGTCGATAGTTGTCCATCCCAGGGTACGGGCTATTTCTTTTACCGGGGGAACTAAAACAGGTACACGCATAACTGAACTGGCTGCCCCGGCCTTTAAAAAGCTATCTCTGGAGCTGGGAGGGAAAAATCCGAATATAATATTTGATGATTGTGATCTTGAGGAAGCAGTCAAGGTATCCATCCGATCTTCATTTTCAAACCAGGGAGAAATATGTCTTTGTGGGTCGCGTATTTATGTACAGCAAGGTGTATACGACAATTTTTTGGAGGCTTTTGTTACACAAACAAAAGCAATGACGGTAGGAGATCCTCTGGAGGAATCTACCAGAACGGGTGCCATTGTGTCCTACGATCATATGCAAAAAATACTGGGGTATCTTGATCTGGCAAAGGAAGAAGGGGGTACTGTAGTGGCTGGAGGTGAGCAGGTGATTTTGAATGGCCGATGTAAGGGAGGGTATTTTATCCAACCTACCGTGATCACAGGATTGTCAGCGGAGTGCCGTACCAACCAGGAGGAAATTTTCGGACCTGTGGTAACAATCCAGCCATTTACCACTGAAGAGGAAGTAATTGCCCTGGCCAATGGCACGAATTATGGCCTCTCTGCTACTATTTGGACCGAAAATCTTAAACGCGCGCATCGTGTGGCGGCAAAGATTGAATCTGGGATTATCTGGGTCAACTGCTGGCTGGTACGTGATTTGAGAACTCCATTTGGAGGAATGAAGCAGTCGGGAATGGGCCGTGAGGGTGGTGAGGAGGCATTGTTGTTCTTCACTGAACCCAAAAACATTTGTATTAATCTCTGACCAACAGGTCATCAAGCCATACTTGTCAGGTAAATATCAGCCCTTGATTTACTGAATACCTGAACGTGAGCGATCCAGCTTACCATAATGAGGACTGCTAATACTTCAATTCGACGTAGATCATTATGGAATTTAGGGAGTATGTGCATCATAGAGGTATAGTCGATTATCTGGCTAATACCATGTTTCATTTAATTAGAGGAAGATGAAAAGATATTCAACAATTATGATGCTCGTCATAAATTTACCTATTTGGGCTCAGGGCATTCAACCGGAGCCGTTTGAGCCCAAAATTTCTGCTGTCAAGATATTTCAACGGGAGGCTGAGATAACCAGGTCCGGCTCTATTCATCTTACCGTAGGAGATCAGATGCTCGTAATCAAAAATCTATCTCCTTACCTTGACGAAAAGAGTATCAGAGTAATTGGAGATGGAGAATTTAAAATCATGTCCGTTAATTATGGGCATGATCACCTGGCCAAAAACAAGAAAGCGTCGAGCATTAAGCTTCTCGAAATGCGACAGGATAGTCTGCAAACATTGAAGAGGAAGCTAAAAATGCAGCAGCGGGTTACTGAGCAAACCATCGACCTGCTCAACAAGAACAAGGCTATTGGCCCGGACCAGGTGATGCAAACTGATGAATTATCGCGCCTGCTGAAATTTTACTCTTCTGAATTAAAAAAGGCTGAATCAAAAAAACTTAAGATTCGGGTTCAACTGGAAGGAGTTTTGAAAAGATTGAAACAAATTAATGATCAGATAAATGAGCGGGTGGGCAAAGAAGAAAAGCCTTTTACAGAGATCAAACTTTCGCTTAGCGTCAAAGAAGAATCAAAGGCCACGTTTACAGTTCACTACGTAGTAAAAAATGCAGGATGGTATCCCAAATATGATATTCGGGCAAAAGATGTTAACAGCCCGGTTGTAATCAATTACAAAGCCAGCGTTCATCAGCAAACGGGTGAAGACTGGACGAATGTAAAGCTTATTTTTTCTACCATTAACGCAGAGGAGAGTGGTGAATTGCCCAAATTACAACCTTGGCGGTTAAATTATGAGCGCTATACCATCCGGAGAGAAAAAATAGCCGGGTTTATGGATAACCATGTCAGGGAAGTTCGAGGCATAGTGGTATCAAGTGATGGTGAGCCTCTTCCTGGAGTGAATGTATTGGTCAAGGGGAGTACAATGGGTACCGTTACTGATATTGATGGGCGTTATAGTCTGACAGCGCCCAGAGATGCCCAAAATTTAGTTTTCTCATTCATTGGGTTTGCAACCCAGGAGGTACAGATTGACAAGCCATTTATCGATGTCTCTTTGAGCGAGGATGTAATGGCATTGGATGAAGTAGAGGTAACCGCTCTTGGCTTAAGCGGTGCCGCTCCCGGCCTACGCATTCGAGGGAATAGTTCAGTTTCAGGGTATTCAGGGACTCAAAGTCCAACCATGGTTTCGGCCTCTCTTGTGCGCAGTCCTACTTCAGTAGAGTTTGTCATTGATGAAGCCTTCACGATTCCAAGTGGAGGACGATCGAAACTGATCGATTTAAAGGAATATAAAGTAAAATCGGTATATGATTATTATGCTGTTCCAAAACTGAGCCCCGGGGCATACCTTGTGGCTAAGATCATTGATTGGAATAAATTGGGTTTTCTGGATGGTGAAGCCAACCTATACTTTGAGGAAGCTTTCGTAGGGAAATCCATTCTTTCAACAGCCACAAACGAAGACACTTTGCGCATTTCACTGGGTCGCGATCGGAATGTCCGAATTGTTCGAGAAAAGGTTCTGACCTTCACGCGCGACAGGTCTGTTGGATCCAATCGTATGGAGAAAAATGGCTTTGAATTGAAAGTACGAAACAATAAAGAGCAAACGATTGATGTACATCTGCTCGATCAGATACCGGTATCGGTGAACAACCAAATCAGTGTTGACCTTGCCGATCGTGGAGGTGCCCTGTATTCAAAGGATGAAGGCTTACTAGAATGGTCGTTACACCTCAAACCCGATGAATCACTGATTAGGGCATTCAGCTATGTTGTGAAGTATCCGAAACGGGAACTTGTTGTACTTGAGTAACCGACTGTGCATTTCAGGGATAACATGAGAAGCCTATTCGTCTATTCCATATCGCTCTTGAACTATGTTCTTGTGATGAATAGCATGTCCGGCCATCAGGTATCCCAGGGCACGAACATCTATCGCCATACCATTCGCCGTTCCTGAAAGGTTCAGCATATCAGGAGTCATGGATTCAAAGAGAGCCACAGAGGAAGACCGAACCAATTCAAACTCTGCCACTATGTCAGCGACTGGACGTGCATCAACACCCGCATTCTCAGCAAAGAGCTTCTCATCATAACCCGGCAGGTCGGTGACGTCGCCACGGGAGAATCGAAGCGCCCTGTAACTGAATATACGTTCTGTGTCCACGACGTGGGCTAACACCTGCTTCACAGTCCATTTCTCTGGCTTATAACGTTGATTTCCAGCTTCTTCCTGAATATTTTGAAAAAATGGGATACAAACTGAACTTGAATGACTGAGGGCTTTCAATACAGTATCCCCCTCCGTCAGGTTGATGTACTGGTCGAAATACGCATGGTAATCTGTCATGAGGTATTTGTTTGAAGCACCAAGTTAACCACTCTGTAATTAACCGTAGTTGATGCCTCAAGTTTTTGTTGACGTAACCCTGGGGTTCAGTAAAAGACGGCCTTTTTGTTGAATAATTTCTTCGACGGGTTGATGATATAGTTTGCTCTCAAGCCAGGAGATAATATCAAAGTAGATAAATGCACGTTTCTCAAACCGCATTTTCTCTAATGGGAGTAGTTGTTCTCTGAGGTGCTCAAATCGTTCGAGAAGCTGATTTTCACTTAGCCGTGTATTGAGGCGTTTCAGAAAATTCAGAATGTACTTTTGATATTGCTGCAGATTTTTTTTCTTCAGTAAAAAACGATAAGTCGATCGGATATAGTAATCAATCACATCTGTATGTCCTAGTTCATAATGGCAAATAAGACTTAGTATTCTTGCAAATCCATGGATATCTTCACGCAGGTCGATATGTTCGGTATTCAAAATTTTGTTGAGCCATACCAGGGCTTGGCTGAAATTGCTGGCCCCTACATACAGGCAGGCAATCTTATAATACATGATCAATCGCGAATGGCTGTCAAGGCGGACAATGTATTCTTCCAGCCTCGGAGTGATTCTGCTCATGAGTTTCACTCCTTTACTAAACTCACCGGCCATGAACAATCCATTAAATTCATGGACATAGATGTATTTGAAAAGCTTTAAGCTGATGTTTTTATTCGAATCAAGGCTGGTTCGATTTTGGAGCCCTCTTAGTTTTCTCTTCGTCAAATTGAATTCCCTGATCTTGTAAAGCCTGTTCTGGCAGATCATAAGACTGTTCAAGGCTTTGATGTAGGTTTCCATATTGTCTTCAATCAGGTGTTTTGTAGAGAAAAGACCTACGAATTTTTTAGCATACTCATAAGCCCGTTCAAAATCCTGGGTGAAAATGAAATAATCGACGTACAATGAATACAGATTTGATTTTTCTCCAAGGCTTAATTCCTCTTCATATACCTGAGGTATCCTGTTGTTGAAAATCTTTTGAACTCGTTTAAGATCAGATTCATTTCTGATAAATCCGATCTTCAGATAGAGAGCATACAGCTCAAGTTGAATATTGGTGAACCTGTTGATGTTGTTGATTCGACTGTTGACATCATCAACGGCCTCAACAATGTCCTTGGCCTTCGCCCTGCTGTCACCTTTGACGGTTTGCGAAATGATCCTCTTCTCCCACTTCAGTGCTACGAGCTGTAGCTCTAGGTTCTCAATTTTTTTAGCTTCAGCCAGGGCTTTTTTAATCATCACTTCACACTGGTCATATAAACTTTTATCAAACAACAACTGAGCATAACTGATATATTCCCGAATGACCATGTCTTGGTTAGAATGGGAATTGAATTGTTTGAGGCTGGCCAGTATTTTCTTGTATAAGTTGGCTTTAAGATTGGAAAGTTGCCCCGGTGTGACCAGCTCTTTCTCTTTTAATAATAAAGATTCACTATAGTCCTGCATCCCATCAATAAGTTCAAATAGCCGGATGAACTTCTTACCTTCTTTTCCATGTGATGTCTCATTCATCACCTTGAAATATCGTTTTTCACTCGCTGTTAGTGATTTTATCAGTTCAAACAATCGAGTAGATCCAGGCTTAGACATTGTATTTATTAAATAAATTAATACTTAATAAATTACAAATTAAGTTAATATTTTACTTAAATATCATAATTAGACATTGTACTTATCATATTATTTGGCATTTTGTAGTGCACGCCCCCAGTCTACTTTTGAAGTAAATCTGATGTCAAACACAATCAAAATCACATGGAAAAGCAAGTAAAAATATTTGATACTACCTTAAGAGATGGAGAGCAGGTGCCGGGTTGTCAGTTGCATGGTACTGAGAAGCTGGTCATAGCAAAGGCGTTGGACAAGTTAGGCGTAGATATTATTGAAGCCGGATTTCCTATTTCAAGTCCTGCTGATTTTGACGCTGTGAAAACCATTGCTGATGAGATGAAACATGCTGCCGTATGTGGCCTGAGTCGCGCAGTAAAAAAAGACATTGAAGTGGCGGCCGAAGCCGTTAAGACAGCCAGGAGGCCCAGGATACACACAGGTCTGGGCACGTCGGATCTGCATGTGTTCACTAAACTTAGAATTACTAAAGAAGAGGTGATTGAGAGAGGGGTAGCTGCGGTAAAGCTTGCTAAAAAGTTTGTTGAGGATGTAGAATTTTTTGCTGAAGATGCCGGAAGGACAGATAATGAATATCTGGCAAGAGTTATCGAAGCAGTGGTAAAGGCTGGTGCCACGGTCGTGAATATTCCTGATACTACGGGCTATTGTCTTCCTGAAGAATATGGGGCTAAGATCCGTTATCTCAAGGAGCATGTTCCGGGGATTGATAAAGTGGACATTTCAGCCCATTGTCATAACGATCTTGGGTTGGCTACCTCCAATTCTATTGCAGCTGTTCAAAATGGAGCTACGCAAGTGGAGTGTACCATAAATGGGATTGGAGAACGAGCTGGTAATACCTCCCTGGAAGAAGTGGTGATGATTTTGAGAAAACGTAAAGATCTTAAATATTCCACCAATATTGACGCTACCATGTTGACCGCCATGAGCAAAATGGTTGAACAAAGGATGAACATGCCGGTACAACCTAATAAAGCCATTGTTGGGCGAAATGCTTTTGCCCATTCTTCAGGTATTCACCAGGATGGTGTGCTGAAACATAGGCAGAACTATGAGATTATTGATCCTTCGGAAGTTGGAGCTGATGGCAGTTCCATCGTTCTTACAGCCCGAAGTGGCCGGGCAGCCCTGGACTATCGTATCAAAAAGCTGGGTGTAACGCTTGACAAAAAAGAGCTTAATACCGTGTACCACAACTTCCTGAAAGTTGCTGATGTAAAAGGGCTGGTAGAGGATGAAGATCTTGAGAAGCTTGTGGTTAAATATGCGGTCACCAACGCCGGTTAAGTTGAGGGATGGCAGGAAGGACAATATTTGAAAAAATCTGGGACAAGCACGTGGTTGAATCTGTTCCGCAAGGGCCTCACGTGCTTTACATCGACAGGCACTTGATCCATGAAGTGACAAGTCCACAGGCTTTTGCAGGCATTGAAAGTCGGGACGTGCCATTGTTCAGACCTCAGCAAACTATTGCAACCGCTGACCATAATGTACCGACCATTGATCAACATCTACCTATTAAAGAAGAACTGTCAAGGACCCAGGTGGATACACTAATCAATAATTGTAAAAAACATAATGTGGAGTTGTTCGGTCTGGGTCATCCGTACCAGGGAATTGTCCATGTGATTGGCCCTGAACTAGGGATAACCCAGCCTGGCATGACCATTGTTTGTGGAGACAGCCATACATCTACGCATGGTGCGTTCGGTTGTATTGCCTTCGGAATAGGGACCAGTGAAGTAGAACAGGTGTTCTCAACACAATGTATCCTGCAGCCGCGTCCGAAAACGATGAATATTGAGATCTACGGAACTTTGAATGAAGGAGTTGGGGCCAAGGATATTATCTTGTATGTTATTTCAAAAATTTCAACTTCGGGTGGTACGGGTCATTTTGTGGAATTTACGGGTTCGGCCATTCGTAGTCTGAGCATGGAAGGAAGAATGACGGTTTGCAATATGAGTATAGAAATGGGAGCACGCGGTGGTATAATTGCGCCCGACGAAACGACTTTTGAGTATATAAAAGGACGCGAATATGCACCTGATGGAAAGGACTGGGACAAATCCTTGACATACTGGCGTAGTCTGCATACAGATGAGGATGCGCAATACGATCAATCTTATTCATTTGATGCCAAAGAGATTGAACCGATGATCACCTTTGGCACCAATCCAGCAATGGGGATGGCCATATCCGGGCAAATACCTTCACCAAATGGTGATCAGTCAATGGCTAAGGCCATGGAATATATGCGGGTGTCTCCTGGATCCAAAATCGAAGGGCATCCCGTGGACTATGTCTTTATTGGGAGTTGTACCAACTCAAGGATTGAAGATCTTAGAGAGGTTGCCAAGGTAATAAGGGGCAGGAAAAAGAAGGATGGAGTGACTGCCTGGATTGTTCCAGGCTCAAAGCAGGTGGAGAAACAGGCAATTGAAGAGGGCATTGATAAAATACTCAAAGAAGCTGGATTTTCACTTCGACAACCTGGCTGTTCGGCCTGCCTGGCAATGAACGAAGATAAAGTTCCATCTGGGAAAGTATGTGTCTCAACGTCTAATCGAAATTTTGAAGGTAGGCAGGGCCCGGGTTCAAGGACCATGTTGGCAAGTCCAGCAATGGCCGCAGCAGCTGCCATTTACGGTGAAGTAACTGATGTAAGAAAATTGATATCATAAATGGAGGCATTGCAATATATCAAGTCAAAAGCGGTTCTTCTACCACTTGAAAATGTGGACACGGACCAGATTATCCCTGCTAGATTCCTCAAAGGGACAACAAGGCAGGGATTTGGTGAGAACCTGTTCAGGGACTGGCGATTTGATGAATTAGGAAACCCCAAAAAGGACTTTGTTCTAAACCAACAGGAAGGATCGAAAATCCTTGTGGCCAGCAAGAACTTTGGTTGTGGTTCCAGCCGTGAGCATGCAGCCTGGGCTATTTACGATTACGGATTCAGGGTCGTCGTATCCAGCTTTTTTGCGGACATCTTTAAGAATAATGCCCTGAACAATGGATTGCTGCCAGTACAGGTGAGTAATAGTTTTCTTGATACTCTTTTTCGCAGACTTCGGATCAACAAAGAAGAAGAACTTGAGGTGGATCTGGAACAGCAAACAATGACCATTGCATCATCAGGTGAGAAGGAAAAATTTGACATCAGTGCCTATAAAAAGCATTGTCTTCTCAATGGTTTAGATGATATTGATTTCCTGCTATCCAGGAAATCCGCCATTCAGGCCTTTGAAGAAAATTATGAGTTAACCTCCTTATGAAAGAGCAAAAAACCATAGCCTTATTGCCTGGAGATGGGATCGGCCCCGAAGTAACTGCCCAGGCTGTCAAAGCACTGGAAAAAGTATGCCAGGAGTTTGGTCGGTCACTTGATTTCAAGGAGGGGTTAATCGGGGCTGCGGCTATTGATGCTACTGGCGATCCTTTTCCTGATACAACGGAAGCCTTGTGTAAATCGTCGGATGCCATACTTTTTGGTGCCATTGGAGATCCACGATACGATAATGACCCAAATGCGACAATCAGGCCGGAACAAGGCTTACTACGTATGAGAAAATCGCTGGGCTTATACTGTAATATTCGCCCTGTGACTACCTATGCCGAGCTCTATGACATTTCACCATTAAAAAATAAGGTGATTGAGGGAGTGGACTTTGTGGTTTACAGGGAGTTGACCGGAGGGATGTATTTCGGTGAACCTCGCGGTAGGACTGAAGATGGCCGTACGGCCTTCGACTCTTGCGTCTATTCTGTGCATGAAATCAGGAGGATTGCAAAGCTGGCCTTTCTAACAGCACAAAGACGTAGGGGAAAGTTGACCATGGTTGATAAGGCCAATGTGCTGGCCACCTCACGGTTGTGGAGGGAAACTGTAGAAGGGATGTCACCAGACTATCCGGAGGTGGATCTGGAGTTTATGTTTGTTGACAATGCAGCAATGAAAATGATCCAACAACCAACTCATTTTGATGTAGTCCTAACTGAAAACCTCTTTGGTGACATACTTACTGATGAAGCATCAGTAATTACAGGTTCAATGGGAATGCTTCCTTCGGCGTCTGTTGGGGATGGGTTGGGTCTCTTTGAACCCATTCACGGATCTTATCCGGAGGCAGCCGGGATGGGTAGGGCCAATCCATTTGCGGCCATTCTGTCGGCTGCCATGTTGCTGGAAGAATCGTTTGGTTGGATAAACGAAAGCCGATGTATAGCTGATGCCGTAAAGGAAATCATCAGAATAGGGATTTGTACCGAGGACTTGCAACCATCGTCAAAACACAGTACAGATGAGGTTGGTGATGAGGTAGCAGCAGCCATTCATTTAAATGTACCGGCTTAAAAAAGGAGTATGATATGTTGGTAATAAGATATTTTGTTACTTTTGGTTTTGAATTAAGCGAAAAGCATGAGCAGATTCATCATTATATCACTGATTATTATTGATGTCATTAGGTTGACACTCCGGTGGGAATGATGTGATCTGTTTATCAAAAGATTAAAAGGCATTCCCACTATTGGGGATGCCTTTTTTATTGAACAAAATGATATGATCGACGACAGCATGGACAGGGGAAAACAGGTGATTATTAAGACATAAATTATAAAGGAACTACATGAATTTGTCAGTGCCTTTCTCAAAACAAAGAGTAAGGCTTTTTTAATAGTTAAAATAAAAACATAGTGTACTACAGTAAGGACAGCATATTTTTCATTGATGGAAATTGGAAAACTGCCAATGAAGCCAAAATTGATTTACTTAATCAAACGCTTCACTACGGCATTGGGGCCTTTGAAGGAATCAGGGCTTATCGTACCCCTTCAGGAATAAATCTTTTTAAGGGCAAAGAGCATTACGAACGGTTGATCAACTCTGTTGAAACTCTTCAGTTACAACTGGATTATACAGCTACAGAATTGAACGACATTACCCATGAATTGCTCATGAGAAATCATTTGCGCAATGCATATGTTCGTCCATTGGTGTTTATGGGGCCAAATATGGAACTTACGCTGAAGGACAAACCCAGGCTATTAATTGCCACCTGGGAATGGGGTAAGCTATTGGGTAACAAGCAGCTCAATCTGGCCATTTCAAGTTTTCAGCGGCCCGACCCCAAGTCTCTTCCGGCAACGGCCAAACTTGTCGGCAACTACACTAATTCGATTTTGGCTTCTCACGAGGCGAGGATTAAAGGGGCAGACGAAGCCCTAATGCTGGACATTGAGGGAAATATCTCGCAAGCTCCCGGAGCCAATTTTTTTCTAGAGAAAAAAGGGGTGTTATATACAGCACCCGAAGGCAATATATTGCCAGGCATTACACGGGCAACCATCATTGAGTTTGCTAAAGAACTGGGTTATAAAGTTCAGGAACAAATAATCAGTGTTGAAATGCTGCATGAAGCGGATTCGGCCTTTTTAACGGGTACAGCAACGGAGTTAGTTGGGGTAAAAACCATTGAGGGAATTGAAATGAAACTGCCATGGATGGATTCCATTGGCTATGTGCTTGCGGGTGCCTATCAGCATAGGATCAAGCGCGAAGAATCACAAGGTTTAACCATTGTATAACATGACCAAATGATGGAATTGAATAAGTATAGTAAAACAGTAACACAGGATCCGACACAGCCGGCTGCCCAGGCTATGTTGCATGCCATTGGTCTTTCCCGTGGGGATTTGAAAAAACCTCAAATAGGGATTGTAAGCACTGGGTACGATGGCAATCCCTGCAATATGCATCTTAACGAACTGGCCGGAAAAGTTAAGGAGAGCATCAATGAGCAGGAACTGGTCGGATTGGTTTTTAATACTATCGGGGTGAGTGACGGCATATCAATGGGAACCAAAGGGATGCGATTCTCTCTGCCTTCCAGGGACATCATAGCCGACTCCATAGAAACAGTTGTTAATGCTCAAAGCTATGATGGTCTGGTTACTGTAGTTGGTTGCGACAAAAATATGCCAGGAGCGATGATGGCAATCAGCCGTTTGAATCGTCCTGCCATCCTGCTGTATGGAGGTACCATTGCTCCGGGTTGTTATCGGGATAAAAAACTGGATGTGGTAAGTGCATTCGAAGCCCTCGGAGAAAAATTTGCAGGCACTATATCGGAAGAAGAATTTGAAGGGGTGGTTGAAAATGCTTGCCCGGGTCCTGGAGCTTGTGGGGGTATGTATACTGCGAACACCATGTCGTCAGCCATAGAAGCTCTTGGGATGAGCCTGCCTTATAGTGCCTCGAACCCGGCAGTGAGTGATGACAAGTCCGTGGAATGCCAAAAAATAGGAAAGGCTATTCAAGGCCTCTTGGAAAAAAATATTCTTCCCAGAGACATACTGACAAAAAAGGCATTTGAAAATGCGATTACGGTGGTTATCATCCTTGGAGGATCCACAAACTCCGTATTACACCTCATTGCCATGGCAAAGGCAGCAGGAGTTGAATTAACAATTGATGATTTCCAGTACATCAGCGACAAAACTCCCTTTCTTGCCGACCTCAAGCCCAGCGGACAATATGTGATGGAAGACCTGCACAAGGTGGGAGGTATCCCGGCAGTAATGAAGATGCTACTTGATACAGGATATCTGCACGGTGATTGCCTGACGGTAACCGGCAGGACCGTCCGAGAGAACCTATCGCACGTGAATCCTTTGAATGGGAGTGCGGTGATCAGAACATTTGATAATCCTATCAAGTCTACAGGACATCTTCAAATATTATATGGAAACCTGGCGCTCCAGGGAGCTGTAGCTAAAATTACCGGGAAAGAAGGTTTGTCCTTTGAGGGACCTGCCCGTGTGTTCAATGGTGAGTTTGAGGCCAATGAAGGAATAAAAAATGGACAGGTACAACCTGGAGAAGTTGTGGTAATCCGATACGAAGGACCAAAAGGTGCTCCGGGTATGCCTGAAATGCTCAAACCCACCTCTTCAATTATGGGGGCCGGACTGGGGAAACAAGTGGCTTTGATCACCGATGGCAGATTTTCCGGTGGGACACATGGGTTTGTAGTGGGTCATATTACACCGGAAGCCCAGGTAGGTGGTACGATAGCGTTCGTGCAAAATGGTGATATCATCAGAATAGATGCTGAAAACAACACTCTTGAGGTCATGTTGTCTGAAAAAGAATTACAAAGTCGACGGGCAAACTGGGAGGCACCGCAGCTAAAATACAATAAAGGAATACTATATAAATACGCCAAACAGGTTTCTACAGCCTCAGAGGGTTGTGTTACAGATGAATTTTAAACTTATGGAAACAACGACGAAAGTGTTGGAGTCACCTCCCAAACAACCTGTGCAAACTATAACTGGTTCGGAAGCTGTCATTCGTTCACTCATCTATGAGGAGGTGGATACCATCTTCGGATATCCGGGCGGAGCCATCATGCCTATATATGATGAGCTCTTCAAATATGATAATCAGATTGGTCACATCCTTACCAGGCATGAGCAGGGAGCGGTCCATGCCGCACAAGGGTACAGCAGAGCTTCAGGGAAGGTAGGGGTTTGCTTTGCAACCTCTGGACCCGGGGCTACCAACCTGATAACAGGAATTGCCGATGCGCAGGTCGATTCGACTGCCATCGTGTGCATCACCGGGCAGGTGCCATCGGCATTGCTTGGAACCAATGCTTTCCAGGAAACGGATATTATTGGTATTTCAATGCCGGTCACCAAGTGGAATTTCCAGGTCACATGTGCTGAAGAAATACCTGAAGCCATTGCCAGGGCGTTCTATATCGCCCGCACCGGCCGACCTGGCCCAGTGCTTGTTGACATCACCAAAGATGCCCAATTTGGTTCCATTGACTTCACTTATGAAAAATGCAAAGGGATAAGAAGCTACCAACCGGTTCCGGATCAGGATGCTGATGCAATCAGGGAGGCAGCACAGTTGATCAACATGGCAAAACGACCATACATTCTAGCGGGTCATGGAGTGCTGTTGTCAGGTGCGAGTCATGAACTTCTAAAGTTAGCCGAAACGGCTCAATTGCCAGTGGCTAATACCTTGTTAGGCCTTTCTTCCTTCCCTTCTGATCTTCCTCTTAATGTGGGAATGCTTGGTATGCATGGGAATTATGGTCCAAATATACTTACCAATGAATGCGATGTTCTTATTGCTGTTGGAATGCGGTTTGACGATCGAGTGACAGGAGACCTCATGCGTTATGCCCGGCAAGCCAAAGTGATCCATATTGAGATCGATCCATCTGAAATTGATAAAAATGTGAAGGCAGACATTCCGCTCCTCGGTGACGCGAAGTCTATTCTTCACGCTCTTAATGAAATGATCCAACCAAATATGCATGATGAATGGCTGAAGAAATTTGAAAGATGCAAGGAGATTGAAACAGAAAAAATCATTAAAAATGATATCCTTCCTGAGACCGGGGAAATCAAGATGGGAGAAGTCGTTCATTTGATATCTCACCTGACTAAGGGGGATGCCATTATGGTGACAGATGTGGGTCAGCATCAAATGATGGCGGCCAGGTACTATAACTTTAAGTATTCTGATAGCCTAATCACATCAGGAGGGCTTGGTACCATGGGATTCGCCTTACCTGCTGCCTGTGGGGCAAAGATTGCTGTCCCGGAGAAACAGGTAATTGCAGTTATAGGAGATGGTGGAATTCAAATGACCATTCAGGAACTGGGCACCATAATGCAGTATCATGTGAATGTGAAAGTTGTTATTCTCAACAATACATTTCTGGGCATGGTCCGTCAGTGGCAGCAATTATTTTTTGAAAAAAGGTATTCCTCGACAGAACTGGTCAATCCCGATTTTGCGGCAATTGCAAGTGGTTATGGTATTCGATCAGCCCGGGTGGACAACCGAGATCGATTGTCTGAAGCCTTGCGGGAAATGCTTGACCATGAAGGTTCATACCTATTGGAGATAGCCGTAGAATCAGAAGAAAATATTTTTCCAATGATCCCTTCAGGTGCCGCTGTGTCGGATATCTTGCTGGGGAAAGAAAATAACCATGGATAGAAACGAGAAATTACAACTGTTTACCATTTCAGCACTCACCGAAAACAAAAGTGGATTGTTGAATGGAGTGACGATCATATTTACCCGGAGGAAGATCAATATTGAGTCCATTAATGTCTCTGAGACAGAGGTGGAAGGCGTTAGCCGATACACCATAGTGATCAAAACCACTCAGTCAAAAGCCGTGCAGATTGTTAAGCAAATAAATAAGCTAATTGAGGTGCTCGGTGCATTCCTTTATAAGGAAGACGAGGTTTACTACCAGGAGATAGCTCTTTTTAAAATGCCAACATCAGCATTTATGAAAAACAATACAATTGAGCGGCTGGTAAGGAATAATGGTGCGCGTATTCTGGTCATCGAGGATGACCATATCGTTATAGAAAAAACGGGGCATCGCAATGAAATCAAAGAACTCATGCGCAAACTAAGACCGCATGGATTGCTGGAATACGTTCGCTCTGGAAGGATAACAATTTCAAAATCAAAACGAAAAACAGATACCTTCCTGAAACAACTTGAAGAATCTAACTATATCGTAGAACCAAACTAATTACTTAACAAATAAAAAAATGGCAAAAATTAAATTCGGTGGAATCGAAGAAAATGTGGTTACCAGGGAGGAATTCTCTTTAGAAAAAGCTAAAGAGGTCCTCAAAGATGAAATTGTGGCCATCATAGGGTATGGTGTACAGGGTCCGGGTCAATCACTAAATCTGAAAGACAATGGGATCAATGTTATCGTTGGTCAACGAGAAAATTCCCGCTCCTGGGATAAGGCTATTCAGGATGGTTGGGAACCAGGGAAAACCTTATTTGATATCGAGGAAGCATGCAGGCGGGCTACCATCATCCAGTATCTGCTTTCTGACGCCGGTCAGATAGCGCAATGGGAGACGGTAAAGTCTCAACTTACTGAAGGCAAAGCCCTCTATTTTTCACATGGGTTTGGGATTACCTATAATGATCAGACGAGAATTGTACCTCCTGAAAATGTTGATGTCATCCTCGTAGCCCCTAAAGGATCGGGCACCTCCTTGAGGAGGATGTTTCTAGCCGGGAAGGGGTTGAATTCCAGTTATGCCATTTACCAGGATGCCACTGGGAAGGCCTTTGATCGGGTAGTGGCCCTTGGCATTGCTATTGGTTCCGGATACCTCTTTGAAACTGACTTCAAAAAAGAGGTGTTTTCCGACCTGACAGGAGAAAGAGGAATCTTGATGGGTGCCTTGGCCGGTGTATTCGAAGCCCAGTACAATTGTCTTCGAAATCATGGGCACTCACCTTCAGAAGCCTTCAACGAAACGGTTGAAGAACTCACGCAAAGTCTGATGCCCCTGGTTGCAGAAAATGGAATGGACTGGATGTATGCAAATACGTCTGTCACTGCTCAGCGGGGTGCACTTGATTGGAAAGGAAAATTCAGAGAGGCTACCGCTCCAGTATTCGACGAATTATACGAGCGCGTGTCCACAGGTAAGGAAGCAGCACGTGTTATTAGTGTAAGTAGCAAACCTGATTACAGAGAGAATCTTGAGGCTGAGCTTAAGGAATTAAGAGAATCAGAATTATGGGAAACGGGTCAGCAGGTAAGAAAGCTGCGTCCGGAAAACAACTAGGTATTTGAAAGTAGAAGAAAAAATAGCGCCTACTGTCCAGGATATTGTAGAGGCGAATACAAGAATTGGTAGGATTATTACTGAGACACCTCTGATGCCTAATCAGCATATGAGTGATACCTATGGATGCGAGGTAACCCTGAAACGGGAAGATCTCCAGGTGGTGCGCTCGTATAAGATCCGAGGGGCGTTCAACAAGATTTCCCACTTGGCAGCGGATGAACTGAATAACGGAGTGGTCTGTGCAAGTGCCGGCAACCACGCTCAGGGAGTAGCGTTTGCATGCTGCAGCTTGCAGATCCATGGAACAATTTTTATGCCTACCCCCACCCCCAGGCAAAAAATCAACCAGGTGAGGGGGTATGGTAAGGACTATGTGGAAATTGTTCTTACGGGTGATACGTTTGATGATGCCTATAAGGAAGCACTTGAGTTTTCGAATCAGAAGGGTTCAACTTTTATCCATCCGTTCAATGATCCATATGTGATCGCCGGGCAAGGAACGGTTGGGTTGGAGATTTTAAATCAGGCAAGATCTAAAATCGATTATCTCATCCTGCCAGTGGGTGGAGGAGGACTGGCGTCAGGAATTGCTACTTATTTTAAAACGCTTTCTCCTAATACAAAACTCATAGGTGTTGAACCTGAAGGAGCTCCGGCTATGAAAGCATCTCTTGAGCAGGATCAGTTGGTGACGCTTGATCAGATAGACCTTTTTGTTGACGGAGCTGCTGTAAAAACAGTAGGCGATCTCACCTTTGAGATATGTCGGGATTTGCTGGATGACGTCATCACAGTACCGGAAGGAAAGATATGTACTACCATTCTACGATGTTATAACGAAGACGCTATTGTGCTGGAACCTGCTGGTGCACTAAGCATAGCTGCCTTGGATGTATTGAAGGATAAACTGACAGGCAAGAATGTAACATGTGTCGTCAGTGGGGGGAATAATGACATTACAAGAACCGAGGAAATAAAAGAAAGATCGTTGCTGTACGAAGGGCTGAAACATTATTTCATTGTCAGTTTCCCTCAGAGAGCAGGGGCCTTGAGGGAATTCCTCGTTGAGGTACTTGGCCCGACAGATGATATTACGCATTTTGAATATTCCAAAAAAAATAGCCGTGAACGAGGCCCTGCTGTTATCGGTGTTGAATTAAAAGAAAGCAATGATCTCAAAGGGTTTTTTAGCCGGATGAAGAAAAAGGGTTTTCAGTATGAATACCTGAATGAAAATCCGGAATTGTTTCACTTTATCATTTGAACAGTTCCGGTAGAAGACCCCAAATGAGAAGGAATAGTAAAATGATGGATAAAAATTCTATGCCACCTACTCTTTATGTGCCTTCTATGGAACACGACTCGTGTGGGATAGGATTTGTTGCTCATATAAAAGGGAGGAAAAGCCACCAAATTGTTCAGGATGGCCTGACCATGCTTATAAATATGGAGCACCGGGGCGGATGTGGCTGTGAGCCTGAGACAGGTGATGGAGCTGGGATATTGTTTCAGGTGCCACATCAATTCCTGGCCACTGAGTGCCAAAAATTGGGGTTTGTCTTGCCTGAGCCGGGGAAGTATGGAGTAGGGATGATGTTCTTCAACCCAAATGTAGAAGTAAGGCAGGCCACCAAACAACGCATTCAAGAACATCTTGACGAGTTAGGTTTTAACCTGTTGGGTTATCGGCCAGTACCGGTCAACCATACGGAAATTGGTGAAACTGCCAGACAGGCAGAGCTCCCTCTCGAGCAAATTTTCGTAAGCCTTAAGGAGAACCCGGGCGGTCCGTCTGAACTGGAACGTAAACTCTTTATTCTGCGTAAATATACCACCCATTCGATCGGAAGAACATCAACGGCAGTCCCGGGGAACGACTATGAGTTTTATTGGCTGTCTTTATCCTATAAAACCATTGTCTATAAGGGGATGTTGCGCACTACCCAACTGGCAGATTATTTCCCTGACCTTGCCCATCCGGATTTTGATTCGGCCCTGGCCCTGGTCCATTCCCGTTTTTCTACGAACACCGTTCCCAAATGGAAGCTTGCTCAACCTTTCAGGTATATTGCCCACAATGGCGAAATAAATACCATACGTGGGAACATAAATTGGATGAAAAGTAAACAGGCTCATTTTATTAGTGAGTTATTTACCCCTGAGGAATTTGATTTGCTCCTGCCAATCTGTGATAAGGCACATTCTGATTCAGCCAACCTGGATAGCATTATTGAGATGCTTACCCTGGCAGGCCGCTCCTTACCACATGCGATGATGATGGTGATTCCGGAAGCATGGGAAGGGCATGATTTTATGGATGAAGATAAAAAGGCTTTTTACGAATATCACGCTTCACTGATGGAACCCTGGGATGGTCCGGCCTCCATTTCATTTACTGATGGTCATGTGATAGGAGCTACATTGGATCGGAATGGGTTAAGACCGTCACGATATGTAGTAACCCAGGATGATATCGTTGTTATGGCTTCAGAGGCAGGGGCGCTGCCTGTTGAAGAAGAGCGGGTGATTAAGAAGGGCAGATTACAGCCAGGCCGTATGTTCGTCGTCGATCTGCAGGAAGGCAGAATCATAGAGGATGAAGAGCTCAAAACTACCTTGGCACATGAACATCCCTATCGGGAGTGGTTAGATCGAGGCATTCATACACCGTCTGATTTGCCTGAAGGAACTCCGGACCTTCCATTGACTTCCAAAGAACTATTAATCAATCAGCGAATTTTTGGTTATACACGGGAAGATCTGAAAAAAATAATTGGTCCTATGGCCAATGCAGCTACCGAACCGATTGGCTCCATGGGAGCGGATATCCCTCTTCCACCCTTTTCACATCAATCTCAGCACCTGTCTAACTACTTCAAACAGCTTTTTGCTCAGGTAAGTAATCCGCCTATTGATCCGATCCGCGAAAAAATGATCATGTCACTTCGCTCCAGTCTGGGGATGAATCTGAATGCGCTGGATGCATCACCTGATCATTGCAGACAATTGGTTCTTGAACAACCTGTATTAACAAAAGAAGACCTCGGGAAAATCAAGGTGATTGACCAGGACGGGTTTACTTCACGAACACTCCCTATGCTGTTTAGTTCAGAAAGGAGAAATGGTCTTGAATTAGCTATTGATCAGCTTTGCCGGGATGCTGCTGCTGCCGTAGAAAGTGGTCGTGTGATTTTGATTTTGTCCGATCGAAAACATTCGTCCTCACGAGTCCCTATTCCATCACTGTTAGCCCTGGGGGCTGTACACCAATACCTGATTCGAACAAAGCTTCGTGCAAAATCAGCATTGGTGGTAGAAGCTGGTGATGTACGTGAGACGCATCATTTTGCTACTCTGATTGGATATGGAGCCAATGCCATTTGTCCATATCTGGCTTTTGAATCAATTGACCAATTGTGGGAGAAGGGGCTTTTGAATGAGGAATTGACCCTCGAGCAAGCACATGCCAACTACATTAAGGCCATTGGATATGGACTGAGGAAGATTTTCTCCAAGATGGGGATTTCTACTCTGCAGTCTTACCATGGGGCACAGATATTTGAAATACTGGGATTAAATAGTCGGGTGGTGAAAAAATGTTTTACCAAATCGGTGTCAAGAATTGAAGGACTAGGCTTTGGCGAGCTGGAAAATGCCATTTTGAAACAGCATCGAGCAGCCTTCTCTCAAAACAACGATGTGGTCTTAGAAGCCGGTGGTATTTATGAGTGGAGAAAGGATGGGGAAAAACATTTGTTTGGGCCTGAAGCTATCCATTATCTACAAAAAGCAGCACGTAACAAAGACTATGATGCTTATAAAACCTATGCAAATCTGATGAACAGTCAAGATGATCAGGTTTTCACCATCAGAGGGTTGTTGGAGTTTCAGAAGCAACAATCAATTCCATTGGAAGAGGTTGAGCCTGCTGTAGAAATCATGAAGCGTTTTTGTACCGGGGCGATGTCATTTGGGTCCATATCTTACGAGGCTCACTCCACTCTGGCTATTGCCATGAATCGAATTGGAGCAAAATCTAATAGTGGAGAAGGAGGGGAAGATGAAAACAGGTTCGAAAGGAAACCCAATGGGGATTGGGAGCGAAGCGCAATCAAACAAGTAGCCTCCGGACGATTTGGTGTTACGAGTAACTATCTCACAAATGCTTCTGAGATTCAAATTAAAATGGCGCAAGGAGCCAAACCCGGAGAAGGGGGTCAGCTTCCCGGGCATAAAGTAGATGAATGGATTGGCCGTGTTCGTTACTCTATTCCGGGCGTCGGACTCATCTCACCTCCTCCCCATCATGATATATATTCCATCGAAGACCTGGCCCAGTTGATTTATGATTTGAAAAGAGCCAATCGAGAGGCCAGGATAAATGTGAAACTGGTATCGGAGGCAGGTGTTGGCACCATTGCTTCAGGAGTGGCAAAGGCCAAAGCCGATGTTGTCCTTATTTCTGGGTATGATGGTGGTACAGGAGCTTCTCCGATAAGCTCCATTAAACATGCGGGATTACCCTGGGAAATTGGATTGGCGGAAACGCATCAAACTCTCCTCCGAAATAAGCTTAGAAATCGAATTACTGTTCAGACCGATGGGCAAATTCGTACTGGAAGAGACCTGGCTATCGCCACTTTGTTGGGTGCAGAGGAATGGGGCATTGCTACAGCTGCACTTGTAGTTGAAGGTTGTATCCTGATGCGGAAGTGTCATCTCAATACGTGTCCTGTTGGTGTGGCTACCCAGAATCCCGAACTAAGAAAAAGATTCAAAGGCAAACCAGAGCATGTGGTTAACTTTTTCACATTTCTGGCCGAAGATTTACGGGAGGTCATGGCATCTCTGGGTTTCAGGACAGTGAATGAAATGGTCGGCCATACCGAGGTTCTAACACCTAAAGCTAAGGTAGGCCATAACTCGAGTTCCTTTGATTTTTCTGCCTTGTTGGCCCCAGCTAAGATAGCCGTGGGTGATGGTTCTTTTAAACAGCGAGAACAGGATCATGAACTATTCCTATCAAAAGATTGGTCTATCCTAAATCAGGTCAAGGGAGCGCTTGAGAACAGGTTGCCTGTTAAGGCCACATTTGATATTATGAATACCGATCGATCGGTAGGGGCCATCATTTCCAATGAAATATCAAAAAAATATAAAGGGGAAGGACTTCCTCATGGCACCATCCATCTTGTATTCAAAGGCTCTGCAGGGCAAAGTTTTGGGGTGTTTGGAGTACACGGTATAACGTTCGAATTAGAGGGTGAAGCAAACGACTATTTTGGAAAAGGGTTGTCGGGAGCGGAGATGATCATTTATCCTCACAAGGTGGCCCAATATGATCCTGAACATAATCAGATTATTGGGAATGTGGCCTTCTATGGAGCTACCTCTGGAACAGCATTCATTCGAGGCCTGGCCGGTGAGCGTTTTTGTGTACGTAATTCGGGGGTGAAAGCTGTAGTGGAAGGAATCGGAGATCATGGTTGTGAGTACATGACGGGAGGTGTCGTGGTGGTCCTTGGAGATACCGGCAGAAACTTTGCTGCAGGAATGAGTGGAGGCATCGCCTATGTGATGGATCACGATGGTCTATTCAAGCAGCGGTGCAATATGGCGTCCGTGGATTTAGATCCTCCGGAAGAAACTGATTTGGAAGAATTGCAAGACCTAATCCACACTCATTGGATAAAAACAGAATCTTCTAATGCAGAACGAATACTAAAAAATTGGGCCAGAGAATGTCAAAGATTTATCAAGGTAATGCCCAAAGACTATAAAAAAGCATTGCGAAAATTGGAATTGACAACCGCTTAACTAGTGTACCTATGGGAAAAATAACTGGGTTTCTGGAAGTAGATAGAAAAGACCATTCCAACAAGGACCCTCAACAACGTATAAATTCCTGGGATGAGTTCCATGTCGGTATGAAGGAGGAGGATATTCGGGACCAGGCAGCCCGTTGCATGGACTGTGGAGTTCCTTTTTGTCATACCACATTTAGTCTGGCGTCAAAAACAAGCGGTTGCCCGGTGAATAACCTCATTCCAGAGTGGAATGATATGGTTTACAGAGGGCAGTGGCAAATGGCCTTACAACTTTTGCTCAAAACAAATAATTTTCCTGAATTCACCGGAAGGGTATGTCCGGCACCATGCGAGGGGTCATGTGTCCTGTCAATTAATGCGCCTGCAGTCACCATAAAGCATCATGAATATGCCATTATCGAGCGTGCTTTTGATGAAGGCTGGATCAGACCATGCCCTCCCTTAGAGCGAACGGGCAAATTGATAGCCATCATTGGATCGGGTCCTTCAGGGCTTGCCGCCGCGGATCAACTGAATAAAAAGGGACATTCGGTTTCGGTCTATGAGAGAGCCGACCGGCCAGGTGGTCTTCTGATGTACGGGATACCCAATATGAAATTGGATAAACGTAAGGTAGTAGAAAGAAGGATTGACATCATGAGGCAGGAAGGGATCGTATTTATTAACAATACGGAGATCGGCAAAGATGTTTCGCTTAAGGATCTTCAGGAGTCACACGACGCTATTATTCTCTGCACAGGAGCCACACATCCGCGAGACCTTCGTATTCCCGGACGTACAGGGAATGGAATCCATTTTGCCATGGAATTCCTTCATAAGAACACCAAAAGCTTACTTGATAGCAACCATTTGGATCAAAAATATATCAGTGCCAGGAATAAAAATGTGGTTGTTATAGGTGGAGGTGATACGGGTACTGATTGCGTGGCTACAGCCTTACGACATCAATGCAAGTCCGTCACACAGTTGGAAATCCTGGAACGCCCACCTGAAGTCAGGATGGAAGGAAATCCATGGCCTGAATACCCTAATGTTTTCATATTGGACTATGGCCAGGAAGAATCGAAGGCAGTTTTTGGACGTGATCCTCGTAGATACCGAAGAATGACCCAGGAATTAATTCTTGATGAGCAAGAGCATGTGAAGTCGCTTAAAACAGTTGAAGTTCGCTGGAAATCTGACAGTAAGGGGGGAATTCAACCCGAGCCTGTCCCGGGAACGGAGGATGAAATTCCGGCTGACCTGGTATTGCTTTCCATGGGGTTCCTGGGCCCTGAACAGACATTGCTTGAACAAAATGGCATAACAACGAACCAAAGGAGTAATGTGGTTGCAGAATACGGGAAATTCACCACTAACATAGAAGGAATATTTGCTGCAGGAGATTGCAGAAGAGGTCAAAGCCTGGTGGTTTGGGCGATCAATGAAGGCCGGGCCGTAGCAGAAGTATGTGAAGAATATTTATCCCGGATCGTCAAATAAACTCCTTCTGGGAGTAGCTCTGCTCTTTTGAGCCGGAGAAAAAGGATGTCATTTCAGTTTATTTTTCATAAGTTTAAAAAAAGTTTTCTTGTCTCCCGGGTATTTCGGGTTTGATATCGAGTCCGTTGGGTGGCAGGTGAGATTAAACACAACTTGTCGTGATATTTTAGGATTTATATTTTGCTATCATGCAAAGCCAACTTGAAAATCCGAAATGGTTATTTTTAGATAATTCTCCCATATCAGGGTGTACTGAATTATGAAAAATGAGGCCCTTGCACGAATTAGAATTAACAAACTGTTGGATGAAGCCGGTTGGAGGTTTTTTGACAATGACAGGGGACCGGCAAATATCCTGCTGGAAAACCATGTGAAAATTACTGAACAAGACGTTGATGCCTGGGGCAATGATTTTGAGAAAACCAAATCAGGCTCATTGGATTTTCTGCTGTTAGATAGCAACAATAAGCCGCTTTGTGTACTGGAAGCCAAAAAAGAAGCCTTACACCCACTGGTTGCAAAAGAACAAGCCAGGAAGTATGCAAAATCAGTTGATGCCCACCTCATCATTTTGTCCAACGGCATTGTCCACTATTTATGGAATTTATTAGAGGGAAACCCGAAACCCATTTATAAATTCCCGTCACCCGATGAAATTGGCGCCATTAAAAAATGGCATCCTGATAGAATGGCTTTGGCCAACGAAACGGTAGAAAATGATTTCATTGCCACAGTACAGATGCCCGATTATAAATAAAGACCGGGCTGGGAAGGCACAATTGAAAGCAGCAAGGATTTTATCTGGAATAATGGCCTCCGGTTTTTAAGGCCATACCAGTTCACTGCTATTCATAAACTACAGGAAGCAGTCGCTCAGGGCAACGACCGGTTTTTATTTGAAATGGCTACAGGGACTGGTAAAACGTTGGTTTCTGCAGGGGTTATTCGTTTGTTTTTAAGGACTGAAAATGCCAGGCGGGTGCTATTTCTGGTGGACAGGCTGGAACTGGAAGATCAGGCGTGGAAGGCCTTTACTAACTACCTGAAACCGGACTACACAACGTTTATTTACAAAGAACACCGCAGTGATTGGCGTAAAGCGGAAATTGTGGTTACTACTATTCAATCCCTGATGTTCGATAATAAATACCGGGATCTCTTTGCTCCTACAGATTTTGACCTGGTGATTTCAGATGAATCACACCGGTCAATTTCCGGCAATGCCCGGGCGGTATTTGAGTATTTTCATGGCTATAAACTGGGCTTGACAGCAACGCCAAAAGATTATTTAAGAAATGTTGAC
>Ga0114931_10000088_pt1 | contig 93702 bp, 82 predicted proteins | sample 2SBtaG_FD_89579 | JGI IMG/M metagenome (GOLD analysis project Ga0114931, IMG submission 89579) | Deep subsurface microbial communities from Kolumbo volcano to uncover new lineages of life (NeLLi) - 2SBTROV14_V59a metaG | ecosystem: Environmental > Aquatic > Marine > Volcanic | place: Kolumbo...
GCGTCGCCCAGCAGGTCGTCGCCCCCGGCCCGGTTGGCGCGGAAGTCCAGCCCGTCGAAGATCGCCACCAGCTTCGAGAGCCGGTCCTGCATCTCCTTGCCGCTGCCGAGCTTCCCCTCGTCGTTGAAGTCGGCCTGGTCGATCACGCCCTTGAGGTCGTTGGCCTCGGCCAGGCGGCCGATAATCTTGTTGATCTTGTCGCCGATCTCCTTGTAGCCCTTGAGAGCGACCATGTCGGCAAAGCCGCCGCCCTTGGGCACCTCGATCAGCGAGCCCTCGGCGCTCACGGCCTTGTCCGAGACGTACTTCATGAACAGCAGCGTCAGGACGTAGTCCTTGTACTGCGAAGCATCCATGCCGCCGCGCAGCTCGTCGCACGACTGCCAGAGGGAGGAGTAAAGCTGGGATTTCTTCAGGGCCACGAGTCAGCTTTCGTGTCGTGAGTGAGGCAAGGGGGCTGCTTCGGCATAACGACCAAGCTCACCGGCAATTTTGGAGCGCAGCGGAAAAATTGTCCGAGTGCAGCGCCTTGTTGGGCCGGTCAGCTGATCATTCTCGTTCGTGTCTCTTTGCTATTTGTGACAAGGTATAAATTTGCTGTGTCGGAGAAAGCGCACGTGATCTCCTTCCTTTTCTTACGAAACGAAAAATGCCGGTTAAGGGATCGAATCTGGCCAAACCGATATGCCAGCGCTGCATGGTTTCGCGGAAGCGTTCGTAATTCTTTTCCTGGCCCGGCGGAACGACGATAATTGCCCTCTCGGCGTAAGCCCGACTCTGTTGAGCCTGGAAAACGGCTTTCTTGGGATTGCTCAATTTCAGTTCAAACGTCCAAATCTCGGGCGTGTGTATCTGGTTCACATTTGCAAGCCGATATGCGCCGCTTTCTAACTGCTCAACATATCCCCTTTCGATCAACTGCCGTAATGACCTTCGAATCGATTCGCGTCCAAATTCCAGTGTTGAAACAAGATAATCAATTGTTCGAGGCGCTGCTGGTTTCAGTCTTTGGAGGATTGCCGGGGCGACAAGTCCGCGAACATTCATGTGCTCGCCTTCACCCGTGGTAGACGTATATCGCAAAGCAATGAAGTCAGGGCGTCCTTGTTGGCATGTAATCTCACGATAAATCGCGCCGAAAACACCGACTGAGGGAAGCCCGTTCTCGGAAAGAAGCAAGCGCCGGAAGGCTGTCGCCATATCTTCCTCGGAATAGCCGAATGGCGAGCTGGATATGCGTTTGAGTTTTCCCATCATAAACCTGCCAATCCCCGGAATTCCTGAAGGGAATCCTGCCATTCGCGGATATGGTCGGGTCCGGTCGATGGATCGAAAGAAACATTCTCGCTGCTCAATTGAGTGTATAACGTCAACGCATTCTGCATGAGGCGTTCGGCTTCTAGGATACGCCCTGATTGCGTTGGAAGTGCGGACAAACGCTGAGACAAAGCGTTCAGGCTATACCAATGGGCCAAGCAAGATATTTCATCAGACCAATTTGCTTCGCCGGATGTGGGGCCATTCTGGAGAATAGCGTCATGGCTTGATTCACTGAGAACACGCGGCAAGAGGTTTGCCATATAGATGTCCTGCAATTCGGGGTTAATGAGCGGGCAAGACAACAAAGGTGCGGAAGAGTAGCGCTTCCTCGGGCGGCGACCGCCAGATGAGGGTTGAAAACGCGCAAGCGAAAACTGGCGGAGATTCTGATACCAGCCCGTCGCAGTGTGTGTGACGCCCGCCGCTTCAAGCAGAAAACTGTGCCAGTCGCTGTATCCGACGATCACATCGTATTCGTTGATAGTCGTGAGCACATGGCAGAAATACATAAATCGACCAAACGGAGCGGACTCCATGGCGTTCTGAACTGATGCTGAGTTTCTGCGAAGGATGATGTAAAATCCTTGTTTATCTATCTCCGTGAGTGCATCAAGGAATTCTTCCACGGCATCCATCGTCTGGAATGCGGTTTCGGAAATAACCAGCGAAATGAGCAATGGTTGAGGTGAATTAAGTTTGGAATGGTAGTCCGCCGATTCGACAGCCATATTCAAGGCAATCTGACTCCAGGAATCTCGGAAGGCATCGAAGAGAATCGTCGGGGAGATCAAATATGCCAAATTGCTTCCAAAAGTCTGGTGTTGATAATCAAGGCATTCTTTCACATAGCCTTGAATGCGCGTACCCGAAAAATGTGTCCGTCCCAATCCGCTATTGTTGTTGTAATAGTCGAATTCACTGAGGTGCCCATCGCGCGCGTTATTCAGATTGGCAGCGTAGAATTGTGGATCGAACATAACAAGGGCGTTTGGATGGCTGTTACCCCAATTCTCTATGTCTTGCTCAAGTCGCCCACGTCTTTCGTCGCGAGGACTCATAATGACGCCATGGATAACGCCATCGTTCAAACCTTGCTCGATTTTGCCGCCTCGCCCATATCCGCATTGTGCCAATAAACTCATTGTAGGCCCCCTTCGGTTTCGACTTCACGAAGCGCTCTTTGGAACAACTCGATGATGCGGTATCGCAATGCTGGTCGTTTGGCGAGAAGCCGCATGATGACATCGCTTAGTTTCTCGGGGAGTTCCTGGCGTAAAGCCATCGGGGGCTGAGGAACCGCATTGGCGATATTACCCAGGACTTCCCATGTTGTCGTCGCACCTTGGGTGAAAGGGTGGTGTCCAGTCACCATCTCATACATGACAGTTCCAAGGGAAAACAGATCGGAACGAAAATTCATGATCATTCTTCGATTGTTGAAGTCCATTTGCTCAGGAGAGAAATAGAGTGGAGTGCCAACCGGACAAACTGAAAGTGATTCGTCCTGCAAATCGAAAACCAAGCCCATGTCCAGAAGGACGAAATCGCCGTTGTCGTTTCGGCGCATGATATTTCCCGGCTTGATGTCGCGATGAATCTTCGAGAATTGCCAGATTGACTTGATCGCTTCAGACATATAAAAGGCTAGCCGAATCAACTCCGGGACAGAAAAGACGCCGTCCGACTGGAGATAGGCGCGCAGGTTTTGGCCTTCCACGAATTCTTCGCTGAAGTAGATGATCGGGTCGCCTGCTATATCTGTTGTATTCAAACCAACTGGTCCCATCCCAACCAAATAAGGCGTGGAACACTGTTGCATGGTTTCTACCTCGCGTTGCGCTCGCGAAGTTACGTCGTCCAGAAACTCGCTATTCTGGCCCCCCACTTGCGATGGGTTCGGAACCATGAACTTGAGGGCGTACTTACGGGCATCTATGATGCCGGAAAAAACAATTTTCTGCCCGCCTCGGCCTACTTCCTGAATATCAGAGGCCATGGGAATTACGACCGCGACTTGTTCTACAGTCAATTGAGGAACTGTCATTTTCAATTCCACCTCCCGTGGTTTGCGTAAGACCTGTTGACTTGCTTCACACGTTTGTGAAACTTCGACCATCAACAGCCGCCAGTCTCAGCCTAACAATATCTTCAGCGGAGTGACCTCCGCGTCGCGCACCCTATATCAACAAATAAGTCCCTTAGACTACGTGCCCGTATATCCAGTGATACGGTCGGGGACCGACCCTGCCCAACCCTATCACTCAACCCTCCCACGGGAAAGCGTTCGCCTCGTACAAGCACGTGACCACCACCCCCTACTCCCCCTCCGGCCCGTCATACTCCGTCTCGAACGTGAGCATCCTGCGCATCGGCTTCTCCCGCGTGCGCTCCTCGAACGCGTGCGCCACAAGCCCCGGTGTGCGCGAGATAATGAAGAACCCCTTGCCCAGGCGCCAGTCGAACCCCATGTCCGAAATCACCGCCGCAATCGCGCCGTCCACGTTCACCGGAAGCGCGCGCCCGGTCTGCGCCGCAAGCTCGTCCTCGATTGCCCGCGCCAGCACCACGTGCGCGCCCGACACCCCCTCGTCTTCGGCAATCCCAAACAACGCGACGCTGCGTGGGTCGGGGTTGTGCAGCCGGTGCCCGAAGCCCGGCATGCGCCGCTTTTCTTCGCGCAGCCTCTTGATCAGCCCGGCGGCCGTCTCCCCCGCCGGCGCGCCCGCCGACGAACCCACCGCCTCCTGCAGCATCCGCGCGCACGCCTCGATGGCCCCCCCGTGTGACTCGCCGATCGTCAGAATCCCGCCCGCCACCGCGGCGTTCAGCGGATTGCCCCCCGACACCACCGCGCGCGTGGCCAGCGACGAGGGCGGCGTGAGCCCGTGATCGATCGAGCTCGAAAGAATCGCGTTCATCACGCGGCTGTGCGCCGGCGAGGGCACCTCGCCGCGCAGCATCAGGTAAATGCCGTCGGCAAACGTCATCTCGCGCATCACGCGCGCGATGTCCACACCGCGCAGCTCGATGCGTCCGGGCCCGATGCGCGTGAGCGCGGTGCGCCACACCTCGGGCGTTGAGCGTTCTTTCATCGATTAGCTCCCGTAGGTATAGAACCCTCGACCGCTCTTGCGACCCAGGCGCCCGGCGGCCACCATCTTGCGCAGCAGCGGACACGGGCGGTACTTCGAGTCGCCCAGATCGCGGTGCAGCACGTTCATAATGTCCAGGCACACGTCCAGGCCGATCAAATCGGCGAGGGCGAGCGGCCCCATGGGGTGGGCCATGCCGAGCTTCATCACCTCGTCGATCGCCCCGGCCTCGGCCACGCCCTCCATCCGGCAGTAGACCGCCTCGTTGATCATGGGCATGAGGATGCGGTTGGAAACAAAGCCGGGGTAGTCGTTGACCTCCACGGCGGTTTTCCCCAGGCGCCCGCACAGCTCGAACACGGTCTTCGTCGTCGCCTCGTCGGTCTCTAACCCGCGAATCACCTCGACAAGTTTCATGACGGGCACGGGGTTCATGAAGTGCATGCCGATAAACCGCTCGGAGTGGCTCACGGCGGCGCCCAGTTCGGTAATGGAAATCGACGAGGTATTCGAGGCCAATACGCGCGCGTCCGGCGCGGCCGCGTCGACCGCGGCCCACACCTTCTTCTTCAACGCGGCGTTTTCGCTGATGGCCTCGACCACCGCATGATGCCCCGCGGTTGCCGAGGCATCGGTGGCCAACGCAATACGGCCGAGAATCGCGTCGCGTTCCTCGGCCGTTATTTTTTCTTTCTTCACGAAGCGATCCAGACTCTTGCCGATGCCCTGGATGCCTCGCGCGAGCACAGCGTCGTCCACGTCGATCAGGGTAACATCGAACCCGCTGTGCGCGAACACCTGGGCAATGCCGGCGCCCATGGTACCGGCGCCAATCACTGCCACCTTACTGATCTGGGCCATGATTTCCTCCCGATATGTTGATCTCGCCGCGCGGTCGGCGCGGCCTCTTTGCGGCGCGGCAGGCGGCCGCGCGTCCTCCAGTCTTCCCCGCGTGCACCGGTCGCGCATTCGGCGCGCCCACGGCACGGTGTTACGGCCGCGACACGCTCATGGCCACGGCGTTTCCGCCGCCCAGGCACAGCGTGGCCAGCCCGCGCTTCGCGTCCCGCGCCTTCATGGCGTAGAGCAATGTGGTGAGCACGCGGGCGCCCGAGGCGCCCAGCGGGTGCCCGAGCGCAATGGCGCCACCGTTTACATTGAGCTTCGCGGTATCCACTTCCAGCTCGCGAATCAACGTAACGCCCTGCGAGGCGAACGCCTCGTTGAACTCGAGCACGTCGTACACGTCGATGGTCTCGCCGCGCCGCTCGAGCAGCTTGCGCACGGCAGCCACCGGCGCCATCATCACCCACTCGGGCGCCATTCCCCCGGTGGCGTAGTCGTCGATCACCGCGATCGGCGCCTTGCCCATCGCCTTTGCGCGCGATGCGCTCATCACCACCAGCGCGGCGGCGCCGTCGTTAATCGTCGAGGCGTTTCCCGCCGTCACGGTGCCGTCTTTCTTGAACGCCGGGCGCAATCTTGCGAGCGACTCGAGCGTGGTATTTCGTCGCGGACCTTCGTCGGTGTCGAACACCACCGGGTCGCCCTTGCGCTGGGGCACCTCGACGGGAACGATCTCGTCGGCAAACGCGCCGGCATCGATCGCCGCCACCGCCCGCTTCTGGCTCTCGAGCGCGTAGGCGTCCTGCTCCTCGCGCGTTACACCGTATTTCTCCACCACCAGCTCGGCGGTGTTGCCCATGTGAAAATCGTTGTAGCAGTCCCACAGGCCGTCGTTGACCATGGCGTCGATGAGCTTGCCGTGGCCCAGGCGCTTGCCGGTGCGCGCCTCGGGCAGCAGGTACGGCGCGCGGCTCATGTTCTCCATGCCGCCGGCCACCACCACCTCGGCATCCCCCGCGCGAATGGCCTGCGCGGCAAGCATCACGCTCTTGAGCCCCGACCCGCACACCTTGTTGATGGTCACCGCGCCAACCTCGTTGGGCACGCCACCGTGAATCGCCGCCTGCCGCGCGGGGTTCTGCCCCAGACCGGCCTGCAACACGTTGCCCATGATCACTTCGTCCACGTCGCCGGGCGCTACGCCGGTGCGCTCGAGCACGGCGCGAATGACGTGCGCGCCGAGCCGAGGCGCGGGAATTGACGAGAGTGCGCCGAGAAACTTTCCAATCGGCGTGCGCACCGCGCCGACGATGACGGCTTTTTCCATGATGGATCTCCTTGTTTCGCGGGCCGGCGGCCCGGCGGGGTTTACTGGCTCAGCAGATGCCGCGCAATCACCATGCGCTGCACCTCGCTGGTACCCTCTCCAATTTCGGCAAGCTTGGCGTCGCGGTAGTGCCGCTCCACGGGGTACTCGGTGATGTAGCCGTAGCCCCCGTGAATCTGGATGGCCTGCGTGGTTACGCGCATCGCCACCTCGGAGGCAAACAGCTTGCACATCGCCGCATACTTGCCAAACTCTTCGCCGCGGTCGCGCCGGCGCGAGGCATCGTGTATCATCAGGCGCGCGGCGTGAATTTCCGTGTCCATGTCGGCCAGCTTCATCTGCGTGGACTGGAACGCGCTCAGCGGCTTCCTGAACTGTTTGCGGTCGCGGGCGTAGTCGACGGCCGCCTCAAACGCCGCCTGCGCGATACCCAGGGCGAACGCACCAATCGAGATGCGCCCACCTTCGAGGGTTTTCATGAACGTGCGAAATCCCACGCCTTCCTCGCCGAGGAGGTTTTCGGCGGGCACCTCGCAGTTGTCGAACAAAATTTCAAAGGTACCCGACGCACGCAGGCCGAGTTTCTTTTCTTTCGTGCCCACCACGAATCCGGGCAAATCATTTTGCACGACAAACGCGCTGATGCCGCCCGGGCCCGCATCGGGGTCGGTGACGGCCGTGGCCACCAGGTACCTGGCCCATCCGCCGTTGGTTACAAAAATCTTCGTGCCGTTGAGAATGTACGTGTCGCCCTTGCGCACGGCGGTGGTTTTTGTGGCCGAGGCGTCGCTGCCAGCCTGCGGCTCGGTCAGGCAGAACGCGCCGATCGCCTGGCCGCTGGCCAACTCGGGCAGGAACTTTTTCTTCTGCTCCTCGCTACCCATGAGCACGATCGGCCCGCACGCCAGCGAGTTGTGCGCGGCCACGCCCAGAGCCGTCGACCCGCAACCGCGCGCGAGTTCTTCGATGACGATGGCATAGCTCAACGCATCGGTGCCCGTGCCGCCGTATTGCTCGGGCACGTTGAGTCCCATAAAGCCCAGCTCGCCCATTTTTGCGAACATTTCCAGGGGATACTCCCCGCTGCGGTCGATTTCGCCGGCTATGGGACGCAGTTCGGCGTCGGCAAACTTGCGGGCCATGTCCTGGATCATCAGTTGTTCTTCGGTCAGTTCCATTCCAGTCCTCCGGTAATGTGCACGATCAATTCTGTGGCGAGACAAGATTGCGTATATACGGGACGATGTCGCGCGTGTCGGTGCCCGGCCCGAATATTTCTGCGATGCCGCGGATCGACCGCAGGGTGTCGGCATCTTCGTCGGGAATAATTCCGCCACCGACGAGTGGCACGTCGGTCAACCCCGCCGCGTTCATCAGCTCGCGCAGACGCGGGATCAGCGTCATGTGCGCGCCCGAGAGGATGCTGACCGACACAACGTCCACATCCTCCTGCAGCGCCGCCTCCACGATCATTTCCGGCGTCTGATGTAGCCCAGTGTAAATAACCTCCATCCCCGCGTCCCGCAATGCGCTGGCCACCACCTTGGCGCCCCGGTCGTGGCCATCGAGACCCGGTTTGGCGAGTAGTACACGTACGGGTCGTTCCCTCATCCGATCACCTCGTGGTCGGTGTTGCTGGTATTGTCGCCGTCGTGCCACAGCGCCTCGACGACGGTTGCGGCGGCACGCCACGGCGTCAGCGCCCCGGATTCGATGGCCCGCACCGCCTCGACGATGCGGTGCGTGGCGCCGGCGTCGTGTTGCAACGCGGCCGCCGCCCGGGCGAGCGCGATCGCGCGTACGCGTTCGTAGAGGCCCTCGGCGCGGCGTTTCGCCCGCCGGCCATCGGCCCGCAGATAGTTCTCGTGCGCGGCAATTGCCGCGAATACGTCGCCGATTCCATCGCCGCGCGTGGCACACGTCGTCACCACACGCGCACTCCAGCCATCAGCGGGCTCGCGCATCGACAGGGTATCGGCGAGGTCGGCGGCGAACGCCTCCGCGCCCGGTCGATCCCGCTTGTTCACGGCGATCACATCGGCGATCTCCAGGATTCCCGCCTTGAGCCCCTGCACGTCGTCACCCGCCTCGGGTGTCAGCACAACAACAACGGAATCTGCGGCGTGCCGCACGCGGTGTTCGTTCTGCCCCACGCCGGTGGTTTCGAGGAGGACGATCCCGCACCCGAACGCATCGAGAACGTCGGCCAGATCGACGGCGACCGTGCTGAAGCCCGTGTCGCCGCCGCGGCTCGCGATGGACCGCACGAATACGCCCGGGTCTCCGACGGCGCTCTGCATTCGGATCCGATCGCCGAGAATCGCCCCGCCGCAAAGCGGGCTCGTCGGATCTTCGGCGACCACGCCCACGCGTTCGCCTGCGCCACGGAAGCGCGCGACGAACGCGTCGATCAGCGTGCTCTTGCCCGCGCCCGTTCCCCCGGTAACGGCGATTCGATGCGCGGCGCCGGTCAGCGGGTATACTGCGTCGAGAACACCCTGCGCCGGTGGCCCGCCCCGTTCCACGATCGACATCAACCGGGACGCGGCGAGCGGATCACCCGCTCGAAAATTCTCGAGATATTCGTCGTGCATGGCGCCGCGGCGCACGGTATACCCGACATACGGGGGAATAAAAGAAAAAGACCGACCCGTGCGCCGACCGGCCGGCTCGGAAGAAACGACTCCAGAGGTCCTCTGACCCGCCAAACTCGTTGCTCAAATGGAAGTTACCGCACCACCCCGGGGGTGTCAATGCCCAAAGCGGGCGGGCCCTGCGGCCCGCCCGCCGCGTCACCCGCGCAGGCAACAAACGCCATCAGTTACCGTCGATACATCGATTTAAGGGCCCCCCACGAAGTTTCCTTCACGGGGAGAGCACACTGCACGGACAGGCCCGGCGACGGCATACACCCGCTCGCCGGCAGCGCCGACCCGCTGTACGGATTGAGCGCGTCAAAGACCACCCACGCGGCCGATCCGTCCGGGCGGCGCCCGATCGACCGGTCGTCACGGACTTCCCCCGAGCCGTACGTCCACGTGTCGGCGACCGTCGTGTCCGAGGCGCCAATCTCACAGAGCCTCACCGTGTCGCCGCTGTTATTCAGACTCAGCCCGAATGCGCCCACACCGTGGGCCTGCTGCCAGGCCACCACGTCGGAACCGTACAGGACGACGATCTGCCCGGGCGCAAGCGTGCCCCCCGGGGCATATCGCCACGAAACCGCATCACCCACCCGGTATCGGGACAGGTCCACGGGGTTCGAACCGGTGTTGATCAGTTCCACCCACTCGTCGTTTTTCGCGTCGAGCGAGCCATCCCCGTTCCAGTCCGATGCCGGGTCGGCCAGTATTTCGTTGATCAAAACTTGCGCCGCGGTGTGCGGCGCGAGGGAGGAAACAACCACAAGCGCTACGATGAACATGGCAACGTATCGCATCCCAAACCACCTCCTCACAATCCGTCCGTTGCCGCGCGAATGGCGAGGGGCCATTGTAGCGCCCGACGGCCCGATGCGCAAGCGCGATCCAAATTACGCGGCCCGGTCGGCAAAATCGGCCGGGAGAACACCTAGCGGCGTGCGTCGAGCAACCGCACGAGCATCTCACGCGCCGTCGCCGGGTTCGCCTTGCCGCGCGTGGCCCGCATGAGCTGGCCCACGAAGAATTGCAGGAGGTTTTCCTTGCCGCCCAGATACTTCGCCACCTCATCCGGGTTGTCCTGGAGTATTTTTTGGGCTTCCGCTTCGATTTGACCGGAATCGCTGATCTGCTCCAGGCCCAGGTCGGCGATGACTTCCGCCGCGCCACGTCCACTCTCGATCATTGCGGCGAACACTTTCTTGGCCGCCGACGAATTCACCGTGCCGGCGCGCTGCGCTTCGATCAGATCCACCAGCATCGCCGCCGAAATTTCGAATGACCCGATGTCGATATGTCGCGAGCCGAGTTCCCGCAACACTTCCCCCATCACCCAGTTGCTCGCCGCCTTGGGGTCGGTGCCCGACGCGACGGTCTCATAGTAGTCGGCCAGTTCGTGCGCCGCCGTCAACACGCCCGCGTCGTACTCCGGCAGTCCGTACTGTGATACAAAGCGCGCGGCACGCGCGTCCGGAAGTTCGGGCAGCGCCGCGCGCACGCTCTCCAGAGTTGCCTCGCTCACGCGCAGCACACGCAAATCGGGTTCGGGGAAATAGCGGTAGTCTTGTGCTTGCTCTTTCGAACGCATTACTTCGGCGCGGCCAGCCGGGGCGTTCCACAGCAGCGTGTCCTGCGCCACTCGTTTCCCTTTTTCAAGGAGCACACTCTGGCGCTCGAACTCGAATTCGGCGGCCTCTTCCACCTGGCGGAATGAGTTCAGGTTTTTGATTTCCGTTTTTATCCCGAACTCTTCGCTTCCTGCCGGGCGCACCGACACGTTGACATCGCAACGCAAACTACCTTCCTCCATATTCCCGTCGCAGATACCGAGGTAGCGAACGATCGAACGCAGTCTGCGCAGATAATCCGCCGCGTCACACGCACGCCGGATATCTGGTTCGCTGACGATCTCGATTAACGGAACGCCACTTCGATTCATGTCCACGTAACTGACCGCCCCACCCGGATGGATGAGTTTTCCGGCGTCTTCTTCCAGGTGGATTAGCGTAATTCCAACGCGGGCGCGCCCGCCGTCCACGAGCAGATACCCATCGCGGCACAGCGGCGTGTCGAACTGGGATATATGATAGTCTTTCGGGCAATCGGGGTAAAAGTAATTTTTCCGTGCGAAGATACTCTCGGACGCTATCGTGCAGTGCGTGGCCAGTCCCATGCGCACGGCAAATTCGATGGCGCGCGCGTTGACCACGGGCAACGCGCCCGGCAGCCCCAGACACACCGGGCACACCTGCGTGTTGGGTTCCGCGCCAAAGCGCGCGCGGCACCCGCAAAACATCTTGGTTTCGGTCGCGAGCTGCGCGTGCACTTCCAGCCCGATTACCGGTTCGTACGCCGTCATGCCACGGCCTCGGTGAAACCGGCGACCGACTCGACGCGCAGCGCCCCCCGGAATACCGTTTCTTCGTCGCACGGCCGCCCGGCCAGCTGAAACCCCAGCGGGAGACCGTCGTCCGCGCGCCCCGAAGGCACCGAGATGGCGGGCAGCCCCGCCAGGCTCACGGGAATGGTGAACGCGTCGGCCAGATACATCGCAAGCGGGTCGTCCACGCGCTCGCCCAGCGGAAACGCCGGCGTGGGCGAAGTCGGCGTGGCGATCAGATCGCAGCGCCCGAACGCCGCTTCGTAATCGCGAATCATGAGAGATCGCACCTGCATGGCGCGGTGGTAGTAGGCGTCGTAATAACCCGCGGACAGTACGTATGTTCCCAGAAGGATCCGCCGTTTCACTTCGGCGCCGAATCCCTCGGCGCGTGTGTTCGCGTACATCGCGTCGAGGTCGGGCGAGTTCCTGGATCGATGCCCGTAGCGCACGCCGTCGAATCGTGCAAGGTTTGTGCTCGCCTCGGCATTGGCCACCACATAATACGCCGCGGAGGCGTACTCCGCGTGCGGCAACTCCACGTTTACAATCTGCACACCGCGCTTTGAGAGTCGTTCGACGACGTCGTCAAAATTCTGTTGCACTTCGGCGTGTTGTGCCGCCTCCACGAACGACCGCGGAACACCGATCGTCAGCGGCGCATCCGTACGGGCATCCGCATCGGCGTCGGTGGCGCCTTCTCGTTGTCCCATCGCACACCGAAGGGTGGTAGAGTCATTGCGATCGTGGCCGGCAATCACCCGCGTTACGCGCGCTGCGTCGGCCACGCTACGCGTCAGCGGACCGATCTGGTCGAGCGAACTGGCAAACGCCACCAGCCCATAGCGCGACACACACCCGTAGGTTGGTTTCATGCCGACTACGCCACAAAAGCTCGCCGGCTGCCGGATCGACCCGCCGGTGTCCGAGCCGAGCGCTACCGGCGCCAACCCCGCGGCGACGGCCGCTGCCGAACCGCCACTCGATCCGCCGGGTGCGCGTTCGAGATTCCACGGGTTGTGCGAGGGGCCAAACGCCGAGTTCTCCGTGGACGAACCCATCGCAAACTCGTCGAGGTTCGTCTTTCCGATCACGATCGCCCCGGCCGACCGGAGCCGGGAGACAACGGTTGCATCATAGGGACTCGAGTAGTGTTCCAGGATTTTCGATGCACACGTGGTACGACCTGCCGTTGTGCATATGTTGTCCTTGAGTGCGACGGGAATGCCGCCGAGGGGAAGCGTGCGATACGAACCATCATCGGTGAGGCGTCGCGCGGCGTCGCGCGCGGAATCGGCGTGCACATCGAGAAAGGCGTGCACATCCCCGTCGCGTTGCTCAATTGCGTCCAGATGGGCATCCACGATGTCCAGCGGATTGATGCGTCCGTCCTCGAGTTCGCGACGCAGAGTGGCGACGGTCTGACGGGTCAGGTCCATTTATTCTCCACCTCCCCCGAGCACACGCGGCACGCTGAAAAACTCGCCGGCGCGATCGGGAGCCCGGGAGAGGACGGCCTCGCGATCGAGTCCGTCCCGGGGCGTGTCGTCGCGCAGTGCGCTGGCGTCGTCGTGCGCCATCAAGCCGGTTGGTTCCACGCCGGCAGTGTCGGCGTGCGACAACTTTTCCACGAACGCCACAATGCGTTCGAGTTGTCCGCCGAGTACCTTCGCTTCCTCGTCATCGAGGTGAATCTGCGACAGCACTTCGAGGTGATGTATGGTATCGCGATCGATTCGGGTCATTGCATGCGCTCCTCAATGATAGGTCTCGTTCCCTCGCATCGGCTGGCCTGGTTCGGCGACGATGGCGCATCTCGTCCCGCCGCACGAACCGGCCTCGTTTACATCGGGTGCATCGGCTGGCCTCGTTCGGCGGCGATGGCGCATCTTGTCCCGCCGCACGCACCGGCCTCGTTTACATCGGGTGCATCGGCTGGCCTGGTTCCGCGGCGATGGCCAATCTTGTCCCGCCGCACGCACCGGCCTCGTTTACATCGGGTGCATCGGCGCGTACTGCGCGAGAAACTTGCGCTCGCTGCCGAGATCGAATATTACCGTGATCCGAAGTTGATCTCCGGCGCCTTCCACTTTACGCACCACGCCCGCGCCGAAATTGTCGTGTCGTACGCGCATCCCCACCCGATACGACAGCTCTTCCTGCGAAAACTGATCGTCGCCGGGGGATTCCTGCGAATACTCGTCGTGCGTGCCACGCATTACCCGTGTACCCGCGCCACCGAACAAGTCTCTACTTCCGGAGACCCCGACTTCCACCGACGGCTGTTGCGGCCGATCGAGGCACTCGTCGGGCAATTCCCCGAGAAAACGCGAGGGCATTCCCCCTTCGAACTGCCCCTGTCGCCGTCGCATCCCGACACAGGTCAACACCAGATGCTTGCGTGCGCGGGTAATTCCCACATAGAACAATCGCCGCTCTTCTTCGATCGCACGCTGGTCATTGAACGAATTAAAGTGCGGAAAGAGGCCTTCTTCCAGCCCCGTCACGACAACGCAGTCAAACTCGAGGCCCTTGGCGTTATGGAGCGTCATCAGGGTCAGCTGCCCCGTCTCCAGGTCGAGGTTGTCCACGTCGGCAACCAGCGCCACCTCTTCCAGAAAGCCCCGCAACGACGGATCGTCGGCTCCTTCGGCAAAACCGCTTGCCTTGGAGATAATTTCTTCCACGTTCTCCACGCGCCCCTCGCCGTCCGGGTAATTGGTTTCGAGATATTTCACGTACCCCGTCAGCTCCACAACCCGCTCCACCACCACCGGCGCCACCTCGTTCGCGACCACTGTCGCCAGGCGTTCGTACAGCTTGAGAAACTCGGCACAGCGGCGCGCGGGCGCCCCGGCAACGGGCGCACCACCGTCGCGAAGCACGTCGATTACCGAAACACCACGCTGGTATGCCTCTTCCTCGAGTTTTTCGAAGGACGTTTTCCCGATCCCCCGTCGCGGTACGTGGATTGCACGGCGCAAATTTACCGTGTCGTTCGGGTTTACGAGCACCTTGCACCATGCCAGAATGTCGCGCACTTCCATGCGCTCGTAAAACCGTACCGACCCGATGATCTGGTACGGAAGGGAGCTCATCACCAGCACATCTTCGAGCGCGCGCGACTGCGCGTTCGTGCGGTATAAAATGGCGATGTCTTTGAGGCTCAATCCGCGCGCGCACATCCGCTTGACGCACTGCACAACGTATACGGCCTCAGACTCTTCGTCGTGCGCGGCGATTAACTGGATCTTTTCCCCCACGTCCCCGTCCGTCCATAAATGTTTTCCTTTGCGCCCCTCGTTATGGGCAATAACGTGGTTGGCTGCGTTCAGAATGGTGCGCGTGGATCGGTAATTCTGCTCAAGGCGGATTACGCGCGTATTTTCGTACAGGTCTTCAAAGTCGAGAATGTGTTCTACGCGCGCCCCCCGCCAGCTGTAAATAGACTGGTCGTCGTCGCCCACGACAAACAGGTTGTGGTGTACCGACGAGAGATGATCGATCATCGCCATCTGAATGGCGTTTGTGTCCTGAAACTCATCGACAAGAACGTAGCGGAAGCGCGTGGCGTACTGCACGCGGGCCTCGTCACACACACTGAATAGTTCCACAACACGCGCAATCAAGTCATCAAAATCCAGGGCATTCGCGCGCTCGAGTTCCTTCACATATTCCGCGTAGAGCGTGGCGATGCGCTCGTCTACATCATGGGCCGCCTGTTGCTGCGCGATTGCCGGGGTGACGAGACCGTTCTTCATCCGACTGATCTTGTCGCGAAGGGCGCGGGGAGAACGCACCGCATACGCCGCCACCGCATTGCGCTGAAGGATCCTCTTGAGGAGATTCAGTGAATCGTCCGCGTCATAAATGCTAAAATTTCGCTGAATACCGATCTTGTCGCCGTGCCTTCGCAGAATTCGGACTCCCGTGGCGTGAAAGGTGCCCACCCACATGGTTTCCGCCGCTCCCGGTGTCTTGCGCTCGAGCCGCTCTTTCATCTCGCGCGCGGCCTTGTTGGTAAAAGTGAACGCAAGAATTTCCCGCGGCGACACATGATGTTCCCGCAACAGGTACGCAATGCGCTCGGTAAGCACACGCGTCTTGCCGCTTCCCGCCCCGGCAATAACCAGAACGGGGCCATTGACGGCGGTAACCGCGTCACGCTGGCGATCGTTGAGTTCCGAAAATAAGCTTGTGTTCATCAACATGTCTCGCGAATGCCACCGACACTATCACAAACCGTTCGCAATGCGGTACCCCCGAAATGCCAACGTACATACAGGGCGAGGCGCCGACCGAACGGTCGACGCCTCGCCCTGCCATGATGGATTGTGCGCAGCGTGCTAAAACGCCGGGCCAATGAAGAAATGAAACTGCGGCCCCTTGTTCGATCTGCGTCCGGCGACAGGCCGGTTGTCGATGGGCCACGCCAGCTCAAAATTCAGAAGAAGATATCCAAAATACATGTTGGCACCAACGCCAACATCTGAATAAACATCCTGCACCCGAAAGCCGTCGGGGCCGTTGTGGAACAACCTGGGGGAGTGCTTGTCGTATACGCTTCCCGCATCGATGAACAAACTCCCGCCGATATTTGTCAGCCCCCAGCGCGCGGGCCACCCCAGAATCAGCGCGTCGACCAACGGGAAGCGATATTCAAAACTCAGCAATCCAAGTTTTGTTCCCTGAAGGTCCTGGTAGTCGTACCCGCGCAACGTGGTCGGTCCTCCGAGAAAAAACACACGCGGGTCGTCGCCGGAACTCCCCGCCACCAGAGCCCGGAACGCAATGGAATTGCGATAAAAGAGCGTCTTGTACCGGCGGTAGTCGGCCACGGCCGTCACGCGCGATACGTCCCGTTCGTTGAAACCCACCGCACGGGCCAGCGATAGGCGCCAGCGCGATCCCTCCACCGGGCCAAACGGCCCGTAAAACGATGAATCGTGGACAAAGGCCAGGGATGGCTCCAGGAGCCGTACGCTGGATCGCGACTGCGGCGTCACAAAATACTGGTTGTTATTTGCATCGCCGAAGAACTCCCGGTTGCTCACATACGCCTGCAGATCGAGGTCCATCCTGTAGAATGTATTGAAGGGCACGGACACACGCCCGAACAACCCGTAGTTTCGTTCGCTGAACAGCTGATCGCTCGAAAACCCCTCGCCGGTAGACGTCAGGCGGCTATCGAAGAAGCTCTTGAACTGGTAGAGCCCCACCGAAAAATCGACCCGATGTTTGAGATACGAATAATTGAGAAGGAAATCGGAATCCTGGATGCTCCGGAACAAACTGAACGCGAATGCCAGATTGTGATTGCCGAGCATGTCGCTCATCGCAATGGTATTCGAAATTCCAAATCCAAAGCCGGTGGCGAAAAACAGGCCTCCGCCCTGCCCGATAAAGTCCGGTGCAATTTTCGTTTTGTAATCCTTTACGGTCGCCCCGCGATATTCCGAGTCACCGTCTATTACGGAGGTGTTCACCCCTTCCGTCTTATGTCCGCCGTGTTTCGACTTGCGCTTTCCGTCCCCCGGCGATTGGAACGTGCTGCCGAAACGAAGTTTCGGAGTGTACGAATCGATGTTAATCGCGAGACTGTCGACAGGCGCGCTCGTATTGCTCGCCCCCGCGGAGTCTGGCGGTATCGAAGTGGCAACCGCTTTGCCGCCGGGCGATTCCGGCCGCCCACCGATTGCGTTCACCGCCCCCTGCGCATCGCTGGAATCCGCTTCCGCGGCCGCATCCTGAGCCAGATCCCGCGTAGCGGTACGCGGCGAATGGGCGAGTATTCCCGGAACTTCATCGGAATATTGATGCCCCATCATCCCGCGCAAGTCATCCGACACAAATATGTCGTGCCCGCCCTTGACAAACGCCGAAAAAGCAATCCGGCCTTTCTCTTCGTCGATACTCGGCGAAAATACCCCCCCCAGGACGTCGGTGAACCGGTGCGTGTCCCCCGTGTTCGTGTCGAGTACGTGGAGATTGTTGATGCCCGACACGTCGGATGCAAAAACGATGGTGTGACCGTCGCTGAGAACAAATGGATCGGTATCATCCCCGGGAGTCGACACCAGGGCCTTTTGCTTGCCCGAATCGAGGTTGTATTCCCAAATATCGTACGAGGCATTGTGGCGCACGTTATGCGGGTCAAGAAAATCGATTTCGCTCAATACATCGAGGTTGGGACCACGAAAATTTGTCGGAACCGGCCTCGTGACATCCGGGTAGTACACGAACGCCACACGGTGACCGTCGGGGAAAAAACTGGGCGTCAACTGGTCGGCGGTATCGTTGGTCAGCCGTTTCACGCCCCCGGTATCGAGGTGAACCAGCACCAGGTCGGTCTGGCCCGCGAACGTACCCGAAAGGACGATGTCATTTTTCACGGGGGACCAGGCCGGCGCGGCAAGCCCATCGGAAGGTATTTCGTACATCCTCTCCGTGCCCGAGTGTAGTTCCTTGACGAACAGGGCGTCGTGCCCGCGTGATCTGGCAATAAATGCGATGCGGTTCCCCCTCGGGCTCCACGCCATCGAACTGTTCAGGAAATGGAGCGACTCGAAGCGATTCGATTTCGATCCGGTCACCACTTTATTCGTGATTTTGCCGTCGAGTGCCGACATCACCAGGATTTCCATCAACCCCGATCGGTCGGAAAAAAACGCAATCTGCTCCCCGTCCGGGGACAGGATCGGGTGACTGTTGAAATAGCCGTGATCTTTAACGTGATTGGTCAACCGGCGACCGAGGTCTGTCGCCTCGGTCTTGTCCGGGTAGAGTGGCCAGTAGTGTTTGCGCAGCGCCTTCGACCACTGCTTCTGCAGATCTCGTTCGGAAAGCCCCAGCGTACGCCCGAGCGCCGCCGCTGCGCTTCGGTGTTGCGCCAGCACGTTAAGAAAATCGAGCACTTTCTCGTGTCCGTACGTTTCCGCGATATAGTTAAAAATCGACTGCCCCTCTTTGTACACGTAGAATCCTCCCACGCCATAAAATGGAGGAAGATAATCGTGGATTACCGCGTCGCGTATGTACATGTCGCTGTCGGCATCCCAGCCCACGGAGAGATATTCGGCCAGTCCTTCGGCCACCCACGGCGGCATACCCGGCAGGTAACTGCGCGTGAACACGTTGTCGAGCATGCGGTTGTATACCAGCTGGAACGTAAAAATATGCGCCAGTTCGTGAACCGCGGCGTGCTGGAAATCCTTAAACGACTGGGTAAACGGTAGTACGATCCGGCGGCGTCGCGGCTCGGCAAACGCTTGCACGCCTTCACCGATGATTGAGGGGTCGATGTTGGTCTGCAGGAAATCTTCGTGCGATGCGTAGAGGATCACCGGCACGCGCCAGGGCAACACCTCTTTGAGCTTGATGGAGAGCATCCCGTACCCGTCCTCGAGCACCAGCCCGGCGCGAACGGCAAACTCTTCGGATCCCCGGTAGAAATGGATATCAAAGTGTGGAGTGGACAGGATACGCCACTTGTGATCCTTGTACTGGATCTTGTTGCGTCCGAAATACTGTGCGCGGACGGGGGTTGGGAGCACAACCGCCAGCGCCAGAGCGGCGAGAAGGGCCCTACGAATCCATTTCGACATCAATGGCTCCACGGGAAGGTGTGGCCACCGGACTCAAGGCGACCGATTTATCGGCGTACTATGATTATAATTAGTCTCCCCGAGCGGGGACAAGCAATTTCCCTGTGGGGCCCGGCCGTCCCGTGGGGCAATCCTGCGTCAGTACTCCCACCGGAACCGGGCATCCAGGTTGAATTCATCGGCGTACTGGCCATTTCGACCGATGTATCCGCGCCGGGAATTCCGGATAAATTCCGATCGCAGGAGGAATAATTTGCTGATGCGGTACTCCACCTGCACCTCCTGATCCGCGGACACCGAGAGCCCCTGGCGGTATTTCAAGTAGAGATCCTGCCAGAGATATTTCCCCACGCCGATCACCATCTCCTGTTCGCGGTTGTTTCCCGTACCGCTCGACGCCAGTTTGCGCTGCTCCACCTCCACAGAAAGTCCGGTCATCTGCTGGCTGATCGCCCGTTCGAGGGCACTGGCGGCGATACCACCGGCAATCGACGACCCCCCGAGCATTCTCCACAGGTCCGTTTCATAATACCCGGGGTCATCGTGCGAAAACGACACCGTCGGCTCGCTGCGATCCTGCGGCCAATCGAGGGACAGATAGATACGCTTCTCGATCCCGCCCACATTACTGTACGGTGTGTACGCGTTAATGTGCACCTCCGGACGCAGCGTCTGCACCACCGAGAAATTCAGGGTGCCGTCCGTAATTGTAAATTTGTTCGCGTAAATATTGTACGATCCCCGCAGCACTTCGAGATCACCCCGCAGATAGAGTCCCTGCTCATCACGGTTGAGAATTACATCGCCGCTCATCTCCACGTGAAGGTCGGGATTGCGCAACCACACATTGTTATCCGCGGAGAGATCGATGGAGCATACCCAGTTGGGACTGGCCGTGGGCATCATGATCGGACTCGGCGTGGCCTGGGTAGAGCCGAATGCCCATTTGATTGTTGCTTCGTGCACCGCCAGTTTGCCCGTGATGGATGGAATCAACCGCCCGTCAGACCACCGTTTTGACGCGATGCGCAAATTCCCACTCTGGATCGACTCGAAATCGGGAATGCTCAGAACTTGAATGTCGCGCAACGCGAAATCCACCTGGTACTGGTCCGGCACGAATCCGGCCAGCCGGCACGTTCCGGTGGCATCCACGTGGCCATCTTTCCCGAGCTTACCCGCGAACTTCGTCAGGCGAATTGTGCTGCCCGCAAACTCCAGCCGGGCACGGGCATTATCGAGCCGTTCTTCAAAGTTCACAAGTTTTCCACCCGCACGGCTCATGTCGATTGCACCGGCCAGTACAGGATTCTGGACCGACCCCGAGGCCGTCACCCGCCCGGCGACGCGACCCCGAAGTTGTTCCACGCCGGGGATATACCCGCGCAAGCGGGCCAGTTCGCTTGGATGCACCACCAGCGCGAGGGACAACGGGCGGTCACGGGCAATCCGCAAACCGCCCACCAGTGACAGGTTTGCCGGCAAGTAGCCCGAAAGGTCGGCCGCAAAATCGCCGCGCATCGAAAACGACTTGATCGCAAGTTTCTCATCGGAAATGCGCACCGCCATGTGCGTGGGTGGCAACATCAGCCCGGTGCTGTCCGACGGGCGCACCATGCCATCGACCTCCAGTGTGGTTGCCGTCGGACTGCCGGCGAGTTGCACGGTTCCGCTGAATCCGCCGCCAAACCGCACGGGTAGATGAAGCGCACGCTGTACGTCCGCCACGCCGAGTCGTGTGGCGTCAAATCGTACCCGCACAGCGGCATCCTTCCACCCCGCCTGCATACCGTCGCGTAGCATGGTAAGCGGAGAGCGGTGCCACGCCAGCTGTCCCGAAGCCCGCAGCGCCTCGTCGCGGCGACCGAGACGAAGATCATCCAACGTATACCCATCGCCATCGAAGCGTGCGCGAATCGAAAGATTGTCAAACCGTACGCTGTCAATTTGCCCGGTTCCCACGGAGGCAGACAGTCGTACGAGCGGCGCGTCGAGGTCCCCCTTCGCCGTTAACTCGAACGAGGTTAGCCCCTCGAGTGCAATCGGCAAACCGAGGGCGCGCCGCAGCACGGCCAGCTGCGTGCCCCGGCCCCACGCGTGCACGTCGCACTGGCTTCCCGAACCGGTCACCGTACCGGTCCCCCCGATGATCCCGCCAGGAGATACGAATACCATCGAATCGACTGCCACGTTGCCGGCATTCGACGTGATAATCGCGGGACGCCGCAACGCCCAGGTATCGGTGGGCGTGCGAACTGCGGCGTGCGTAACCCGTACCACACTGCTGTCCGCGTTTCCCGTGGCGTCGAAGCTTGTCGAATACAGCGTATCCCCACGGGTGAATGTCAGGCTCCGGACATGAACGGGTCCGCCATTGGCTTCGAGATACAGATGCGGCCCAAACATCCTCGCGCGCTCGATGTGGCCGGAACTTCCGGAGATATCCATGCGCACCTCGGGCACGGGGGCGCCCACATGGCGCAGATCGGCCTGCACGCTCCCGCTGTCGATACCCGCGAAGAGAAACTCTACACCGCGTACGTTCCCGTTGAGGTTGATCCGCATATCGTCGGCAGGCCCGGTAAGACGCGCCGTAACGTCCACCGCTCCGTCGACGTGCGGTAATTTGAAGTAGTTCCAGAAATACGTCAGATCGTGTCCGCGCCCGCGCAGCACCATATCGAAGATTCCACCGGGATCATGTACGCTTCCCGATCCTTCAATCGTGTACCCGGGCCGATTGAGTGTCACGTGGCGTACCGTCAGCCCGCGGCCGTCGTGGTAGATCCCGTTGATGGTGCCCGATGTCATCTGGTAGCGGTCTACGATAGAGCGGCCCAGGGATGCATCAATGTCCCAGGTGCCCGCCGCCGCGTCGTGGTCGATCCGTGCGCGCCCGCTCAGATTCGTCGGCGGAATCCCCTTGTCGGGAAGAAACCCGTGTGTCAAATCCACGTTCGAGAAGCGGCCGCGATAATGCACGTCCGGTGGTCCTTTGATGCGGATGCGCAACGAGCCGTCGATCGGGGCACCGAACAATTCTCCGCGTACACTGGCTAGCTCGGCATAGCTCGGCGTAACCTTTCCCTGGAAGCGCACGCCGCGAAGCGCCACACCCATCCCGGCCCCCGTCACCAATCCCTCCACGTCGAGCGTATCCAGCGTACCGTTCGCGGTTATGTTCCCGCCGAACTCTCCGTCGACGTTGCTGGCAATACCGAGGTCGACAAGTTCGTCGAGCGAAACGGGATTAAACACGGCGCGCAAGTTTTCGATACGCCCGTCCTCGTACGCTCCGGTCGCCTGCACCAGCGATCGTTCCAGGCGCACCAGCGCGTCGCGAACTTCGACGCGCCCGTTGCGCTCGCGCGCATCAAGGCGTACAGCCCGCACGGCTTTGTCGGAATTGAGCAGGTAGGCCCCGCCTTTCTCGATCTGCACGCGCGCTTCGCCATTGAGGTATCGCATTGAGCCCTGCAGGTTGACGTCCCGTACGGCCAGCTCTTTGCCATGCGCCCCGAAGACGAGCGACAACCCGATTATATCGAATCGCTTTACGTGTACCCGCGGCGATACCCGCCCCGGGATCCGGCGGCGCGGCGCATGGGATACGGGAAGGACGAGCCGGTTGTCGCTGTCGCGGCGCAAACGCACCCTCATTCCCTCAACGCGGACGGCATCGGCGTCAAAGTTGAGGCGCGCAACCTCCACGATGTTGTAGTCCACCGTAATCCGATTCGCGCGAAACACATTGAAAGAGCCCCGCCGGCCGTTAAATCGTAACGCGGGGTTCTCGATTACTACCCGCCGGAACAGGTTTCCGGAAATCCGGCCGCACGAAAATTCAAACCCGTCGCGCGTAAAGTAGTGGTTGTTGAGGTAGCGCGTTACCTGGTAGGAAAGCACATTACTGCGGGTATATATTACCGCGGCAAGCGCGAGCGTAGCCACAACGGCCACCGCGTACGACAGCCCCCGCCGGACTCTCAACCATTTTCTCGCCACCGGTCTGTCCATTAGAATATCTGACCGAGCGTGACATGGAATCTCCCGCCGTCGGCGGTCAGATTGTCGCGCTTGATCGGCAAACCATAATCAAATCGAACGGGGCCGACGGGTGTATTGTATCGAATACCCAGCCCCACACTGTAGCGATAGTCATTGACCGTCACATTGGCCCGGTTGGCCGTCACTCGAAAATCGCGCGCCGACACCGCCGATATCCCGCTCCACACGTTGCCGCTGTCCAGGAACAACGCCCCGCTGAATTTCCAACGCGAGAGAAGCGGCAGCGGCACCCGCAATTCCAGGTTTCCAAGCAGCAGGAATTCGCCTCCGGTCGTAACGATGCGGCCCGACTCATCGCGTTCCTGGGGGCCGAGCGCATTCTCGTTGTACCCGCGCACGGAATTGCTTCCGCCGAGAAAATAGCGGTTTTCGATTGGAACCGACAGGGAGCGGCCGAATGAATTTCCGTAACCCACGCGCGCACGCCACGCGAGCGTCGTCGAACGACCCAGCGGCTCATACTGTTGAAGAGTGAACGACACCGTGTAAAAGTCGTTTCTTCCCCCCAGAGCCCCTCCGCCAACCTCCGTTCGCACGGTACGATACCATCCGCGGTGGGGGTTGAGAACAAAGTCACGCTGGTCGCGGCTGATACTCGACGAGAGAATATGCGAGCTCGAATTTACCTCGGGGGCGCCGAACGCGGCGCGCCGGATGTCTTCCAGAGACAGGCCCGTTCGAATCTCCGTGCGCTCGTGAATACGGCGAAACGCGCTGATGGACCCGCCGACGGTCCGGATACTGATATTCGCCACGGTGGCATCCCGTTCCAGAAAGGTATCGAGCCCGAGGATCAGCTTTGTGCCAAATAATCTTCGCTGCTGAAATACCAGGTCGTATCGATAATATATGTTCTCGAACTGCAGTTTGCTGAAATCAATTCGCTCGCCCGCGAAAATATCGTACGAATATTCGGTACGCGCCCGCAGAGTTCGACCGGTGCCGAATAGATTTCTCGTCCCCCACTCACCCGTCAGACGGCTGCCCACGATATTGCCCACTCCAAATCCAGCTTCCACGTACGACGGCTTGCGTTCGCGCACACGCACGCGCAAATCGACGGTACGTTCGAGCGGGTCAAGGTTGACGGGAGAAATGTCCACGACGGTGAACAATCCGGTTTCAAACAAATTCTGGCGAGACTCGGTTAACTTGTCGAGCGTGCACACGTCGCCGCTGTGGAACGTGAACTCCTTCGCGATCACGCTCGTACGCACGCGTTCATTGCCCGTAATCTCCACGTTCCGAATGCGAATGCGCGTGCCGGGCTCGATATCGAACCCGATGTGAACGGCGCGTCCCTGCACCTGAACCGAATCGCGAATCGCCACGGCGAGGTACCCGCGTCGAAAATATTTTGTCTTGATGGTATAGATGTCCGTCGCGAGCAGCGAGGCGTTGTAGGGCCGCCCCTCGGTCAGTAACAACCCTTTGCGCAAATCGTGGTCGGAGAGCAGACTGCCTTTCGAGAACGTCAAACTCTCGATCCGCGTGGGTGCGCCCTCCACCACCTTAATATAAATATCCACGAACCGACGGTCCGCGTTGTACTCGAGTCGCTCGAGGCTTACTGTGGCGTCGCTGTATCCGGCGGTATGGTAGAACGCCTCGAGGTGGGCGAGATCACGGTCCAGGTACGCCCGGCTGAACCTGGGTCGGCGCAGGATCGAGAGAAAAGACGGCTCCCGGGTACGCATCTGCTTTTTCAACTCGGCGGTGGAAATATTGTGGTTTCCGCCGATTTCAATGCGATTGACGTATACCGTACGCGACTTGCCCCACGCCGGGGCAGCGGCGCAAATCCCGATCAGGGCGCACAGAACGATGGCAAAGCAACGAGTAGCCCGCGTATTGAAGACACCGCACTTGACTCGTACACGCGGTGTGGTATATGTCCGGGACGGCGCACGGTGCGTCGAAAGTATCCCCATGCGTGTACCCATTCCATGCCGTATCCAGCGTTGCCAACGCTACTTCATCGCGATTGCTCTGGCAATCCTCGCAACTTCGTGCGAGCGGAAACCGCCTGTTCACGAAGCCGCCCCCCTGACCGCAGACGAGACGTATCTTGTTGAATCCTACGCAAACATCCGGTACGCCGAATCGTTGTATCGGGCAGACCCCGCCCGCGCCGAAAGCCTGTTTACGGCGCTCAGCACGTCGGTTGACAGCGTCCGCATCGCCCGCACCATCGACGCAATAAACCGTACGCCCGCTCGATGGATTGATATTTTTGATGAAATCGAAAAAACCATCCGGAACAAACGAACAAAATCACCCCATTGACCCCCCGGAACATCGCGTCAGATCGAGCATCACGACGAACGCCATCAACAGAATGACCACGACGAACCCGGCCTGCATCATCCACTCCCGGGTTTTGCGACCAAGCGGGCGACGCGTAATGGTTTCCACGACAATTATCGCAATATGACCGCCATCGAACGGAACCATCGGGACGAGATTGAACACGCAGAGATTTACATTAAAAAACGCCAGAAACAGAAGCAGATAGTCGAATCCCCAGTCCGCCACATCGCCGGCCATCTTCGTAATCATAATCGGCCCGCCCAGAGTCTTGACATTCATTTTTCCGGTAACGAGCTTGCCGAGGTAGCCGACAATCTGCACGATAATCCGATTGGTCGTGGAAAATCCGTCGCGGACGGCGCGCAGTGGATTTTCATAGCGCTTTACGTATTCCGGTCCAACACCGATCAATCCTACGGTTTCTGTCTGATTCGATCCGGTCCCGGCGAGTACCTCCCGCGCCTCGGGAACAACGGTGTCACCGTGGGCCACACCATCGAATGACCACCGGACGTACACGGGTTTCTCCGGACGAGCGTGAATCATCCGCCGAATGTCGGAGTACGAGGTAACCGTCGTGTCGTCGATGGCCTCAATTCTCGCGCCCTGGCGAATGCCGGCGCGCCAGGCCGGCCTGGACCGTTGCACCCGCCCGATCACCGGCGGGATATCCGCCTCGAAGCCGATGTCGATACCGGCTTTGCTGGCCTTCGCCCGGAAATCGACCGTGCGCCGGCGATTGCCGCGAATTACCTCGAAGTGACGTACGCCGTGCGGGTCGGCAACGATAGCGGCCGTGATGTCTTCCCAGTACTTTACCGGTTGGCCGTCCACGTCCACAATCTTGTCACCGGGACGCAAGCCACTCGAATCTGCCGCCCCACCGACCGTCACGGCGCCCACCGTGGTGCTCGGTGTCATCTGTAACCCGGTGACGATCACAACGCCGATGTAGATCAGCACGGCCGCTACATAGTTCATGAGCGGGCCGGCAAACAGGATGGCCGCACGAACCCGGGCAGGTTGCATCGTGTAATAGCGCTCGCGAGGAATCGCCGAGTCCGGCACCTCACCGCTTTCATCGCCGGCGCCTTCGTACTCGTCGGGCGGCTCGTTTTCGTCGTAGTACATGCTTTCGCCGGCGAATTTCACGTACCCGCCGAACGGAAGCAGCGAGAGCGCGTAGACGGTATCCCCGATGCGACGCTTGAGGATTTTGCGCCCGAATCCGATCGAGAAGGTCTTAACGAACACGCCGGATTTTTTCGCGACAATGAAATGACCGAACTCGTGGACGAGCACAACCACTCCGAGGACGAAGGCACCGGCGATGATGGTAGTGAGCATTCGATAGTCTCCCGGGTCAACCGGTACCGAGCCCGGGCTCGGCCAGGTAATCAAGAACCCACGCGCGCGTCCGCGCGTCGGTATCCAGTATGTCGGATAAGGTTTTGAGCGCGGGAGCTTCCACCGCATCCAGCGCGGCCGCGATCGTGTCCGATATCCGCGAAAATTCAATGTGTCCGTTGAGAAAGGCGGCAACAGCCAGTTCGTTGGCCGCGCTGATCACCGTAACCGCCGCTCCGCCCGTTCGGGCCGCGCGCATCACGTGGTCAAAACAGGGATACCGGCGCGCATCCACCGCCCCGAAGGTCAGATCGGGAAACGCACGCACGTCGTGCCGGAGCGTCGACGAGACGCGATCCGGCCACGACAGGGCAAAGAGAATCGGCAGCCGCATGTCGGGCTCTCCCATCTGCGCCACGATCGACCCGTCAATAAACCGAACCATCGCGTGAATAATTGACTGCGGGTGCACCACCACGTCGATGGCATCGTACGGAAGACCGAAGAGCCAGTGCGCCTCGATCACTTCGAGTCCCTTGTTGACGAGCGTAGCGCTGTCCACGGTGATTTTCTCGCCCATGTTCCACGTGGGATGGGCCAGCACCTGTTCGCGCGTGACGTCCGCGAACGTGGCCGGATCTTCGTTACGCAGCGCGCCCCCCGACGCCGTGATAAATACACGGTCGACGTCCTCCACGCGTTGCCCGCGCAGACACTGGGCAATCGCGGCATGTTCGCTGTCGATCGGCACGAGCGACGCTCCGCTGCGCCGTGCCGCCTCCACCAGAATTTCGCCACCGGTTACCACGGTTTCCTTGTTCGCAATCGCCACGGAAATTCCGGCGTCCACGGCCGCCATGGTCGGCGACAATCCGGCGAAGCCCACTACGGCATTGACGACCAGATCGGGCGCGGTTTCACCGATGAGACGTTCCATCGCCCGGTTTCCGTCCAGCATCCTGTCGCCGAATCCCACCGCGCGCAGCTGCGCCGACGCGTCCGGATCGGTGAGCGCCAGCATCGCTCCGGGGTGCAGGCGCGCCGCCTCGCCGAGTGCCCCGGCACTCGTGTGCGCCGCCATCCCCACCACCACGAACCGCTCCGGGTGGCGCGCGACCACGTCGAGAACATTCCTGCCGATCGAACCGGTAGCACCGAGCAAGACGATACGCTTCATTATTTGCATGGGCTAACCGTTGAAACCTCTAGAAAATAAACAATTTGAGAAAATAATATAGAATCGGTGCGGTAAAAAGTAAACTGTCAAATCGATCGAGCACGCCCCCGTGCCCCGGGATGGTCGGCGCGGTGTCCTTTACATGGGCGTCGCGCTTGATCAGCGATTCGGCCAGGTCGCCGAGCGTTCCCACCGCCGGCACGGCGGCACCGATCGCTCCGGTCAGGATCGCCCCGGGCAGAAATGGCGCGAACGTCGCGCGGGCAATGAAGGCAGCGACCACACCGGCCGCCAGACCTCCCACGGCACCTTCCCATGTTTTCTTGCCGGAAACGCGGGGCAAGAGCGGTGTGCGCCCAAGGGACGATCCTACGAAGTACGCCCCGGTGTCTCCCGCCCAGGTGATCGACACGGCAAGAAACACAGCCTGCGCACCGGTGGCATACGGCTGCCCGGTGGTCACCGGCAATTCCCGCAGCAACACAAAGTGGGATCCCAGCCACCCGACGTACACAACACCGAGCAGGGTAGAGGCCACATCCAGGAGAGCGCCGTGGCCATCACGTCGGGTCAGTTGCGCCACCAGGAGTGCCGCCGTCAGGGCACCGATAAGAAGCATTGCGTGGTGTTCCTGGCCCCAGAACGCCATCGCCAGCATGCCCAGCGCGGCGATTGTTCCCGTCTTCGCCCAGGGCCTCGCGCCCCGACCACGCACCAGTGTAAAAAACTCCGCGCACGCGGTGAGCACAACCAGTGCGATCAAACCCATAAAATACACGCCACCGCTGCGCGTGATCAGGATGAAACAGGGCAGAAAAACGATCGACGCAATGATGCGGCCGGCCATCGATTGTTTTCGTGGATTGCCCAGGAGCGTGTTGCCTCCATCAATCGGACAAACCGTACCGGCGGTCGCGTTGGAGATACGACTCGATAGCATCGAGCAAATGGCCGGCCGTAAAATCAGGCCACAACACGTCGGTCACCCAGATTTCGCTGTACGCGATCTGCCAGAGGAGAAAATTGGACACCCGGAGCTCTCCGCTGGTACGGATGAGAAGATCGGGGTCGGGAACATCCGGCGAATACAGGTAACGACGAAACATTTCCTCGTCGATTCCGTCCGGATCGATCCGGCCCGCCTGCGCTTCGGCGGCAACCCGATGCACCGCATCGATGATCTCCGCGCGTCCGCCATAACTCAGCGCCAGTGTTAATACGAGGCCATCGTTGGACGAGAGCCGCCGGGTCGCACGCTCGAGTGCGGCGCGGGTGCTCTCGGGAAGCATACCGATGCGCCCCATCACATTGAGTTGCACGTTGTTTTCGTCCAGTTCCAGCAGTTCGCGCTCGAGCACGTTTTCGAGGAAACGCATCAGCCCGGTTACCTCGCTAATCGGCCGGGCCCAGTTCTCCACGGAAAACGTGTACAGAGACAAATATCGTACACCGACGCGCGCGCACGTTCGCACGCATGCGCGGACGGGCTCGCGCCCGGCCCGGTGGCCGGACAGCCGCGGCAGGTGGCGCTTGCTCGCCCAACGGCCGTTACCGTCCATGATAATCGCAACATGACGGGGCAAGTCTGCACGCCCCTTCAATGAAACGATTCGCGATTCCGTGTCGCCATTCATGCGAACGCAAGAATACCGGAGATGCCTAGATTTCCAACACCTCTTTTTCTTTCGCGACGACGGCCTCGTCCACCTTTTTGATGTACGTGTCCGTCATCTTCTGGACGTCATCCTGAATGGTGTGGCTCTGGTCTTCCGATATTTCGTGTGATTTTTCCAATTTCTTGATGTGCTCATTGGCGTCACGACGCGCGTTGCGCACGCCGACCTTCGTTTCTTCCCCGACACGCTTGACGACCTTCACCAGATTCTTGCGCCGCTCCGCGGTCAACGGCGGAATCGGCAGGCGGATTAACGTCCCGTCGCTCTGTGGGGTCAGCCCCAGTTCCGACGCCTGGATGGCCTTCTCAATACCCGTCACTACGGTCTTGTCCCACGGTTGAATTGTGATGAGCCGGGGGTCGGGAACCGCAACGGTGGCCACCTGCTTGAGCGGCACACGAGAACCAAAGTACTCCACCTGAATGGAATCGAGAAGCGCACTGCTTGCCTTGCCGGTTCGAATAGTCGAGAGTTCGTGGTGGAGATGGTCGAGTGCTTTCTTCATGCTCGCCTCGGTCTTGCTGGTTAATTCCTCTAACATAACCGCCTCCTCGATCACGATACGATGGTTCCCACCTCTTCCCCCTGCACCACTCGATTGAGATTGTTGCCGTTCCCGTCGATCAGATTAAACACCACAATCGGGAGTTTGTTCTCCATGCACAGTGATATCGCGGTCGCATCCATCACGCCGAGCCCCTGGTTGATCACGTCAATATACTGGAGGTGGTCATACTTCTTCGCGTCCGGGTTGGTCACCGGGTCGCCGTCGTATACACCATCCACTTTGGTGCCCTTAATGACAACATCTGCTCCGATCTCGATGGCACGCAGCGCCGCCGCCGTATCCGTGGTAAAATACGGATTCCCCGTGCCGCCGGCGAAGATCACGACCCGGCCTTTTTCGAGGTGCCGCATGGCGCGGCGTTTAATGTAGGGTTCCGCGAGTTGTTCCATCTTGATCGCCGTGAGCACACGCGTGTCCACATCGATCTGTTCCAGCGCGTTTTGAAACGCCAGCGCGTTGATTACCGTACCGAGCATCCCCATGTAATCCGCGCTCACGCGGTCGAGACCATTGCGGCTGCCTGGCCCCCCGCGCAGGATGTTCCCCCCACCAATCACAAGCCCAATTTCCACGCCGAGTGCGCGCACTTCGGCAATTTGTTGGGAAAACGCGGTCAGCGTCGGAAAATCAATTCCGCCGTCACGATTCCCGGCAAGAACCTCTCCGCTGAACTTGAGCAGTATGCGATGATATCGAAGTTTGGACATGCTCTACCCTCCCACCGTGCGGATCGGGACACAAAAAAAAGCCGCCCGGTGATACGGAGGCCATACAACGAATACGAGATTATCCCCCGAGTTCGAAACGGGAGAACCGGGCAATTCGGATATTTTCTCCGAGCGACCCAATGGTTTGTTGCAACAACGCACCCACTGTCATATCCGTATCTTTCACCCAAACCTGATCGAGCAGGGCCCCGTCCTTGTAATATTTTTCCACGCGGCCTTCCACGATTTTATCGACGATTTTTTCGGGCTTGCCCTCTTCCAGTGCCTGGCCGCGGAACACAGCCCTTTCCCGGTCGATAGTCTCGGCGGGGATATCTTCACGCCGTACGGCAATGGGCGCCGTGGCAGCGATCTGCATGGCAATGTCATGCGTAAATTGCGCAAACTCATCGGTCCGTGCGACAAAGTCCGTTTCGCAGTTAATTTCCACAAGAACGCCCACGCGATTTCCGGGATGAATGTATGAAACGACCAATCCCTCGGCCGTCTCGCGGCCCGATTTCTTCGCTGCTTTCGAGAGTCCCTTGATACGCAGAAATTCGATCGCTTTGTCCATGTCGCCGGCGCTTTCCACGAGCGCGGACTTGCAGTCCATCATACCCGCACCCGTGCGCGTCCTCAGCTCCTTCACCATCGCCGCGTTTACTTGCATTTCATCTCCCGTGTTGTCGTGCAGTCGATATACGGATTATTCTCAGGCAACAGATTCCTTGCCCCCGGCCTCGACGACGGTCTCGGTAACCCGCTCCGCTTCTTTACCTTCAAGAAACGCTGCTCGGCCTTCCACGCACGCATCCGCCATTACCCGGCAGAAGAGTCCGATGGAACGCATCGCGTCGTCGTTCGCGGGTATCGGGATATCTACCTCACGCGGATCTGCGTTGGTGTCGATGAGGGCGATAATTGGAATCTTCAGCTTCTTTGCTTCGTGAACCGCATTAATCTCTTTGGTCGTATCCACGATGAACGTGAGCGCCGGACGATCATTCATGGAACGGATCCCGCCGAGAGTTTTCAATAATTTCTCCTTGGACTGCATCATCTTCAGTCCTTCTTTCTTGGAGAATTGATCAAGAGACCCGTCGGCCTCCATCTTCTCGAGGGAGTCCAACTTTCCGAGGCTGCGCCGCACGGTATTAAAGTTGGTCAGTGTCCCGCCGAGCCAGCGTTCGATTACATAGGGCATGCCCGCCCGCGTGGCTTCATCGCGTACAGCCGTTTTCGCCTGCGGCTTGGTTCCGACAAACAAAATTTGTTTTCCATCCGCGGCGGCTTTTCGTACGGATTCGCGCGCTTCGATAACGGCATCGAGGGTTTTCTGGAGATCGATGATATGAATTCCATTTTTCTCCATAAAAATATAGGGCTTCATTCTCGGATTCCAGCGACGTGTCTGGTGACCGAAATGAACGCCCGCTTCGAGTAGGTCCTTGAGCGTGATGTCACTCACGGACGCACCTCCTTTTCGTTCGGTTTATATCCTCCATCGAATCCGCTCGACCACCCGTTGCGGGAACCCGGCCGACCAGTTGTTTTTCGATGTGCGGCATTCGCAACACGGCCACGCGGACCGGTCGCTGTTACAGTATATTCCGGCAGGCCGTGGCACCCAGCTTCCGCCGAAATCCCAATTCAGTTTGTCTCAACGCTTTGAGAACTGGAAACGCTTGCGGCGTCCCGCCAAACCGTACTTCTTGCGCTCTTTCATACGCGGGTCACGTGTGAGCAGTCCACGCGACTTGAGCACAGCGTGGTGATCTTCGTTCATGCGCACCAGCGCGCGGGCAATACCGAGACGGAGCGCCCCGGCCTGGCCGTTGACCCCGCCCCCGTGCACCGTGGCCTGAACATCGACCTTGCCGAGCAATTCGGTGACGGAAAGCGGCTCGTTGACCCGAAGGACGAGAGTTTCCCGCCCCAAGAACTGCAACAGATCCCGTCCGTTGACCGTCGTTCGGCCTTCGCCCGGTCGAATGTACACCCGGGCCACCGATTCCTTACGCCTGCCAACGGCTCCTGCAATTTCTTCTGCCATACTTTACCCTCTGATGGTTTACGCAACAACCGACCACGCGCCGGTGGCGGCTCCCGCTCTAATTCTCTGCTGAACGGTTGAATCGATTCAAAAGCCGGGAAGCTGCCCCGGCTGCTGTGCGTCGTGGGGATGTTCCGGCCCCGCGTACACTTTGAGCTTGCTCAGCAACCGGCGTCCCAGACGATTGTGAGGAAGCATACCGCGCACCGCGGAACGCAGCACGCGCGTCGGGTCCCGATCCATCACTTCACGGAGCGAGCGGATCTTCAATCCGCTCTGATAGCCCGAGTAGCTGAAGTACTGCTTCTGCTCCCTCTTGTTCCCGCTCAAATACACCTTCTCCGCGTTTACGACGATCACGTGGTCGCCCAACGAGAGGTGAGGCGAGAATTCCGGACGATGTTTGCCCCGCAACACGCCCGCCACTTGCGTCGCGAGGCGGCCGAGCGGTTTATTCGTCGCGTCGACGACGTACCAGCGTTCTTGTATATCGGCACCCTTGACCGTATGCGTTTTCATTACAATATCACCATTGTTTCCAGAGAAAGTCTTATATAGATAGCAGTTACGCGGCCGCCCCGTCAAGCGCAAAACGGCGCACGGCGACGTTGCCCCACGCTCATCCGTATGTCATACAACCCCAACCGCTTACGGGTGCACGCGGGCGGTGTCCTCGTCCGACACGGCGGGCAAAACCGTAGCCTCGCGGGGCAGGAATCCGTCGGCGCTGCGCATGATACCGAGGAACAAAAAAGCCATCATCGCAAAATCGATCGCGGCAGGAATCGGATGAACACCGACCGAGACGTGGATCATCAGCCACGATTGCAGGATAAGCCCCGCATAGATGGTCAGCGCCATCGCCAGCGTGGCCACCGGCGTCCGTTTGGGCTTTCGGCCCAACAGCACCGAAAATGGAATTACCCAGCACAGTGCAAACACCAGGCGTGCCAGAAACCAGTACGGCGTATTGTACCCGATGCGCTCGGCCAGATAGGACGTTTCTTCGGGGAGGTTTCCGTACCAGATAACGATGAGCTGGGAGAAGTAAAAATACGCCCAGAACGTGGAAAACCCGAACATCAAACCGCCGATCGACTTCTGTGTATACCGCAGAGCCGAATCAAACCTCTGGCGGCGCGAGTAAAGAACCAGTGCTCCCGCGCAGATTCCGGACAAGAATGCACCCACGGTAAACCACGCGCCGAAGAGCGTGCTGAACCACGGCGTTTCGAGCGACATCACCCACTCAAAACCCACCATCGACTGGTGGATCATGAACAGCAGGATGTATATCACGCCCCATGTGCGTCGGGCACCTCTGCCACGCATACACTCCCGGGCAAACTGTCGGGCCACCGCGAACAGCACCACAATCATCACGAGGTGTCGCGCGATGAAAAACGTCCGGTTGAGATACGCACCGTGCTCGCCGGCCCACGGATACATATCTACCTGCGTGGCCAGTACAACAAAAAACAGTCCGATAACCAGAATCATCGGATACGCGGACAAAAGCTGACGCGCGATGGAACGGTGCCAGGACGCATGGGCAATTTCCGCCGCCGCAATGATGGCAACGCACCCTTCGGCGAGCCCGATCCAGAAAACCATCGGGAGCATCAACGACCCACCCGGCACCGGCTCAAAAACGCGCTCGAGCCCATAGGCCACGGCGGCGGCGATTACGCCCAGGACGGTGAGTTTCGCGAAGTTTACACGCAGACCCATCAGCCTTTCCTTTGCACGTAGATCTCAAAATCGTCGGTAACCGTATCGTCCGAAACAATGGTTCGTATGGCGGGCATTCGGGATTCAATTGCGAATCCGAGAAAAGCCGACAGCGCACCAAATAAAACCATCAGTTCGAACGCGATCACCGTAAAGGGTGGAATCGCAACCATAGGTTTGCCACCGCTTACCAGGGGCCAGTCGATCACGGTGAAGGCCGTAAAGGCATACCCGGTGAAGGCCCCGAGCAATCCACCAATGAGCGCGAAAACGCGCACGCGACTCGGCCGGCTCGCGAGGATGTCCTCTACCTCATGCACGGCGTGCGGTGCACGGATATCGATACACTTCGGATGGACACCACCGCGCACGAGTTCCTTGAGTTTGGCGAGGAAGTCGTGCTCATTGTCGAATATCAGGCGCTCCGTCAATGGACTTCCTCCTTCTTCTCCGTTATGGCGACAACAGGAAGATATTTGGAAAACAGCAGGAACATCATGAAAAAGAATCCGAACGTCCCAATCGTGATCCCAACTTCTACGAAGGACGGTTTATAATTACCCCACGAGTACGGGTCGTATTCTTTCGCGAGGGAACTCGCGATAATCACGAAACGTTCCAGCCACATTCCAATGTTTACGAATATGGACAGCACGAACAAGTACCCGAGGTTGCGCCGTAGTTTTCCCACGAACAGCGAGAGCGGAATAAAAACGTTACACGCCACCATCGTCCAATACGAAATACGGTAATGCCCCGTTGCCCTCGCGGCGAATATCCCGAATTCATAGACGTTGCCGCTGTACCAGGAGATAACAAGCTCTACGATATACGAGTATCCTACGATCAGCGATGTAAGCAGCAGCGTACGGGCGAGCATGTCGAAATGATCGATCGGGATGACGCTTTCGAGGTGGTGGATTTTCCGCATCGGGATCACAAGGGTCATCACCATGGCGCATCCGGAAAAGATAGCCCCCGCCACGAAATACGGCGCAAATATGGTGCTGTGCCATCCGGGCACAATCGCCATGGCGAAGTCCCACGAAACCACCGAGTGCACCGAGAGCACCAGCGGGGTCGCAAATCCAGCAAGCAACGCATAGAGCATATTGTAGTTGCGCCACTGTTCTTTCGAGCCCACCCAGCCCAGCGACAGTGCGCTGTAGATCCAGCGCCGCGCACCTCGCGTATATCTCTTGACGATGGCCAGGTCGGGGATCAGTCCCACATAGAAAAACACAACGCTGACCGTCAGGTACGTACTCACGGCAAACACGTCCCATTCCAGGGGCGACTTGAAATTGGTCCAGATCAGCCGCTAGTTTGGATACGGCAGAAGCCAGAAAAAGTACCAGGCGCGCCCGAGATGAATCAGCGGATACATCCCTGCGCACATCACGGCGATCACCGTCATCGCCTCGGCCGAGCGGTTGAAACTCCCGCGAAATTTTGCACGGAACAGGAACAGAATGGCCGAAATGAGCGTGCCCGAATGAGCGATTCCGACCCAGAACACGAAATTGGTGATGTATACACCCCATCCGACGGGGTGCATGATCCCGGCAACCCCCATCCCCTTGTAAATCTGCCACGCCCAGTCACCGAGCAGGCACACACCGAATACCAGGGCAAAAAAGCTGACGGCGGCCCAGTACCCTATTGAGGGCTTGTGCATGGCGGACATTACCAGGCGTTCGACACGCATGCGCTCTTCGGCGGCATGCCGCGCGCCTGCGTCGGCGGCGGGACGGGGGGCGTTACGCGTCATCGTCATGACCCTTCGATTTTAGATAGAAAATACCAGGCGACGTCCCCAGCTCTTCGAGCAAACGCGTGGACCGTGGCGAATGCGCCCAGCGAGCAACCTGCGAATTCTTGTCGAGGAGGTTGCCAAACACGATGGCCTCACTCGGGCACGCCTGCGCGCAGGCGGTCGTCAAGTCACCCTCCTGAATTTTCCGCTTCTGGTCTGTTGCCGTATCGCGTGCCTTGCGAATACGATGAACGCACATGGAACATTTTTCCATGATGCCTTTGCCGCGCAGCGATACGTCCGGATTGACCATCAAATTGAGCGGCTCGGGCCGATGGTTCCAGGCAAACCAGTTAAACCGGCGCTGCTTGTACGGGCAGTTATTCGAGCAGTAGCGGGTGCCGACGCACCGGTTGTATACCTGCGCGTTCAATCCCTCGGGATTGTGGTAGGTGGCAAACACCGGGCAAACCGGTTCGCACGGAGCGGCGTCGCAATGCTGGCACATGGTGGGCACAAAATCTGCCCCGCCTTCGTCGTTGTAGTACGGTTCCACCCGTATCCACGACATCTCGCGCCCCTTGATGTGCTCTTCGCGCCCGGTCATCGGCACGTTGTTCTCCAGGTAGCACGCGGCCACGCACGCACCGCAACCCACACACAAATCCATATCGACGGCCATCGACCAGCGATACTCGGCGTAGTGCGGAGCCGGATTGAACGATTCGTCGGCCGGGTTCACGTGCGATTTCCGTTCGCCTGCTCCGTTCTCCCCATGACCGAGAGGCACGCCTTCGTGGTAATGCCTCGGTTCGCTCCCCGGAACCACACCCCGACCGTGCTGGCCGAGGGCCCCGGCGAGGATCGGAATAATCACGCGCGCGCCGGTTGCGCGGACCGTCACGGCAAGAACCGCGTCCGACTCGCCGCTGGCTTCGTGATACCCGCCCCCAAGTTCCGTCACGTCCTTTTGCACGGTGAACACACCGGCCGGCAATCCGGGCTGCACGCGCACCGGAAGCTTTTGCGCGCGGCCGCCCTCTTGCGTAATCTCAATTTCGTCGCGATCCTTTACGCCCAACTTCGCGGCCGATTTTTCGGAAATGGATACCCACCGGTCCCAGGTAACCGTCGTGAGCGGGTCGGGGATTTCGTTCAGGAGCGGGAGCATCGAACCGCGTCCATCGTACGTTCGGATTGACGGGGCCACGACGAGTACATCACCGGCAGGGCGTTTGACCCCCGGAAAACGGAAGCGGACAGTGGTACTCGTTAGCGCCACGGTACGCCGCCGAACCGTGGGGGTGATCCACCCGCGCTTGTCGAGGCGCCCGGCCATCGCCGGGCCATACGCCCTTACCCAGTTCGCGTGCAGGTAACTCTTGTAGTCGTCGGCAATCCGCCCCGCCCCGGCAAATTCGGCCACGCCGAGCAGAACGTCGCCTGGAGAACGGACGTTGAACAGCGGATCAAACACGGGGTGGGTTGCATTCACTACACCCCGGCGCGGCACGCTGTCTCCCCATGACTCCAGGGCATGGGCGGTCGGCAGTACCACATCGCAGCGTTCCAGCGTCGCATTGAGCACATCGCCCACCCCGATGCGAAACGCAGCATGGTCCATCGCCGATGCGAACTCGCCCGCATCGTCGAGCGTGCCCACGGGGTCACAGCGCATGACAAGCAGTGTGGACACCGACCCGTCATGGAGTTTGCTCATGAGCGCGTCCACGTCCCGCCGCGATCCAAGCCGCGACTGGTCGACTGCAGACGAGAAATCCACGCTGCGTCCCACCATTGCCGTTGCCGCCTGCAGCAGCGCGGTCAGTCGCGCGGCGTCCAGCCCGGAGGCGCCGGACGCCGATACGCCTCCCGTGACGATCAGCGGTCGATGCGCGGAAAGCAGTGCCGCGGCGAGTTCGTCGATTGTGCTGGCATCCATCCCGGTGGCCGCCGCCGCGTCGGCCACCGAAACGGCAGGTACAGCGCGGAGGTGTCTCTCGAGATTTCGATCGGAGAATACGCGCCGGGCGCGCACCGCGCCCAGAAGAGCGGCCAACAGATACGGCTCCGTGCCAGGGCGCACCACCAGACGATGGTCCGCCTGCATGCCGGTCAGGCTCGTGTGCGGTTCGGCATGAAACCATGCGAAGTGATCGTCGGAGGCAACCCGTTGTGAGAGTCCGGCAGCAAATGCCACCGGATTGCGAAAAGTTTCAATTACGTCTGCACCAACCGTCAGCAGAAAATCCACACCGGCGAGGTTGTACTCGGGAACCGCGGCGACCCCGAATATATCGGCGTTTGCCTTCCGCAGCGCCGCGTGGCTGAACGCCTCGTATTCCGGAAGCCGTTCCATATTGGTACGACTGCATACGGTATCGATCAGGTCGGACATCGAACCGCTGGTTTGCCCGGAAAGAAACGTGCGACCCGTCGGGTGGGATGCAATGGCCACGGCGACACGCGCCATCGCGTCGGGCCACGTGGTTGCCGCGAGCTTTCCCGAGTCATCGCGCATCAGGGGCTGACGAATACGCCCGGTGTGATACAACCGGTTGAGCCCGGCCTGCCCGCGCATGCACAGGGCCGAGTTTACCGGGTGGCCCTTCGTGCCATCGAGTTTCACCGGACGGCCATCGCGAATGCGGGCGGTTACCGCGCAGTGTGCGGGGCACTCTTCGCAATACGAAGCCGAGTACGATGCCTCGCCGGGAATCAATCCGTCGTCCGGCGGCACGAGGTATGGAATCAGCTTCTCGCTTTTTCGGTCCAGGTTGCACCCGGCCGCCACCGACGCGCCGGTCGCCACGCCGAGTAACTTCAGAAAATCCCGTCTATCCATCAATGCAAACTCTCCATTCGGACAAGTTCAACGATGACACGTTAAACAATCGGTCGGGGCGTTGTGGGCAAGGTGACACGACTTGCACCAACCCATCTTCAACGATCTGACCGCGCGCATTTGCGGCATTGCTTTGACTTCTCCGTGACACTGCAGGCACTTGATGCCGGCCTTGATATGTCGCTTGTGCGAAAAATACACGTAGTTGCGAATGCGAATGCGATATACACGATTCCACGGAATCGGCTTTTTGTCTGTCCAGTATTTGTGAAGCTTTTTGATCTCCGGTCGGTCGGCGAGCACGGTCTTGTGACACTCCATACACCTTGACACCGACGGCACCCCCGCAAACGTCGACGTGTCGACGGAGGTGTGGCACGACTCGCACTTGAGCCCGAGCTTTCCCACGTGAATTTCGTGGCTGTACGCTATGGGCTGCGTCGGGGGCTTGCGGTGCACGTTCCAGCGGTACCCCAACAGGAGTATCAACACTGCGAACAGTGCGAAATACCCGAAGACTGCTGTTCCCAGTAATCGCCTGACCAATATCGAACTCCCGTGTGTAAAATCGCCACGCGTCGCGTACGCGGCCCTTTATCGCAGCGACTTGATATACTCGATCAGTGCGCTGATCTCACTGTCGTCTACGATGCCCGCCTGCGATGGCATCAATGGTTTGAATCCCGAAACGATATCGGCGTTCGGGTCGAGTATCGATTTGCGGAGGTATGCTTCATCCACCGTAATCTGGCGTGGCTTTCCATCGGTCACCACGGTAATGCGCTGTCCGAACACCCCTTTGAGCGACGGCCCGATGAATCTCGTGCCGTCGATGCTGTGGCAGGCCATACACCCTTTCATCTTGTACAACCGCTCCCCTACCGGCACGAGGGCACCCCCGCTCGCCGTTATGGTTCCAGCCCTGGCGGTTAACCCCTCGCGCTTTGCTTTCATTCGGGCTTCCAGCGACGCTTCGCGCAATGCGTATGCCGTCGCGGCCTTGTTCGCGACCAGGTGAAAATGCTCGGCATTGGCGTTGGCCATCGCCCGCAGATCGACCGTGGACGAAATCGCAAAAATTGCCACGAACAACGTCATGGCGAGCAACGCGCGTGGACGACCGTCGCGAAGAACCGCGATCAGTAGCTGCGCGATCAGCATTGCCACCGCGCAGACCACGGCCGCCAGAACATAGATCACATTGTCGAGCGCCACGTCGGGGGTTGTAAAAATGAACAGCAGATAGTACACGGGCATGGCGAACGTAAAGGCCAGCGCCAGCCCGGCGGAAAATCGGGAAACAAACAACGAATAGGTCGGATCGCGTTGCATTTCCCTGCGCCGTACGACGAAAAACAGGTAAAGCGCGGCTACTCCGGTAAAGGCAATGCTCGCGTGAACAAGAAACGCGAACTTCCAGATGGCGTTCCAGTTGAGCAGCATGACGAAGAGATCCTTCACCCGGAACCATTTTTCCGGATCATGCAGCCGGGCCACCGTCGCAACCAGAATGAAATAGGAAATTTTCAAAAAAACAATACCGGCCAGGCCCGCAAGCATGTGGTAGCCAAAGCGATGGCGGCGCTCTACATACGAATCGTAATACAGCCGAATGAAACCGAACCCGACAATGGCGCCGGGTATAACGAGCGGAATGTAGCGAATCGGGCTTGCGTCCACGCCGTGAAACCATTCCACGTATACGAACGGCAATACGAAAAGCGGACACACCCCCAAAACGAACATCGCCGCTTTATTGCGCAACACGGCGTCTACCAGATCGCCGGCAAAACGTGAATAACGGCTATCCGGAATTTCGCGGTCGCGGAACGACAACCACATCGAAAGTGCCGTCGACCCGACGACCGCGCCGACGTAGGGCAGGTGCACGAGATAGACAACCACCGCGAGGAACTCGAGCAGCATCATGTAGTGCCCGGTGGGCGGGATCACGTGCTGACTGAGAAAATCCATATTCGCCCTTCCGCTCCTTGCGCTCAGCCAACGAGTCCGTTGATCGATATTAGCGACATCACCATGAGTGCGTATAAATTGATCTCACGAAATACGAGAACATCACCGCCGGAACGCAACATCACCGTGGCCGCGCGGATCACCCAGAACGTCGCGCCGAGCAATCCCACAAGAATCCCCACATGCGATTCGATGTATACCGGCAACGTCATGCAGACAACGCCCGTGGCGATCATCCACATCCACGTGAGCCGGGCAAGCTGACGGCGAGAGAGAACCGACGTAAGCGTGGGCAGTCCGGCCAGTTCGTACTCGTCGCCAAATCTCAGAAGAAGAATCCAGTAGTGCGGCACCTGCCAGACAAAAAAGAACACGGCTACTGCTACAATCGCCGGGTCGAACACGCTGCCGCCACCCGCGGCGTATCCGATAACCGGTGGCAGGGCGCCGACCACACCGCCGGGAATCGCCGCAAACCGGGACACCCGCTTGAGCCACGTGTACACGCCGTTGTACGACATTACCGTGGCCGCGCCGAGCATAACCACCGTCGTACTCGGCAATAGCATCACCAGACCGAGCAATATCAAACCGACTGCCACAACACGGCCCTGCATCGTCGTCATTCGTCCCGTTGGGAGCGGCCGATTGCGCGTGCGCGGCATCAATGCGTCGATGGCGCGTTCCTGCACCTGGTTCAGCGCTCCCGCGCCGCACGCGAGCAAAAACACCCCGGCGAGCATCCACCCGAAGCCGATATTGCCCATCCCCGGTGACAGCGCGTATCCGACAGCCGCGGTAAGTGTTGCCATCGCGGCAATGCGAACCTTCGTGAATTCGGCAAGCATCTTCAAGTGGGTCAAAATCATTTCGACAACGACTTGATATACGCAACGAGTGCGTTAATCTCGCTGTCCGTCACGATGCCCTGTTGCGAGGGCATCAACGGCTGATACCCTTTAACAATGTCGTCGGTTGGTTTAATTATGGACTTACGGATATACGCCGCATCGACCTGCAAAGAACGCTCATGGCCGGCGGTCAATACGGTAACGGTGTGGCCGAAAATCCCCTTGAATGACGGCCCAATCAATCTGGATCCGTCCACGCTATGACACGCGACGCACCCCTTCATCTCGTAGAGTTTACGTCCTACGGCCACGAGCGCGCCTTCTCCGGTTGCAGCAGCCGGCTGCGCACCCTTTGTCGCAGCCGCGAGGGTCGCCTTCATCCTGGCCACCTTCTCCCCTTCGGCCTTGTACCACGCATCGAACTTGCCCTGCGGCATGACGTTGACATATGTGTGCATCGCCGAATGCCTGAGGCCGCAGTACTCGGCACACAACACATCGTAACGACCCGTCTTATTGGCAACAAACCACAGGTAGAGCTTGTCGTTTCCGGGCACGAGATCCTGCTTCACTTTGAATGCCGGGATATAGTAGCTGTGTATTACATCGGTGGAATGAAGATTCAACCGTACCGGCTTGCCCACCGGCACGTTGAGTTCCGGACTCGTCACACCGTTGGCGTACTCATGGCTCCACGACCACTGTCGTCCGGTTACTTTCACCACCATTGCATCCGCCGGGACGTCCTTCATGTACTTGTAGCCGACCCAACCGTACCAGAACAACGCAAACGCAATGAGCGTGGGCAGCACCGTCCACGCAATTTCCAGAAGGGCATTTCCCTGTACTTCCGACGACACCGGATTGCGGCGCCGACTGTACCGGATGCTGAAATAGACCATGAACCCGGTAACGGCCAGCAGTATAAGAATGCAGATCGCGCTAACGGCCAGAATCGGTCCATTGACCTTTTCCGACATATTGGAAAGATTACTCAGCATTGCGCTACCTGTAGAGAATGTCCGTAAACGTCAATCCGATAGCGATCACCAGGACAACGATCGTGACAAGCAGGATCATGTGAAATAATTTCGATTCCTGCCGCAAGTGCATGAACCACGTTAATACGATACTCGACTTGATACCGGCGATGACGAGGGCTACCAGAATACTCAGTCTACCGAAATTCAGCCCGGCGACCGTTACGGTGGTTGCCGTCAAAAGAACGAGCGCAAGCCACGTCAGCAGGTACAGGCTGTACGGAGCCGATTCGTGGGGCGTTTCGTTATCGTGGTTCATACCGAGGCCCCTAGGTGATCAGGTAAAAAAGCGGAAACAGGAAAATCCATATGATATCGACGATATGCCAGTAAAGCCCGACGTTTTCCAGAAGGCTGAAATCTTCCACCCGGAAGCGGCTCTTGACCGGCCAGTATTTCGTTTTAACAACGACACGTTCCATGGTGTCATCGATCGGCTCGCTCTTCCACAGCGGCACGCCATTGGGGTCGAGCATCGCCAGCCGCCCCCCGTCGGCGCGTTGCAATCCATGCCCCGACAGGAATGACACCTGTGCATTGGGCTGATTCATTACCTTGAAAAACATCCCCACGAGAAGAACCATGCCGATGAGCACGTGCAGTCCGTGTATTCCCGTCATCGTAAAATAGAGTCCAAAAAAGATGATTTCGCCCTTGGGGTGCGCGAGAAGAAACTCGGACGACGGATAAATTCCGTGCGCTATCTTGGTCATCCACTCGAAGTACTTGTTCACCATGAACGCACCACCGAAAATGACGGTGACGAGAATCATGATCATGGCGAGCTTGCGATTGCCGTGATGACACGCGGCGATGGACAGCGCCATCGTCAAACTGCTGGTCAACAGAATCAGCGTATTCACCGTACCGACCAGCGTGTTGAGTTCCCCGGCCGCCGCGTGAAAATCACCCGGGTAATCCGACCGGTACGCCGCATACAGCAAGAACATCCCGCCGAACAGGATAACTTCCGTCGCCAGGAACATCCACATGCCCAGCTTCGACCCCGTGTAGTCCCGGTGACCAACGAGCGCCACGGATTGGCTCATTTCGCCTCCGAAGGTTTGAGCTCATACGGGCCACGGTCGATTATCGGAATTTCTTCGAAATTTTCGAGCGGAGGTGGCGATGGAATCGTCCACTCAAGCGTCCTTCCCCCACCCCACGGGTCGAGCTCCGTGCATACGGGCCCCGTCCGGATCGATCGCAACAAATTGACCACCATGATGATTACGCCAGAAATCAAAATCCACGAGCCCACCGTGGATACCACCTGCAGATGGTGGAACTGAGGAAGGTAATCGTAATACCGCCGTGGCATTCCTTCCCATCCCAGGATGAACATCGGCATGTACAGGGTGTTGAACCCCACGAACAGGAGAAACCAGGAAATCTTGGACGGGATCTGGTGATACATTCTTCCCGTCATCTTCGGGAACCAGTGGTGCAATGCACCGAAGAAGGCAAAGCCGAGCCCGCCGAATATCACGTAGTGAAAATGGCCCACCACAAAATACGTGTCGTGAACGTGGACATCGATTGAGAGAATGCCGAGCATCATACCCGTAAACCCTCCGATCATGAACAGGAAAATAAAGGAGAGGGCGTAGAGCATGGGGGTTTCGAGCGCGATCGACCCTTTGTACAGCGTCGCGACCCAGTTAAACACCTTCACCGCGCTCGGTATCGCGACGACCATCGTTAGAAGCGAGAAGATAAAATTCGCCAACTCGCTATTGCCACTGACAAACATGTGGTGCGCCCACACCAACGAGCCAAACAGGGCGATGGCCACGCTGGACATCGCAATAAATCCGTATCCAAAAACGGGGCGCCGCGCGTGTACCGATATAATTTCCGAAATGACTCCCATGGCGGGCAGGATCATGATGTACACGGCCGGGTGGGAATAGATCCAGAACAGGTGCTGGTAGAGAATGGGGTCGCCACCCTTGGCGGGGTCGAATACCCCGATGCCAAAAAACCGCTCCAGTATCAGGAGTACCAGCGTAATCCCCAGCACCGGTGTTGCCACTACCTGAACCCAACCCGTGGCGTAAAGCGCCCACGGAAAGAGCGGCATTTTCCAGAACGTCATTCCGGGTGCGCGCATGCGGTGAATGGTGGTGACAAAATTCAGCCCGGTCAGAATGGAAGAAAACCCCAGCACGAACGCTGCAAAGCACGCCATCGGAACATTGGTCCCGGTGTGGATACTGTACGGGGCATAAAATGTCCATCCCGTGTCGGGAGGCCCGGCCGCCGTGAACAACGACGCAAACGCAATAATCGAACCGGCCAGGAACAGCCACCACGACAGCAGGTTGAGTCTTGGAAACGCCACATCCTTTGCGCCGATCATGATCGGAAGAAAGAAATTTCCGAGCGACGCGGACAGTCCGGGCACGACAAACATGAAGATCATGATCATGCCGTGGAGGGTAAAAAACACATTGTACGTCTCTGGCCCGACAATGGTTCTCCCGGGGGCGATCAACTCGAGGCGCATCAAGAACCCGATCGACATTCCGGTGAGAAAGAACACGCTCATCAGAGCCAGATACATCAATCCGATGCGTTTGTGGTCCGTAGAAAAGATCCACGAAAAGAGCCCCTCCCCCCAGCGGCTCTTCGCCTTGTAGAAGCTTACTTCGGACGTGTCCGCGACGACCGCGTGATTCGCCATGCTATCCAACCTTCTTCTTTCGGCGCTTTCCCGAAACCGTCAGTGCCGTAACGAGTACGAGCACCCCGAGCAGCGTGCTGACCCCGACAATTCTGGTCGTATCGAGCACGTACGATTTTCCCTTGGGATCGTAATTGAAGCAAAACTGAAAAAAGTGAGCGATTGTTGGCCCTACCCGTCCTCGCTTCGCTTCATACAGCGCCATTTTCACATCCACGGGAAGATACTTGGCGCCCAGCAGATACCGTGTGATCTTTCCGTCCGGCCCCAGAATAACCAATGACGTAGGATGAGCAAATCCGTTCCCGGAACGGAAAAAATGAAATCCGACGGCCTGCGTCAACCGCGCGATCGTCGTGGAGTCCGCCGTCAAAAACGTCCAGGCGTCCTTCGGGAAATTATCCGGCAACGTGGCAAGATACTGTTCCTTGAGATGTTCCGCACCTGCCGGCGTATCGCGATCATTAAAGCTCACTGTCAACACGCGGTAATCCGTTCCGGCATTTGCGCCGAGGGTTTTCAGCTTACCGAGCGTTTCGGCCAACTCGCCGAGAAGTGGCCGGCACACGGACGGACACTCAAAATAGACCAGGGACACAATGGTGGGGCGATCGATCAGGTCGCCGAGCCGAACCGTGTGCCCCGTTTCGTCATGAAACTGCAAATCAAGCGGCATCCGATCGCCGAGCTGCTCGTCAATTTCCGCTTCCTTGCTCTTCGAGGACTGGTATGTGGTGGCAAATGCCGGCGCCACGGCCATGGCCCACAGGCAAAACGCCGTCAGCGGTATCCTGAACTGCAACACGCTACCTCGCGTAATTCTGTCTATAATAGATTGTCCAAAACACGTTGCGAAGCCCGTCCCCTTGTTCCGGGTTTCACAAGCACTGGCCCGGCAGACGATACGAGCGAGGTGAGTGCATGTCAAGACTTTTCCCGCGCGTTCATTGACGCAGGCCGAGAAGCCGTTCCATTTCGGACGGATCGGTGGTCGGAAGGTCGCACGCGTGGTTCCGACATACGTATGCCGTGGTGTTTCCGTTCATTTCCGATTGAAGCCGTGTAAATGGCGCGAGCGCGGCAACACGATCGGCATTCGACGAGGTGCGCAGCAGTACGACCTTGCGCGGAATGTACCGGGAACGCAATGCGTGGAGCATGCGCCGGGTGCCCGGAGTGCCCGGTTCGCCCGCGATTACGACCTCGAACGTGGGGCCAACGACAAAGTCGACGGCGGACATCATTTGTGTAAACGCAACGGGCGCGCGGCTCACCTGCGTGGCAAACGCGGCCCCAATCGCGTTGGCATCGTTTTCCCACTTCGGGACGCCGGTGATGCGCGCGATTTCGATGAACACGAGCATGGCGACAGAGTTACCCGACGGCACCGCTCCATCGTAGGCTTTTTTCTCGCGCGCAATCAGCGACTCGGAACCATCCGCCGTAAAATACAGTCCGCCCGACGCCGTATCCCAGAAATGGTCACGCAGATAGCTCGCGTAGTCAATCGCGGCATCGAGGTCGGCAGGGTCGAACGTTGTCTCGTACAATTCCAGGCGCCCCCATGCCTGGAACGCGTAATCGTCCACCATGGACGTAATCGCCGCGCTCCCGTCGCGATACCGATGGAAAAGGCCACCATCGGGCGACTTCATTTTCTGGTCGATAAAACGCACGGCAGCTCGGGCGGCGTCGGTATACCGATCGTCACCAAATACACGGCCGGCGCGGGCAAACGCAGCCATCATCAGGCCGTTGATGTCGGTGAGTACCTTGTCGTCTTTCTGAGGGTGCACCCGCTTCTCGCGCACGGCGAACAACCGGGTCCGGATACTTTCCAGTTTCTTATCGAGATCCGCCCGGGGCATTCCCTCCGCTTTGGCCACGTCATCGAGCGGCTGCGGCAAAAACAGGATGTTTGTCCCGGCCGCCCGGCCGGAGGCTTCTTCGTGATAGTTTCCTTTCTCCGTTGCACCGTACACGCGCATCGCCAGATCCGCATCGTCGCCGAGCACTTTGCGTAGTTCGTCGGCAGACCACAGGTAAAACAAGCCTTCTTTGCCGTCGCTGTCCGCATCTTCCGCGGTATAGAACCCCCCGTCGGGCGAGGTCATATCACGCAAAACATACGTGAGAATTTCCTCGGCAGTGCGCCGGTATTCTTCTTTTCCCGTAGCCTGCCACGCCTCGGTGTAGGCCAGCGCGAGCAACGCCTGGTCGTAGGCCATCTTCTCGAAGTGCGGGACAAACCAGTGGGAATCGGTGGAATACCGGCAAAATCCAAACCCCACCTGGTCGTACATCCCGCCGCGTCTCATGTGGTCGAGCGTATTCTCCACCATTTTGAGTGCGTGGTCGTCGTGTGTGCGACTCCACCAGCGCAGTAAGAACGTCAAGTTATGGGCGGTCGGGAACTTCGGCTGGCTGCCGAACCCGCCGTTGGCCGAATCGTAGCGTGCGGCAAGTTGTGAGTATGCGGATTTTAGCTGGGCGAGTCCCAGGTTGGCACCCGACGATTGATTCGTCGCCTTATTGAGAGCGGCGGTTATCTCTCCGGCGTGCGCGATGAGCTGCTGGCGTTGGTCTCCCGACCACAGCGTCTTCACGCGTCGGGCCAATTGCATGAGCCCGGCTTTGGGAATGTATGTCGCCGCAAAAAACGGTTCGTGATCTGGAGTCATGATGATCGTCATAGGCCATCCCCCACCCCCCGTCATCATCTGGCAAACCGTCATGTACACATTGTCGATGTCGGGGCGTTCCTCGCGATCCACTTTGATACACACGAACGTGTCGTTGAGTAATGCCGCCACATCCTCTTTTTCGAACGATTCATGCTCCATTACATGGCACCAGTGGCACGTGGAATAGCCGATCGAAAGAAAAATCGGCTTGTCTTCGCGGCGCGCCAGGTCGAACGCCTCGTCGCCCCACGGGTACCAGTCCACCGGATTCGTCGCGTGCTGCAACAGATACGGGCTTTTTTCGTTCGCCAGATGATTCAAGTGAACGGGGTCGTTCTTGTCCTTGTGTTTCGCCATGGAGTGCACCTCCGACGTCTTGTGCCCGGAATCCGAGTCGTCCTTCGCGCACGATTGCAGAGCGGGTCCGGCGATCAGGAACAACACAACGACAAACGAGCGAAGCATGGATCGGTTCATGGATAAAACCAACGGGGTAAGAGGATGGACCATCGTGGGACCGGCCGACGCGCCGGCAACGGCCGGAGTATACGCACACGTTGCACGGCATCGATATACGCCCCGCACAGCCCAACAGCACCCGGCCACTCGTAGGAAGATATACGCGGAAGCGCAACAGAACAAATGCTTTTCGCAGATCTACCGATACACGCGATAGCTGACAAATGTGTCCGAATCGGGATGTACGCAGACGCTGTCCACGGCCACCGTGCCGACCCTTTGGATGCCGTCGAAAAGGTCGAGTTGCAGGTTCCAACGGCCTGCCGGCAGCACCAGACGCGCCATCATGATCTTTCCGGGCAATGTCGACCAGCTCCGCGTGTCGGCTGCTTCGGTGGCGGCGCCCACGATATTGACAAACGTCCCCAATGCGGCATTTTTCTTGTCGGCCTTGCGTTTGGCGCCATACTTGATCAACGCGCGAACCACGGCGCGAAACATCACACTGCCTGCACGCGCGTCGTACACGCGTGCGGCCAGATCATCTACATCAATCAGCGTGGCCGCCCATACCCGGGCGCTTTTCTTTTGCGCGCGGACACCACGAACAGCAAGCCCGACCGGACGCGAGGTGACGCGCAACCGGGAAAACGATTCCACACCGGGAGAGAGGGAAGGCAGCGCAACGCGCAACCAGTACTTCACCTTTCTCCTGCCGGCCGGCAATCCGCGCCTGCCGGCAAGCGTGTGGGCAAATTTCTTCTCATCCTTCCATTCGTCATCCTTGAAAATGGGCAGGTTGATCGACTGCTCGACGAGTCGCGAAACGTAGCCACACCCGACAAAAAGATTTACGCGTCCGGTGGAATCGTCTCCCACGGGATGGCAGTCCTCACCCCCGCCCAGTTCCTCCGCCTCATCCACATCACCGAGGTCGCGCGCGTTGGCCGCTGCATCACAAAAAAACCAGGGGGGTACCCGTGCCGTGGCGTCGTCGGATTCGAACGCGCGTGCCGCGCTGCGATAGGAGACAGCCGCGTCCTGTCGTTCTCCACCGAGTTCATAAACCAGCGCGGTAACATATTCGAGAGCAGCCCCGCCTGCCAGGGACGCATCCCCTGCGTCGTGCAGCATTTGTAACATTCGGCTGGCCTACCGGCACTCCACCAGCGCGCCATCCACATCGCCGAGCGCGAGATAGTTCAGGATCTGGTAGTAATTGACAAGCGCCGCTTCAAACGGTGCGCCTCTGTACTCGCGCACCACATCCGATACGGCGAGCGAGGCGACCTCGCGTGTAACGCTGTGCGTATACAGGTCGGCCAGCAGATCCTCGGACGCCGCCAGTGCATCGTTACTCTCTTTGTACCGTCCCGCAGCACGCAGCACGAGCCCGGTCTCGTACAGGTAGAGCAACTGCGACCGCGACGAGCTGATGCGCTGCGCCTCCGCGAGTGCCTCGTCGAAATGCCCTTGATCCAGCGCGGTTCGAATCCGCAACGACTGCGAACTATACCCCGTGCACCCGAACGCCAGGCACAATGCGATGGCAGCTTGAATCGGTCGCGTCCACCCGGATGCACCGTAGAAAAAAGTTTTCACGGCTTATGGACGGTACCGGCCCCTGCCGATAAACTTTTTTATTTTTTTCTGTCCCTGCCACACCTTGGTATTGCGCTCGAGGTCGATCAGAGACAGGTCCACCTGGTAAAACGTAACGTGTTTGCCTCCCTCCTCGTCCTCGATGCTGTGGATCACTCCGGTGAGCATGTAATCCGCGCCGAGTTCTCGTCCCCACTGTTTCATCGACTCTTCGCTCGCATACTTTTGCTGGTCGGCACGCTCCGAACGAATCTGACCGCGTTCCTTGGAACTGGCCACGATATCCGCATCTCCGGAATTGATGAATGCCCGTTCGATGTCGCCAATGAATGTGCCCACCGCAATGTGCTCCGAACTCTCATTGCGTACGCGACCGACGATGATTGCGGGACGCTTCTTCTTTTCTTCCCAGTGTCTTGACCTCCAGGGCCGCGCCATGCAGTCAGAAATCATTGCCTGCGCCACGAGACGCGAGTCGGTATCGTTCCATCGTCCCGACAGATCGGTTGTCGATTCGGGATCGATGCGCGTCACGGTGCGCCCCCCCGAACATCCGACAACCCCAGCGAGCGCTATGATAGCCAGTACGTACACTGCTGATCGTAATCGCATGATATCCCTTCCCTCCTGGCGTCGAGCCCGTCAGTCCGCGCGCGAGGCCATCCCGCGTGCCGTTGTCCAAATGAGTCCGCCCGCATCAAGCATCCGGTGACGCACGCGCCACCACCGGATGCGTGCCGCGCGAACTGCCCCGGTCGCCGCGCCTGGAACCCGCGCAGCAACCGCGTAGCCAGTTCGCAACGAACTTGTCGCTACGACCTGTGCACGACCCGCTGCATAGCGACGCACCGAATTTCCCGCGCGGACGACTCCGCGCGATGTACCGACCACCGACCTGCCCACGCGCTCGATCGGAGCCACCGTGCAATTGACCCGTTCCACATAAATGCCGAGCAGGTTGTAGGCGATCACTGCAATAAACAGCTCTACCGAAATACACACGCCCGCCAGTACCCACCCGCTGGAAACAAGCGCCGGCGTATGCACATACGTCGACAATTCGGAAGCAGAGCGGTAGAGATACTTGACTGTTGGGAGTACGAACGGGACGGCGTAAAGTAACGCGGCACGAAACAAATATCCCTGCTGCGCCGATTCCACCCGCTGGCGTGAATGATGTGCCGCGTGCATACGCCGGGAAATACGATTCCACCCCCGGCGCACACGCTCGAGCAGAAACAACGCAACAATTGTGGAGACTATACCGCGCCGGTGCGCGCGGATCGGACCGAATAGTTCCATGAGCATCGCGGCTCCTTTCGGTTCTTACACGGCGCCATTGCGCCCATCATTCGCCCTGCGGGCGAAGGCTTCCGCGATACGTACCGCCACGTCGCGGGTCGCGTGGTTCCGATCCCGCGCGGGATCGTACGCGGCGATGGATGCCGCGCACAGCGGAAACCGATCGCCCGCAAGTTGAATGACGCGCAACACGTCTTCGGCGCCCACCCCGTCGGGCGCTCGATACCCCACTCCGGGTGCCTCGGCCGGATCGATCCCGTCGAGGTCGAAATGAATGTACAGTACATCGACGTGCCGCGAAAGCTCCCGAATCGGAACCTCGAACGCTTCCCGTACACCCTGATCGACGACGTCCCGCGCCGCGACTACGGTAACGCCCGAAGCCGCGAGGGCCAGTTTTTCGTCGGGATCCGTGTCCCGTACGCCGGCGAGCACGATGGCACGTTCGTCTATCGCAGGTTGCCCGGTGGCCGTGAGAATCTCCCGGTGGCACCGGCCAGTGGCAATCGCCAGGGGCATGCCGTCCAGCGAGCCGCTCAGACTTATCTCCGGCGTGTTGAAGTCACCGTGTGCATCGAACCAGATCACTCCCGGACGCAGCGCTCCGACGCGCGCAAATGCGCCAAGCGCACCGAGCGCGGTGACGCAGTTGCCGGCGACCACGACGGCCAGGCCGTCTTCCGCACTGGCCCGCGCTGCGCCGCGCACCGCAAATTCCACAAGCGCGCGGTCGTCGAGCCCCGCGGCGGGTCGTTCCAACGTTGTGGAGCGGTACGGCACGCCGCGATCGCTTAAGCGACGGGCAATCGCACGGGTTAAGATTTCTGGAGCCGAAGGGGCGGCGTTGTATGAACGACCGAGGATGAAGGGGATCGTTACCAGGTGGACAGGCTTCAGGGTGCCCCCGCCTTGTCGTCGTCCCGCCACGGAACGGGAAAACCGAGAGCGCGGAGTTTTTCCTCGCACTCGTCGCGTTCGCGGTTACGCCGCAGCCCCCGTCGACCCGGCTCCAACCACCCGGCACGTTGGGCCAGTGCCGTGGCCGCGCCGCCATCCGCGCTTGCAAGTGCCGATACGATCGGCACTTCGAGCCCGGTCAGGCCCATCGCATGCATGCGGTAATCCTGGAATGCCTCCCACGCAGCCGGGCACCAGCGCGAGACAATTTCATCGCCGATGGTATGCGCGTACTGGCGGATTTCCCACTGCGCATGCACATCCATGCGCAGCGCAAGAAAGTGGAGAAGATTGTGCAAATCCACTTTCCAGTACGCTTCGGTGTACGTGGCGAGGGGAAGATCCTTGCGCGCCTGTTCACGCGCCACGCCCAATTCAAGACGCTCCTCGTAGGCCGCACGTGCGGACTGCTGCAATTCCACTTCACGCCGCGATAACCGTTTCCCGATTTTTTCGTCGACGGTGCCGTCGCTGCCCTGACGATTCCCCTTCGCCTGCAGTCGCCATTGATCGGGCGCCGTGGTCTGCGCGGCGTCGATCGCCACCGAGTACCGGGTGGAATATTCATTCACGTTTGCCGTGCGGTGGCGAATCCACTGGCGCCAGCAATCCATCGGCACGCGAATGTGAAATTTGATCTCGCACATTTCAAATGGGGTGGTGTGGCGGTGTCGCAACAGGTAGCGAATCAGCCCGCGATCTTCTTGCACGTGTTTCGTCCCCGCTCCATAGGAAACGCGTGCGGCCTGTACGATGGACGCGTCGGATCCCATGTAATCGACGACGCGCACGAATCCGTCGTCGAGAACACGAAATGGTTCACCGAGAATCGCATCGAGTTCGGCAACGCCGGGGCGCGCGAGGTGCTCGGGGCGTTCCTTTGGATGGGAAACATCATTCATCGCGCTCTATTAAACCCGAATCCGCCGGCCCTGGCAACTATTTCGCATTCGCACGCACACCATCGCGCCGCGCGCTCGCATCGCGTGGATTCGCGGGAAACGAAAACGGTGGACCAACCGGCGGCGGTCGGTCAGTCTTACCCGATGGACCCGTCTCATCTCAATCGCGCGCAAACCATCGACCGCATAGACGGTGAGAACGGCCCCTGGGACATCGTCGTAATCGGCGGAGGCGCCACCGGACTGGGATGCGCACTCGACGCCGCATCGAGGGGATACAGGACGGCGTTGTTCGAGGCGGGCGATTTTGCCGGTGCCACTTCGGGCCGGAGTACCAAGCTGGTGCACGGCGGTGTGCGCTATTTGCGCGCCGGTCAATTTGCCCTTGTGCGCGAAGCGCTGCGCGAGCGCGAGCGGATGGTGCACAACGCGCCCGCGCTGGTGTCCGAGCGAAGATTCTGCATCCCGGCCTATCGCCCGGGAGAGCGGCTCTATTACCGCGCCGGCCTCGCGCTCTACGACACCCTGGGCGGTGCCCGCGGATTTCATGCGTCCGGCGCGATGAACCGCGCCGATACCCTGCGCACTGTGCCCGCCCTGCGCGAGGAGCGCTTGCGCGGGGGCGTGTTTTTTTCCGACGGTCAATTTGACGACGCGCGCATGGCCATAGCGATCGCGCGCACGGCGGCATCGTGCGGCGCGGCGCTGCTCAACTACGCACGCGTCGTGTCCCTCGACTACCGCGCACAACGTGTTGCCGGCGTGGTCGTGCGCGACGCGGAGACCGGCAACGACCATCGGGTGCGCGCGCGCGCGGTAATCAACGCCACTGGCGTATTCTCCGACGCGATCCGTCGCCTCGACCGTCCCGACACGGCTCCGATCATTCGCGCGAGCCGCGGCGCACATATCGTGCTCGACCGCCGGTTCCTTCCCGGCGAGTACGCCGTGCTCGTACCCCGTACCGACGACGGGCGCGTAATTTTCGCCATCCCATGGCATGAAAGGATCCTCGTAGGAACAACCGACACAGGCGTGGATCGTATAGAAGCCGCCCCCCGGGTTCACCCCGAAGATGTGGACTTTCTGCTGCACCACGTGTCCCGCTATCTCGCGACAACACCCGTCCACAGCGACATTTTGAGTCAATTTGCCGGACTTCGCCCGCTGGTGGCTGCGCGACGTGGTCGCCGTACGGCAAATTTATCGCGCACGCATCGCGTACGCGTGTCGCAGAGCGGATTGGTTACGATCGCCGGGGGAAAGTGGACAACCTACCGAAAGATGGCGCAGGACGCGGTAGATCAGGCCGCGTTCGTGGGAGCACTCGCGCCGGTTCCGTCCGTTACCCGATCCCTCGCACTTGTCGGAGGCCAGAGTACGGACCCGGATCCGGCGGGAGAAAATACGAACCGCGATGGAGCCCCGGCCGGCATGGACCGGACGGCCGTCGCGCAAATTGCCCACCGATCGCCGGATCTTGCCGGTCCAATCGGTGAGGGACCCCTTCCGACCGGGGCCGAAGTAGCATGGGCGGTTCGGGCTGAAATGGCACGCACCGTCGAGGATGTTCTGTCGCGCCGTTCCCGTGCACTGCTCCTCGACGCGCATGCTGCCCGCCGCGCCGCGGGCCGGGCCGCGGAAATCATGGCCCGGGAACTCGGCCACGACAGCGCATGGGCGAATGTCCAGGAAAGGCGGTTCGCGAACGAAGCGGAGTGCTTCGCGCCCGGGGTGCTCCCGTAACGGCCCGTACGGTCAGACCGGCGGCGTACGGCTCCGCCCGAGGCGCTCCCGCGGCGATGCACTCGTAGCGCCTACGAACGCATTTGACCAGCGAGTTCGGCGAGCAGTTCCACAGCCTGTTCCACGTCGCTGCCCACACTCGACGGATTGATCGTGCACAATCGAAGGACCGTGCGTCCGTTAATTGCTGTGGAACTGACCATCGCACGACCGTCGCGCGTGAGTTTTCGGACCAGTTCTGCGTTCAGCTGATCCTCGCGCGCGTTGCCACCATCGAACGTAAATCGAAATGTCACGATACCCAGGCTCGCCGGCGTCACCACCGTAACGCCGGGTGTCGACGCGAGAACCTCCTCGGCGAATTCGGCCAGCGCGGCACCGTGTTCGATCGCCGCGCGCACACGGCGCATCCCGAAATATTGAACGGTCATCCAGAGCTTGAGCGCGCGAAACCCACGCGTAAGTTCCAGGCCGAGATCGGCAAAGTTAACCTGACGAGTCGCGTGCACCTCGCGCAGATAGTCCGGCGTTTCACGGAATGCACGCTGCAAGCGCTGCGGTTCGCGCACGAGCAGACACCCGATGGCGATCGGCTGAAATAACCACTTGTGTGGATCCACGCTGATCGAGTCCGCGCGTTCGATTGCACCAAGCCGGGGACGGAGCTTCGGGCTCAACGCAGCCGAGGCGCCGTACGCACCGTCCACGTGCAGCCACATGCCGTAGTGCCCGCATACATCAGCCAACTCGTTGATCGGATCCACCACGCCCGTGCCCGTCGTGCCCGCGCTGGCCACCACGCACAGAGGCAGGCCACCGGCGTTGCGATCTTCCACGACACGCCTGCGCAGCTGCTCCACGTCGATCCTCTCTCCGTCGTCCGAGGGAATCACGCGTACGTTGCGCTCGGCGATGCCAATTACGCGCAGCGCACGGTGTGACGAATAATGTGTCTGGTCCCCCACGTACGCAACGCACGCATCGACCGAATCGGGAGAAAGATTCAACCGCGCCGCCGCCAGCGCGGTGAGATTGGCAAGTGATCCGCCGCTCGTCAAAAGGCCGCCGGCCGACGGCGGGTACCCGCACGCCTTGCGCAACCAGTCCACGACGCGCGCTTCCAGTGCCGACGGTCCGGCTCCTCCCAGCCAGGTGCCGACAAACGGATTGTACGCCGACGCCAGAGCGTCGCCGAGCACCCCAACGGCGTTTCCGGGCGCGGGAATAAAAGCAAAGAAACGGGGGTGCGCCAGATTTACGCCCCACCGCCACACGTCCCGATCCAGCTCGTCGAGGACACAGGCAATGTCCCGGCCTTCTTCGGGCGGATCGCCCTGCAGCGCGGGGGGCGGAAAATCGGCTTCCGGAACACGGACGGCGGGCTCGTGCGATATACTGGCATAGCGGTCGAGTATACGTTCGAATACGGCGTCGGCTGCGGTGCGCAGCGCGTCCGGCGGGAGTTGGAGTTCGCGTTGGCTCACGTCATCCATCATCTACCCCTTCGCGGCGGCGGCGGCCAGGACGAACAACAGTATGGCGGCACCGAGCAGGACGAGCAGACTGCGGCCGGCGGGCGCGCCGCCCATCCGTCGCAGTCCCACAAGGCACATCCGCCCCGTTACGATCCATGCTCCGAACATCACCGCGCCGATCACTCCGTCTACAGCCGTACTGGTCTGTCCGGTGAAGTACGCGTTCCCGTACCCGACCATCTCAATCACCTTGAGCAACAGATCGGTTACCGCAACGGGAAGGGACGCGTACAACAGAATGTAGCGCGACGTGCGCGCGGGCATCTGCGCGCCCGCCGCGTTACCGAGGCCGTGAAATAATGTTCCGGCGAACCAGTAGCGGATCGCGCCGGCGAGCATCCCCCCGATGAAAATTCGTATCCAGGCGTGGAACCAGTCGGTGACAAGATATGCGCCGCGCGTGACATATTCGAACTCGATCGTCCCGGCCACCACATCCATCCCCACAATCCAGGCCACCACATAAAAAGACGGCGGACGCGGCTGGCACAGCCATCGCTCGGCGAACGCGCCGAAGTCGACGAACACCTCGCGCAGAACATCAGGCAGCGTAGGTGGTGCCGTCGCGTGTTCGTCCATCCGTCAGTGCCCTTCGCGATGAATCAAATACGGATTGCGCTGGGCGGTAGGCGTGATGATCAAATCGGATATCGTCACGTGTTTCGGTGCGTTCGCCACGTACACCACCGCGTCGGCCACATCATCGGGCACGAGTGGATCGAATCCCTGGTACACCATCTGCGCCCGTTCGTTGTCACCATGGAAACGAACCTGCGAAAACTCGCTTCGGCACGCACCCGGATCGACGCTCGACACACGGATTGCCGTGCCGTGCACATCGATATTGATGGCTTCGGTAATTGCGCGCACGGCGAACTTGGTCGCGTTGTACACATTTCCCTTCGGATACACCGTGTGGCCGGCGATCGAACCAATGTTAATGATGTGACCCACGTTGCGTTCAATCATCCGGGGGAGCACGAGGCGCGTTACGTTGAGCAGCCCCTTCACGTTGGTGTCGATCATGCGGTCCCAGTCTTCAAACTCGCCCTCCTGCACCCGTGATAGCCCCGACGCGAGACCGGCATTATTGACGAGTACTTCGGGCACCCCCGTACCGGACACCATCGCATCGACGGCGCGGGCCAGCCCGTCGCGATCCCGTACATCGACGACGGCGGTCGCCACCGACACGCCGTGCTGCCGTTCGAGTTCGGAGCGCAACGCGTCGAGGCGCTCCTCCCTGCGCGCCCACAGGGTTAATCTCGTGCCGCACGCGGCGAAGTGTTGCGCGCATGCCTTCCCAATGCCCGCGCTCGCACCGGTGATCAATACATGTTTATCCTGAAGTCGGTTCATAGGTTTCCTTTCCCTCGCTCGGCCAACCGGGGCCATCCTATCAGCGCCACCGCCACCCCGCCAGCGGATTCAATCATCCGATTCCGGGTCGGTAACGCGTGCGATACGCGCACGCCCGGATGAGGAGTTGTTCACGTCGCATTCAAACCGGGCCAGCGACGACCTCGGCACCGCGACGGTCAGGCGCGCGGTTTCGGAGAACTGCTCCCCGGTAATCCGCGCCGCGTGGGCGGCGGCGATGCGACGCACGGGGTCGACGAATGCATACGGGAGATCGACACACACGAGCACCCGTTCCACATGAATGGTCCTCGACACGTCGCGTAGCGCATGCTGCACACCCGCGCTGTATGCGCGCACCAGTCCACCCCGTCCCAGTTTTACTCCGCCGAAATAACGCGTAACCACTGCAGCGACGTCGCCGAGCCCGCTGTGGAGTAATGCGCCGAGCATCGGGCGCCCGGCGGTTCCACCCGGTTCGCCGTCATCGGAGGCTCCGTTGCGGGCAATCGATCCCGGTGGACCCACTACGAACGCCCAGCAATTGTGCGTGGCGTCAGAAAACTCAAGACGTACCGACCCGACAAACGAGTGCGCGCTTTCGACGGTGGGAGCCGGCGCGAGCGTTGTGATGAACCGACTGTGCTTGACGTCGTCTTCCACGCGTACCGTGCCCGCAGGCACCGGATATTCGTCGGGTCCATCGGATGCGCTCATCGGGACACCCATCCACCGATCCACCCGGCCACCGCGCCAGCCACCTCGGCGAGCACCTGATCGTCGGAACGCCCCGATCGTTTGAGCACATGAAACCCGTGGTCGGCGCCGGCCACCTCGTGCAATTGCGCGCGACGGCCAGGCGCGCGCGCAACGCGCCGCATGAGCGTGAGGTTGGCGAGACGATCGCGCGTGCCCTGCACGAAAAGCATGGGAAGGTCGACGCCGGACAGGTGCGCGGCGCGCGCGAGCCCGTTACGCCCGGGCGCATGCAGGGGAAATCCAACGAACACAATTCCCCGTACCCCCTCGAGCGGTTCTTCGGCCTGCGCCATCGACGTCATCCGTCCTCCCATCGACTTGCCCCCGGCAATTACCGGCAAATGGGGCGCCAGGCGATGCGCGCGTCGGACCGCCGCGCGAATTGTCGCCATCAATACCGCCGGACGATCCGGCCTGCGCCTGCCGGCTTCCATGTACGGAAACTGGAATCGCAGCGTGCCCGTGCCGGCATCTACCAGGCGCGACGAAAATTTCTCCATAAACGGGTGGCGCATGCCGGCACCCGCGCCGTGCGCGAAAACGAGGCATGCGCGTGCGCCCCGCGGGCGCTGGTAGATCGCACCCACCGAAGTTTTTCCGCGCACCACGGTAATCCGCAGGGTCCGACGCAACGTGCCCGCCGTCATGGTTCCCGTGAAGCGATCAGATCGCGCGCGGCCTCTTCGTCCGCCGCGCGCACAAATAACCTCACCTCGCCGAGTCCGTCCACAGTCAGTCCGAACGTACGGCGAATCGACTCGCCGGTGAGAAAGCAATCAATACCGTGGGCATCGAGCAACGAGCGAACCACCTGTGCGTCTATTTCTCCGTGTGCTACGTATACTTCCACCAGAGGCGGCGGCGCGTTATCCGCTTCGGCACGGCAACGGGGACAGAGCGCACCATCAAATCTGGTGCCGCATCGGGGACACTTCTTCATCAGAACACCAGGTAGGTAAACGTACCTTTGGCCACGTAGGAGTCGCCCTGAAAAACGTCCACGTCGCAGATCGCCACCCGCTTACCGCGCTTGACGAGGGACGAGCGCGCCTCCAGATCGCCTTTTCCTGCAAACGCCGGGTAGAGGAAATTCATTTTGAACTCCAGTCCAACACCACGATTGGTTCCGTCGAGCGCCTCGGGCAGAAGCACATACGCCGCCGCTGTATCGGCAAGCGAACTGATCACGCCACCCTGCACGGCCCCGGATTCCTGAATATACTCGTTGCGAACGGGCATCGTCACTATCGCGTGTTGGCCATCCCGTTTCACCAGGCGGTAGTTCATGTATCGGTTGAACGGTGTGGAATTGAAAATTTCTTGTATGTGGTCGTCCATGGGTGCCTACCTTACATAACTCGCCGCGTTGACATCAATGCTGCACCCCGTGGCGTGGTCGGCCAGACCACTGGCCAGCAGGGTAACCAGGGGTGCGATGTCGTCCGGTTCGGTCATGCGGTCGAGCGCGATATCCGATACGGCGAGGCGTTCGCCGTATTCGTCGATGAATTGCTGTGCCATGCGCGTACGCGTAAAACCCGGCGCGACCACAAACGACTTGACCCCCTTCTTTCCAAATCGGCGTGCAATGGTCCGGCTCACTGCCACCATCCCGCTTTTCGACGCCGCATACGGGATGTAATCTTCGGTATCACCCCGGAATGCCGCGCGCGATGCAATAAATATAATGCGCCCACCTTCTCGTGCTGAAAAATGAAGCACCGCTTCGCGTGCAAGTATCGCAGCTCCGCGCAGGTTCACGTCGATCGTGCGGTTCCAGTGCTCCAGCCATCGGGAAAACGATTTGCCAATGGGAGCGGACAGGGCAATCCCGGCGTTGTTGACGACCACGTCGATTGCACCGACCCGTTCCACGGCGCGGGCAAACAAACCGCGTGCGGATTCGGCATCGGCCAGGTCGGCCCCGAGGGCAATCGACCCCGCGGGTGCGCCCGCAATGGCGGTGCGTGCGCCCTCCTCGTCGGAACAATAATGGGCTACCACTGTGGCACCGCTCGCGCCGAATCGGCGTGCAATCGCCGCCCCAATGCCACGGCTCGCACCGGTAACCAGCGCGCACTGTCCCGCCAAATCCACATTCATGCTCCACCTCCGCGGTGCGCTTCGGATCCCTCCGCCCCCCCCGCGCAGAATGCGTAGGGTGGCAGCGTCACGCCGCGCTCGGTAATAATCCCCGAAATCAAATTGGCCGGCGTGACGTCGAATGCCGGGTTATACACATTAATGTCACCGGGCGCAACCAACGTGCCGGCAAATTGCAGTACTTCTTCCGCATCTCGTTGTTCTATCGGAATGTCCGCGCCCGATTGCCGCGATGCATCGATTGTACTCGACGGCGCCGCCACATAAAACGGCACACCGTACCGATTGGCCAGAACGGCGACAGCGAGCGTTCCTACCTTGTTCGCCGTGTCTCCGTTGGCCGCAATCCGATCGGCGCCTACAATCACGCAATCCACGCGGCCCGCCGCGAACAGCGACGCCGCCGCCCCGTCCACGAGAACCGTCACCGGAATTCCAGCGCGCCGGCATTCCCACGCCGTCAGGCGCGCCCCCTGGAGCAGAGGCCGCGTTTCATCAGCATACACCCGCACAGTCCTGCCCCCGGCCACCGCGGCAAACACGATGCCCAGCGCGGTGCCAAATCCACTCGTGGCCAGCCCCCCCGTATTGCAGTGCGTCAGAATCGAAGATCCGTCGCCGATGAGGGCCGCGCCGTGCGCGCCGAGGGCGCGACACATGCGCAGGTCCTCGCACAAAATGGCATCACACTCGGCGAGCAACGCGCGCAAAAGATCCGCGGCGGTGTGTTGTTCGCGCACAACGTGCATCGCGCGGCGCACGGCCCACGAAAGATTCGCCGCCGTCGGGCGCACGGCCGTAATGCGTTTGGCAGCGCCCTCAAGGGCGCGAACCAGCTCGTTGCAATCGGGCCACGAGGCGCGTTGTGCCACGCCGCCCTCTCCGCTGGTCGGTTCCTCGGGCACGCGCGAATGAAATACCGGCCCATCGCCACCGAACGCCTCTTCGATGGCCACGAGCAAGCCATACGCGCCGGCCACGCCGATGGCGGGGGCGCCCCGCACGCGCAGCGTGCCAATGGCCTCCACCACGGCATCCACGGTGCGCAACCGAATGATTTCTTCCCGGCCCGGCAGCAGCGTCTGGTCGATAAGTTCGAGACAACCGTGGCGGTAGCGCACGGTGGGAATAATATACCGTCCGCTCACGATACCGCCTTCCGGAGCAACGACAGTGTGAGAGCGACGGGCAGGCCGACGACGTTAAAGAAGCACCCGTCCACTTGCTCGATTAGACCGGCACCGAGTCCCTGCGCCGCGTACGATCCCGCCTTGTCGCGCCCCTCCCCGGTGGCGATGTATCGGCGGACGTCCATTGGGGTGAGCGCACGGAACGTCACATCGGTTCGCGCCGTACCTGTCCATTCGCCCGCACCGGCACCCACCGCCACGGCTACCCCCGTCGCTACCGTGTGCGTGCGACCGGCAAGACATTCCATGAATGAGCGGGCCTCGTCATCGTCCACCGGTTTATTGAGAAGGTCGCCGTCGACGACCACAACCGTATCGGCAGCCAGAACGATCCGCCCGGCGTTTCGCGCGGCAACAACGCGAACTTTGGCGATTGCCGCACGAAGTGGCAGTGCCAACGGATCGTCCGCCTCGATATTCCGCTCTACCGCTTCGGGCGCGGGTTCCACCACAAATGCCACCCCGAGTTCGTGCAAAATGTCGGCGCGGCGCGGTGAGCGCGATGCGAGAACGATCTCGGGAAAGTCCGGTGGAAGAAACGGTGACGTCATGCCCGGGCCTCGCGATCCAGAATCAGCGTCACCGGTCCATCGTTATCGATATTCACATTCATGTGTGCACCAAAACAACCCGTGCGGATGCGTCCGGGAATTTCCGATTCCATACAGGATACGAACCGCCCGTAGAGCCTACGGGCCACATCCGGATGCGCACTGCGATCAAAACTCGGGCGCGCTCCCTTACGGCAATTGCCGTAGAGCGTAAACTGCGACACGATGAGAACTTCGCCGTCTACGTCGTCGAGTGACCGGGACATGCGCCCGTCGGCGTTCTCGAATATGCGCAGCGAATGCACTTTGTGCGCCATCCACTCCAGCACGGCATCGTCGTCGCCTGGGGCAAACGCAACGAGCAGGAGAACCCCGTGTGCGATGCGCGCTACTTCATCGCCGGCCACCGACACTGTTGCGCGGGTAACACGCTGAACTACCGTGCGCACGTTATTCCACCGGACCGCGTACCCCGTGATAGCGGACGTCGACGACGCGTAGCTCGGGATATACACGGCCCATGTATTCGGAGCGATGGAGCGTAGCGGCCAGATCGATGGAACGCCCCGCGAGGTCTTCGGGGGATACGTCACGATCCCACCCGAACGCGATCGCCTGTCCCGCGTGCCCGTGTGTGTCCTGAAAAAACAACTTCATGTGTCCATTTCCCACCAGGCATGTATCGCCGAGCACCTGTACGTCGGAAATTTTCCACACCGGTTCCCTGTTTCCCTGCCCCCAGGGTTCACACGCGGAAAGAAATTTTAGCAGCCCGTCATTGCATTCTTCGATATCGATCGAACCGTCGAGGTACAGCGGCACCCTCGTGCCCGCCGTCACCGTACCCAGAAGCCTTTCGCATAGACGCTCGCGAAACTCGTCGATCCGATCACTGCGCATCGTCAGACCGACGGCCGCGGCGTGCCCGCCGTATCGGTCGAAATACTCGCCGAGCCCGTCGAGCTGGAACTTCAGATCGATGCCCGCCACGCTCCGTCCCGAGCCCTTCGCGACATTGCCGGAAACGCTCATCAAGATTGCCGGGCGACCCGTATTTTCCGCCACGCGCGCCGCGGCAATACCGAGTACCCCCTCGTCCCAACCACTCCCGGCAAGAACGTAGGCGCTTTTCCGCGGCGCGCCCCGGGAAATCTGGTGGCTCGCCGCTTCGTACACCTGCGCGGTGAGTTCCCGGCGGCGCTCGTTGTCCGATTCGAGGCGCAGGGCCAAAGCGCTCGCGCGTTCGCTGTCGGTCTCGCACAAAAGCTCGAGTGCAGGCCGGGCGTGCGACACCCGGCCGGGCGCGTTGAGCCGCGGTGCAATCCCGAATGCAATGGCGCGCGCGGTAACCCGCTGGTGACCGTATCGAGATAAGCGCCGCATCGCACCGATGCCCGGGCGCGGATTGCGATTGAGGCGTTCGAGACCGGCGCGTACGTAGTAGCGATTCTCCCCCGTCAAAGACACCTGGTCGCCCACTGTGGCGAGAGCCATCAAGTCGACGAGTTCCTCCGGGGTACACGAACCGCGTATCCCGCTCGCGTGCAGGGCCTCTATCAGCTTGAATGCCACGCCCGCGCCGCAGAGTGCGGCGAACGGATACGATTCACCGGCACGCACCGGATTGAGCATGACACCCCCGGCTCGGCCATCGGGAGGAAACTGGTGGTGATCGCATACGATCACGTCCACACCCGCGGTTTCGAGTTCGTCAATCATGTCCGCGTCCGAGGTGCCACAGTCGACGGCGATAAACAGGCCTACCTGCCGGGAAATCGCCCATTCCACCGCACGGGCGGACAACCCGTATCCGTCCCGACGCCTGTCGGGGACGAATCGGCTGATCGTTGGCACCTGGCCTTCCAGATACGTGTACAGAATCGCCGTGCCCGAAATGCCGTCCACGTCGTAATCGCCGTGAATGAGGATGCTCGATTTCTGCTCCACGGTTCTTCGCACCATGGCGACGGCCTCGTGCATCCGTTCAAAGGCAAACGGATCGTTGCGCCGATCCGGACCCGGGGCCAGGAACGTGCGGATGGCTTCGGCATCGTCGTAGCCCCGCGCAACGAGAACCCGCGCGCCGGACGCGGGGATCGCGAGCGTTGAAGCCAGTTCCGCCACAGCGTCACTGTCGACCGGCGGCGGATCCATCCAGCGGTAGCGGTTCATATAGCGGCCGAGTGGGACATAAGCCGAGTTCTGTTCTCCGTTGCGGGAGGACGGTCATTTATCTGGGACGCCCGTTGCCGAACGCCTCATGCAACCAACCCAAGGGTACTGACGAAGCGAAGCGTCTTCTTCCCTTCTATTTGGTCTTGCACCGGACGGGGTTTACCCTGCGACCTGTGTCTCCACAGGCCCGGTGAGCTCTTACCTCACCCTTTCACCCTTGCCGGCCCCGGTGGGCGTATGCGGTTTTCTTTCTGTGGCACTTTCCCTGGGATCGCTCCCGCCGGGCGTTACCCGGCGTCCTGCTCCGAGGTGCTCGGACTTTCCTCGAGTGGCGAAACCACCCGCGACCGTCTCGCCCACTCGGCCGCAGCGAGTATAGAACGCCACCGCCATCGCGCGCAATGCCGCGCTAGTCGATGTCTTTTCCGTCGAGAGCAGCGTTGACCAGCGCATCAGCAGCCGCGTTTTGCTCCCGCGGAACGTGCTCGATGCGGTAGGTGTCAAACGCCCGCAGCAATGCCATAACGCGCGCGTAAAACGGTTTGAGGTCGCGATTGCGCACGCGGTATCGCCCCTCGATCTGGCGTACAACAAGCTCGCTATCGATGCGCAGGTGCACGTCGCAAGCACCCAGATCGCGGCAGACCACCAGGGCCAGTTCCACACCGGCGTACTCGGCCACATTGTTGGTCGCCACGCCAAGCAAACGCGCACGCCGCAGCAGTTCGTTGCCGTGGGTATCGTACACGATCGCCGCGCACGCCGCCTTTCCGGGGTTGCCACGCGATCCGCCGTCGGAATGGGCACGCACACGCATGGGGGATTTATTCCCAGTAAACAAGGATCCGCCCACAGGACTGGCACGTGAGAATCTGATTATTTTCGCGCACTTCCACCGCGACTTGCGGTGGTAGCTGGGTGCCGCAGCCTTCGCAGTGTTCGTGGCGCACGTTGACCACGCCGGAATCACCGTAGCGCGCGAGCAAGCGCCGGTAGCGATCGCATAGGGGCCCGCTCAGTTCGGCGAGCAATCGCGGTTTTTCCGCGCGCAACGCGGCAATTCTGGAGTCGAGTTCGGCCGCCCGTGCCGTCATCGCGGCCTTGCGTTGTTCCGTGTCTCTTCGTTCCGAGGCAATTCGTTCCAGTTCCTGCTTCTGCGCCGGTCCGGCCTGTTCGATTTCGTCAAACAGAACCAGCAGCCGCTCTTCGTGCTGATCTACCTCAACCTTGACGTTTTCAATCTCCTTGAGCATCGCCTGATACTCTTTATTATTCTTCACCGCCATCAGTTTGTTCTTCAAACTGTTCACCGTCGCCTCGCCGTCACGAACCCGGGCTTCGAGGTCGCGGCGCTCTCGGTCGAGGGCTGCGAACGTGTCCCTGGCCCTCTCCCGTACGACGTCAATTTCGGCAATGCGGCGATCCATTTTCGCCAGCTGTGCGGGGATCGCCTCGCGCTCGCGGTTCGCGGTCGAAACATCGCCATCCACCTTCGCGATCGATACCAGCAGGTGAATAGCGCGAATCGTCTCCGGCATGGTCTTTACCCCTCAGGTAACAAAAAAACCTCCCGACGGCGGGAGGTGATCAATGGCGCAAGCAACCGGCGGGGCATACCCGTCGGCCGGCGGAACAATATGAAACCGCGATGCGCATGGAAACGCCAATGTAGCGCCACGAAGGCACGCCCGTCAACCCCCGCACGATGTAAACGGCCCCTCCCTCACGGAGGGGCCGTCGCAGGCTGGTGGGCCCACCAGGATTTGAACCTGGGACCAACCGGTTATGAGCCGGTGGCTCTAACCACTGAGCTATGGGCCCGGAATCGAAACGGGAACAAGGACAGCCGGGCCCCGTCACACGATTTCGGTGTACCCCTTGAGCTTACGCGCCCGGCTCGGATGCTGAAGCTTCTTGAGGGCCTTGGCTTCGATCTGCCGCACGCGCTCACGCGTCACGTTGAAAATCGTGCCCACTTCTTCGAGCGTACGCGGCGTACCATCGCCCAGACCGAAGCGCAACCGAATCACCTTTTCTTCCCTGCGCGTGAGCGTAGAGAGCACCTTGGAGAGCTGCTCACGCAGCATCGCGTGCGCGGCAGCCTGTGCCGGAGACATCGCCGAGAGATCTTCGATGAAATCGGAGAGATTGCTATCTTCGTCTTCCCCGATCGGACGGTCGAGCGAGATGGGCTCCATGCTCGCTTTCATCACGCTCTTGACTTTGTCGAGCGGATAGCCCAGTTTTTTCGCCACCTCTTCGGGCGTCGGGTCGCGGCCGTTGTCCTGCACAAGTTTGCGCGCGGTACGTGAGACCTTGTTGATGGCCTCGATCATATGCACGGGAACGCGGATCGTGCGCGCCTGATCCGCGATGGCACGGGTGATGGCCTGACGGATCCACCACGTGGCGTACGTACTAAACTTGTACCCTTTGCGGTAGTCAAACTTATCCACCGCGCGCATCAGGCCACTGTTGCCCTCCTGGATCAAATCGAGGAACTCGAGCCCGCGATTGGTATAGCGCTTGGCAATGGCGATCACGAGGCGTACGTTGGCCTCGATCATCTCTTTCTTGGCCCGTTGTACCTGCGCCTCTCCGCGGTCGATCGCGATGCAGGTGGCGCGGAACTGTTCCCCGGTTACGCCTTCCTGCTTCTTCACCTGGTTTATTTCCGCACGCAATGCGTTCATCTTGCGGTAGAAATCTTCGAGCATCTCGAGTGACCACGACCCCTTGCCCTCTACCTTAAAACTGCGCTTGCGCTTGTACGACTTGATCTTTTTGATCGCGGCCCGTACCTCGTCAAAATCGAGCCCGATAAAATCGGCGTACTCGCCGAGCTTTCTCCGCCGCTCGTCCACAATGTCGCGCGTTTCGCGAATAAGGCCGACAATCCGCTCCACCTGACGCGGATTGAGACCGAGTTCGATGTATGATTCAAACAGGCGCGTGTCTCGCAATTCCAACGAGCGCTGCAGGCTTGCGCGCCTCGCCCGATTTTTCTTCAATCCGAGCTGGTACTGGAGCCCGACAATCTCCTTGCGCAGCCGAATCATTTTGCGAACCGGACGGAACCGAGCGAGCCGCTGCTTGCGTCCCGCCGGTCCAGGGGGCAGACTGCCGGCCTCCACCTGCAGCGCCTCGTCAATTCGCATTTCCCCCGCGTCAACAGCCCGACCGAGCCGTTCGAGTTCCCCAAAGGTGGAGTCGAGCGATAGGATCGCCCGCGCAATCCGGAATTGCCCCTGTTCGATACGTTTGGCGATCGCTACCTCACCCTGCCGATCGAGCAGTGGCACCTTGCCCATTTCGCGCAGATACATCCGCACGGGGTCGTCATAGCGGATAACCGCTTTGACGTCCTCCTCGGGCTTGGACCCTTCCTTCGCCGCGCGTCGTTTGCGCGCTTCGATCTTGAGTCGCGCTTTTTCCACCGTGTCGAAGTAGTCGATTTTTTCTTCGCTTAGCCGATCGTACAGCGCCACGATGTCATCGGCCGACAAGTGATCGCCCACCAGGTTTTCGATTTCCTCGTTCAGGACGAAGCCCTTGTCATGGGCAATCCGCCGAATATCCTGCAAAACGTCATCAAACTTCGCGACGTGCATGGCGCGATCTCCCTTTGACAGTCTAGCCATAATTCCCTCTGCTATACCTATAACTCGGCCAGTGCCTGGCACAGCATTTGATAATACTCGGCGACTGAAACGGCTTCTTCACTGTCCGACGGGAGGTCGAGCAGTTTTTCGTGAAGAACTTTCAGTTCATCCTCAATTTTCTGTTTCTTGATTCGTCGAACGGTATCCTCGAGAAGCTGCTCAATGTTCCCGGGAGGAACGGGGGTAAGGGCCACTTCCGCGGCAAGCCCCTCGAGACCGGCTTCCTCGGCCCGGCGCTGGAATTCCGCACTCCTAGTATCAATATGGCTTTCCCGGGCCAAGTCAAGCAGTTTGTAAAACTTCCGATGCGTCTCCACTGAAAAATCGTCGGCATCCAGCGTATCGAGCGCCGTTTGTGCAGCGAGCCCCCCGTCGAGCGCCAGAAATAGCGCCAATCGCTCCCGACCGGCACGAATCGGGTCGATCGGACAAACCGGCATCTCCGCGCTCCCCACCGCATCAGAGTCATTCTCGACGGCCGTGGAGGGACTCCCGGTCCCCCCGTGCCGCCGCCGCGATGCCCGCAAGGCACCTTTCCGCACGCGCTCGCGCAGATCGGCGGGCTCCAGCTCGAGCACCGTCGCCAGCTCGCCAGCGACAACATCACGCCGCACCGGGTCATCCAGACCCGACAGCCCTTCGATCGCGCTCAGCGCGAGCGCCTCCCGTTCCCGGGCCGACCGGGCGTGTTCCTTTCTAATATAGTCAAGAAATCCAAAATAATCGACCGCCTCGTCCACGGACCGGGAAAATGCGCCCGCATCGCGGGCGGCGGCACTATCCGGGTCGTCGCCCGACTCCAGCCGCACAACCGACACATCGACGCCGGCGGCCAGCAGCACCGCGCCGGCACGCACAGCGGCGTTTCGGCCGGCCACATCGCCGTCGGGTACCAGCAGCGCACGGCGCGTCATCCGACGCAGTAGGGATGCATGCTCGGTCGTCAGCGCGGTGCCACAGGCTGCGATCGTATTGACATACCCGGCAATGTGGAGCCGGATGAGGTCAGTATACCCCTCCACAATGAGCGCGCCCTGCTGTTCGCGGATGGCCTCCCGCGCCTGATCGATCCCGTAAAACGTGCGCCTCTTCGCGAACACGTCGCTTTCCGCCGAGTTGAGGTACTTGGGCTCGTCATCGCCCAGAGTGCGCGCGCCGAAGCCGGCCACACGACCACCCTGGCGCACGATCGGAAACATGATCCGGTTGCGAAAGTAGTCGAACAGGCTACCCGTGCGCTCGCTGCGGGTTACCAGGCGCGTTCGCTCCAGTGCCTCGCGGTCTATCCCGTCGCGGCGCGCGCTCGCGAAAAGCGCATCCCACGCGGCCGGCGCGTAGCCCAGACCGAATTTCTTCCACGACCACTCGGGAAACCCGCGCCGATCGAGATAGTCGCGCGCGGCACCGCCGGCCTTCGGATCGACCAGGCGCTCGTAGTAGAATCGGGCGGCGTAGCGGTTGGCTGCGTACAGTCGTTCGGCGCGCGACCGGTCGGCGTCGGATATTCGTCGATCTTCCACTTCCACGCCGCAGCGCCGTCCGAGCGACCTTACTGCCTCGGGAAACGATACCCCTTCCATCTCCATCAGGAAGGTGAATACGTTACCGCCCTTCCCACACCCGAAGCAATGAAATGACTGCCGTTCCGGGCTCACATGGAAACTTGGCGTTTTTTCCTGGTGGAACGGGCACAGTCCAACCATGTTGCGGCCGCGGCGTTTGAGTTCGACGTACTGGCCGACAATTTCCGCGATGTCGCAACGCTCGCGAATTTGTTCGATAGTGTTTTGCGGTATCGTCACGAGTTCACCGGGAAAACCGTACCACCGTTACACCCGCACCGCCCTCTCCGTGTGCCCCTTCGCGGAACCATTCGAGCCGCTGGTCGGTGCGCAGGGCATCGCGCACGGCCGCTGCAAGTACGCCCGTGCCTACGCCATGAATTATTTTTACTTCGTATATCCCTGTGAGCGCCGCGCGGTCGAGGAAGAGAATCAGCGCAGCCAACGCCGTTTCGCGGTCCTGGCCACGCACATCGAGTTCCGCGGATTCGAGCGGTTCCCATTCCACCGCCGGGACCGACGAGGCGGCGGGCTCGGTCGTCGGCGCATCGTCGTCCGGCGGATACAATCGCTCTACCGGTATTCTAATCCGCCTGCCGTTGATTTCCACCAGGGCACGCCCGCCGTCAACCTTGACCACGACGCCCGCGGGCGCACCGGAGGGACTAATGGAAACGCACGCATCGGCTTCGGTAAACATCAGCGGCCGGACCTCGCCGGCCGGAGCAGCGAGCTGTGCGTGTATGCGTTCCAGGCGTCCCCGTATTGTAGCGCGCGCCTCGCGAATGGACTCGGCGTCCGCGTTGCGCGTGCGAATTTGTTCCACCACACGTTCCACATCACGACGGGCGCTTTCGAGTACGTCTTGCGCCTCGCGCAGTGCTTTGCGCTCCGCCTGTTTCCGCGTAAGTTCGTAGGCACCGCGCTTTTCATTATATGCAGCAATCGCGTCCTGGTGTTCCTCCTTCTTTTTTTCAAACATCCGCCGCTGGTCTTCGAGTTGCAACCGCTCGCGTTCGAGCCGTGCGAGCACATCGTCCAGATCGAAGGCCTCCGTCCCAAGCAATTCCCGGGCCCGGGCAACCACCCCGCCCTCGAATCCCATGCGTTGTGCCGTCTCGATACCGCGGCTTCTCCCGGCCACACCCAGGAGAATCCGATACAGCGGCCGCCCGTCGACTTCATCGAATGCCATTGATGCGTTGGCTACTCCCGCAGTGGACAACGCAAACGACTTGATGCGCCCAAAATGCGTGGTGGCCACCGCCGCCGCGCCTTTCTCCACGAGAGCTTCGAGCGTCGCAATCGCCAGCGCGGCCCCTTCGTCGGGATCCGTACCCTGCCCAATCTCATCCACCAGGCAAAGCGCGTCGGGCGACGCCGACCGTACCATCGTATCGAGGTGCGCCAGATGCGACGTAAACGTCGACATCGACGATTCCAGCGATTGCCCGTCGCCGACCTCAACGAGGATGCGCTCAAACACCGGTAACAAGGCCCCCTGCCCGCATGGCACGTCGATTCCACACTGATGCAACAACGCGCACACGCCGAGTGTCTTGAGGGCGACGGTTTTTCCGCCCGCGTTGGGCCCGGTGATCACCAGAACCCGCTCGTGGGGCGCAATCGTTATATCGAGCGGCACCAGATGCGCACGGCCCTCCGATGAGAGAATGCGCTCGAGCACCGGGTGACGCGCGCCCTCAAGGCAAACGGTACCGTCGGGCGACGGGCCGGGAGCCGTGCAGTGGTATTGCTCGGAAAAAAGCGCACGCGCGCGTATCGCGTCGAGCACCTCGATGGCCTCCGAGTTGGCGCGCATGCGCCCGGCACCCGAGTGCACCCGTTGTCCGAAATCGCGCAGGATGCGCAGCACCTCGGCGTGCTCCTTGCCCACCAGAGACTCGACATCGTTGTTCATCGCGACCAGCCGCGGAGGTTCAAAGTAGAGCGACTCGCCCGTTTGTGACGCGGCGTGCACAACGCCCGTGCCGCGCCGAATTTCCCGGCGCGGCACGACAAGCACATGGCGCGACCCGACGAGCGTGGTCAGGGCATCCTCACCGAACGATCGGCAGATTCGCTCGGCGGTTTCGCGCAGTGACACGCGCAGCTGCCCGATGCGGCGGCGCAGTTTGGCCAGTTCGGGTGTGGCCTTGTCGCGCACCGAGCCATCGATATCCACCGCGCGTTCGATGTCGCGCGCCAGATTGACGTCTGCGTGGATCGCGCTGGCGACGCGCGCAAGTTGTGGAAACTGCGCACGGCGCCGGCCAATCAGGTCGGCGACGGCGTGCGCGGTTCGTTCGCCCGCGCCGATACGGCGCAGCGCCTCGCCGTCGGCAATGCCGGGTCGCGCGGCAATTCTCTCGGCGTCGTCAATCCAGGCCGTATCCCCGACGGGCACGTCCTCGCCCGCGCCGCGCAAAGCGCGCATCTCGTTCGTCTCCTTGAGACACGCAGCAATCCATGCCCTGTCGGCCGACGGTCGACGGCGACGCACGCAATCGGCTGCCCGGGCTCCCACGCAATACCCCGCCACCAGATCAAGTGTCGATGAAAAATTGAGCGCCGCCACAGCGCCGCTGAATGCATGGGGGACAGAATTCATCGGGCACCGGCAGGCGGCGGCCGCCGCCGCCTTCAGAGCAGGGATCCTCTGCGGAAAATGTCCTCGAACGACAGCCCGTGGCGACCGTGCGAAAAAACGGCGTCAAAGAGCCACGGGGCGATGGGCTGGAGAAACGCGCCGACATTTGAATGCTCGACCGCCTGGTGCACGGTGTCCGGTACCGGGATTTGGAGAGTGATCGTTACGAGCGTACTCGATACGAGCATCGCCACAATCAGTCCGAGCGCCGCGCCGGAAAACCGATCGACCCAGCCGAGGAACGTCATGTGCACGAGATTGTGTACGGCGACCGCCACAAAATGGAGCCCGATAATCCCGGCCGCAAGCAGCAACAGAAACGACACGACCAGCGCCGGCGAATACGAAATCGCGGTGTGAGCCTCCAGAGCCTCGGCGAGCCACCGGGAAAACAACATCGCGATGAAGAACGATCCGATCACTCCGACCAATTCGATCAACTGCCGAACAAGGCCTTTGACCAGACCGACGACCGCACCGAATACGAGCATGCCGATCAGTATTCCATCGACAATGCCCACAGGTTCCACGATACCGCTCCCTTTTACGTAGCGAGCAACTCGCGCACCATCGCGGAGATGGCTTTGCCGTCGGCGCGCCCATCTGCCTCGGCCAGCACAGCTTTCATTACACGGCCAAACGCCGACGGACCACCGCCGACCGCCTCGACATGCCGGCGCACGAGCGCGCGCAGCGCGTCGCCCGTGAGCAGATACGACTCCGGCACGTACGACATCGTAACGGTATATTCAAATTTCTCGCGCGCGGCGCGGTCGTGAAGACCCGCGGACTGTGCCGTATCCATCGCCTCGCGACGCTTTTTTGCGTACGACATCAGCACCTTGCACGACGTACTCTCGTCGAGGTCCCCACCGGCGGCGATGCGCGCGTTTTTTAATTCACTGATCAACATGCGAATCACGCTCAGGCGGTCTTTTTCGCCCGCTTTCATCGCCGTCTTCATGTCCGCGGTCAGTTGGTCGAGCACTTCGAATTCCCTCTCGTTGGGTTCCCCCGGATTCTAGGACCCATACAACGGCGTGTCAATCGGAGCGCGCCAGCGCCGCGACGAGCGCCACGGCAGCGGTTCCGGTGCGCAGCCGTGCCCGGCTCACCGATACCGGTTGCGCCCCCGCTGCGCGCAACGTGCGCAGCTCGGCCGGGGAAAACCCCGCCTCCGGGCCCACGACGACGATGGTGGACTGCGTGGTGGGCGCGCCGAGCAGCGGCGCGCGTTGCTCGCCAACGAAGAACCGCCCGTAGGCAGACGCCGCATCGACAACGCCATCGATCGGCTGCACCTCGTCGATGTACGCACGATGGGCACGAAAGCTTTGTTTCATCGCCGCCAGGGCAACGCGCGCAAGGCGTTCGCGCAAACCGGAAACGTTGGTCACAGGCCGGGACCGTTGGGAGCGCAGGGGAATGATGCGCGTACACCCGAGCGCAACGCAGTGCTCCACCGCGCGCACAAAGCGGTCGCGCTCGACGAGGGCGAGCGCGAGGGCAAGGGGTTGAGGGGGCGGGGCATCCGCCAGCGAACGCCGAATGCGCACGATGGCCCGGTTGTGCCCGCATCGCTCCACAACGCCGTACGCCACGCATCCGTCTCCGCTCGTAATCCACACCGAGTCGCCGGTACGCACCCGAAGAACGTGGACGAGGTGGTGGTATTCCTCGTCTTCCACGGCAGCGCATTCGTCTCCCGGCCGGAGCCCGGGCGCAAGAAACAAAAACCGGTGGCGGGCCATTACCCGACGCCGGGCGCGCGGTCCGCGAGCGACGCATCGAGCTTGCGGAGGAGATCCGCTTCGCTACGACTGACCTTATCCGGCACCCATGCGATGACCCGCACAAGCTGATCTCCGCGCCCATGACTGTTCAGGTGAGGAATACCCTTGCCTTTGAGCCGAAATACTTTGTGCGACGGCGTACCGGAAGGTACCTTGAGCGCAACACGACTATCGAGCGTGGGTACCTCGATCCGCGTGCCAAGCACGAGTTGGGAATACGTCAGTTCCACGTCGATGAGTACGTCGTTGCCGTGTCGTTCGAATCGGTCGTCTCGTTTTTCTTCGATAACGACGTAGAGATCGCCCGGGTTCCCACCCCTCTCACCGGCGTCCCCTCCGCCCGAAACAGTAATGTAGTTTCCACTCATCACCCCGGCGGGAATGCGTACTTTGACCGTTTCGCGCCCTCGCACCGTGCCACTACCACGACAGTCCACACACGGCGACTCGATGATTACACCTTCTCCGTGGCACGTCGGACAGGTGGTGACGTTAACGAATTGCCCGAGGATCGAGCGCGACACCTGGCGCACCTGCCCGGAACCGTGACACGTCTGGCAGCGCGTTGACTTCGACCCCGGCCGCGCTCCGGTTCCCGAACACGTCTCACACCGCACTTGCTTGTTCACGCGAATTTGTTTTTCCACCCCCGCCGCGATTTCTTCGAGCGTCAAGTCCACTCGTAGCTGCAAATCGCGTCCGGAGCGATTGTGCGCGCGCGAACCACCGCGCGACCCTCCGAACAACTCGTCGAACCCACCACCGAAGCCGCCGAAATCGCGCATAAACGCGCGCAGCGCATCCGACAGGTCGATACCACCACCGTACGCTCCTGCGCCCCCCCCACCAGCCGCCCCACCGAGTCCCGCATGACCATACTGGTCGTACAGCGATCGTTTGCTCGCATCGCTGAGTACCTCGTATGCCTCAGTGGCTTCCTTGAACCGCTCTTCGGCAGTTGCGTCGCCAGGATTCTTGTCGGGATGGTATCGGAACGCCAGCTTCCGGTACGCCTTTTTTACCTCGTCTTTCGACGCGTTACGATCGACGCCCAGGATTTCATAGTAGTCTCGTTTTGTCATACGATGTGCCGGGAGCGGGGGTATACCGCGTCCCGGGGCATCAATATAGCGCAACGGGGACGCAGGGCAAAGAAAAACGGCCGACGACTCCCCGTCGCCGGCCGTGTGACATCCCGGGCCGATCCCCGGCCCCTGCCCTATGAAATGAAGTCGCCCGAATCGGGCGCGCTGTACATCAACTCGGCAAACTTATGCATGATCGCCTGCAGTCGTCCGGATACGAGGCGCAGGGCGTCCGCATCGCGATCCGGTCCGTCCTTAGCCTCACGCAATTCGTCCATGATTTGGCCGATTTCCGTCGATTCTTCCTCGGTGAATTTGTCGGCGAAATCCTTGAGTGTCTGCTCGGTCGAATACAAGAGAATCTCGGCTTCGTTGAGCGCCTCGGAGAATTCGCGACGTGCCGCGTCTTCATCGGCGAATTTCTCGGCCTCCGTGATCATCTTTTTTATTTCCGCCTCGGATAACCCGCTCGCCGTTCTGATCTCGATGTCTTGCTGGCGCCCGGTACCCATATCGCGTGCCGACACGTTGACGATGCCGTTGGCATCAATGTCGAACGACACATCAATCTGCGGAACGCCGCGCGGCGCAGGAGGAATGCCCACGAGGTCGAAGCGTCCGAGCGTGCGATTGTCCCGGGACAGCTCCCGTTCGCCCTGGAGAACATGCACACTTACCGCCGGCTGGTTGTCGGATGCCGTGGAGAAAATTTGTGTTTTCTTCGTCGGAATCGTGGTATTGCGCGGGATCAGCTTGGTCATTACCCCGCCGAGCGTTTCGATACCAAGCGAGAGAGGCGTCACGTCGAGTAGAATGACTTCCTCTACTTCTCCGTTGAGCACGCCGCCCTGGATGGCCGCCCCGCTCGCCACCACCTCGTCGGGATTCACGCCCCGGTGCGGTTCCTTGCCAAAGAATTTGTTGACCGCCTCGCGCACGGCGGGCATACGCGTCGAGCCACCAACGAGAACGATATTGTCGATCTGCCCGGTGGTGATGCTGGCATCCTTGAGCGCCGTCTTGCACGGACCGATAGTCGACTTAATCAACGGTTCTACGAGTTTTTCCATCGTCGCGCGTGTCAGTACGATTTCCAGGTGCTTGGGGCCCGATTCGTCGGCCGCGAGGAACGGTAGATTGATCGTGGTCTCGAGTGCTGTGGAAAGTTCGCACTTGGCCTTTTCGGCGGCGTCGCGTACGCGCTGCAACGCCATCTTGTCGTCCGATACATCCACGCCACTGTCCTTCTGGAACTCACCGATGATCCAGTCCATGATTACCTGGTCAAAGTCATCGCCGCCCAGGTGGGTGTCTCCCGAGGTCGACTTCACCTGGAAAACGCCGTCGCTGAGTTCCAGAATCGAAATATCGAATGTCCCGCCGCCCAGGTCATACACGCCGATGATTCCCGATTTTTTCTTGTCGAGTCCATAGGCCAGTGACGCCGCGGTCGGTTCGTTGATAATGCGCATTACTTCGAGGCCGGCGATTCGCCCCGCGTCTTTCGTTGCCTGGCGCTGCGCGTCGTTGAAATACGCCGGCACGGTAATTACGGCCTGCGTTATTTCTTCGCCAACGAATTCCTCGGCAACCTGCTTGAGATTTTGCACAATCATCGCCGAAAGTTCTTCGGGTCGAAACGTGCGGTCTTTAATTCTTACCAGCACGTCATCACTCTTGCCCTTCTCGATAATGTACGAAACCTTGGTGGCCTCATCGCTCGCTTCGGCCCAGCGTGCCCCCATGAATCGTTTCACCGAATAGATCGTCTGCTCAGGATTGGTAATGGCCTGCCGCTTGGCGATGTGTCCCACCAGACGCTCACCGTTCTTGGCAAACGCAACTACCGACGGCGTTGTACGCGCACCTTCGCTGTTGGGGATCACGACCGGATCGTTGCCGTCCATGATACTGACGCACGAATTTGTCGTGCCCAGATCGATCCCGATTACCTTCGACATGTTCTGGCTCCTTGCAGGGTCTGATTGCGCCCGGCGTACCAATCTCCGGGGCGGACTGGCCTCCGCCACGGTGCAATAGCCGATGGCGAGAGACTACTTTGCAACGATTACGCGCGCGGGACGGATGACGGCGTCGCCGAGACGATAGCCCTTCTGGACGACTTCGGCGATATGGCCGCTATCCACGTCGTCCGTCTCGATCTGGCCGACCGCCATATGCTGGGCGGGGTCGAACGGCTGCTTTGCGCACTGGATTTCCCGTACATTGTGCCGTTCGATGACTTGAACCAAGCTGTTGAAAATAAGGCGGATACCTTGTATGAACTCGCTCGATTCCTCGCCTTCGACCACCGAAAACGCCCGCTCGAAGTCGTCGATGACGCCCAGGACGTCGAGAACGACCTCGACCTTCGATTGCTGCTTTAGCAATTCCCGTTCCTTACGGGTACGTTTGCGGTAGTTTTCGAACTCGGCGACCGAGCGCAGCCACCGGTCATTCAACTCCTTCAGCTGGGCCTCGTGGGCGGCGTTCTCCGCGTTGAGTTTGAGGATAATCTCGTTCTTCTCGAGCAGCCGCTCGAGCACGTCACGGGCACTGGGGGGAACGCGTGTCCCGGCCTCGTCCTCGACGGCCGCGTCCGTAACTGCCGTCGCACTGGCCAGATCCGGGCCGGCCACATCTCCGGCCGGGGGCGTTGCGGGTGATTCTTCACCGGTGGCGGCGCGATCCGGCTCTTGGGCAGCTTCTCCGCCGGAAATATCAAAAGTACGCGAGCCCGGCGGCGCCGGATCGCCCGTTTCGACATCAACGGCATCGTCCACTCGCGCCTTGGGATGGGCGCGGGATTTTCTTGCAGAACCTTTCGATGCCGGGGACTTCTTGCCCACCTTCGCTCCTTCTGGTTGGCCTGTTACTGTTTCCTGCGAAAAAACGCGCCGAAGACCGAAGCGGCAAAACCGGTTCAAGCACCCCGGCCCGGGAAGAACTCTTCCCCGATCATCCGCAGCTCACGCGAGAACGCCTCCACAAGCGGAAGCACGAGTTCGTATCTCATCCGGGTCGGCCCCATAATCCCGAGCACGCCGCGCGCGCCTCCCATTCGGTACCCTGCCGTAACCAGACTGAACGACCGCAACACCTCGTCTTCGTGCTCAGTACCGATCGTTACCTCGGTACCCTCTCGCGAACGATGGGAGAGAATGGCTGTCAATCGCGCCTTATTATGGAGTAAGTGCAGAATAGACTGCAAGTTTTTTGGGTCGGCAAGTTCCGGTTGATCCAGCAAGCGGCCCCGCTCCTCGTAGTACAGTTCCAGAGACGGCGGCTCGGAAAAAATTGAATCCCGGTGCGCCGCCACCTCCCGCGTGATCACCCCTTCGTCGGTGAGATTATCGCGCAGAGACACGTCGAGCGCCTCACGGGCATCTCCGAGCGTACGTGCACCCACAAGCGCGTTGATGCGCCCTTCGGCCACATCCACTACCCCGGGGGCGAGCGCACAGTCGATATGCAGTACCTCGGTATGCTCGTGCGCCGGCGACAGGCTCACGACCACGAGAACACGCGAATCGTCGAGACGTACGAGCCGCACCGATTCCACATGCGAGGCCTGTTCGATGGTGCCGTAGACGAGGCCCACGTTGCGCGATGCCTCCGCGAGCAATCGCGAGGCCTGTAGCATAATCGCGGCTATATCGTGCTTTTGCGCGCGCAGGGCGCGACGGCAACGGCGCGATACGTTCTCCGCTATTGCGCGTCGTCCCGCCCCGGCAAGCGAATCCACATACACCCGATACCCGCGATCGGTCGGAATGCGTCCCGAAGATACATGCGCCTTGCGGATATACCCGCCCGACTCCAGTTCGGCCATCCGATTTCGAATTGTCGCCGTACTAAGGTTGAATCCACCCGTTTCGCGGGCGCAAGACGAACTCACCGGACGACACCGGAGCACGTACGCGTCCACAATGGCCAGGAGAATATCGCGATGCCGATCGCTGATCATGTCCGATGGTTCCCTGCCGCCCGTGCGTCGATCCGAAAGAGTATTTCGTCGAGAATGAGGTATCCCGAATCGCTCAGCCGAACCCGATTTCCGTCAAAACATTCGAGCAACCCCTCGTCATGCAACGTCCGAATTTCAGTATCATCGCAACGACACGCGGCACGCGGCAGGCCGGTTCGCGTGCGCAATCCGAGCATGAGGCGCTCGAGCCGTACGGCTTCGTCGTCCCGCGCGTCGAACACACGACCGTCGAGTGGATTGTGCCGCGGCCGACCCAGATACTGTTGGAGCGACGGCGGATTGCTGAAACGACGTCCATCGACAAATGAGTGCGCGCCGGGACCAACCCCCACGTAGTCCGACCCCGTCCAGTACGCACAATTGTGGAGTGACTCCCTTCCGGGCTGTGCAAAATTGGATACTTCGTAGTGCGTATACCCCCGCGCCGCCAGTAGGCGGCACGCCTCCAGATACGCCGGCGCAAGCGCTTCGGGGTCGACCGACTCAAAAAACTGTCCCGTGGCTGCATCCACGTCGCCGCCGCGTTCCAGGCAGTATGCGGACACATGCGGCGGACGAAACTCGAGTGCCACCGTAAGTGTATCGGTTACCTCTCCGGTAGACTCGCCGGGAACCCCGAGGAGCACATCTACGCTGAAATTCTCGAAACGGTCCGCCACGCTGGAGAGCGCGCGCCGGTTGGTTTCCGGGGTGCACCGGCCCAGAGTGGCCTGGCCGGTCGGCGACATCGACTGCATGCCGACACTCACACGGTTCACCCCGAGCGAGGCCAGTACGTCAAGAAGTTCGGCGGTGACGTCTTCGGGGTTGACCTCCACGGTAATCTCCCGCGTGTCTTCCGTGCTGGTCCACGGAGCGACCGCGCCGAACAGGTCGCGCAGAAGTTCCTGCCCCAGTACCGTGGGCGTCCCCCCGCCAACAAAAACCGTGTGCAGCGTGCGGTTGCCACCAGTCTGCGCGAGGGCGGCACGAATTTCGCGAACGAGCGCCGCCACGGTCGTCCGCATGCGCGCAGCCGAGTCGTGAACGTGATAGAACGAACAATACGGGCAGCGGCGCGTACAGAACGGAACGTGGATATAAAGCGACAGGGGCCGCATGAGACATTATCGGATCAAGTCGCCAATTCGCGAAAAACGCACCGAGTGCGACTTGCCGTTCCATGAGAAGTAAATGAACATCGCCTTGCCGATGATGAGCCTGGTGTCCAGTGGACCCCAAAAACGGGAATCGGCGCTGTTGTCCCGGTTATCGCCCATCATGAAAAGATGCCCGGGGGGCACCTTGAAAGGGCCGAATTTTCGTTCGGGACGGGATCCGAGCACGTATTTGGTGAACGGTTCGTCGCGCAACTTTCCGTCGACGTACAGATGTTCGCCGCGCAACTCCACCGTCTGCCCCGCCGTGGCCACGCACCGTTTGATGTAGTCGGTCTTGTGGTCACCGGGGTACTTGAAGATGATAATGTCGCCGGGCCGGGGGTGTCGGATAGCCGGAACTCGCACGCCGATCAGCGGTATTCTGGGCCCGTAGATCAACTTGTTCGCGAACAGAAAATCACCGACGAGAAGCGTATTTTCCATCGATTCGGACGGAATACGGAACGCCTGCACGAAAAACGTGCGAACGAACAACGCGAGTGCCACGGCGAGTACGATAATTTCGGCGTATTCGCGAACAACGGATTTCTTGCGATTGCGCGGCTTTGCCATTGTTACCCCTTACGAAGACCGGTCCACGCGGAGTACAGCCAGGAATGCTTCCTGCGGAATCTCCACCTTTCCCACCATCTTCATGCGTTTCTTACCCTCTTTTTGTTTTTCGAGAAGTTTGCGTTTGCGCGTAATGTCGCCGCCGTAACACTTGGCCGTCACATTTTTGCGCAGCGCCTTGATATTCGTACGCGAAATGACGCGACTGCCAATACACGCCTGGACCGCCACCTCATACATCTGCCGCGGAATCACTTCTTTGAGTTTCGAAGCCATCGTACGGCCAATGTGGTACGCGCTGTCCCTGTGCACGATCATCGAGAGTGCATCCACGGGGTCGCCGTTGATCGCGATGTCGAGACGCACAAGGTCGGCGGCGGTGTGTCCCACGTACTCGTAATCAAGGCTCGCGTACCCCCGGCTGATGCTTTTGAGCTTATCATAGTAATCGATCAGGATTTCGGCCAGCGGCATATCATAGCGCAGCACCGCCCTCTCCTGCGTAATATATGACATCTCCCGGTATATACCGCGCCGCTCGCGATTGAGTTTCATCACGGCACCCACATATTCGGTCGGCGTGATAATTTCCACCCGCACAGTGGGCTCGCGCACCTGTTCGATCGACCCGGCCCCGGGAAAGCGGGCCGGGTTATCCACCCGCACCCGGCTCTCGTCACGCAACACCACTTCATATTCCACATTCGGCATCGTGGTAATCAAATTGAGGTGGTACTCCCGCTCGAGGCGCTCCTGGATCACTTCCATGTGGAGTAGCCCGAGAAAGCCGCATCGAAACCCGAAGCCGAGCGCGATCGAGGTTTCCGGGTCGAAGTGAAATGACGAATCGTTGAGCTGGAGTTTTTCGAGCGCATCGCGCAACTCGGCGTAGTCGTCGGAATCCACCGGATAGAGCCCACTGAATACCATCGACTTGATTTCCTTGTACCCCGCAAGCGGTCCGTCACACGGGCGATCGCGCAGCGTAATTGTGTCACCCACTCTGGTGTGTTTGATGTCCTTCATACCGGTAACCACGTAGCCCACTTCGCCCGTGTGGAGCGTCTTCGCCGGTTCCATATCGAGGCGGAAAAAGCCAACTTCGGGGGTTTCGAACGATTTATCCGTGGCGAACATGTGTACGGCGTCTCCGGCGTTCAACACGCCATCCACCACGCGTACGGAAATTACAGACCCCTTGTACGCGTCGTAGTACGAATCAAAGATCAGTCCCCTCAGTTCTCCGGCCGGGTTGCCGGCGGGCGCCGGAATGCGTGCCGGGATGGCGGCGAGCAGGCCGTCCACGTTCAGCCCGCTTCGCGCACTCACCTTGATGATTTCCGACTCGTCCACGCCAAGCAGGTCGGCAATTTCATGCGTTACGTCTTCGACCCGTGCGCTCGCCAGATCGATCTTGTTGATAACCGGAATAATTTCGAGGTCGTTCTCCATGGCCAGATACACATTGGATACCGTTTGCGCCTGGATACCCTGCGCCGCATCCACAACCAGGAGCGCGCCTTCGCATGCGGCCAGGCTGCGTGACACCTCGTAGGTGAAATCCACATGGCCGGGCGTGTCGATCAGGTTGAGCACCCACGGCACGCCTTCCGGATCGGTGTAGTCCATGCGAATGGGGTGGCTCTTAATGGTAATGCCGCGTTCGCGCTCGAGGTCCATCGTGTCGAGCACCTGCGCGCGCATCTGCTTGGCGCTGAGCGTTCCGGTGAGTTCCAGCATGCGATCGGCGAGCGTGGATTTTCCGTGGTCGATATGAGCGATGATGCAGAAATTGCGTATGTATTCGGAGCTGTATTTCACGCTACTTCAATCCGATTCCAAAAATGACATAACGGGTGCCGTGGGACGATGACGACCCGATCCGGAGCCGCGGCGTATCGCCCGCCGCGGGCACATCCGGCACCACTGGCGTGTACCCACGCACATCGTAGAGGTGCGCGTCAATCCATGCGTCGATCATTCCGAGCAACCACGTGCCGCCCGACCACCACAGGAAATCAATCGCGGACTTCTCGTAAGAATCGGCAAACGCATCCGCGTTGCGTTGCGCATTCGAGAATTCGGGCAACCGGCGCGCACGTGCACGATAGTATTTGTGATGACGCCAGTCCTGAATCGCGCTGCCCGCATAGAATGACATGACGCCCACCATGATCGCCACTTTCAGGCGGCGACCGTTGTACACCTGTCCGAGTCCGGGCAGCAGAGCCGACGAGAACAATGCGACACGCGGTTGCTTCTGCCGTTCCCACCGGTACTTGCCGCCCTCCACCTGGCGGCGCCCGATGTCGCTCAGTACGCGCTTGATCTGCTCGCGCTCGGCTTCGCTGGCGCGCGGCGAACGCGCGCTCGAATCGGGCCGCGCGGATGACGCAGAGCCCAATGCGCCTGGCGCGCCCGAACTGTTGCGGAGTACCGCCGCGCCTTGCGCCCCGCCCGCGGCACGTACGGAATCGGCTCGTGGGGTGGCGTTTGCCACTTCGGGCGCGGCGTTCGCGCACGCGCCGCGCACGCCAATGAAGTATCCGCCGATCCACACACCGAGGATCAACGCACCTCGAACGGCCCACACAATGTGTTGTTGCTTCCCCACGCTCACCGCTCCAGTCGAAAAACAGAGCACCCGGGGCATATACTCGGGCCACCGGGTACTCCAGCGCTTCTGGCGGGAATGTGTGGGAATCGAACCCACCCCGGACGTTTCCGCCCGACTTAAGGATTTGAAGTCCCCGAGGTCCACCAGGGCCTATCCATTCCCGGAATGTATTACTGGAAAGCCAGTTACGCGCACGCCCCCGGAGGGGCGCGATTCGCGGGAAATATAACAGACGCGGCAACACGGTGAGAAGTGCAATTGCTGATCCGTGGATGGGCACGGATCGCGGTCAGCCTTCCACGAACGCGATGACGTCGATCTCCACGCACGCACCGAGGGGCAATGCGGCCACCGCCACGGTCGCACGCGCCGGCGGCACCTCGTCGAATGCTTCCCCGTACACCGCGTTAACAGCGGCGAAGTCATCCATCTGCGCGAGGTAGATGGTGGTCTTGAGCACCGACGCAAATGACGCACCCGCCGCATCGAGTACGGCGCCCAGATTCTGCATCACCTGACGCGTCTGCGCTGTGGCGTCGCCATCGATGAGGCGTTTCGTTTCCGGGTCGATGGCGATTTGTCCCGAACAGAACACGAGTCCTCCCGAGAGAATCGCTTGGCTGTACGGACCAATCGCCTCCGGCGCGGCAGGTGTGTGCACGCGTTTTGTCATGCAGGGACTTCCCCGTTTTCTTCGTGGCACCCCTATTCGACTGTCACGCTCTTGGCCAGATTGCGCGGCTGATCCACGTTGCAACCGCGCAGAACGGCAATGTGATAGGCGAGCAGTTGCAGCGGAATCACCGTAAGAATCGGATAGAGAAAGTCGAGCGTCGACGGAATGGTGATCACGTGGTCGGCCATGTCGGCCACCTCGTGGTCGCCCTCGTTACAAATTACAATGATGCGGCCCTTGCGCGCCTTCACTTCCTGAATGTTGCCCACGATCTTCTGGTACGCGCTGTCCTGTGGACAGATCACCACAACAGGCATGTTGTCGTCAATCAGCGCAATCGGACCGTGCTTCATCTCGGCGGCCGGGTAGCCCTCGGCATGAATGTACGAAATTTCCTTCAACTTGAGCGCGCCCTCGAGCGCCACTGGAAAATTCGCACCGCGGCCGAGGTAGAGAAAATTCGCCGGCTTCGCATACGCTCTGGCGATATCGTATATCTGGTCGTTTTGTGCGAGAATCGACCCCACCTGTTCGGGCAGTCGTCGCAAATGGTCGATCTGCTGCTGTCCCTCGCGGCGTGACATCACGCGCAAGCGCCCGAGTAGCAGCGCAATGAGACTGAGCACGGTCACCTGCGATGTAAACGCTTTGGTCGACGCCACGCCAATTTCCGGCCCCGCATGAATATACACACCGCCGTCCGACTCGCGCGCGATCGTGCTGCCCACCACATTGCTTATTCCCAGCACGCGCGAGCCGCGCCGGCGTGCCTCGCGCATCGCCTCGAGCGTATCGATCGTCTCGCCGCTCTGACTGATCGCGAGCGTCACCGTGCTGGGCTCGATGATCGGGTTGCGGTAACGAAACTCCGAGGCGTACTCGACCTCCACCGGAAGGCGCGCGTACTCCTCAATGATGTATTCGGCGATCAGCCCGGCATGCCAGCTCGTCCCGCACGCCAGGATATGAATGCGTTTGATCTCGCGCAGGTCGGACTCACGCATATCCAGGCCTCCGAGCTTGGCCATGCCCTCGTCGTGCACCAGGCGGCCGCGCATCGCGTTGGTAATCGTCTCGGGCTGCTCAAAGATTTCCTTGAGCATGAAGTGGTCATAGCCGCCCTTTTCAATCTGGTCGAGGTTCCACTCGACCTGTTGGATTTCCTTGCGCGTGGTAACGTTTTCCACCGTTTTCGTGATGAACTTGTCGCGCCACACACACACCATTTCACGGTCGTCGAGGTAAACGACTTTCTGCGTATGCTTGAGAATGGCCGACACGTCGGAGGCCACGAAGTTTTCGCCGTTGGCCACGCCAACAACCAGCGGACTGCCGTTGCGTACGCCAATCAGCTTGTCGGGCTCACGCTCGCTCATGATCACCAGGCCATAGGTGCCCTCGATCTGCGCAACGGCGTGCTGCACGGCCACTTCGAGCGAGACGCCCTCGTTATAAAAAGTTTCGATCAGGTGCGCGATCACCTCGCTGTCGGTGTCTGTGGTGAAGGTATGACCTTGCTTTTCGAGTTGCGTCTTGATGGCAGCGAAGTTCTCGATGATCCCATTATGCACCACCGCGATCTTGCCGTGGCAGTCGATATGCGGGTGCGCGTTGGTGGTGTTGGGTTCGCCATGCGTAGCCCAGCGCGTGTGCGCGATGCCCTGCGTGCCCGTGAATCTGTGGCCGTTGCCGCGCACGAGCGTCTCGAGGTCGCTGATCTTGCCTTTGGTTTTCTCGACGGCGATGTTGCCGTTCTCCCGAATGGCCACGCCGGCCGAGTCGTAGCCGCGATACTCGAGGCGCTTGAGCCCTTCGAGCAGAACGGGCAGCGCCGCGTGGTCTCCGATGTATCCGATGATTCCGCACATGTGGTATTTCCCCCGTCCACGCTGGGTTGCACCATCGCTCCGGGCGATGTGCCGCTGACGGCGCTATCGGCCGTCCGTTCGAGGTCGATTCCCCCGTCGGGGCCAGCATCCGGCCCGAGTTGGGTGTCGCGCCGCGATTGACTGTTCGTCCGGGGCCGAATCCCCCGACACGGTCAGGTACCGGCCCAGAGTTCGTCGAGCACCCGACGTGCACGATCGGCCAGTGCCTTGGCCCCCCCCCGATCGGTCGCCTCGGCGATTACACGCACCACACCCTCGGTGTTCGACACGCGCAGGTGAAACCAACCGTCGGCAAAGAGCGCTTTTACGCCGTCACGCACGTCGATTGTATCAGGGTTGAGGCGCTTGATGTAGCCGCAAATCCGTTCGGTATCGAACGCGCCCCGGCGCTTCACTTTGGCCTTCGTGATCACAAACGGCGGGTATTTGGCCACCAGATCGGAGAGCGTCCGTCCCGTGACGGCCAGAATCTGCAAAATAAGTGCCATGCCCAGTGGGGCGTCGCGGCCGGGATGGAGCGTGGGGTAGATCACCCCGCCGTTGCCCTCACCACCGATCACGGCGCCGCAGTCGAGCATCTTCGCCACCACGTGGGCCTCGCCCACCGGGGTACGGTGCACTGTGGCACCGTAGCGCGCGGCCACCGCGTCGATCACCGACGACGTGCTCAGGTTGACCACCACGTCGCCGGGCGTGCGGGAGAGCACCGCGTCGACCGCCAGGGCAAGCGTGTATTCCTCGCTGATCGCCCGCCCCGTTTCGTCGACGAGGGCCAGTCGGTCGGCATCGGGGTCGGCGGCAAACCCGACATGCACGTTTTCCTTGCCGACGCGTTCGGCGAGTTCGCTCAGATGTTCGGGACGCGGTTCGGGATCGCGGTAAAAGTCGCCGTTGGGGGTGCAGTTCACACAGGTGACCCGCGCGCCGAGCGACTCGAGAAGCTGCGGCGCAATCACGCTGCCGGCGCCGTTGATACAGTCGAGCACCACGTGCAGGTTTTGTGCGCGGATTTTCTCGACGTCGATCACGTCGAGGCCGACGATGGCGTCGAGGTGATTCTGCGTGGCGCCGGCATCGTGGGTCACGTGGCCGCACGATCGGCCGTCGGCCCACGGGAAGGTTTCGTTTTCGTACGCCTCGAACACGCGTGCACCGAGGGCGGGCGAAAGGAACAGTCCCCGGGCGTCGAGAAACTTCAGGGCGTTCCACGCCACGGGGTTGTGGCTGGCGGTGACAATGACGCCACCCGCGGCATCGCTGTACTCGGTGGCCAGCTCGACGGTGGGAGTAGTGGCGATGCCCACGTCGATCACGTCGCGGCCGCACGCGGTCAGGGATCCGATGGCGGCGTGTGCGAGGGACTCGCCGGAGGGACGGGTGTCGCGCCCGACAACAACGGGGCCCTCGGGGAGTACGCGGGAGAAGGCGGCACACAGACGGGTGACGACGTCGGGGTCGATGGTTTTGCCCACGATGCCGCGGGCGCCCGCCACGCTGAACAGGAGCTGGTCTGACACGATGTCCTCTCCGATCAACTGGAAGTACGGAGTGTAACGGGATGCAGGGTAAGGGGGTGAGCGCTGGGTGTCAATGAGCGAGACAGAACAGTGTACAGCCCGATTCGCAATGTCCGGTTTTCCCACAGGAGAGCACGGGCGAACGGAGCACCGCTGGGCGACGTTTCCACGGGTGTTCCTTGGTCGGGTGGCCCTTGGGCGGTTCCTTTTCTGGGTGCCCGTTTTTTCGAACCAGAACGCATACGTTGAACGGTTCAATCGCACGTACCGAGGTGATGTCCTGAATGCGTACCTTTTTGAAACGCTCGACCAGGGCAGAAAGATTACGAAGAAATGGCTGAGAGATTACAACGAGCGGCGTCCTCACGACGCACTGGGAAGGATACCGCCGAGCATGTTCCGGCCGGGCGTTGGGGCCGGAATTTCTACTTTTGTGTTATCTACTTGACGGGGAAGCTTACGCATCCTCTCACGATTGGAAGTCTCCGGCAATCCCGGGGCGGTTCAGTCTCTCCGCCAGTGTCTCAATTGACTTGGGTCCCAGAAACATGCGTTGATACAGCTTGTACCCTTCTTCCCCTATCGTAGCCCAGTTCGTCTGATCGTCGAGCGAGCGTTCCAATGCGTTGGCAAGATCATCGATGTCGCCCGGATTGCACAGATACCCTGTCTTGCCGTCGATCACCGCTTCTGGATTGCCCGCCGTTCGCGTAGCGATCACCGGGAGTTTGAACGAGAGGGCCTCCATGATGGCAAGTGACAATCCCTCTCCAAATCGCGATGGTTGAACATAGGCGTCTGCGGCATTCAGCAGTTTCCACCCATCGTTACGGATGCCGGCCCAATGCACGTGCCCGTCCAATCCCAGGTCGGCGGCCTGTTTCGGGAGGCTGGATTTGTCGGGATCCACACCAACCATCATCACGTGAACCCCCGGGTGCTTGCGGACAACCCTTGCCAAAGCATCCATAAGAATATCCAGCCCCTTGAAAGGGGTATCAAAGGCAATACACGCGTAAACATCCGCGTCCTCGGGAATCCCCAGTTCGGCCCTCAATTCGACCCCGACGTGACTCGACTTTTCCCGCTTTCCGAACAGACCCAAATAGTGCGTAGACACCCGTTGCGGGTCGACACCGGTGCACAGGATGTCATCCGATACCGCCGAGGACACCCCCAGCACACAATCGTGCATATCAAACACCATTCTGACTACGAATCGCCGCATATACGAGGATCCTTCGAAGTCGCCAATCGAATGCTGGATGTGAACGATTCTTCTTACGCCGAACAGCTTCGCGACGACGGGTGCAAAGAGAAACGCGACGTCGTGAACGAAATGAGTGGTTATCACTTCCGGTTTAACTGATCGGATCAGCTTCACGAGATTGGATATGGCTCTCAAGCGACTTACACCAGCGCTCCTCGTGATTCGCCTTTCTATTCCGTTCGCGTCCAGGTCGCTGACATATTCCTTGCTGGAAGGTTGTTCCTCATATTGCAGAACCGTCGTATATCCTCTTTGATTGCAGATCTTCGACAACTCCAACAGATACCGCTCGAGCGAACCATACTTGGCAGCTCTCATACCGGTTATATGCAGAATCGTCCTGGTCACTTTTTGACCGCGAATCCGTAGAGAGTCTCCGGCTCTCTTAGATGCATGATCATTCCAATCGAATGAATAAGTCCCGCTAGGTCGCGGGGCAAATACACTCGCCGTTCGACAACGGAAACATCAGAGAACCCGACGCTGGTTAGCACCTTTTCCAGACCCGACCTCGTAAAAAAGTTGACATGAATGGGAGGCAGCGACAACGGTCCCCACCGCCTGGATATCAGCGATTGCATCGGGACATTTGGGGTCGTAAAAGCAAATACGCCGCCTCTTGTGAGCGCATTCTTGATGTGGATGAGATAATCATGCAGGTTCCAAATGTGCTCGATAACCTCCCACAGCGTTATCAGGTCTGAAGACTCGGCCTGCAAGGGGGGAATATCGCCGACCGCAAAGCGATGCGCATCGAGCGATAATTGCCGGCAGTAATCTACCGCCACCGCGGAAATATCAAAATTTGTATAGTCCCAACCTCTCCGCTTTGCCAACGCACCAAAGGACCCGGTTCCACCCCCTATCTCTGTCAAACGCCTTCCACTTATTTGACGCTCCATTTTCTTGAGAAGATAGGTGCGGAAATACTGCGTCGGCACCTTGCCAGACTTTAACGATTTGAACTCGGCTCTGTGTGCTTCATATTCTCCGGTCGCAAAGAGTTTGTCGTAAAGTCCTTGTACTTCGTGCGCGTCCGGCTTGCCGATCGCCAGGGCGGAACGGCAAACACCACACTGTTCCAATGGGTAACCATTGATTGTGCCCCGCAGCTCTCTTTTTCCACCCGCGCCACACACACGGCAGGTCGAATTGTCGCTCTCAGTTTGTTTTTCCATTACGGGGAAAGCTGTGGCAAAACGCCATTCCTGATAATGGTTTGCGTATCAAGTTGCGGGCACGATACACCTCGCCCGTGCCGCTGTGGGGAGATATTGTCAAATCTTGTGGGTCGACGATTAATCAAACGACATCGTTCCGATCTTCGCTCACCCGGATTCCATTTCGTAAACGGTCTCCCTTGGCGACACGATGTGCGAGTTCCGGTGCGTTGCGAGGGTCCCCCGTTCGTAGTGGGTAGTCCGAAGGAGGCGGCGTATCCTCCCCATGAACATGTAAATCCCAAACCGAAGGATAAGAACACGCCATGGAGAAGATAGGCCGAATTCGGCCTTCAGGTCCACAAGAGAACTCGCCCGATGTTTTGTCGGAGATCCCGCGCAGTGGCTCGCAGCCGCCTCCAGCCGTTGTCCTGGAGGTGGAGATTGAGGGGGCCATGGAGCGTTTTCGGGAGTTTCGTCCCATTCTTTGTGGAAATTATTTTGCGTAGCTTCCGGATCTTCCTGCTCCGCGTACGTCTCTATGCGACTTCCTTATTTCACAACACGCGGGACATTATCTTTTCGAGAGTTTCGTACGGGTCACCGGTGCCAGCGGCTGGTCCCCAACGGATACTCGCCCGTGCGGGACGGTCCCCCCGTTGCCCGGCACGAACGTCCGGCCGCGCTGGAAAGAACCGGCGCACGCCGCGCAATCCCGCGCTGGACAAATTTCGCAACACCGCATACTATTGTCCAGTACCCCTTCCAACACCGATTTTCGCCATTTCCTACGGTTTTTCGAATGGGAGGTGTCTGCATGGATTCAAGCTGACCGTCCCCGCGAGGGAGCACACCCTTCGTCCACCCCGGGTTCAGGGGTGTATTTGCGCACCTGTTCCGGTCTGTCGACGAGGCTTCCCCCACTCATCCCGTATTTTCGTTCCATGGTTGTTTGACCAATGCACGCCCGCTTTTGCGGGTTAACAGGGAGATGTGTATGCTGGCTTCATTACGCGAACGATTCCGCCTTTCCCGGGGCCGGTCGGCGTGGCCACAACTGGCCGTGCTCTCGGCCCTGCTCGTCGTTTCCGCATTGCTCGTTTTCGGTTGCTCACGCGATGACACTCTTAGTAACACCGCATCGAACAGTGCCGCATCGGGCATCACGAGTGCCTCGGTTACCTATGTTCCGGTGCAGAGGGGATTCGCGGGCACACCTCAGACCGTGGCGCCCTTCGCCACAGACCACGTCCTCGTCAAGTTTACCGAACCCGCTTTCCGACGGTCGAACCTGCACGCCGGAATGCGGATGGGCGCGGCCGCGCCCGGCGCAAAAACCGGCCTGGCGACCGTCGACGCCCTCGGGCGCAAGATCGGCGTGGTCAAGATTTCGCGCGCCTACATCGAACCGAAGAACCGTACCGAGGCCACGCGCCTGGGCGTCGAGCGCTGGGTAAGGGTCGACCTGGCTGGCTCCGCGTCGATCCCGGACATCGTCGGACGCTACCTCGCCGACCCGAACGTGGAAACCGTCAGCCCCGACTGGCGGGCATTCCCGGCGGCCGTTCCGAGCGATCCGCTCTACGCTGACCATTGGGGCCACAACAACACCGGACAGCTGCCAGGATATGACTGGGGCGGCACGTGGGACCACACCGGTCCCCCCGTCGGCACGCCCGGCTTCGACGCTAACGCACAGGCTGCATGGGACCAGGGGTACGGCAACTCGTCGGTGATCGTCGCCATTCTCGACTCGGGTGTCGACCAGAATCATCCCGACCTCACGCAGGTGGCCGGGTGGGACTTCGGCGACAACGACAGCAATCCGAACGACGATTCGGCGCAGCCCGGACACGGCACCTCGTGCGCGGGTGTGGCTACCTCGAATGCCAACAACGGGCGCGGGGCCTGCGGGTCGGCGCCGGGCGTTGTCGTGATGCCGGTCAAAGTGGCGGATAGCGCGGGCAATATGTACTTCTCCGCCATCCAGAACGCGTTGTACTGGGCCGCCGACAACGGCGCCGACGTGATCAGCATGAGCTTCGGAGCGGCGATCAGCAGCGATGGCGCCACCGACGCTGCCCTGCAATACGCGTATAACGCGGGGGTTACGCTTCTGGCGGCTACGGGAAATGAAAACGCAAGCACCATCAGCTACCCGGCAATCAACCAGTATGTCATCGGTGTTGGTGCGGCCTCGCCGTGCGGAGATCGCAAGCGATCGAGCAGTTCGGGCTCGGAAGTGAACCCCGGCGTCAACACCGACCCCCACGGGTACACGTGTGACGGCGAACGCTGGTGGGGTTCGAACTACGGCACGAACACGCCCGACGCCCGCGGCGCAGTCGACGTGATTGCTCCGACGATCCTGCCCACCACCGACATTTCCGGCGGTGGCGGCTACCAGCCGGGTGACTACGAACCGTTTTTCAACGGCACGTCGTGCGCCACGCCGTACGCGGCGGGCGTGTGTGCGTTGATCAAGTCGGCCAATCCCACGTTTACACCCGCTCAGGTTCGCGACCGTCTCGTAACCACGGCAATCGACATCGTAAACGTCGAGTCGGGCACAGGGTGGGACCGCTACAGCGGCTACGGCATGGTTGACGCCGCGGCGGCTGTCGGCTCGGGTGGTCCGCCGGCCAACCAGCCACCGACGGCCAACGCCAACGGTCCCTACAGCGGGACCACAGGCAGCGCGGTATCGTTCTCGTCGGCCGGATCGAACGATCCCGACGGAACGATTGTCGGCTACAGCTGGGACTTTGGCGACGGCGGGACGAGCACGCAGGCCAAC
>Ga0114931_10000089_pt1 | contig 93598 bp, 89 predicted proteins | sample 2SBtaG_FD_89579 | JGI IMG/M metagenome (GOLD analysis project Ga0114931, IMG submission 89579) | Deep subsurface microbial communities from Kolumbo volcano to uncover new lineages of life (NeLLi) - 2SBTROV14_V59a metaG | ecosystem: Environmental > Aquatic > Marine > Volcanic | place: Kolumbo...
CGCCGGAGCGTCAGCGGCACCGCACGGCCTCAACCTGCAGCCGGGCATCGGGTAACCGGGACAGTTCCATGCAACCTTTCTTGTCATCTTTTCCCCAGTGCTCCATGTCCGGGGTCTATGTCCGGGATGCGTTTCCCGGGATAATTTCCATTTTCTCTATCTGAAAAGATGCTCTATCCGAAAAACGCCGATAGGCAATCACCGGGCCCCGGGTTCCCCCCAAAGTACAGGCATTTTGGTGCCGGCCTTGGCAACTCCGCATGGACTCGCGACAGGCGATTGGCCTCGCCGGCGGGCCCCGGGCATGCTGCCGCCGGGGATCTTGGACTGTCCGTAATGAAGCCCATTTTTTTCTTGACTCCCCCTAATCGTAGCTGTAATGTAGCTTTTATATAACTTTTAGCGCGGCTGCGCTGCCGGCCGCGAAAGAGAGGACGAAACATGCTGCTGGAAAACAAAAACGCCATCGTGACGGGCGGCTCCCAGGGGATCGGCACCGCAACATCCCTCGAACTGGCGCGCGAGGGCGCCAATGTCTGCCTGACTTACCGCAGGCACGCCGACGAAGCCTTTGCCGTGCGCGACGAAATCATCGGCATGGGTCGCCAGGCGCTGGCGCTGCAATGCGATATCGCCTCCTTTGACGAAGCCCGCCGGGTGGTTGAGGCCGCGTCTGCGGAATTCGGACGCATCGACATCCTGGTCAACAACGCCGGCATGAACTGGGACGGCGTGTGTTGGAAGATGAGCGAGGAACAGTGGGATCGGGTGATCGCCGTTAATCTAAAGGGATACTTTAATTTTGTACGCCATGTGGCGCCCCTGTTAAAGGAACAGCGTTCCGGTAAAATCATCAATGTGACCTCGATCAACGGTCTGCGGGGCAAATTCGGACAGACCAACTACTCGGCCTCCAAGGCCGGCATCATCGGCTACACCAAGGCCCTGGCCAAGGAGCTGGGCGCCTTCGGCGTGAACGTCAACGCCGTGGCACCGGGTCTTATCGAAACGGCCATGCTGAAGCAATCCGAGGCGCGGGACAAAATCGTGGACATGGCGCTGGCCGAAATCGTCTTAAAGCGCGTCGGCCAACCCGAGGATCTGGCCAATGTGATTGCCTTTCTGGCATCGGAAAAGGCACGCCACATTACCGGCGAGATCATCAAAGTCGACGGCGGACAGTACATTTAAAACAATGCGCCGGGTCAGATTATCGTCAAGATCACCAAACGCCGAACAAACCGGCGAGTGGACACAAACCATCCAAGACTAGACAGGAGAGAGCATGGGAAAAGTCGCCATCATCGGAGTCGGCCAGAGCGCCTTCGTACGCCAGTACCCCGGTTCCATCCGCGAACTGGCTTTCGAGGGGTTCAAGGCAGCCATGCTGGATGCCGAACTGGCCACCGAACAAATCGACGCATCAGTGATCTGCTCGGCGCCAGAATATGACAAACAGCGCTCACCGGCCGGCGTTTTCGCCGAGTACCTGGGGCTGAACCCGCAGCCCACATTTTATGTGGAATCGCTGTGCTCTTCCAGCAGCATGGGCGTGCGCCTGGCCTATTCACTGGTGGAATCGGGCCTGCACGACACGGTGGCCGTGATCGGTTTCCAGAAGATGTCCGAGATCACCTCTTCCGAGTCCCAGGAGCGCATGGGCCGCGGTGCCGACATCCAGTGGGAAAGCCCCTTCGGCACCATGATGCCGGCCTACTATGCCATGTTCGCTCAGGCCCACATGGCAAACTACGGCACCACCCTGGAAGACCTGGCATTGATCCGCGTCAAGGCGTCCACCTACGGCCAGATCAACCCACTGGCCGTGTACCGCAAGGCCGTTACCGAAGAAATGCTGTCCGATCCAGAAAGCTTCATGGCCGGCCCGGTGGCCAGCCCGCTGCGGGTGGGCGACTGCTGCGCCAACGCCGACGGCAGTTCCTGCGTCATCGTCACCAACGAAAAAAAGGCCAAAGCCTGGTGCAAAAAACCCGTCTGGATACTGGGCTTGGGCGCCGCTACGGCCAGTGTCAACCTGGCCGGCCGCGAAATGCTCACCGGTCTTTCCGCCGCCCGCCGGGCGGCCGACCAGGCCTATGCCATGGCCGGTGTGGTTCCGGCGGACATCGACGTGGCCGAGGTGCACGACTGTTTTACCATCGCCGAAATGATGGCTTACGAAAACCTGGGATTCGCTGCGCCCGGACAGGGCCCGGAGCTCATCCGCAGCAGGGCCACCTACAAGGAGGGGCAAATCCCGGTCAACGTTGACGGCGGTCTGCTCTCCAAGGGACATCCCATCGGCGCCACCGGTGGTTCGCAGATCCGCACCATCGTTCTGCAACTGCGCGGCGAAGCCGGTGACATGCAGGTAAACGACCCGGCCATCGGTCTGGTACACAATATCGGCGGCGTGGGGCTGTATGGCAACGTCACCATTCTGGGGAGGTAACCATGGGCAAAAAAAAGGAAATCGACACGCGCTTTGCCAAATTCGGCACGGTCAGCTTCACCGCCACCACCCGGGTGAACGACTTTGTCAGCCACCTGGATGACGGGCGCATCACCGGCACGCGCTGTGTGAACTGCGGCACGCGGTTTTTCCCGCCGCGCAGCGACTGCTTCAAGTGCCTTACCAGCCACGTGGAGTGGTTCGACGTCACCGGCACCGGCAGACTGGTGACATACAGCCGCCTGAAGTACGCCCCGGTGGGGTTTGAAAACGACCTGCCTTACTGTATCGCACTGGCCGACTACGGCGATTTCAAGGTCTTCGGGCGTCTGGCCGACGATTTAAAGGACGACGATATCGAGATCGGCATGGCCGTCAAAACCCGGGCCAACCATCTGCCGAACGGGCAGCTGAACTATGTATTCGAAAAGGCCGACACCACCTGACCACGACTGATGGCTGCCGACTTGCCTCCGCCTGTTTTGAGAAATTTAAGAAAGAGGAACAAAAAATGACCCCTTCGCAGACCGTCAAAGTCGCCATCGAGGATCAGGTGGCCCGCATCACCCTCGACCGGCCCAGACACAACGTGTTTACCATCGGTATGATCGAAGAACTCAATGCCGTGCTGGCGCGCCTCGCCGAAGACAACAGCATCAAGTGCGTGGTCCTTTTCGGCGAAGGCCCCAGCTGGTGTGCCGGCGTGGACGTCGGCGACCACAAAGCGGAGATGGTCGATCGGATGATTGCCGTCTTCAAGCGTTCCTTCGAACTGATCGAGGCCATCGAAGCGCCCATCATCGCCGCCGTTCACGGCGCCTGCCTGGGCGGCGGCATGGAATACGCCATTGCCTGCGACCTGATCATCGCTTCCGAAAAAGCCACCTTCGGACAGCCCGAGGTGCGGCTCGGCTTTCTGCCGCCCTATGCCGCTATCCGCCTGCCGCAACTGGTGGGCCCGGCAAAAGCCATCGAGATCTGCGCCGGTGGGCGGATCTACTCGGCTGCCGACGCTCAGACGCTGGGCTTCGTCAGCCAGGTGACCCGTGAAGACGATTTCACATCCACCGTCGCAAAACGCATCCAGGATTTCAAAAACGCCAGCCCGCTGATTTTACGTCTGAACAAACGCGCCGTGAAACAGCACACCCGGATGACCTTTGACGAAGCGCTTTCTTCGGTCAACGATCTTTTCCTAAACACCCTGATGAAGACCCAAGACACGGCTGAGGGCATGGCCAGCTTTTTCGAAAAACGCCGGCCCCGGTGGAAAAACCGCTGATTTTCGGGTTTCGTACCCGCTAACAAAAAATGTGAAACCGCAGGCAACTGCCGGAAAAACCGACGCCAGGTGCCCGGCGGAAGGAATGTCAGGAGGTTCAACATGGCTCAAATCAATAAAATGGGCGTCATCGGCGCCGGCAATATGGGCAGCGGCATCGCCCAGAAAATCGCCCAGGAAGGCATCCCCGTGGTGATGGTGGACGTCAAACAGGAATTTGTCGACCGTGGCATGGGTACCATCCAAAAGATGCTGGACGAGGGCGTGGCGCGCAAGATCTTTCCGCCGCAGCAGGCCGACGAGATCCTGGGGAGCGTCAGGGGCACCACCGACATGGCGGCCGTGGCCGATGCGGATCTCGTCATCGAAGCGGTTTTCGAGGATAAAAAGGTGAAATCCGACCTCTTTCAGCGCCTGGACGAAATCTGTGCACCGGCCACTATTCTGGCCACCAACACTTCCAGCTTCTACGTCCGTGAATTCGCCAACCAAACCCACCGCCCGGACCGCTTCATCGGCTTGCACTACTTCTTTCATCCGGCCAAGAACCGGCTGCTGGAAGTCATCCCCCACGAGGGCACCAGCCGGGCAACGCTTGAAAAAAGCCTGCTGGCGGCAAAGCTGCACGGCAAGACCCCCATCGTGGTCAAGGACGCGCCGGGGTTCTGCGTCAACCGGTTTTTCGTCCCCTTTTTGAACGAGGCCGCCCGCATGCTCGAAGAGGGGCTGGCCAACATCCCCACCATCGAGGAAGCCGCCAAGCAGGCCTTTCGCATCGGCATGGGCACCTTCGAGCTGATGAACGTCACCGGCATCCCCATCGCCGTGCATGCGGCCACCACGCTGGGGGAAGAGCTGGGGCCTTTTTATGCACCTGCCGCTATTCTGCAAGCGCAGATGCAGAAGCAAGAGAACTGGGACCTTACCGGTACGGTGGATGAATCCGCCATAGAAGCCCTTGCCGACCGCTTCTTCGGCGTTTGTCTGGGGGTCGCCGCCGCATTGGTGGACGAAGGCGTGGCTTCCATCGAGGACACCGACCGCGGCGCCAAGATCGGGCTACGCTGGAGCGCCGGACCCTTCGAAATCATGAACCGCATCGGCATCGACAAGACCTGCGCGGTGGTCGAAGCCATTTGCCAACGTTACCCGGACTTCACCTTCCCGAAGATCCTGGCGCGCCAGAGACAGGCGGGAAAGCCGTTTGTCTTCTCTTTCGTGGACCTGGACATCAAAGACAACGCGGCCTTTATCACGATCAATCGGCCCGAGGCCATGAACGCCCTGAACGAAACCGTGGTCGACCAGCTGGAAGCACGCTTCAGCGAAGCAGAGAAAAACCCTGCGGTTGCCGCCATCGTCTTCCAGGGCGCCGGCAAGGCTTTCGTAGCCGGGGCCGACATCAAGTACTTCGTAGACAAGATCAAGGCCGGGCGCATCGACGACATCGTGGCCTTCACGCGTCGGGGCCACGAACTTCTGCTGCGCATCGAAAATTCAGAAAAGCTGACCATCGCGCTTATCGACGGCCTGTCGCTGGGCGGCGGCAGCGAACTGGCCCTGGCCTGCCGGGCCATCATCGGTACGCCGGCCGGTTCCATGGCCTTTCCGGAAACCGGCATCGGCATCTATCCGGGTCTGGGCGGGATGCTGCGCCTGGCCCGGCACGTGGGACCCGAACTGGCGAAGTATTACGTCTTTACCGGCGCGCCCCTCAGCATGGCGGATGCCGCCGCTCTGGGCATCGTCTCCAAAGTGGTGGCCCCAGCCGAGGTGTCAGATGCCCTGCAAGCGCTGATTGCCGCACCGGCGAAAGACAAGTATACACCGGTTGAAATCCCGGCACACCTCCAGCCGCTGGCGGAAACCTGCAGTGCGGAAAACGTCCGGCGCCTGCTGGTCGGCCAGCCGCCCCGGGGCGTACCAGACGAATTGGCCGCCAAAACCGCCAAGATCATCGGCTACAAAGCACCGCTGGCCGTCGAACTGGCCAACCGTATCATCGACGCCCAGGTCGGAAAACCCATGCACGAGGCCGTCGAGATCGAACTTGGCCACCTGGCCGAGATCTTCTCCACCGCCGATGCCCTGGAAGGCCTTTCGTCCGTTGGGCGCCGCCGGCCGACATACAAGGGCGCTTGAAATGCCGCAGGCAACATGAGACTTGCTTTAGATTCCGGCCCGGCTGGCCCTCCGGAACTCGGCGGGCCCCATGAAATAACGCCGGCCGGCCGAAAACCCGGTCGGGAAGCGCCGTTTAACCCGCAAGCCCTATGCTCTGCATAAGCTGGCTTGAACGGTTTGGACACGGAAGATTCAGACCCTTTACACCCGGATCACTCCCCGGTTTTATTAGAAGAGGACAGCCGCCATGCACAAGCTACTGACAGACGATCCCGGCCGTAAAATGATGCTGCTGGGCAACGAGGCCATCGCCCGCGGGGCCATCGAAGCCGGTGTGGCCGTGGCTACCACTTACCCCGGTACGCCGTCATCCGAGATTTCCTTCAACCTTTTCCAGATGTCACAGGAAAGCGACCTTTACTTCGAGTATTCCACCAACGAGAAGGTCGCCCTGGAAGTCGCCGCCGCCGCGGCCAACGCCGGCGTACGCGCCTTTTGCATGATGAAGCACGTGGGCATGAACGTGGCCGCCGACGCCCTGATGACCCTGGCATACGTGGGCACCAAGGCCGGTCTGGTGGTGCTCACCGCCGACGACCCTTTCCTGTTCTCCAGCCAGAACGAACAGGACAACCGCTATTACGGCAAACTCTCGGGACTGCCGGTACTTGAACCCTCGTCGACAGATGAAGCCCGGGAAATGCTGATCTATGCCTTCGATCTGTCCGAACAGCTGCAGGAGCCGGTCATCTTCCGCACCACCACGCGGATCAACCATTCTTCGGGCGAAGTGACCCTGGGCGCGATCACACCGCCGCTTACGCACGGAGACTTTGCCAAGAACCCCATGAACTACGTCACCGTGCCGGCGGTTTCGCGCCAACTGCACGTCAAGTTGCTGAAAAATTATGCCAAAGCACTCGAACTGTCTGAAGGCTCCACCTACAATATTGTCAGCGGCCAGGGCAGCGGCGGCATTATCTGCAACGGTGTCAGTTACAACTATGTGCTTGACGCCGTCGACGACCTGGGCATCGCAGACCGCGTCAAGGTGCTGCGCATGGGCTTTTCGCATCCCATGCCGGCCGGGCGCATCAAGGATTTTCTGAAAACCTGCGACAAGGTGCTGATCGTCGAAGAAGGCGAGCCGGTGATGGAGGAGGCTGTCAAAGCCCTTGCCCAGGAAGCCGGACTGACATTGCCCATCTGCGGCAAGCGCGATGACCTGTTCTCCCGTTTGTACGAATTCGATCCGGGCATGGTGCGCCGCTGCCTGGCGCGCTACTTCGATGCGGCTTACACGCCCCCGGTGGCAGTGGACACTTCGGATGTCCCCGAGCTTCCAATGCGTCCGCCCAACCTGTGCGCCGGCTGCTCCCACCGGGCCACCTATCTGGAGGTGAGAAAAGCCGCCGACGCCCTGGACATGAAAACCATCTACCCCACGGACATCGGCTGCTACACCCTGGGTCTGCTGCCGCCCCTTTCCATGGCCGACTTTTTGATCTGCATGGGTTCATCGGTGGGGACGGCATGTGGCTTCTCCAAAGTCACGGGCAAGAAAGTGATCGGTTTTATCGGCGACTCGACCTTCTTTCACTCCGGCATCCCGGGTCTGATCAACGCGGTCTTCAACCGCCACAACTACACCCTGGTGATTCTCGACAACGGCATCACGGCCATGACCGGACACCAGCCCAACCCGGGGGTGGACATGTCGGTTTTCAACCTGGAAGGCTACGGCCGCATTTCCATTGAAAAGGTGGTGCGCGCGCTCGGTGTCGATCACGTGACGGTCATCAAACCTTACAAGGTCAACAAAAGTGTCCAGGCCATCGAAGAGGCGCTGCAGTTCGAAGGGGTGTCGGTGATTATCTCGCAAGAGCCCTGTGCTCTGTTCGCCCAGAGCTACAAGCTGCGGAAAAAGCGCGCCTTTTTCATCAGCGAGGCGTGCAAGAATCACCGCGACTGTATCGACCAGCTGGCCTGCCCGGCCTTTTACATCGAAGCCGAACGCGTCAAAATTGATGCGGCCGCATGCATCGGCTGCGCGGTCTGTGCGCAGATCTGCCCGGAAAACGCTATCCGGCCTGTCAAAGCCGCCGGCTGAAAAGCTTTTGAACCCTCAACCCACAGACAGGACACCTTATCGATATGGATACCACGAGACTGATCATTGTTGCAGTGGGCGGACAGGGCAACCTGCTGGCATCCAGCGTGCTCGGCCAGGCCGCCCTGCTGGCCGGAATTCCGGTGCACATGAGTGAAATCCACGGCATGGCCCAACGCGGCGGCGTGGTCGAATCCGCCATGGTTTTTGGCAAGGCGCGCAGCCCGATCATTTCAGACGGCGAAGCCGATGTGCTGGTGGGCTTCGAGCCTCTGGAAACCCTGCGCTCCCTGAAAAGGTGCAGCGCACGGTCCGTTGCCGTGACCAACCTGGCTCCGCTAGCTCCCTTTACCGTGGCCATCGGGCAGGGAACCTATCCGGATGTGGAAGCCTTGCAGGCGCTGATCCGCCAAAAAACCCGGCGCCTGATCGCCATGGATGCCGCTGCCCTGGCCGCAGAAGCCGGGAATCCGCGGGCCCTCAACATGGTTCTTCTGGGGGCGCTGATCCAAACCGGCGTGCTGCCCATGACCGCCGATCACGTTCAGAGCGCCATGCGCACGCACACCAAAAAAGCGTTTCTGGAGTCCAACCTAAAGGCCTTTGATCTCGGTTTTGCAGCCGCCGGGAAGCTTTGAAGCCTGCAACCGCCGCAAGAGGCGGCCGGCCTGGAGAAAAAAGCCCTTTGCGCCACTCACAGTAAGGAGGAAAAACGATGCTCTGGAACAAGAAAGCGGAAACCATGACGGTGGAAGCGCTACAGAAACTGCAGCTGGAAAAACTGCGCGAAACGGTTGCCCGGGTGCAGAAGAAAGTGCCCTTCTACCGCCGTAAATTCAAAGAGGCCGGCATCAAGGCCGATGATGTCCAGCGTCTGGAGGATGTGGCCAAACTGCCCTTTACGGTGAAAACCGACCTGCGCGACGAGTACCCTTTTGGCCTGTGCGCCGTGCCTTTCAAAGACGTGGTGCGTGTGCACGCCTCTTCGGGCACCACCGGAAAGCCGATCACCGGCCCCTACACGGCGGATGACCTCGGTTTCTGGGCCGAGTGCATGGCACGCAATTTCACCGCCGCCGGCGTCACCGGCGAGGACATCGTTCAGAATGCATACGGCTACGGCCTGTTCACCGGCGGCCTGGGCTTCCACCTGGGCGCATCTCTGGTGAAATGTGCGATCGTTCCCACCAGTTCCGGACTCACCGAGCGCCAGATCACGATCATGAAGGATTTCGGCTCCACGGTGCTGTGCTGCACACCGTCCTATGCCCTGACCATCGCCGAGCGCGCCGAAGAAATGAAGATCAACGTCCGCGACCTGCCGCTGCGTGTCGGCATCTTCGGAGCCGAGCCCTGGACAACCCCCATGCGCCAGGAAATCGAGGCCCGGCTGGGCATCAAAGCCATGGAAGCCTACGGACTCACCGAACTGGGCGGGCCGGGAGTGGCCTTCGACTGCGAGGCCCAGGACGGCCTGCACATCAACGAGGACCACTACCTGGCGGAAATCGTGGATCCGGTGACCTTCGAACCCGTACCGGAAGGGGAAAAGGGCGAGCTGATCTTCACTTCGCTGCAGCGCCAGGCCATGCCCATGATTCGATACCGCACCAAGGACATCACACGTCTGCGGCGCGAAAAATGCGCCTGTGGGCGGACCCTGGTCAAGATGGACAAAGTCTTCGGGCGCACGGACGATATGCTGATCATCAGCGGCGTCAATGTCTTCCCCTCCCAGATCGAAGCGCTCCTGTTGGAAATCGAAGAGGTCGAGCCCCAGTACCGCCTGGTGGTGCGCAAAAAAGGCTACCTCGATCAGCTCATCGTGCAGGTGGAAGGTAGGAAGGAAGTTTATGAAGCCGGCGCGGAAAAACGCTTCGAAATCGAGGCCAAGATCGCCGGCCACATCAAAGGTATGATGGGCATCAGCGTCGAGGTCAACCTGGTGGAACCTAAGTTTATCGCCCGCAGCGAGGGCAAAGCGCTGCGCGTGGTGGACGAGCGCCCCAAACAGCTGCGCTAACCGGGGCATCAAAAAAATAATGCAGGCCGGCCGCACGCTGTTGCGCCCGCTGAAACTGGAAATTCGTGAAACCGGATCCTGCGTTCAAGCGGTCGACTGCATTGTTTTAACATTTCAGCCTCTTTGCCCAATGTGGCAGGCGCTTGCAGACTATCGACGATTTCGTAAAAAGTTCGGATTTTTCCGTCGCCCAACCCTTTTCAAAAGCTGTGCAACATTGCGCCAAATCCCGAAAACGTTGTCGCTTTTCTCCTCAAACAGCTTGGGGTTTTCAACGCATCAACGATGCACAGCGCTCTTAGACGAAAAGTCTTGAAACCCGCTCGAAAGCGACTTTTTAGGAGCCTGTCGCTTTCGTCTGCAGATACTGTAGAAACGATCGATCCCGTAAAGTCCCCTTTTTCCTTGACCGCAGTAAACCGGTCCCGATAAAATACCCCCTACTGCTTTTTTCATGTAAACCGGCCCTCAGGGATGGTGGCAACGCAGATGCCTTCGAACACACCCAAATTCGGCCCAGGTGAAAAAACCTCCGGTATTGGTCCGGCGAGCTACCGTGTCCTGCTGGATTTTCTTCCCGATCCGGTGTTTGTACTGGACATGCAGTACCGCCTCACCTATGTTAACCCGGCCTTTGTCAAAACCTTCGGCTGGCAGTTTGAGGAAATCGCAGGGCGGCAAATCCCCTTTATCCCCGAGAACCTGAAAGCTGAAACGCGGGCAGGCTCCCGCCGCCTGTTGCGTGAGAAGGTGATTCACGGCATCCACACCCAACGCCTGACAAAAGCAGGCCGGCTGCTCGACGTGGTCCTGGATTGTGCACTGTTTTATGAAGAAGCGGATCAAACGCCCTCCGGCCAGGTAGTCATTTTGCGTGATGTGACTCGTGAGAAACGCACGGCGCGCAGCAACCAGGCGCTGTTTCGCATTGCCATGGCCCTGCCGCGCTACCGCCGGCTGGACGAACTGCTGGAATTTATCATCAAGGAAGTCCAGGACCTGATCGGCGCACGGGGCGCATCGGTCATCCTGCTGGATGAGCGCCGCCGGGAATTTTTCATCCGTGTGGCCTCTTTCGATGACAGGGCGGCCGGAAAAAAAATGCGCGAAATCCGCTTTCCCGCCGACCAGGGGGTGGCCGGACAGGTGCTTAAGACCGGCAAACCGCTCATCGTGCCGGACACTTCCCAAAGCCCGTATTTTTTCCGGCAGGTGGACCGGCAGGTGGGCTACCGCACCCTGAACATGCTCGATGTGCCCATCCAGACGCAGTCACGCACCATCGGTGTGCTGTGCGCCGTCAACAAGAAGCAGGGGACGTTCGACGATGCCGACATGCAACTTCTGGCCACTGTGGGCTCCATGGTGGCGCTGCCGCTGGAGAACGCGCGTATCAACGATGCCCTCAAACGCTCCTACGAAGAACTGAAAAGCGTGAACCGTGCCAAGGGCCGCGTGATTCATCATCTTTCCCATGAGCTGAAGACACCCGTGGCGGTGCTTTCCGCTTCGCTGAACCTGTTGGCCCGAAAACTCCCCGCCTCCGGCCTTCGTGGCTGGCAGCGTACTATAGAGCGCTCCCAGCGCAACCTCAAACGGCTGCTGGACATGCAGTACGAAATCGAAGATATCCTGCACCAGCGCCGGTTCGAGACCTACCGCATGCTTTCTGTGCTTCTGGATTCCTGTTCGGATGTCATCGAGGCCCTGGCTGCAGAACAACTGCAGACCGAGGATGCCACGGCCGCCATCCGCCAGCGTATAGACGAACTTTTCGGTCCCACTGAGGCCGTCTGCCATGACATCCGGCTGGCGCGTTTCACCCGTCGGCGCATCGATGGCCTGCGGCCGAACTTTGCCCACCGCCGCCTGTCACTGAAAGTTGTGACGACATCCGAGGCTGTCGTTCGGATTCCCGAAGACGTGCTGGCGAAAGTCATCGACGGCCTGGTGCGCAACGCCGTGGAAAACACGCCCGACGGCGGACGTATCGAGGTGCGCCTACAAGACCGCCGGAATGGTCCGCTGCTCGAAGTCCGGGACTGCGGTGTCGGTATCCAGAAGGAGGACCGGCGCCTGATTTTCGAAAACTACTTTCCGTCTCAGGACCTTTCGCAGTATGCGACGCGCAAGCCTTATGACTTCAACGCCGGCGGCAAGGGGTTCGACCTGCTGCGCATGAAGATTTTTTCCGAACGGTACCATTTCACAATCGGCCTACGTTCCCGCCGCTGCAAATTTTTACGCGCTGCCGACGACCGATGCCCCGGCGATGCAGCTGCCTGCCGCCACCTGAAAGAGCCCGGCGATTGTCTGGAGACCGGCGGTACATCCGTACGGGTGCAGTTTCGTACGGCGGCCAGTACTGACAGCAGCCTGCGGGAGGTTTGTACTCTGGAAGAGAGTCTGTAACGCATGAGCCTGACGAAGCATACCCAAAACCCTCTGCCGGCAGCAAGCGACGGCCGGCGCCCCGATTTTTTTCGCGAGCTGCAAATCGAATTTTTGATCCACGAACTCAAGGGACCGGTATCCGTCGCCGAAACCGGAATCCGCACACTCCTGGAGCAGCGCGAAAAATTCGGCCCCCTTTCGCCGCGCCAGGAAAAAACGCTCAAAAGGGCATTGCGCAACATCCGCAAAACCCGCCAGATGATGCATCACCTGCTGGAAATCGGACGCTCCCAGTCGGGCTGTTTTGCCTGCGCCTGTTTTTTCCCGGCGGAAGTCGTTTTCGATACCCTGGTGGAAGCCCTCGAAGTCATGCAGGGGGGTATTTGCGAAGAGCTGGCCGCCGCCGCCGATGAAAAAGTCCGGCGCGATGTCCTGACCGCAAACGGCATTCATCTGGTGGTGGACGCCAGCGCGCTGCAGGTACAGGTGCTGCAGGACGAAATCAAGTTTCGGCAGATCGTGGGCAACCTGATCAAAAACGCGCTGCACTACCGCCGGCAGACGCTCCGTCTGTACCTGAGGGCTGAAGGCGGTCGGGTGGTTTTTGAGGTGTGCGACGACGGTCCCGGCATCGCGCCGCGACATCACGAGATGGTTTTCCGGCGCTACGCCCAGATTGAGACCGATGGCGCACCGAACCGCAGCGGGCACGGCCTTGGACTGGCCGGCGCACTGGTTCTGGCCAAGAGCATGGGCGGTGATATCGAGCTCGAAAGTAAAAAGGGCCGTGGGGCTACCTTCCGCCTGATACTGCCGGTCAGCATGGCGCAGACGCCGGCCGAACAAAATCGCAACACTTCCATCTGACCTAAGAAAAGGAGCCTGCAATGGTGCAAAGCGAATCGCATCTTTCCGGAAAACACATCCTGGCCGTGGACGATGAACAGGACATCCTGGAAACCATCGAAGACATACTGGACATGGCCCGCGTGGACACAGCCCGGGATTTCGAAAGCGCGTCTGCGAAAATCCGCGAGGGGAAATACGACCTGGCCATTCTCGACATCATGGGTGTGGACGGGCTGAAGCTTCTCGAAAAAACCGTGGCAAGGGGGATTCCCACGGTCATGCTGACAGCCCACGCCGTCAACCCCGAAACCCTGATGACCTCCATCCGCAAAGGTGCCATCTCCTACCTGCCCAAGGAGATGCTGGCCGAACTGGATACCCTGTTAGATGACCTTCTGGGTGCCCATGCACGTGGTGAAGCCCCCTGGAAGCTGCTTTTCAACCGTCTGGGGGATTACTTCGACGAGCGTTTCGGGCCGGACTGGAAACAAAAGGATGAGGCTTTCTGGTTGGATTTCGACCGCACCTATCAGGTCAGCCGCGGCATCCGCGAGAGGCTTTTGCACGACCCGAAAATTACGGACAAGGGGGTCTGAGCACACCCTTGAAAACCACCTGCCGGCAGGGGTTGTAGCCCATGAAGTAGGCCAGCTCGGACGGATCCGCGATATCCCATAAAACGAAATCCGCCTGCTTGCCCGGCTCCATCGTACCGATACGTTGCGCCAGGCCCAAAGCATGCGCGGCGTTGCGGGTCACCCCGGCCAGGGCCTCCTCGGGCGTTAAGCCAAACAGCGTGCAGGCCATGTTGAGCATGAGCAGCAGTGAGCCGCACGGGCTGCTGCCCGGGTTGCTGTCCGTAGCCACGGCCATGGGAAGACCCAGGCGACGGAAGTCCGCCACCGGCGGCCGGCGGGTTTCACGCAGGAAATAAAAGGCCCCCGGCAACAGCACGGCCACGCTGCCGGCCGACGCCAGGGACCGGATGCCGTCTTGGGAAACATACTCCAGGTGATCAGCCGAAAGCGCACCCAGCCGGGCGGCCAGGGCGGCACCGCCCGAGTCCGAGAGCTGCTCGGCATGCAGCTTCAACGAAAACCCCAGCGCCTGGACGGCGTGCAAAAAACGCTCGGCCTGCCGCGGTGTGAAGGCGATGCGTTCACAAAAGGCGTCCGCGGCCGTGGCCAGCTTGCGGCGTGCCACTGCCGGCAGCAGCTGTTCACAGACGAAATCGATGTAGGCGTCCGCACGGCCGTTAAACTCCGGCGGCAGGGCATGCGCGCCCAGAAAAGTCGGGCAAATCCGCACCGGCTGTGCCTCCGCCAGTCGCCGGGCCACACGCAGCTGGCGCAGTTCGGTTTCAAAATCCAGGCCGTAACCGGATTTGATTTCAACGGTCGTGACACCCTCGGCCAACAGCGAGGCCAGCCGCGGCAGGCTTTGGTCAAAGAGGGTCTGCTCGTCGGCCTGGCGGGTGGCCCGCACCGTTGCCAGGATCCCTCCCCCGGACCGGGCGATCTGCTCGTAGGAGAGCCCTTTCAGACGCTGTTCAAATTCCCCGGCGCGGCTGCCGGCATAAACCAGGTGGGTGTGGCAGTCCACCAGACCCGGCGTTATCCAGCGTCCATGACCGTCGTGCACCTGACGCGCCGCAGCGCGCATTTCCGGCGGCAACCGTCGCGCCTGGCCCACCCAGGCAAGCTTGTCACCGGCCACGGCCAGAGCGCCGTCATCGATGCGGCCATAGGGTGCATCCCCGGCCAGGGTGGCTAAATGCACGTTGATCCACAGCGCATCGACACCAGCGGTTTGTTGGGGCTCGGAACGACGCATCGCTGCCTTTCAGTACCGCCTTGCCCCCACCAGGCGGCAAAACGGCGTAATTTGCTCATTCGTCCAGCGCAACAACCTTACGCCCCATAGATTCTCCTTGCAGCATCTTGTCGATGCTCTCATCCAACTGCGCCAGAGGAATTTCGGTGGCCAGCGTATTCAGGCTGTCGAGTTTCCATTCACCGGCGAGTTTCCGCCAGACTTCCAGCCGCTGACCGTAAGGACAGCTGGCCGAATCGATGCCGATGAGGCGCACCCCCCGCAGGATGAAAGGGTAAACCATGGTCTCCAGTGCAGCCCCGCCCACGTTGCCACAGCAGGTCACCACCGCCCGCTGACGGGTGGATTTCAGGATTGCCGCCAGGTAGGCGCCGCCTACGGTGTCCACGGCAGCGGCCCAGCGGGCTTTTAACAACGGCCGGCCGCTATCGTCGAGGGCTTCGTCGCGTTGGATCACGGAGCTGGCGCCCAGGCCTGCTAAATAATCCTTTACGTCCGCCTTGCCGCTGGCGGCAACCACTTCAAATCCGGATCTGGCCAGCAGTGCAACGGCCATGCTGCCTACCCCGCCGCTAGCACCGCTCACCAGCACTTCCCCCTGCTCAGGCGTCACGCCGCCCTTGATCAGCTCGCTCACCGACAGAGCGGCTGTAAACCCGGCGGTGCCGTATATCATGCTCTCTTTTACCGTCAGACCGGCAGGCATCTTGACGACCCAGCGGGCCGGCACACGGATGTACTGCCCAAAGCCGCCGGCGGTGTTCATGCCCAGATCGTAGCCGGTCACCAGCACGGTGTCGCCGGCTGCAAAGTCAGGGCTTTCGCTCTCGGCTACCAGACCTGCGGCGTCGATGCCCGGCGTGTGAGGGTACACCTTGGTGACACCGCGGTTGCCGATGGCTGAAAGGGCATCTTTGTAGTTCAGCGACGAGTATTTCACCCTGATCAGCACCTCACCCGCGGGAAGATCGGCCAGCGACCGTTCTTCGATGCGGCGCGTAAAACGGCCTTTACCGGTTTCGCGCACCACCAGTGCCTTGAAATTGTTTCTGGTAATATAGCCTCCTTCCATCAACTCAATGAACCCAAGATTAGAAATCAGGGGAGGTACGGCGCGTTTACCGTCTGAAAGAGAAAAGTTCCGACAGCACTTTAACGGACTTTTTGCTCAGACAACGAACCTTGCAAACCCAATAAACCCAGGTAGCACTACCCGCCGGCCAGCAGCAAAGTCACGTGAATCCGGTCGCCGTCGGCCGTCGGTTTGCGCAACTCATCGGGGTAGGCGGTCTCCATATTCAGATAGATCTCCAGATTGCGCTGCAGCCTGCCCTGGCGGTCAAACAGCACACCTTTCAAAGCAGGGAACTTTTCGATCAGTGCGTCGAGACAGGCACCTACCGTGGCACCTTCCACCGCCACTTCACTGTTGCCGCCGGCCAAACGGCGATGTGTGGGGTGCAGATGAATCTTTACCGGCATGTACAGCCCCTTTCCGTTACTGTCTCTTCGGACAAAGCCTTGATTTCCGCTTTCAGCTGCAGTGATCGCCTGAGATAACCGCGTATCTTGGCCTGGGCACGGCCGAAGATACTTTCAGGAGGGTATTCCCCCGACGGACCGGGGGTGCCGGCCGCTGTGTTCGTCAGAATTTCGATCCCTTCCTGAACCGTCGATACGGCATAGACATGGAAACGCCGCCGGTTGACCGCACGCACGAGTTCCCCTTTGAGCGCCAGGTTTCTCACATTGGCGCGTGGAATGACAACGCCCTGCCGTCCGTTTAATCCCTTGGCCCGGCAGACGTCGAAAAACCCCTCGATTTTCTGGTTCACACCGCCGATGGCCTGGATCTGTCCCTTTTGGTTGACCGAACCGGTAACCGCGATCCCCTGGTAAATTGGAATGCCCGACAGGCTCGATAAAATGGCGTACAGTTCCGTGGACGAGGCGCTGTCCCCGTCGATGCCGCCGTAACTCTGCTCAAAGGTGATGCTAATCGAAAGGCTCAAGGGCATATGCTGCGCAAAGACCCGGCCCAGGTAGCCGGAAAGAATCAGAACCCCCTTGTCGTGGGTTTTCCCGCTGAGTTTGGATTCGCGCTCGATGTTGATGACGCCTTTTTGCCCCATGAACGTCTCGGCCGTGATGCGCGCGGGACGCCCGAAGGAAAAATCTCCGATCTGGTAGACGGCCAGTGCATTGACCTGCCCCACGGCCGAGCCGCTGACATCCACCATGAGAGTGCCGTCTACGTAGGCCTGCTGCATTTTTTCCTCGTAGAGGTTGTAGCGGAAGCGGTGCTCCGCCAATGCGCGGCGCACGTGTTTTTCGCCAACGCTGCGCGCTTTTTTCCTGCGTGCCCAGTAATCCGCCTCCTTCAGAAGCCCCAGCACGGGTCCGAGCCTCAGCGACAGCCGCTACTTGTCGGCCACCTGTTTCTGGCTGAATTCCACGACAGCGGCGACCCCGTGCGGCGTCAGGGGCAGCAGGTTCTCCTCACGGCAGACCCTGGCCACAAAACGGGCATAGCTGTCAAGTGTTTCAGCGTTGCGTACCACCTGGTCGTCAAAGTCAGCCCGCACCCGGAAAATTTTGTTAAACCCGGGATCAGAATTCTGCAGCTCCTGAAACAGTCCATAACTGCCCACTAAAATGACTTTGACATCCAGCGGCAGCGGTTCTGGCCGCAGGGAGGCGCTGCCGAAGCCCGTACCTGCTGTGGCATCTTCGATATGCAAAAGTTTGTTGCGCAATGCGCGTTTAAGTGCCTCCCAGACATAAGGACTGGCGAGCACCGACGCCATTTCCAGAATCAAAAAGCCCCCGTTGGCATTCAACAGCGAACCGGCCTGCACCATGGTAAAATCGGTGCTCAACATACCACGGTGAACCCGCTTTTCGATTTTTCCAAAAACGTTCTGGTAGGTGGGGTTGGTTTCAAAAATAACGGGGGCCCCCCGGCTCGCACTGCGATCGACGAGCACGTTGACCTGGTAGATGTTGAAACCGTCCGCAGCACGATGGCCGTTGGGGGCCGTATTTTCCCGGTCGCTGTCTACCGGCGGTAGAAAGCGTCCGACGTTCTCGATCATGTCAGCTTCGACCTGATCGAAAAACTCGATCATGCCGTTCCACTTGCGGTAATGCTCCCGCAGAATGTCGATGCGGCCCCTGACAACAAACCGGGCCACCTCGGCGGCCAGCTTATCGGCGTCGGTTTGCAGCGCCTGGCGGAGGGCGGCACTTTTGCGGATGGTATCTTCAATGTCGGCTTGCACGCTGCGGATGCCGTCTTCAATCTGGCGGCGCGCAGAGGCCGCCAGGCCCTGGAACATCTCCTGGCTCATGGGCTGTCCGTCGGCCAGCGGAATGGTCTGAAATCCGGCCTGCGTTCTATTAATCTGAAGGCCTTTGGCAGCCGCAACTTTTTCCAGGCGCTTGAAAAGGCGCTGCTGCCGGCGGGAATACTTCTCTTCGAGCGCCCTGGCGCGCTCACGGTAGGCATCGGCGGCAAAAGCACGCGGCAGCTCGATTTCCAGGTCGCTGATGACGCGTGCCATCTGTTTTTGGAACACACCGGCTTTGCCCGGCGGCACCGCTACGGCAATGGGACGGAAGTTATCCTTGAAATTATTGACCAGGCACCAGTCACAAGGCAACGGCAGATGTTCGGCATGGCGCTTGACCAGCTCGCGCACGATGCTCGATTTGCCGGTACCCTCGACGCCGGTGACAAAAATATTGTAGCCGTGACTCTGCATGTCAAGCCCGAATTCGATGGCCCGCACGGCACGCTCCTGACCGATAACCCTGTCCAGCGGATCTATATGGGCCGTACTTTTAAATTTAAACAGTTTGTGATCGCAGTCACAGCGCAGATCCTGGACGGTAAGTTCGTTTTCTGATGCCACACGCTACCTCCGGCACGATGGCCGTTTATCGGGTCTTTGGGCTACTTGGGTTTACTGGATTGGTTGGGTTCTTTGATTCGTAATTCGTAATTTCTCTCTGGTGCGGCCGGAGGAATCTGTTCTTGTTCGACCATGGTTCGAACCCGGCGTTTGCTATCAGAGCCCGATGTCGTCGGCCACCTCGCGCATGCCCATAATCACGTCTTCGATGAGTTCACTGACCTCGACGTCGAGCATGGCAGCCCCCTTGGCAATGATTTCGCGGTTGACGCCGGCGGCAAAACCTTTCTGTTTCCATTTCTTGCGCACCGATTTGGGCTTCATGTCGCGCACACTTTTCGAAGGCCGCACCAGTGCGCAGGCCGTCACCAGTCCGGTGAGTTCATCGATGGCGAAAAGCGTTTTTTCCAGCAGGCTTTCGGGTTCTATATCGGTACAGATGCCCCATCCGTGGGAAAGCACGGCCCGGATGTAATCCGGCGGCCATCCGTGCTGCATGAGGATTTCACGTGTTTTGGCACAGTGCTGCTCGGGATACTGTTCGTAATCCAGGTCGTGAATCAGCCCGATCACACCCCATTTTTCTTCGTCTTCCGAATACTTGCGGGCCATGTAGCGCATCACCCCTTCAACGGCCAGGGCGTGATGGATCAGCGAGGGAGTCCGGTTGTAGGTCTTGAGCAGTTTCAACGCATCTTGGCGATTCGGCGGGTTCGTCTCCATGGGCTTTTCCCCTTTCAGAGCGATATTTTTCTTTCTCACGGCAACTTTCGCATAAAAGGCATAACTTCGTCAAGCCCCGGCAGTTTGGAAAAGCAGTCGGGAAATGACACAAACCGCTTTGCAACATCAAAAGGGCGTTGAAATACATTTGTTCTTGCACCGGGCTTGTGGTAGAAAACATGTCCGATAACGCTAACGCAAGCTGTTGGAGAAGCCCAATGACAAAAAAATCCTGCCGGGTTAAATTCGAACCTGTGGGAAGCTTAACAACGGTTGATGGCGGCACCACCATTGCCGAAGCGGCTTATGCAGTGAATGCTTCTTTCCTGCGCAGCGACTGCGGCGGCATGGGCCTGTGCGGAAAATGCCGTGTCATGGCCGATCCGCCGACGGCCTTGTCTGCATTGAGCGAATCCGAACTGGACATTTTAACCACCGAAGAAATTCAGCAGTCATGGCGGCTGGCCTGTCAGGCCCGCGTGCAGGACGACATGACGGTTGTTCTTCCTGCGCAGATGGCGGACAGCCGCGAGGCCAGGGGGAAAACGGGACTTTCCGGGCACTTCCCGGTAAACCCTGCCGTCCGGCGCATCGTTCTTTCCAACAGCAAACTACCCGAACCGCAGCACGGCATCCAGATGGATCTTGCCAGCTGGGTAGCCCAAAAGGCGCGCAAAGCGACCGGCCAGGATGTCTTCATTGAAGACCTCGGCGCACTGCGCCAGCTGAGCCACCCGGCGGCCTCAGCCGGTGAAATCACGCTGGTGAAGCATTTCGAAAAAGGCGTCACCGCTGTTTTGCCCGGAAACCGGCCCCAGAGCCTGGGGCTGGCGGTGGACATGGGAACCACCACTTTGGCTGCCTATCTGTGTGACCTGAAAAGCGGCCAGATCCTGGCATCGGCGGCCTCGGTCAATCCGCAGCGGCGCTTTGGAGAAGATGTGATCAGCAGGATTGCCATGGCCGATCAACGAAAAGACGGCCTGGAGATCCTCAACCGGCTGATCATCGACGGCATCAACTACCTTATAAGCCGCTGCACCGCACAGATCGGTGCCGATACTGCCGATATTGACGAAGTCGCCATCGTGGGCAACACCACCATGGAGAGAATATTTATCGGTTTTCATCCCCACGGGCTGGGTGTGTCGCCTTACCTTCCGGTCCTGAGCACACCGCGCAACCTCAGCGCGTCAGAAGTCGGGCTGAAACTGAACCCCGGCACAAACCTGTATCTGTTCCCGGTGATTTCCGGTTTCGTGGGCGGCGACACCATCGGCGCCGTGATCGCCGACGGTCCGCACCTCAGGGACGAAACATGCCTGATCGTCGATATCGGCACCAATGGAGAGCTGGTGCTTGGCAGCCGCCACAGTCTGTGGGCCACCAGCTGCGCCACCGGACCGGCCCTTGAAGGCGCACAGATCTCATGCGGCATGCGAGCGGTTTCCGGGGCGATTCACGAAGTCAGCGTGGACCCATCCAGCGGTCTGCCCCGTTGGTCGGTGCTGGGCGATGATGGGCATATCGCTCCCATGGGCATCTGCGGTTCGGGAATCATCGATGCCATGGCGGTCATGCGCAGAATCGGCGTCCTGCTTCCCAACGGTCGGCTGAAAGAAGGCATGCCGGGCGTGGTCTGCGACCCAAACGGTATCGGCAGGGAATACATTCTGGTCCCGGCGGAAAGAAGCGGCACGCATCGCAACATCAGCATCCTGCTCCAGGATGTGCGGCAGTTCCAACTGGCGAAATCGGCTCTTTACGTGGGCATCGAACTGCTCATGAAATATGCCGGTGTGGCAAATGTAATGCGTACGGTTCTGACGGGCGCATTCGGAACACGATTCAACTGGCAAAACGCCGTTGCCGTCGGTATGCTTCCCCGCCAAGCGCTGCAGGCGGAAGTCCTGTCGCTGGAAAACCTGGCTGGGGTGGGGGCAATCATGGCGTTGCTGGACAAAAAACAGCGGGCCCGGGCGGCCTCCCTTGCCCGCACGACGCGATTCATCGAGCTGTCAATGGATCCAGAGTTCAATCGCCGTTTTCCGCAAGCCACCGCGTTTCCGCCGCTCGCCGAATAGCACGGTTGCGCGGCTCTTTCCGGATACGCTTCAGATCAGCTGCGGACGGCAGATTTTCTTCAGATCCCAGGCCTTGATTTTAAATGATTTGTCGTGGACGCCGGGATTGAAATATACCCAGTCCTTTTTCGTCAGATCGGAATCCATGTAAACCGGAAGGGAGGTCAGGTGGCCGAAAGGTGGTACGCAACCCACCTCGCAGCCTACTGCCTCGCTGACCTCTTCGGGCTTGGCGAAAGAAACCTTTTTAGTCTGCATGCCGGCGGCCGTCTCTTTCCAGTTCACGCGTTTGTTGCCGGGCAGCACCATCACCACCAGCCGGCCTTCCCTGGTCTTCAACACCAGCGACTTGACCGTCTCGGCCTCCTTGACGCCCAGCACCTGCGCCATCACGGGGTTGGTGTAAACCGGCTCATGTTCGACAACTTCGTAACTTACTTTCTGTTCTTCCAGCATGCGCACAATTTTTTCTTCCAGGGTCATTTCAACACTCCGGCAGGATGATCATCATCGACAAGGAAAACTTTAAAAACTTTATTATTATATTATAAGGTTATTGGTTTGGCAATGAATTTGTGCTACGCCCGGACGCTTTGCGGAACAAACGGTTTTGATTGCCGGAATCAGGCTTTCAGGAGGAAGGTGCGGTTTTTCCGGAAGAATCCCCGCGGGGGGGAAGCGATTGCTGCAGTTTTTGCAAACGCCCGTCAAGCCGGTCGACCTTTTTGTGCAGGTGCTTGATTTTGTAATCCATCAGTTTTTCGAAGGTATCCACCTGTCCCTGAAGCTCACTGGGCAGGCTGGAGATTTTATTCTCGTTTTCAGCGATACTGTCGTGAATCGCATTGACTTCAAACTTGAACCGCTTGGCCAGTCTGGAGACAGTTTCCTTAAAACTTTCCTGCAGTAAGGTGCTCAAAACCTACTCCTTGATTTTGGCGCGTTTGCATCGGACGAAGTACATCCCGGCTACGTTTTTTTCAATCCCCGGACCCTTGCGTGCCACGGACTTTTTCGTAAGCCTCGATTTTTCTCTCAACCAGGTCCACCTGGCGGTCGAGCTCGGCGAACTTACGTTCAAGGTTTTCACGACAACGGTCGAGAAAGGTTCTCAAATCATCCCGTACTCTTTCCAGTGCGCGCTTATTGTCCATTACGCGAATGTCAAAAGCCTTTATCCTGCGTTTCAGGCTTTTTTCGAAGTCATCCAGAACTTCAGAAGGCTTGCGCCCTGCAGGCTGTTCTGTATCGCTGGTTTTCCTGGATTTGGCGGCATCATTTTGCATGCTTATGCAACTTCCCTGTCAAGTGTTTCCGGCGGCACCGGCGGTTTTTCCTCAAACTGGTTCAATTTTTTATTCAAACGAACGATTTTTTTGTTCAGATAGGCGATTTTGTAGTCAATGCTCTGTTGCAGCTTTTCAAGGCCGTGCTGCAGTTCAGCCGTAATTTCATGCTGCTGGGCCTGGTTGAAGCAGATGCGTCGATTCAACACTTCAACGTACTTTTCCAGCTGATTTTCCAGGTCAAAAAGTTCCTGAACCAGATTCCCCATGTTCTATCCCCCGTCCGCCAATAGGCCATTGAAGCGTGTGCAACGGCAGGAAGGTTGCGCCGTTAGCGGTCTTAATTAGCAGATGCAGCGCATCTGATCAACCAGGACCTTTACGGCTGGTGATGGTTGTTCCTGCAGCCACAAGTTTCCAGGTCCGGACTGTATGGATATACTCAATATCACGGCTGTCCACCAGGTATCGCCTGAGGTCGCGGTTTACCGCTGCGATGGTGCGACCGGTTTCGGTCATGAAAGCCGTAATGTCCAGGCTGGGCAGCGCTTTGATGATCTTCAAGTCATCAACCGCTTCCTGGTAAAAAAAACCCAGTCGTTGATACTCGTTTTTAAAATTTTGAATTTTACGGTCAAGAGCACGCATGTACGAATGCAGTTGCTGGGCCAGCGACAGATGGTGATCAAGGGTCTGCCAACGGATGGCCTGTGCATAGGAGATGATGGCGCGTTGTCTGCACTCATCCCGTATTTCCGCTACGACCAATGCGAACTGGTCCGCCAGCCGACTGTAGAGTGCCTGCGCCTGGGCGGTCTGATGGTCAATTTTCTGTTGCAGTGTGATAATTTCATTCATCCGCTGCTCCAGCAGACGTGATGAAACGTCACCCGGGGCGTCGGCCAACGCCGATGCCGATCCTAAAAAGCACGCGGCCAGCAGCATACCCAGAACCATTGGAGCAATTTTATTGTTTTGCTGCATCCGCTACCTGCCGGCGGCTGCGAACATCCGCCGCATCTTCCGGGAAATGAAAAGTTTTTTCCCTGGTCCCATCCAGTTTTTCAGAGCCTCGGTTACACGCCGGGCATCGCCATGGCTTTCGACGGAAAGGCTCACCAGTTCCAGCTGGCGGCCGGGCCAGTGCGACAGGAAGCCGGCCGCCTGGGGCGAAAGTGTCTCCAGGCTGTTTAACGATAAACGCTGCCCCTTCCACTTGGCCAGCTGCTGGGCTGCAGCGGCGGAAAGCCTGGTGAGTCCGTTCAGTGCCAGCCAGTCCCCCGGCCATCTGGCCAGATGGTAGGCCGCCGCCGCCGGAAGTTCTTCCAGGCCGTCCAGAAACAGGTCTTTCACCCTGTCTTTGGTAAGACACGCGGCTGCCTGAGCCGAAATCATGGTCAGATCCGATTTGCGGTGGTAATCGCCCCGGCAGAGCTGTCGCCATATTTTGCGGTTGACCAGCCACTGGCCGAGGTTCACCTGCAGCCCCGTGTTGGGGGATGCACTGGTTCCCTGGACCCACACCGTTTTTTTGATACCGGTGGCAATGTCCTTCCAAATGGCCTTCACAGGCACCGGATCAGACTGTTGCACATTCTTCAACAGATGTTCATCGTCGATGGTGTATTTCTGAATGAGCTCCTCGACAGAGCGCGCAAGGCGCTGCAAATCCGTTCCGCGCGTATACGGTGCCATCTGAAAATCGATGCGTGTTTTACGAATGCCGTAGTCCAGCGCTTCACTTGCGGAACCAAGCCATTCCAAGGGCTTTTGCAACACTTCCAGAGATATACTCTGTCGCTGGATGGTCCGCAAGGCCAGTGCCAGTTCTTCGTTGCCGATGGCCTTCTGAAAACTGTGGATGCGGCTTTTTTGCAGCTGCTGACGTATACGATCGCACTGGTGCTCAACAGCGTTTTTAAAGTACTGTACCAGGCTCAGGATGTCATCCTGCTTGGCCAGGATTTTTTCCCGCAGTTGTTGCGCCTCTGCAAGCCGACGCTCCAGCATCGCTTGGGGAGTCAGCGCTTCGGGCTTATCCGGTGCAGGCGCAGGGCCCGGCTCTTTGGTCTTTGGAGGCGCCACGCGCATGGTGACTGCCTGAGTGACCGGCACCGGCCTCTTTGCAGTTAGTCTTGCGGCCGGTGCCTGCCTTTTCGGACGGTGCCAAAAATAAAATGTTCCCCCAGCGACAGCTGTCAGCAGCAATGTGCAAACCAAAACGGCCACCCGGCGGAGCCCTTTTCGTGTTTTTCCAGCTGGGGACAATTTTCCGGAGGGCAAACCGCTGCCGGCATCTCTCTGGTGGCTTTCTTTCCGTTTATGAACCTGCCCCTTAGGTTCATCCGCCGCGGCCTTCTCTTCAGGCGGCACCGCTTCATCACCATCGGACGATTGCGGTTCAGCGTCGTCTGCCGGCGCTGTTGTCAGGTCAGCAAGGTCTTCGGCGGAAAGCCCTTCGAAATCCTCCGTGTCAGGATCGTCCGGGGTATCGCCTTTTTCCTTTGCCGGTTGAAACGGCGTTTCATCGGGCAAGGTCGGTTTCTGCCCCCCGATGGCCCCCTCTCCCGGCTGCACACCCGTCGCAGGTTGCTTTGCGGCATCACTTGGTGCCCCATCATTGGACAGCGTCGGCACATCCGGGGGATTTTCCGGTTTTCCGTCGGATGACGGCACGGGTGTGTCCAGCAATGCATGCAAGTCGCCGTCGTCCAGAGGCTCCAGTTCCAGTTCCGTGGACAATGCATCGCCGGTATTATCCGTTGATTTTCCCGGAGGCTTGGTGTCATTGACGCGCGGCGCAGGTTCCGAGGCGGTATCACTTCTATCATCTGCATCTGGCGGTGCATCACCGGCAGGCAGATTTTCCTCCGGTCCGTCAGATACTGGTGCAGCATTCGATACTGTGTTGTCCAGTTGCTTTTCTGCAGCTATATTTTCCGGCTCACCCGAATCCGGTCTCGACTCTGCATCCTGGAGAAATATTTCCAGCAGCCCAATGTATTCCTGATGTTTAAACGCAATACGAACCGGCTTGCCGTCCGGCTGTGACCGTTCTTCGAAGGCTTTTTCCGCCTGCACACCGGGATCCGAAAACGTGCAGGAAAAACCGGCGTCCTCAAGACAACGGGCCAGTTTTTTGGAGATAAAATCGGCCATTTCAAGCAGCAGGTCGGGCACTTCATGGTCGATTTCGACCTCTTCCACGCTGGCACCCAGCATGGAGGCGGCCATCAGGACGGCATAATCATCCGCAACCAGAATATCGGCACGCCCCTGCTTTTCGCCTGAAATCTCGATCCGCCCGCGAAATCCACTGCCTTCCATCAACATGGAAGGGCCGCCTTCGAACAGGTCCACCTCCATCGATAGGATGCGCGCAAAGAATTCCGCGAGGGAGCCTTTGACGGCCGGAACGATATCCAGCTCGCCGTTGTCAGTCATAGCCGCTTCTCAAACCTGTTGAACCGTAAAATGCCATCCGTGCCGTCTGCAAAATGACGCCGGAAAATCCGATGGCCTGCGAACAGCCTCTGGCGGCAGGCGCCAAAAAAACAGCCTCCCGACATCCAAATGTGCTTCGAATCGAACATCCGTCTCGAATCAGAGTCCAAATGCAGGCCGACAACCATTTGAATTTCAACTATCCAGTGGATATATCGGCCTTTTCAACCCACAGGATAAGCGAAAATTGCAATAACACACTGAAAGTTGGTGCAGACGATATGCCGGCGAGCGGTTCTAGCGCACACCTCAAACACTTCCGGCTGAAATACGTCCGCCGGAATTGACGGTTGATAGGGGTTTGGGTAATTGGGGAAGAGATGGGTTTTACTGCAGCCCTATCGGAGGAGCGTTGCGTTGCTGCCGGTTCACATCAGGCTGTTTTGCGTTCGCACAGCAGTTGCCTTACTTTTTGGGAAAGCTGATCCAGGTTGTACGGTTTTTGAATAAAATCATCGCATCCGCAATCCAGGATCTCGCGCGCCTGTCCGTTGATGCTGTACCCGCTGCACAGAAGCACTTTGAGGTCAGGCTTTATCTGCTTGACCTTAATGAAAGTTTCGTTGCCGCCCATTCCGGGCATGATCATATCCAGCATCATCAGATCGATCTGGTCGCCGTACTGTTCCAGTTTTTGCAGGGCGGTATTTCCACTATTTGCGGTAACCACACTGTATCCCATGTTTTCCAGCATCTCGCGGGTGGAATCGACAATACTCTGTTCATCGTCAACCAGCAGCACCATACCGCTGCCGGTTTGAATTTCATGATGCTCAATTTTGATTTCAACCGGATCCTGCCGGGTCGCCGGCAGATAGATGACAAAGCGGCTTCCCTGACCCGGCTGGCTGGTTACATGGATCGATCCGCCGTGGTTTTGAATAATACCGTAGGCGGAAGCCAAACCCAGGCCAGTGCCGCGTCCCTTGTCTTTGGTTGTAAAAAAGGGGTCAAACACGCGACGGCAGGTGTTTTCATCCATACCGATTCCACTGTCGGATACGGACATCATGACGAAATTGCCCGGCTTCAGCCCCACTTTACGGGCCTGGGTCTGGTTAAGGCTCACATTTTCAGTGGTGATGTCAAGCAGGCCGCCGCCCGGCATGGCTTGCCAGGCATTGACGTAGAGGTTGATGAGTACCTGCTCAATCTGACCACTGTCCACCTTGGCCGACCAGAGGTCCTTTTGCAGATGCCAGCGGATGTCGATTTCCTTGCGTGTCCGTCCAAACATGGATGCAGAGCGTTCGATAAGGCGGTTAAGGTTGGTGGGCCGCACCTGGTATTTACCGGCACGTGCGAATCCCAACAGCTGGCGCGTCAGCTCGGCACCGCTTTGAACGTACTGCTCGATGTTGGTCAGACGTACATAATTCTGGTCCGAACGATCCTTGATGTCGTAGAGCATCAGCGAAGCGCATCCCTGGATGCCCATCAGAATATTGTTGAAGTCATGGGCAATTCCGCCGGCCAAAGTACCGATGGACTCCATTTTGCGGGCATGCCGCAGTTGTGACTCCAGATGCCGGCGATAACTGATATCTCTGGCCACGCCGTACGTGCCCACAAATTTCTTGGCTGACGCGGAGGATGAGTTGACATATACACCTGTGGCTTTCAACTCGATCGTCAGGTGCCGCACCTCACATTCGCGGTATTGCGGTGCTTTCCGATTCAAGCGCAGCCTGATCTCCTCTCCGCTACAGGCGCGTTCACCAGTCCGCCGTTCGTTGAGTAGCCAGCGGGCTTTCTCGCGGTCCAGCCGGGCCACAATGCTCTCGTAACTTTTTCCGATCAGGTCTTCCTGCGTATACCCCAGAAGCCGCTGGGCGGCTTCATTAACGAAAGTGAAACGGCCCGCGTTATCAAGCATGTATATGATGTCCGGAGAATTTTGCACGAGGAAGCGGTAGCGCCGCTCGGAATTCTCCAGTTTTTGGTTAATAACCCGGTTTTCGTCTTTTAACCGTTTCTGGGTGAAGACATTTTTAACGGTCCTGATCAGGTCATCAGGCTCGAAAGGCTTTTTCAGATAGTCACAGGCTCCCTTTTTCAACGCCGTGACCGCGGTTTCGATGGATGCATACCCGGTTATCATGATGACATGCGCATCAGCTTCCTGGCGAAGGATCCGCTCGAGCACGTCAAAGCCGCTGATTCCAGGCATGCACAGGTCCAGCAGGAACAGGTCGTAGGATTTATCGCGCAGCACAGCGTCGATTTCGGCGGGGCGGGTAATATAGTCCACAACGTAGTGCTGCATCTGCAACAGCGCTTTGATGCTCTCGCAGATTCTCAGTTCGTCATCGATAACCAAAACCCTTGGGACAGAACTCATCGCTGACTCCTGACGGCTTTGTGAGAAAAACCAAAACACCAAAAGATCAAGAGACCCAAAGAAACCGATAACCAACACCGGGCAGCTTGGCCATCTGGCAGCACCCCTGTGCCTGTACAAAATAGACATAAGGATGTCAAGCGCTTATTCTGTTTTCAGACAGGACCCGCTATACCTGGGCGGTTGCCGGCGAACAGTAAAAACCCCCGGTTTCTCTTTTACAGCTGTTTTTTGGCCGCGGCGTCGACGGGAAAGGTGAGAACAAAAGTCGTGCCTTTACCAGCACGGCTGGAAAAGCGGATGCTGCCGCCCAGCGCCTCGACGACACTGTGGACCACGTAAAGGCCCAGTCCGGAGTGGTGTTCTCCCTTGGCGCTGGTATAGGGTTCAAACAGGCTGGATTTCAGGGTATCGGGGATGCCGGGGCCGTTGTCCCTTATGATAATTTCGATACGGCCAGCGGCCTCACCGCTGTCCTTTCCCGCGCCATTTATTCTGCGGCCCTCCAGGCGGCGCGTACGCACGTAAAGCCAACCGCCGCCGGGCATGGCCTCGGCCGCATTTTTCACCAGATTGATGAAAACCTGTTTCATGGCATCCCAATCCGTAAGCATCGGGGGAAGATTCCGGCCGAGATCGAGCTGCAGCACAATACGGTGGGGAGCGAGGAGGGATTGATCCAGAATCCGCAGAAAGGCTTCCAGACGTCGGTTGAGATCGATGGAAGACTTACCTGTGATCACCGGGCGGGAGACCGATGAGGTCTGGCGGACGATCTGGCTTACACGGTCGACTTCCTCAATGATCAGTTGCAGTTCTTCACGTCCCGAATGGTCTTCGGGAAGTTTCATGCTCAGCACCTTGATGTAATTTTTAATGATACCCAGCGGATTGTTGATTTCGTGCATCAGCCGACGGGGAACCAGTGCGGCGGTGTCGATGGCCTGCCGCTGCAGGGTCTGCCGCAGTTCGGCCTCCTGAAGTATGCAACTGGCGGTATTTTCGGCCAGGTCCCTGATCAGCCGGGACTGCGCTGCCAGCCCGTGGGCCTGGCTTCTGCGGCAGCCGATTGCCAGTACCCCCAGGTAGTTGCCGGCAGCCGCCAGCGGGACGCTCACGAACCCTTCACTGCCGAGCAGGTGCACAATCTGCTCGTCGGCGATGCTGCATACAGTATTTGTAAACAGGCCGAAGGAATCAGCCAGTTCGGTGTCTGCTGTTGTGTGCGCAATCACACCGGCAGGACCTTCAGGTACGATCTCAAGATCACCTGCCGGTGGGGTTTGCGCATTAGGATCGAAAAGTCTGAGCACGTCTGTCTCGGTATCACGCAGGAAAATAACCAGGCGGTCCACACCCAGGTTGATTTTGAGGCTGTCCTTCAAGCTTTCCAGCACCGCCGACCGCGCCGGGGTGTGGATCAGTTGCTGGAGTGCGGCCGACAGCAGCGAGCTGTTTTTGACCTCATAGACAAATTCTTTCAAATGGGCTTTGCCGCTGGCTGATTTTGCAAGCATCTCCTCTTCGCCCGGCGGATCGATGGACAGGAACTCCGCTATTTTTTGTACATCCGTCTGGGCCTCGTTCACCATCTGCCGGATCACCGGCAGGGAGATCTGAAACGCTTTCTCAGCCACCTGAGCACCGGCCAGCAGAACATTTTCGGACTGTTGCGCAAGCGCGTTGGCAATGTACACGACTTTAACGAGATCAAAGGCGCCCAGGATGCGCGTACGGGACTCATGGTGGTAGCGCACCGCATCTGCAAGCAGGGAACTTCCGGTGGCCTGCTGCACCAGCCGGGCACCGATTTCGAAATGGCGCAGGCTTCCCTTTTTTTCGAACACCGTAAAAGACATGCCCGACTGGGCCCGTGAGCGCAGTGCAGGATTGATTCCCGGGTCCTGCTGTGCCAGCACCAGTTTCCCGATATCATGGACCAGGCCGGCCAGGTAGGCTTCCTCGGGGTCCACACCAATGGCGGTTTTTGCCAGCCGCCTGGCCAGGCAGGCACAAGTCATGCTATGCCACCAGAACTGACCCACACGTACAAAAGAAAGGTTTTTATCCGGCCCGAAGGTTTGCTGAACAAGGGCTTTTACCAGGATCTGACGTATGGTGCGCCTGCCGAGCCTGCCGATGGCCTTTTCAAAACCGGACGCTCTTGCCGCTGTGTGCCGGATCATACCGGCTGCCTGCAGGATAGCGATGCTCAGGGCAGCATCGGTGTTGCAGATGCGGGCTAAAGTCGCGTCTGCATCGCTTTCTCGGCTGCAGGCCTGCAGTGCCTTGAGCACAACCTGAGGCACGAACGGAAGCGTTTCAAGGCGCCGTGAGGAATGGGGCTGTCGGTTCACGAATTTCTCTTTAGCTTCAAAAGGAGTAAATGTCTCTCGATCATTAGTGTTTGCCTGCCTTCATATTGGGGCTTGCATCGGTCTGGCTTTCGCGCTCATCATGCCCAACCTTTTTGCGGCCGCCGTCATCAGGTCATGGTGGTATCCGAAATCGGAATTTGCTTGTCCGGCTGTCCCTGCCGCCTCCGGATAACGTCTCCGCGCTTGCCCTGCGTACCGGGCGGCTGTTTTGCGGCGGACTTTTTTTGAAAATGCCTGAACATTTCGCGCAGCCGCGCATCTAAACGTTCACGCTTGGCCGGATCCATCGACTCCTCCGTGATTTCCGCCAATTTTTGTCATTACGCCGTACTTCGCGTCCCCCGGCCGGGCAGCCTTTCACCGGACGCCCATTTAAAATCCTGACCGATGAAGCAACATGTCCGTCGAAATCCGTATGCTTCTGTTGCAAGAAGCGTGCAAGTTTGAATTGTTTATCATATTTCATTTATTTTCATCATGTTATAATATGAACAAAAGTATTTCATTTGATTCATATTATGAAAAACAAGTTTCATTTTTCCGGTAGTCATTTTCATATAAGACCACATTGTAGTACAGTAAGATGGGTGGCAGCGATGCGGATTTTTTTGCGCCGGTTGTACGAAAAGGGCCAGGCATCAGGCGTGAAGCGGTATGCGATGCATGTTAAGAAGTGACAAATTATGTCAGATGTGCTCCAAAATTCGGAGCAAGAAACGCTGCCGCAGCGGGTGCTTGGCGTAAAGCGGATCAGATGAAGGGAAGCGGTTTGCCGGTTCGATAGGCCAGTGCCTGGCAGGTGGCCATCAGGCGGCCCTCGGCGTCTTTGACTTGAATCGAATAACTGGCAGTCTTCTTCGTCCGGCTCACTTCCCGGGCTTCGGCCCGCAGGCAGGCTCCGGGATCGGGGCTCGACACATAGGTCACGTTGACATTCAGGGCCACGGCAACCGTGCCATGGGTCTGGCCGGCGGTCTCGAAAGCTTCGTCGATCAGTGCGAACAGCGCACCGCCGTGTGCACGCCGAAAAAGGTTGTCCATTTTTGCGGGCTCATAAATCATTTCGACAACGGCAAAACCCGTGCGCAGTTCAACCAGTCGAATGCCCAGCAACCGTGGCAGCGGTTCACGGGTGACCTGGGCTGCAATGGCTTGTCTCAGGTTGGCATCCATGCGGGCCAGCTCCATTTTGTCTGAAAATCAGTACGTGCACGTGAAAAGCCTGCTGTACGCCTGCGCAGCCGAACCGCAGCTGCATACCACGCATGCGTCAGGAGCGCCTGCCATCATCCGGAATTACCCACAGGATATGCGCTTTGTTCAAAATTACGACGGAGACTTCCTCTCCCGAAACTTTCATGTCGGAGGCATTGTACACCACGAGGAAGCCGCCCTGCCCCTTAACCAGCAGATCGCTGATGCGGTCGGCGTGCTCATCGGCGCCTTTCAGGTTGACCTGCCCGGCAATGATTGATCCGTCTGAGATTTTTACGATCACATTTCGGCTCTCCACTTTCCTCTCCGTTCCCATGGAAAATTCCTCCCGCCATGTTGAAGCCGCCGATCATCTGCAATCCGCGCAGCCAGCCGTACACAAGATCGCAGCCGGAAGCCGTCCCTTGACACGCAACGTGTCGATCTCCTATACTTTATATTTATAAAAGTTGGTTGCACCCCTGCCTTCAGCGTTGCCTATACAACGGATTCGGCACGAAGGCAAATCGGTTGCATGGAATCGTTCCTTGGCCTGTATCGTAACGCCAATTGCAAAAAAATCCGGCAACAGGAGAAAAGTGCGGTTTTGAAGTCTGTCCCACGACATCGACGGCGTCAGCATCCGGCTGTCCGTGCCACGGCATGCTGCAGCATGGTGCTGTTGTGCGTTTCAATCCTGGCCGGCGCCGGCTGCGCCGGAAACAATCTGAGCCGGCAGAAAAAAGCGATTTTTCAGCGGGCCATACGGGAAAATCCCGGCGATCCTTACGCTTATTACAACCTGGGCATCTGCCATTACAACCTCAAAGAGTACCGCCAAGCATTGGGGGCCTTTAAAAAAGCCCTCGCGCTGGACCCGCAAAACGGAGAATTCATATACAGTCTGGGCATCTGCTACCACCAGCTGGGTCGATTCCGGGAAGCCATGGACCAGTATCGCCAACTCAGGTTCATCGATGCAAAACTAGCTGACCGCTTATTCAAAAAACTCAACGCCAGTCCCTGAGCTTCTTCACACCATGCAGCCTTCAAGCCGCCGCCCTTTCTGGGAGCGCAGAACATTGGATGAAATGACACCCCGCCAGTGGGAATCCCTGTGTGACGGTTGTGGACGCTGCTGCCTGGAAAAACTCGAAGATACGGTCACCGGCCGTATCACTTACACCTGTGTCGCCTGCCGGCTGCTGGACAGTGAACGCTGCCGCTGCCGGGATTACCGCAACCGGCACCTGCTGATACCCGGCTGCCTGGTGTTGACGCCGGCGGCGGTCAAAAGGCTGAACTGGCTTCCCCGAAGCTGCGCCTACCGCCGGCTGGCCGAGGGACGACCGCTCGAATGGTGGCATCCGCTGGTATGTGGCGACCCTGAAACAGTCCACCGTGCCGGTATGTCCGTGAGGGGTAAGGTGGTGCCCGGACAATATGCCGCACCGGATGCACTCGAAGCCTATGCCATCGACGGCATTTTGTAATCAGCATATCTCAGGCGGCTTGCATCTGCCGGGATAACGCCAGCGGTACGGCATCCTCCACCGTCAGCATCAGTGCCCCCCAGTCCCGCTCTACCCGGCCACTCAGCAGGCAGGGCCGCCCGCAGACAAGACGGTCTCGGCAGCGACGGTAGGCGGCAGGGAAAAAGGTGGTTTCAACCAGGCCGGTTTCGTCTTCGAAGGTCAAAAACTGCATGGCCTCGCCGCGGCGCGTGCGCACGGCCTTGCCGGTGATCAGCCAGCCGGCAAACCGCACCCGCCGGCCCACAAAACGTTCCAGCGCAGCGGCTCTGACCGTCCGGCACCGGTCGCGCACCTCGCGGAACAGCACCATGGGATGGTGGTCGCATAAAAACCCGAGGACTCCGAATTCGCGTCTCAGGCGCCGGAGCGGGTCTTCCTCCGGCAGGCGCGGCGCCGGCGTTTGAGTGTCGAAAAGAGACTGCTGCCCCTTTGCATGCCGGGCCTGCCGTCCGCGCATCAAGGTCCACAGCAGCTCGGCCCGGTTCCGGCCGGCGGCCAGGCTGTCCAGAGCGCCGCTCGCAACCAGCGACCACCCTTCGTCGGCGGCCGGCCGCACACGCTGCAGCAGGTCGGCAACCCCCCTGTAAGACTGCCTGCGGCGCTGCGCAACGATGCACCGGCACGTTTTTTCCGCCAGCCCCTTAATTGCCATCAGGCCCACCCGCATACGGCGGCCACGGCCGCTCCAGCAGATATCGCTGCGGTTGACATCCGGTGGCAGAATCGTCAATCCCATGCGCCGCGCCTCTGAGACGTAGGCAAAGGTACTGTAAAATCCGCCCCGGTTGCTGATCACCGCCGCCATGAATTCGGCCGGATGGTGTACCTTCAGGTAAGCAGCCTGATACGAAACACGGGCGTAGGAAGCGCTGTGCGGTTTGCAGAAGGAATAGCCCGCAAAACTCATCATCATGTCCCACACCGCGGCAATTTGCGCATGGCTCAGGCCCCGCGAGCGGGCCCCTTTGACAAAACGGGCGTGCATATCCTGCAGCTGATGGGTGCGATCTTTTTTCGACAGAATCCTGCGCAGGCCGTCGGCCTCGGCATGCGAAAAACCGGCCAGGGCCACCGCCGCCCGGGAAACATCCTCCTGGTAGACCATGATGCCGTAAGTTTCGTCCAACACCCCGCAAAGCAGTGGATGGATGGGCCGCCAGCGGCCACCGCGCAGCCGGCGGATGTACTCCCGGATCAATGTGTTGGCCGCCGGCCGGATGATGCTGCTGTGGATCACCAAGTGTTTGAAGTCACCCACACCGGTCTTTTTCTGCAGCAGGCGCATGGCCGGGCTCTCGATATAAAAGCACCCCATGGTCTGTCCCCGGGACACGGCCGCCCGGGTGGCCGGATCATCTTCCGGCTGCCAGCGGTGTTCGTCAAAATCCACGCCGGCGGCGCGTACGCTGCGCAGCGCGTCCCGGATAACGGCCAGGCTGCGGTTGCCCAGCAGGTCGATTTTCACCAGACCGGCGCTTTCAGCGCCGTTTTTTTCCCACTGGATCACCGGCAGGCCCTTGGGGGCGGTCTCCAGCGGCACATAAGTCTCAATGGGATCGGGTGTAATCACCACTCCGCCGGGATGCAGTGAAATGCAGCGCGGGGTGCCGACGAGGAGATGCGCCAGATGCAGAATTTCATGCCAGGGCGGGGGTAGATGGCACCTGTTGGATGCCGGCGTTCGTTCCCGTACGCCCGGCTTGGCCGGGTCCACCGATGCGTTTTGCCAATATACCGGCAGGCGGCGGGTGACGCGTCTGATCTCCGCATCACCTATCCCGTACACGCGGGCGGTTTCGCGCACGGCCATGCGGGGCTGGAAACACACGTGGTTGGCCACCATGGCCGCGTGGCCGGCGTACTGCCGCAGCACACGCTGCAGCAGTGCATCGCGCTCGTCCCAGGCAAAGTCGATGTCGATGTCCGGTGGATCCGTGCGCCCCGGGTTCAAAAAGCGTTCAAAGTAGAGGTTGTGCTTCAGCGGGCAGACATTGGTGATCCCCAGGCAATAGGCCACCAGCGAGGCGGCCCCGGAACCGCGGCCGCAGATGTGCGGACTGCGGCGCACGATATCGTGCACAATGAGAAAATAGGCACTGAAGCCCATGCGAATGATCACGCGCAGCTCCCGTTCGAGCCGTGCGGCCACAGCCGCACCCGGTTTGTCTCCGTACCGCCGGCAGGCTCCCCGAAAGGCGGCCCGGCGCAGCAATTCCGCGGCCTCGGCAGCAGTCCTGCCCGGCAGCGACGGCATCACCAGACCGAAGCGCGGCCCCGTGAAATCCAGCCGTGCGGCGATCTGCCGAGAGGCCCGCAGGGCCTGGGGGTAGACGGCGAACCGGCGCCGGTAAACGGCCGGTGCGGCCAGCCAGGCATCCGGCGGAGCTGTCTGCGACAAGTCCAGGCGGGACAGCGTACACTTCCGGCCAATCGCCCGCAGCAGGCGGTGCCGTTGGAAATCGTCCGCATCGAGGAAAAAGCTGCCCGGCGTGGCCACCAGCGGCACACCGGCCCTGCGCGCCGCACGGCAGAGTGGATGGCCGGCTGCCAGCGGCCGCCGCGGCATGGCGGCCGCCACAGCGACCCCGGCAGCATGCCAGTACTGCAGCAAAGCGGGGTCGTCGGCCAATACCACCAGCCCGGCGGCATGGGTGGCCACGGATTCCTGCAGGTCAAAGGCCGGGTCCGTGTGGCGCCGGCTGAGCAGACGGCACAAGTTGCGGTAGCCGTCGGTGTTTTCCACCAGGCACACGGCCCGTGCCGGACTGCACAGATCCGTCACCTCGGCACCCACGATGGGGCGTAGGCCCTCACGCCGGCAGACCGCCAGAAAACCCCACAGTCCGTAAAGGTTGTCGGTATCGGTCAACGCCAGAGAGCGGTAACCCAGGCGCCGGGCGCGGCGGCAGATCTGCTCCACCGCCGCCGTGCCGCGCATGAGGGAATAATGGGATCGCAGGGTCAATGGGACCATGGGGCCCTCCTCTTGCTAATACCGGCAGGGCCGGCAGGTGGTATGCGGCACGCCGGTTAAGCCGGGACACCCGGCAACAGCGGCACAGCACATTGTCCCGCCGCGGGCAAATCCTTAAGGGCCAGTACACGGCCCACGTCAATGGCCTGCCGGCCGAAACGCTCACGGATGCGGTCAACAGCGGCTGACAGACGATAGTGTTTGCGGTTCGGGTAATGCCGGTCGGCGAACAGATCCAGCTGTGCCGGCGGGAAAACCAGCCGCTCACAGTAAAACCCCAGGTGCCGTATGCGCACCCGCCGGGTCCAGATCCGCTGCAGGACCCTGCAGGCGATTTCGAAAAGCGACCGGTTGTCGGACGTGGCGCCGGGCGCGGCGGCGTGGCCGGTACGCCGCCGGCCATCGGAGTAGTCGATGGTGATGCGGAGGCGGCGGGCCGCCAGCCGCTGCCGGCGCAGCTGCCAACCGGCCTGTTCCGCCAGTGCATATAAGGCGCTTTCGACCACGACGGCATCGTTGCTGTCGTTTCCGAAATGCCAGTGGGCCGTGACGGTCGGTGAAGCACTGCCGGCAGGCCGCACCGGCGAGGGGTCGATGCCGCGCAGCACATCGTGGACAAAAGCCGCCCGACTTCCGAAAAGAGCACCCAACTGCTCCCGGCTCAGGGAAGCAGCCTGCCGCACGAACGCCAGGTTCAGCGCATCCAGTATGGCCAGGTCCCTGTTTTCGATGCCCGGAAGCAGGCGCAGGGGCAGCGGCGCCAGGAAGGCGGCCTCTTCGCCCGCACCCACGATACATTCACCGCGGGGCTTGACCAGGCGCGTGGCCACCTTGGCCATGAGCTTGCTGGATGCCACCGACCAGGCGGGCTCGAATCCGAGATCGGCCCGGATGCGCCGCTCCAGCCGCCAGGCCACATCCATCGCCGGTCCCAGAAGACGGCCGGTACCGGTGACGTCAACGAACAGATGCCCGTCCGCATCACCACACTCCACACGTGGCGAGCAGGCAAGCGCCGGCTGCAGCAGCGCCTGCATGGCCTGTTCGTAGCGTTCCATGCGCGGCGGGCGCAGGCGGGCATCCGGGCAGCGGCGCAGGGCCCGGCGCACGGCCATGCCTTTGCGCACGCCGCACTGGAAAGCCGTTTCGTTCATGTCGTAGACCACGGCCCGCGCCGCGCCGCCGGGCGCAATGATCAGCGGTCGGCCGGCCAGCCGGCGGTCCAGCAGACACTCCACGGCCGCGGCGAAGTCAGCCACATCCAGGTGGATGATCGTACGCTCCACGGCACACCTCACGCGATTTTACCGGATGCCAGGTGCTTCATCAGCCGACGGGCATTTTTGGGTGCCTGAGCCCGTACGTGGTTGTTGAAAAAAATCACCCCACTGCGGGCGCAGGCGGCCATTTCGGCAATGGGCCCCTGCGCCCAACGGCACAGTTCCGCATCGTGGTAGTCGTAATCAAACTGTTTCTGCATATCACCCGAACGCCAGCCCGCGGCATTGCGACCGTGAAAGCGGACGTAGAACAGGTCCGGGTTGGTGACGACCGCAAGCTGCGGAAAAAGCCCGGGCAGTGCCGGTTCGTCCACGCACACCAGGGTCGTCCGGCGGCGTTCGAGTTCGGCAAAGACCCGTTCGGCCGCCCACGAGGCATGCCGAAATTCCACAGCCAGGGGCAGCCCTTCCAGTGCATCCAGCAGCAGTGCCAGATAACGGCGGTTTTGCGGCCGGCGGTCAAAAAAAGGCGGCAGCTGCACCAGAACCGCCTTTAGTTTGCCGGCCTGTTGCAGGGGGGCAATCCCCCGGCGATACTCGGCGGCCGCAGTGCGCCACCGGTCCAAGTCGATCTCGTGGGTCAGGCGACGGGTCAGCTTGGCGGTAAAATAAAAATCCGCCGGGCTGCGCGCACAGAGGCGCTCGAGGGCATCGGCCCTGGGCATCTGGTACCAGGTGTAGTTCAATTCGACGATGGGAAAGCGCCGTGCGTAAAAGGACAGCATGCGGGTCGAAGGTGTCTGCGGCGGATAGAATCCGGCCGATACCCATTCGGCATACGAATAGCCGCTGGTGCCCACCAGCAGGCGGCAGGATGGTTTCGATGTCGATGCCGGAGGTAAACACTGCATGGCAAACTTCCGCGTGCTCAGAGGCGCTGCATGACGTCCGGGCCGCGCTGAACGCCGATGACCCGCCCCTGGATCAGCACCGCACCCAAATCGTAGTACATGGGGATGTAGCGGGGGTTTTCCGGCCGCAGCTCGATACGATCGCGGCGCAGAAAAAAGCGCTTGACGGTGGCCTCCTCGGCATCGATGAGCGCCACCACGATCTCACCGTCGCGGGCGTACTGGCGCGGCTCGCAGATCGCCAGGTCGCCGTCCAGGATGCCGGCGCCGGTCATGGAATCGCCCTTGACCCGCAGGGCAAAGAGGTTCTGGCCGCGAAAAAGCGCCGCGTCAAGCACCACGCTGCCCTCCCACTGCTGCTGGGCGTACATGGGCAGGCCGGCGGTGATGCGGCCAACCACCGGGATCTCACACCAACGCTGCAGCCCCGCAGTCTGAAAATCGCGGTTCAACAAATGCACCGTGCGGCTGTACCGGCCCTGGCGCTTGACAAAGCCCTTGTCTTCCAGGGTGCGCAAGAGCTGGGCCACGGCCGCATGGCTGATCCCCAGGTCCCGGGCGGCCTGCCGCAGGCTGGGTGTGCGGCCCCGCTGCCGCACCACGTTTTGCAGGTAAGCGAGAAAACGTTCCTGTCTGGGAGTCAATACCGGCTGCATGGTCGCCTCCGTGTTTCTTTCCCGGGCTTTACAATCTTCCAAGCCCCGTATCAGATACGCTAAGCCTAAAATGCACCATCTTTTTCATAATGTCAATATATATGTAAATGCTATGTAAATAATCCGAACCATCCTTTACCCCGGAGATTGCAGAAAAGCCCGGCAAAAGCATGTTGGCGGAACTGCATGTTGGTTGGTGGCCGTTGGCAGACAGGGGGCGCGGAAGGACGGAGCAGATGCTGCTTGGTTGATGACCTGCATGTTGGCGCGGATTGCGCGGAACCCAAAGAACCCAATGGCCCCACATCGTCAGAAGGTGACCGCACCGTGCTCGATAAGGATCTTGAACCCGATGACCAACAGCACGATGCCGCCGCCGGCCGAGGCATAGCGGCACAGGCGCGGTGTCGCGCTCACGATGCGGCCCAGGTGCAGACCGGCAGCCGTCAGCACGAGGGCCACCAGGCCGATGATCGCCGCCGGCAGCCAGATGGATAGCTTCAGCATGGACATGCTCAGTCCCACCGCCAGGGCATCGATACTGGTGGCCGTAGAGAGCATGACCATGGTCATTCCCCTGGTGGGGTCTTGGCGGGATTTTTGTTCGGCATCTTTTGCAAAGGCTTCCTTGAGCATGTTGCCGCCCACGAAGGCCAGCAGACCAAAGGCCACCCAGTGGGCGTAACGCTCCATGTACGTCCGTATGCCCAGACCGGCGGACCAACCGATTACCGGCATCATGGCCTGGAAAAAACCGAAGTGCCAGGCCAGCCGGAAAGTTTGCCGCCAGCTGACGGTTTTCAGATGGATGCCGGTCGCCAGTGCCACCGCCAGGGCATCCATGGCCAGGGCAAGCGCAACTACAGTAATTGTATAATAATCCAATCAGATAACTCCGGGTTTCATGGATACAGCCTGACCGGATAGCCCCGGCTTCGCAAATACCTGGCAGGCCATCTTACGGCACATGACGTAATAACCTGTAACCCTTCCGGCGCCTTTGCCGATCTTGACATGCAAATTCGGCGACTCTATTCTATATATATCGGAAATCCGATAATGTTCACGCGCGCGTCGCGCTTCGAGCGCAACAGATCGCCGCGCAGACGCGCCAACAAAGGACAGGAGGGCGGAAAAATGACACACCACCGCCAGAATCATAAAAGACGGCCACCGGCTTCGCTGCTGGTCTTTATCCTGCTGTTTTCAGGTGCTCTTTTGGGCAGCTGTTCTTCCATGGGCCTCAATGGTCGGCTGCAGCGCAGCCCGGAAGTTACCGAGGCGTTTAAAGCCCACAAGCCATTGCCCAATTACCGTTACTATCACATTGGATGGGAGAACAACCCCTACGCCATCATTGCCGTGGACCGGAGCTACACCCTGGCCGGCCGCTTATGGACGGAGTTTGCTCCTGATAGTCAAGAGCTGCGCAAGCTGACGTCCGCGCTGTACAACAACTACGACTATTACCCCTACGGTGCCTATATACTGGATCCTGCCGGCAAACGCGTGGGTGTCTGGTACTCGGCCATTCAATGGGCCAATGTACGGGTAAATGACGAAACCCGCACCGTCGAGATCCTGCCGGATACCCCCTACCTGAGAGACGAAAAGCGCACCATCGGGAGGCTGTAACAATTAGGTGTTATTGAGCTTCTCAAGCGCCTCACAAACTGCATCCCGCATCTCGCCGGGCGGACAGGAAGCCTTCAGCGCGGCGAGTTCCGGGAGCAGGTCCCGCTTGCCGTATTCGCCGGCGAGGTACACGATGTCGCCTCTGACGGTATTCTCAACGTCCCCCATGCGCTGCCAGAGCATGGCGACTGTCCGGGCGGCCAGGCAACGGTCTTCTTCCGCCATCCACTCCACCGTCACCATGGCGGCCAGGCGTATCGGCCAATCAGGGTGCAGCAACAGTTCGATGAGAGCCGGAGGCACCTCCCCGGAAGCCAGCATTAAAGCGGCCGCGCGGCGCGCTTCGCCCGCCTGCAGCATGTTTTGCAGCATGCCGGGACCCATACGGCCGGGATCCCGATCGGCCATGGCAGCGGTGAGTTCTTTTAACGGCACCTGCCCGGTCCAGCGGAAATCCGCATTCAGCACCAGTGTAGGCACCGCACGGATACCGTCCTGCTGTGCCAGCTCCGAGAAAAGATCGGCATCGATCACATGCAGTTCGACGCCCGCATTTGCCGCCGCCAGCGTTGCGATGCGCCGGATTACCACGGGGCAGTGCGGGCAGCGCTGCGATACGTACAGCTTGAGCGCCACCGGCAGCGTGGAGTCCTGCAGGTACAACTCTTCATCATGCGGCGACGCCGGTCTACCCGATCCGGCCACTACCAGGGCGTCCAGAAAGGGCTCCAGTTCACGCCCCAGTGGGACCCCGTGAAAAAAAATCCCGCGGCCCGCGGCAATGGCGGGCAGGCCCTGCGGTGCATCTTCCCCCTGAGCCAGACACACGCTGCAACCCGCTTCAGCCAGCTGATCGCAAAAGCGCTGCAGTTGCTGGCTGCGCGGATCATCGGCCGCTCTCAGTTGTACCGTGCAGTCTCTCCCGAACGCGGCGCAGAACTCGGCAATGCGTTTCTTTCCGTCAGATTGCATCAGCAGTCCACCTCATCCAGACCCATCAACTTGCCGTCCATCGCCTCCGGCGAGTTTCCCCTTGACCTGCCTCCGGGCCGATGCTAATTTTCGGCAGACCCGCAAAAAGTCGCTTTCGAGCGGATTGCAAGACTTTTCGGTAAAAAACTGTGCGCAGTTGAGCGCTAAAAATCCCAAGCTGTTCTATGACCTTGCAGGGCATTGTGGGGATCTTGCCAAAGCCTGCACAGCTCCCACAGGGGCGTGCGCAAGCGAAAGGGCCGGACTTTTTTACGAAATCATCGATTTATCGCTATCACATAACCCCGGGCGACCGAACTTGCGGCTGCACTATAACATGAGGCCGCCAGAAGTCAATTCAGACAGCTTTCAGCATTACAAATTCCCGCCACACCTTAAGGGCTGACCCATGAAAAAGAAAATATACCGCGCCGCGCTGATGATGTTTGTTTTCTTGAGTATACTGGGGCCGGCAAGTGTCCCGCAGGCCGGCCAGGTCGTCACCGACAGCCTCAAATCCTGGGCCCGCGATGCGCTGCTGCAGGAAAAAAGCGCCGTTTCGCAGGTTGTCCCCAACAGCATTGCCGTGTTTTATTTTCAAAACCGGACAGGCCGGGCGGACATCGACCTGCTGCAAAAAGGGCTGGCGGTCATGCTGGCCCATGACCTTGCTGCGGTCAAAGGGGTCAAAGTGGTTGAACGGGCCAGAATCCAGGCACTGGCGGAAGCGATGGAGTTGAATACACCCGGTGCGCTGACGCCCGCCGCAATCCGGCGGATGGCAAACATGCTGGGCGCGTTCTACAGCGTGCAGGGGGTGATCTCCAAAGGATTGATTACGGATTTGAAAATCAAAACCGATCTGATGGAAGTTCCAGATGACATGCTGCTGGACCAGCCGGTTTCCGCCGGCGATCTTGCCGATATCACTTCCATGGAAAAGGAAATCCTGTTTGATGTTATCGCCACACTCCACGTCCAGCTGAGCGCGGCACAGCAAAAGATGCTGGAGAAACCACTTTCTGCGGATATCGATGCCCTGTTCCTCCTGTTTCAGGCCATCGACGCCAGCGACCGCGGAAAATATGAAGCTGCCGAAGATCTTTACCGGCGCGCCCTGCGTCAGGACCCCCAGCTTTCCATGGCGGCCGCCGCCATCGATGAGCTGCAAAAAAGCGTTCTGGCCACCAAGACGCAGCCCTCAACGACGGCAACCGCTCCGGCGGCGGCGGTGCAACCCGGCCGGCAGCATCCTTGGGCAGCTGCAAAACCGGCGCCCCGACAGACAGTTGCCGCTGGAACCCCTGCGCCCCGACCGGCGGCGGCCGGAGAAATCGCGACCGGCCGTGAGAAATCCAAGCAGCCGGTTGCAGCGCCTGCCGAACCGACCACGCCGGTAAGTACACCACCAAAAAACGGCGCTGCAACGCCTGCAGAAAGCGGCACCTCCCCCGCCCAGGGAAAGGGCGCGCAGCACATGTCGAGCGGAAAAATCATCGCCATCGGCGTAGGAATCGCCGCCATCGGCGCCTTGGCGCTGGCTGGCGGCGGGGGTGGCGGTGGCGGCGGTGGAGAGGCCGCCCCGCCGCCATCACAGCCGCCCTCCGGCACACCCACCGCACCTGTTGTCACCAGCAGTGACCCGCCGGACGGCGCTCCGGTTTCCTGTTCATCGGGATCGGTCAAATTCGTTTTCAGCAAAGTCATGGACATCAATGCCGGCCAGGTAAAAGTTTCTCCGGCCAGCTGGAAATTCACGGCCGGATTCGGCGCCGACAATCGTATCCTTACCGTTTTCTGGGACAACAACTGCCCGGGGCCCGGAGAAACCCTGCCGCAAAGTGTGACCTTCAGCCTGGAAAACTTCCAGGATACATCCCAGACGCCATTGTCCGGAACATCCGTTTTTACCTTTGTACCGACCATGTAGCCAGTGCCCGCATGGAAACTTCAGTATGTGACGGCGCAAGGCAATCGACTGCGCTTTAAGAAAACGGAAATGCTTGCATCATGGGACGCCCGTACCTTACGCCCCTTTTTTTAACCCTTGCGATCCTGCTGGTAGAACCTTGTACATCGGGCCACGCGGCATTTTTCGCGAAACCCGGCCGGCGGATACTGAAACTGAACCTGCCCCAGGCCATCGAATATGCGCTGACGCATAACCGCGGGCTGCGCCGCGCCGCCAACCAACTGAAGCGCCGCGGCTTCTCAGTGGATTCCACTAACTCCGAATTTGACCTCAAGCTTCGCCCCCTGTCCCAGGCGGGCGTCTCTGACGAGACCAGGCGCATCAGTGCGGGCGTCAAGCTTTCCAAACAGTTTGCCAACGGCGTCGAAGCCAGCCTGGCGCCCGAAATCGGGCGCATCGACGACGCTTTCCGCCAGGAGCTTTCGGCCTCGCTGAAAATTCCGCTTTTTAAGGGCTACGGGCGTGAAGCCAACCTGGATCCGGTCGAACGTGCGCGCTTCGGCTTTCGAACGGCACAGCGCTCCCTTTACCTGGCCCGCGTCAATACGGTCATCGAAACCGTTGCGGCGATCTACAACGCCACAAAATCCCGGCGTCTGACAGAGCTGTTTGAATTCATGGCCGGGCGTCTTTCACACCATCTGCAGGATGCCCTCCTGCGTCGGCAAGTCGGTCTGGCTACCCCGCTGGACGTTTTTCGGGTTAAAATCCGCCTAAAGGATGTCCAGGACAACCTTGCCGTTTCGCAGACTGCCCTGAAAAATGCCACAGACCGCCTGAAACTGCTTCTGGCCGTCCCCATGGAACAGCCGCTCACGGTTACCGCACCGCTGACGTTGCCCACCGTCGACATGCCGCTGGAAAAAGCTTTCGCCATCGGCCTCGCACGGCGGGTTGAAATTCAACAGGCACAGGACGCCCTGGCCGAGTCACGGCGACGGTCCCAGGTGGCCGGGCACAACCTGCTGCCGGGCGTCAATATAGTGGCCGGTTTTGTGAGCGCCGGTTCTGCCGCCGTTTTCAACGACATCTTCCAACCCCAGGAGGATCGCTGGACGATCAGCCTGGAGGGCAATACGGACTGGGCGCGTACCGCCGAAAAAGCCGCCTTTCAGCAGAGCCTGCTGGATATCGGTTCCGCCCGCCTGGACCTGGCTTCGCGACGTGAAGCCGTCAAAAGGGAAATCCGCCAGGAACTGGATGCGCTGCACAGAGCCCGGACGCGTATCCGTATCCGTCAGGCACAGATCAAGCAGGCACGGGGCAAGCTGGCCCTGGCAAAAATAAAATTTCACTACAATATGGCTGACAATTTCGATGTCATGGAAGCCGACCGTGAATGGCAGCAGGCCAAAGTAAACCTGCTGAACGTCAAAACGGACTATATCGTCGGCACCTTTCGCCTGCGCCGGGTGCTGGGCACCCTGCTGGAACGTTAAAGCGCGGCTCCAGGCGCCTTTGCTGGAAAAAGGCATGCTGCAAAAAGGCCTCATGGCTAACCGAATCTACAAATCCGGCGCACTGGCTGCGCTTCTCATCCTGATTGCTGTCATATTCGGCACAGATCACGTGCGCACCGGTGCCCAAGCTCCCGACGGGCAGCAGACGCGCGTTCGCCGGCGCACTTTTCAGGTCACGGTCAACAGTGTCGGTGTACTGGACGCCCTGCGTGCCCACATGATATCTTCCACCGTCCATGGAGACCGGGGCAAGATCGTCTTTCTGATCGAAGACGGCCGGCGGGTGAAAAAGGGCGATGTACTGGTGCGTCTTGACACCACGGCCTTCGAAGAGGCCGTCCAGCGCCTAAGCGGCGAAGTAACGGCCCTGGAAGCGGCGGCGGAAGCCTCCCGGCAGATGCTGGAATGGGAAAAATCCCAGGTGCAGCGCGAAATCCGCTCTGCACGCTACGACCTTAAAATCGCACGCCTGGAACGTGACAAATTGGCCAGTGGTGAAGGCGCCATCCAGCTGGCCCAGTACAAGTCCGATTTCAAAAAGGCCGCCGAGGCCTTTGCACGTTACGGTGCCTATATCGCCGGCTTGAAAAAACTCCGTCAGGCCGGATTCGGCAACGCCGCTGAAATCGCCCTGGCCCAAAAAAAGCGTGCCGCGTTGAAAGAAAAATACGAAGCCGCGCGCCAGAAGTACACCAGCTACCGGGACTACGTCCTGCCCGCGCAGGTCGAAGCCGCCGGGGCCAAAGCCGAGAACGCAGCCCTGGCACTTGAACAGGTCCGCACAGCCAGTGTTTTCAAAATCGCCAAGAGCCAATCCCTGCTGAAAGAGGCCCTTGGAAGGCTGGAAACGGCCCGCAGGTCTCTGAAGCAGGCTCGCAGGGAGCTTGCCAAAACCACCATCCGGGCCCCGTTCGATGGCCTTGCCATTTTGTACGAAACGTTCCGCAATGGACAAAAGCGCAAGCCGCGCATCGGTGACCGCATCTGGCAGAATCAGCCGTTACTCTATCTGCCTGATGTTTCGCAGATGCTGGTAAAAACACGGGTGCGTGAAATCGACCTGCACAAAGTATCCGTGGGCCAGCCCTGCAGCATCCGGATCGACGCCTTTCCGGACGTTTCCTTTACAGGCCGGGTGAAATTCGTTGGCGCCCTGGCAGCACGGCGCACGCCCGACGGCAGTGGCGAGAAGTATTTTCAGCTTACCATTGCACTGGCCGGAAAGGACATGCGTCTGCGGCCCGGAATGACCGCGCGGGTGACGGTCTTAACGGATACGGTCAAGGATGCACTGAGCCTCCCGCTGCAGGCGGTTTTTGACACCCATGAGGGGCAACACTTCGTCTATCGGCTGCAGGGCCGCAATTTTGAACGCGTGCGGGTGGCCACCGGCCGCCAGAACGAGGATTTCGTGGAGATCCTGTCCGGGCTGCGGGAGGGCGACCGGGTGAGCCTGTCGGGCCGGGAAGACGGGGCCAGGGGTTAGGGGTCAGGGTGGACAATCCGCTGCTTTACGCAAAAAAACTCGAAAAAACCTACCGCGCGGGAGCAACGGCAGTCAGGGCCTTAAATGGTATCAGCCTTAAGATCCGTCGGGGGGAATTCGTTGCCGTGACAGGTCCTTCGGGGTCCGGCAAAACCACGCTGATGAACATTCTCGGCTGCCTTGAGCGGCCGGATTCCGGCTGTTACCGTTTCGACGGGCTCGAAGTGGGGGAACTCTCCGACCGGCATTTGTCCCGCCTGCGGGCCCGCGCTATCGGCTTTGTTTTTCAAAGCTACAATCTGATCCCGACCCTCAGCGCAGCGGAAAATGTGGAACTGCCCCTGATCTATTCAACACCGCCGCCGGCCGCCGCCAAACGACGCGTCCGTCAGGCGCTCGCCCAGGTGGGCCTGGCCGAGAGAAGCCGCCACAAACCGGCCGCGCTTTCCGGCGGCGAAATGCAGCGTGTAGCCATCGCCCGCGCCCTTGCCGCCGGTCCGGAGCTCGTACTGGCCGATGAGCCCACCGGCAACCTGGACACCCAGACCGGCCATGACATTCTCGATCTGTTTTCAAAACTGAACGCCAGCGGGACCACCATCCTGCTGGTGACCCATGACCGCCGGGTGGCCGCCCGCGCACAGCGGCAACTGCATCTGCGCGATGGCCGCTTCGCCTGAAATCGAAGACGGAAACAGCCGCTTTGAACAAACTTGCGAAAGTCATCCTCTCCGCTTGGCGCTGCCTGATGCAACAGAAACTCCGATCCGCATTGAGCATCCTCGGCGTGGTCTGCGCAGTGGCGGCCGTCATGACCATGATGGCCGTGGGACAAGGCGCCCGACAGAAAATCCTGACAGCCATCCAACGGCTGGGGACACGGCACATCTACCTGAAGTCCGTCTCGTTGACAGCAGACCAGGCACTGACGGTCAACAGCAGGCATACCGGCGGGCTGGTTCCTGCAGACATGCAGCGCATTCGCATCGGATGCCCGGATGTCGAGGCGCTGGCCGCCCTCAAGGAGGTCACCGCAGCCGTCCACGGCAGCGATAAAGACACCTTTCCGCAAGTCGTTGCTGTCTCGTCCGGTTACGCCGCCCTGCAGCACCTTGCCATGGCCCGCGGACGCTTTCTCTCCGACCTAGATGTCGAACGCCGCAGCCTGGTCTGTGTGCTGGGCAGCCACGCCGCACGCAATCTGGGATTTACTGCGGGTCCGCCGACGCTGGTGCGCATTCAGGATCAGCCTTTTCACGTCGTCGGAGTGCTGCACGAAATCAACACCCGCGGCCCAACCCCACCGGCCATCTCGCCCCGAAACTACAACCATGCGCTATTTATCCCCCTGGGCACCGAAGGCGTGCTTGCGGCACCGGGATCGGAACCCGGCCACACTGCCCGGCAGCACCTGAGCGAGATCGTGGTGCGAATCGCACAAAGCGGCCGCGTCCTCCGCGCAGCGCGCGTGATTCGCCGGATCATGGGCGTGGCCCACCACGGCGCTCGGGATTACCGTATGATTGTTCCGCTGGAGCTTCTGAACCAGGCGGCAGCGACCCAGCGCACTTTCAACCGTTTCCTGGCGGCCATTGCCGGCATTGCTCTTCTGGTCGGCGGCATCGGCATCATGAACATCATGCTGGCCACGGTTTTCGAACGTACGCGCGAAATCGGGGTACGGCGCGCGGTGGGCGCCACGCGCGCCGATATCGCCGTTCAGTTTCTGGCCGAAGCCGTCATGCTGACCGGTTGCGGCGGGGTGGCGGGCGTGCTGGCCGGAATGGGGAGCATACACGCCGTCGCAGCGATCACCGGATGGCAGACATGTATCACGTCCGGCGCCATTGCCATTCCATTGGGCATGTCCCTGCTGGCCGGGCTGTTTTCCGGCATCTACCCGGCCTGCCGGGCCGCCTACATGGATCCGGCAGCGGCTTTGCGCAAGCTATAACCCCCGAACAGAGTTCGGGCGCCGCCTTGCCGGCGGCCCCACTTTACTTTCTGCCGCCGGATTCCGCATGTCGGCGCCGGAACAAACAGGTGCGGTCAGCGTATGGCCAATATCCACCAGCGCCGGTCCTGTTTCAACAGCGTAAACGTCGTGTTGCGAAGGCCTTTTTCAGATGTAACATTAAAATCGACAAAAGCCTTTTGGGCGCGAAGCTTGATGATCGGCCGGCCGAACTGCACGTGGGACTGCATTTCCTGGGGCAAATGCTTAAGATAGGTTTTCCGATCCACAATGCGCATTTCCTGCTGCAGCCAGAAAGTCGCATGCCGGTGCAGCAACTTCGCATAGGCAGCCGTGTCCCTGCGGTTCCAGGCATCCTGGACCTGCAACAAAAGGGCGCGGATTTCCGCTTCGGCCATGGACTGCGGCCGGTAGGCCTTCAGATCCGCCTGGCAGGCATACAACGGCAGGGCCGCGATTAAAGCCATCAGCCATTTGGATATGGCGCCCAGCCTGCATTTCACATCCGGCCGGCAGGCGGCTGACGGCCGCATCAGGTTTCGCTCTTTCCGGCAGAGGTAAACTCCGGATCGCTGGTCATCAACATACCGTAGCCGCCCTGCACGTTCAGGGTGTCTCGGATGCCGTGGCTTTTTAAAAGCAGCTGGGCTTCATAGGACCGCGGCCCGGTGTTGCAGAGCAGGCACAGCACTTCCCCTGCCGGAACCTCGTTCATGCGGGCCGCCAGCTCCTCCTGCGGGATGTTCACCCAGCGGTCGCCATAGGCCGCCTCGAAGGGGCGCGATTCCGAGGGTGAACGCACGTCCAGCACCTTGGTCTTTTTATCTTTAAACATGGACAGAAAATCCGCCACATCAATGGGCCTGTTCTGCCCCAGGATGATGTTTTCAAGCGTATTGGCGGCATTGTTGACAATGTCCATGGCCGAGGCAAACGGCGGTGCGTAGGACACTTCCAGATTGGAAACAGCTGCGATATCGGCTTCGTACGGCAGCAGTGCCGCCACGGCATCCACCCGTGCCTTGACGGCATCCCCGCTTTTGCCCAAAGCCTCGATACCCAGCACGCGCCGGGTGCCGCGGTCGGCAATCAGTTTCATGTACATCAGTTCCTGGGTGGGGTAGAAATGGGCACGGTCCGACTGCACGACGATGGAGTACACAGGATCGAAACCGGCCGCGGCGGCCTGCTTGACGGTCAGTCCGGCGCGTGCGATGCCCAGGTCAAACACCTTGAGGCAGAAGGATCCCACCGTACCCTTGAAGTGGTCACAGCCCCCGTTGATATTGGTTCCGATGACCCGCCCCTGCCGGTTTGCCAGCGAGCCCAGGGGCATGGGCACCTTTTGGCCGCTCACCAGGTGCGTCAATTCCACACAATCGCCGCCGGCGTAAATATCCGGGTCGCTGGTGCGCAGGCAGCGATCCACCAGAATGCCGCCGTGGCCGCCGATGGCCAGCCCGGCTTCGGCGGCCAATTCGGCATTGGGCCGCACGCCCACGGCCAAAATCACCATGTCACAGGGGATTTTCGAACGGGTCGTCTGTACGGCGGTGACACCGTTTTGCGCATCCCCTAGGATTCTGGTTACCCCCTCGGAGAGCAGAACATTAACACCTTTTGCGCTCATATGGTTCTGGATCAGGCGGCTCATGTTTTTGCCGAAAGCCGTCGGCAGGAGTTGGTCCATCATCTCCACCAACGTGGTTTCAACGCCCCACAGGTCGGTGAGCGCTTCGGCCATTTCCACGCCGATGGCACCACCGCCAATGACCACGGCACGATTCACTTTCCCATGGGCAACGGCATCCTTGATATGCTTGGCATGGTGCAGGTTGGCCACCACGGTAACCCCCGGCAGATCAGCACCGGGGATCGGCGGCACCACTGGCTTGGCACCGGTTGCCAGCACCAGTTTATCGTATTTGAGGTCTTCAACGTCATCGGTGGGTATCAGACGCACGGTCACCTTTTTGGCCTGACGGTCGATGTGCAACGCTTCGGTGCGCTCCCTGATCGCGACTCCCTTGCAGGCCTGAAAAAACTTGCGGTTCCTGACAGCATGCGAACTCGTCGAGCGCAGCCCCTCCAGGTCGGCCACGTCTCCGCCCACGTAGTAGGGAATGCCACAGCCGCCGTAAGAGATCAGGTAATCCCGGTCGACGATGGTTACCTGTGCCTGCGGGTCCAGCCGCTTTATCCTGCAGGCCGCCTTGGGCCCCAGAGCCACCGCTCCGATGATCAGAACTTTACGCGCCATTTTCCTGTTCCTTGTCCTGGGTCTGCGTGCCTTCTCCAGCCGGGGGTTCCGGCACATCTGCCGCATTGTTTCGGCGGTAACCGGCCCTGCCGGCCATCGTCTTTCCGTTTTTTGGCAACGGGCTTTCCTGGATTCACTTGGCAACTACAGGCTGATCACGGCGGCGTCATCGCAGGCCGCCTGTATCAATTCCGATGCCGGTGCCAGTCTGGCACCCTCGATCAGGTCATCTTCGGAAATGCGCCGGGCCTTGGCACACGGCGTACAGACCAGGATGGGAACGCCTTTGGCCTGCAGATAGGTCATGAGATCATCGGCAATGTCGCCGGTGGCGGCACGCAGATAATCCAGAAGCCCCTCTTTGGCCAGATAAACGGCATCATCCAGCAGAAAAACGGTGACATTTTTCCCCTCTTTGTGCGCCACGGTAGCCAAGTGAATCCCCCGGGTCGAACGGTTGGGATTGTCTGTACCGCAGGAAATTACGATAACGACCTTTTCAGACATCTAAAGCCTCCTGTCAGTAGGTAGCGGTCATTCTCGCCTTCAACGGCCGCAGGTCCGCTGCGAGGTCATAAAATACAGCAGATAAGCCGCCTGTAAAGGCTTTGTAATTGATATTTTCAGAAAAACAGGGAAGGCTTAACGTAGGCAGTAGTCGGGGAAAAGGCGGCAGCCAAACTGCCGGCACAATGGGTATCCTGAACTCCGCGCCAATTCCAGGTCAATCTTATGCCTGGGCATTGCAAATAAGTCCCGGCGGCAGCCACCGCCGGGACAGCGGCGGTAGATAGTGCAGTATGACCGCTATATAAACAGGCTCACCTTGCTCTGGCCGGACTCCTGCAGAAACTTCGCCACACCAGCCAGTGTGACATGGGGATAATCGATCATCTCTTCGGCGGAGAATCCCATCAGGTCCATGGACATCTCGCAGATGACGATCTCGACACCGGAATCGGCCGCCGTCTGCATCAGCTCTTCCAATGAAAGTACGCCCTTTTGCTTCATCAGGGTTTTCATCATGCGTGTGCCCATGCCGGCCATGTTCATGTGCGAAAGCCTCAGGCCGCCGGAACCTTTGGGCAGCATTTGGCCGAACATCTTGGCCATGACGTCTTCCTTTTTCACCTTCTTGTGGCGATCGCGCAGTGCGCTGAGGCCCCAGAAGGTAAAGAACATGACCACGCGCTCGTACATGGCGGCCGCCCCCACGGCAATGATAAACGCGGCCAGCACGCGGTCCAGGTCGCCGCTGAAAACCACCATCGAGAGCTGATCCTCGGCGGCGTTGTTGCTCAGATTTTCAATCTGCTGCTCAAGATCTTCTATCTTCTTTTCGAGTTTCGTGATTCTGGATTCCATGGTGTTCTTCTATCTGCCTCCCAATTTTTTAAATATCTTATTCATGTTTCGCACCCCTCAAACGGGGTAAAATCAAAAATGGTTTGCGTTAGCGCATCAAAATAGCCCTGAAAGTCTGCATTTATTTTGAACAGGTCGAATATCGTTGAAAAACTGATAAGGAAAAGGCCTCGGAAGAATTCCCATAGCCTTTGCGCATGGGATATTGCTGCCTGTTAGATTGCTATTATGTGACTACAATTCTGGTGCAAAATATAATTTTAGTATAAATTCATATTGTTATGAGAAAGCTTTCCGGAATAGAGAGTATACACAGAATACACAGATTCTGTCCAAAAAGCGGTTTTGATGTTGAAAAAGGCCCCCCTGCCAACGCCGTCATGCCCGCTTTGGTTACCACTTTTGGCAGCGAAAGGCAAAGGAGCCCGAAGTTAATTTTGTGAAGCGCTTTTTTCCCGCGACATACCCCTCATGTTCAACCGGCGTAAAAAGCGGCCTGTTGACATTTCAAGTGCTTCAGAAAGTGATCGCGCATCCGCCGGGCATCAGTCCGTATCGGAATACATTTCTCCCTCGGGGACTTTTTCGCCCGGCGCCCAGGTCGAGCAGTCAGCCAGCGGCACCTGTTCCCCGGGTCGTATTTCACGCGCTACCCATACGATGCGCGTATTGCAGTCAAAAACCCTGCGGCCCAGTTCCTGCTGACGTTTTTTAAGCGCCGCTTCGGCAGCTTCCCTGGTTTCGTGCACTGAAAGAACGGGCTTGGTAATTTTTTCAAGGTTGTGTTCGTCATAAATCAGGGCGTACATGGCAGGCACCTCCTTGATCCATTCGGGTTTGCTGACGGAGTTTGACATTCAGCAAACGCAAGCCCCGACATTGCCCGCATTTGCCGGCGATAGGGTATTACTCGAAAAAACGCTTTTCATATTGAATGCCGGCTTGGTCAAACTCCTGGTAAAGCAGCGCCAGGCGCTGATTGGCCACCACCACCGCCTCCGGCCTTTCCTCGGCTTCCCTTTCGGTTGCAAAACACCCGACGCAACGCTGGTAATGCCCGGTTCTTCCCAGGGTGGTGACGGCAAATTCACAGGTCAAAAAGGTCTGCTTATTTTTTTCATGGGCAAAATGCTCGACGGCCGGGACAAACTCCAGCAAGATTTCGACCGATACCGCATTGCCTTCTTTCGCGACATTGATGTAGTCGTGAATGGTCATCAGAGGCCCGCTGTCTTCCTTCTGGTCCTCAAACTTGACCACCATGTCGTCCAGGGTGAACATGCGGTCGGCCACTTCCATGCCGCTTTTCCGGAGCCGGCGCAGGTCCCGCTGCAGGTAGCGGTTGGCGATCATGATGGCCTGGGCCACATGCGGGCAAAGATTGTGCGGGCAACCGCGCGCGTAGCATTTCCTGAACTGGTAGTTTTCACCGTCCACGGAGCCCTTGAAGCGGCACAGAAAGATATAGGCTTGGAATTGGGTTTTCTGGTGTACAAAATCCACCGGCAGCACTTCAAAGGACGGTTCGCAGGTCACCTGCGCGCCTGCCTTTTTCAGCTCCACCAGGTCGGTGACTCGTCGCGGTGGTTTATGGACCTCTGTACCTTCCATGATGCCTCCCTTCCCCTTTTCGCCGTCCTGGGATCTGCCGGCGGACAGCCGCTCCTTTCCAGGCTTACCGTTCAGCAGAAATAGGCACGATCCAAGGAAATAAGCTAATATACGAAAACGGCATCGGCTTCCAGGGCATCCACGTTCAGTTGACCGGCGGCCGTTGTTTTGGAGCCCTCCACCAAGTCGGATTCTTCGATATTACGCTCCTTTATGCACGGCACGCAGACTCTCAAATCGCCTCCCAGCTCCAGAAAATCAGTCAACAGTTTTTTAAGAGGAGGAAAGCCGCCGGGAGCTACCATGGTGTCCACAAACCCTTTCATAGCGATATAAACCGCTTCGCCCTGGAGCACCACCGTAGCCTTAACATCCATGGCCAGCGCCGCATTCGCCATTACAAAAGGCATGGCCGCCTTTTCCGCGTTGTCGTTTGCATGCGTGCCAAAATACATAATTCTTTCTTCTTTTTCCGCCATGGCTCAAATCTTTCCTTTCCTTTCTTTAGAGTTTTGGTTGCAATGTCTTTTGTTGCGTTTGTTACCCCGCCGGCAATCACCAGGTTATGGCTCTGTTCATCCTGCTCCCATCCTTAGGGCGCACGCAAAAATAACTTCACATTTTAATCGCCGCTGCATCGAAGACTGGCTACGTTGCGAAAGTTCGGCATATTCCCGATATGCCTGCACTTTCGCGCCTTGCCAGCCGGGCGCCGCGACACCAAAAATCTGCGAACTTATTCCTGAGCGAGCCCTTAATCCTTGAAATACTGCCAGCAACAGACGCATCGTTAGTAGGCTGCTTTCAAAGCCTGTTCGCGTACACCCATCAGGTACTGCACCAATGGACGGTAGAGCTGATGGGTCCACTTGGCAAAGGGCACTTCGACCACCAGCATGGGAACAGCGATCATCAGGTGAATCACATAGATGTAATAGGTGCTCATGGGCATTTCCAGCAGGCGGAACACATGGACCAGAAAACCGGTGAAGGTGGTCAGCCAGAGCATGATCAAAAAAGCCCAGTCCGAAGAGTGCGAGTGCTCGTACACCGTCTTGCTTTTTTTGAGCCTGCCGATGATGGCATATGTCACCCCGTACAGAATGGCGAAGGTGCAGTAATAGCCGATCAGCCGGATCGGGTTCCAGATCGAATAGATCTCATCGCGCTGGAACCAGCGGATGCCGACCACCACCAGCAAAAAAACCAGGGTATAGCCGGTCATGATCAGCAGGTGGACAAACCACTGCACGCGCTGTGTGCGTGTGCCGCAGGCACCGAACTGCTTCTGAGTGAAAAAGTGCAACACAAAGGCCTTGAACTGGGACAGATAGATCGGTACCGGAATGCCGCGCAGCAGCCGGTTCTGGAACTGCTGTTTGGCGCTCTGGCTCAATGCCGGGTATTGTGCCGGATCGCCCATCACTTTCAAGAACAACCGCAGGCCGTTGCTCAAAAGGAAGAAAGACAGCACGCCTAGCATGATCAGGTCGAGGCGTTCGATGACGCGGTTGGGGGCGAACACATTCAGCGCCACCCGGTCGGTCAGCATCGGGCCGTGGAAACGGTAGAACCCCAAGCCCACCAGTGCACCCACCAGCAAAATTGAAAAAATCTCGAACACTTTCGATGTGTAAAAAAGGCGCGAGATGCCGGTCCAGTCGTACAGGGTGGTCAGGTAGCGGCGCAGCCCCATCATCACTTCGCCGGGGTTGGCCTGCCGCGGACAGGTTTCGCTGCAGTCGCCGCAATAGTAGCAAAGCCATGGCTCAGGGCTTTGCAGCAGCTTGTCTTTGGCACCCACCTGCAGGTAGCGGATCACTTTGCGTGGAAACGGCGTGGATTCGCTTGAAAGCGAGCAAACAGCCGTACAGTTTCCGCAGTTAAAACAAATACTGGCGTCCTTGACACCGAACTTTTTAAGATTCAACAGGAGGTCGGGATCAACTGCTGTGGTCATGATTGTTCTCCCCAAAACCGTTTATGCTTCTACCACCGGAAGTCGATGCCCTGCCCCTTCCGGCAATGCCTGCCGCCTGACTACTTTGGCGCCAGCTCGTATTTGAAATAGTCCCCGTCCTTGGAGCCTTCGATGACCATGCCATACTTTTTCAGGCTCGCCACGTAAACCAGGACCTGGTCCGTCGGTAAACCGGCTCCGGCAGCGATTTCCGGAATGGTTTTGCCGCCGCCCTTCATCTGTTCACGGATGGCTTTAACGTTTTGATTCTGGGCCTTGATGGCCTTGCGGGCACGTTCGATGCTCGCCTTGCGCTGCTGGCGAAGGGCTTTCAACCCCTCCTTATCGCTTTTTTTTTGATCACTCATCATCGTCACCAGATTATCACGTTAGGGATATCCGAATTTTAAAATACGGGCTTTTGTTTCAACCGCCTGCTAGTCCGCCACAATGGCATCGACCATGGCTTCGTACTGCTCCAGCGTCCAGCCCTTGACGTCGATGGCATTTTCCGGGCAGACCGCCACACAAACCCCGCAACCGGTGCACAGGGCCGGGTTGACCTCCGCACGTTCGACCGGCTGACCGTCAACCTCGACGGTCTGCATCACGATGGCGTCGACGGTGCAGGCCGCGACACAGGCGCCGTTTCCTTTGCAGCGCGAAAGATCTACCTGTGCCACAAAGGGATCCAACTCCACATATCCCTTGGAAAGCAAACTGGTAGCCTTGGCCGCCGCCGCCGCCGCCGCATTGCAGGCCTCGCTGATGTCCATGGGCGCCTGGCAGGTTCCGGCCAACAGGATACCGGTATTCGCCAACTCGACAGGCCGCAGCTTGGGATGTACCTCCTGCAGGAAACGGTCCGCCCCCACCGGCAGCTTCATCATATCCACCAGGTCGGCGATGCGACTGGGCACCATGCCCACCGACAGCACCACCAGATCCACATCGGCCGAAAGCGCTTCTCCGAAAGTCAGGGTGTCTTTGACAGTCACCCGCAAAGGGAAATTTCCCTTGGACAGCCGCTCCACCTGCGGCGGATCCTCGGGTTCATAGCGCAAAAACATCACATGGTTCGCGGCGGCGCGCTCGTAAAATTCCTCCTGGCCACGTCCGTAAGTGCGGATATCACGGTAGTACTCCAGAACATGCGTTAAGGGATAACGCTCACGTATTTCGCTGGCGGCCTGCAGCGTGGCAGCGCAGCAGGTCCGCGAGCAGTATTCGTTCAGGTTGCCGTCCGCATCGGGCTCGTGGATGCCCGGGATCTGGCGGCTGCCCACACAGTGTACCAGAGCCACACGGCGGATGGTCCGGCCGTTGATAGTCAGGGAGCGGCCCCGCGATTTTTCCTGCGACATGAACCGGATCAGCTGGGGCAGCGTGATGACTTCCGGGTTCTGGCCATAGCCGAATTCTCCGTCCCGCGGGGTATAGGTGGAAAATCCGGTGGCGAAAACGATCGCTCCGCTGTCCAGCACCTGTTCACTGGCGGTGGTCGGCACCTTGGCCGCCAAAAAACCAGCAAAAGGCACAAAGCGGCCCGGCTTTTCACCCTTGGCGGCGACTTCCTGCAGCTTCTCGAGATCCGCCTGCGAGTCGGGCGGCTGGATTTTCAGGGTGATTTTGAAATTGCCCACATAGCCTTCGGACTTGACGATGCGGCTGCAGGTGTAAACGCGGATGCGGGAATCCGCCATGACCTTTGCGGCCAAATCCTGAATCAGATCGGCAGCCTGTTCACCGGTGGGTACGATTCTTTCCAGATTGGCGGCCTGGCCGCCGAGAAAAGGCGATTTTTCTATCAGCGCCACTTCGATACCGCGCTGGGCCAGGTCCAGTGCCGCCCGCAGGCCGGCAATGCCTCCGCCGATCACCGTTGCATGCCGGGCGGCATCCACCTTGATGGGGTCTAAAGCTTCCAGCTCCTTGGCCTTGGCTACGGCCGCAGTGACCAGCGAGGTGGCTTTGGCCGTCGCTGTTTCACCGTGGTGCACCCAGCTGACCTGCTCGCGGATGTTGGCGTGTTCGTACAGATAGGGGTTCATGTCGGCACGCTTGATGGCCCCGCGGAATGTGGTTTCGTGCAGGCTTGGTGCGCATGAGGCCACTACCACACGATTGATCTTGCCGCTTTTGATATCTTCCTGGATCAGTTCCTGGCCGGGATCCGAACACATGAACATGTTGGTGTGCGCCACGGCAACACCGGGGACTTTTTCAAGGTTCTCCGCCACCTTTTTGACATCCACATGATCTGAAATATTGCCCCCGCAGTGGCAGATATAGACGCCGACCCTGGGCTCCTCCGTTTCCGCTGTCTTCTTCGTTGACATTGCCTATCTCCAGTTTGCTGAAAAATTTCCCGACTTGCCCGAAAGTCGGCGGCCTGCCGTCAGGCCGCTTTTGGATTTTCAAGGGCATTGAGATATTTGGATGCCTCCATGGCCGCCGCGCCGGCTTCGGCAATGGTGTCGACAATATCCTTGGGACCGATGGCCACACCGGCAGCAAAAACGCCCTCGATACTTGTGACGGTGGGCGCCAGGCTGGGGATGGTGGATTTGATAAAGGCATCCGTATCACAGGCCACGTCACAAACGCCCGCCGGGTTCCAGTCCGGCACCATGCCCAGCGACATGACCACCAAGTCATGTTCCCGTTCGACCACACCGCCATTGCCCTCCTGGTCTTCGTAACGCAGCCGGACATACTGGTTGTCTGCCTGTTCGATTTTGGCGATCTTGGCCTTGACGAACTCGATACCCATGGCCTTGGCATTCTGGAAGAACTGTTCATAGCCTTTCCCGAAAGCCCGGATATCCATGTAGTAGATGGTAATGTCGGCCAGCGGCAAAGCGCCCGACAGCAGCATGGCCTGTTTGATGGCATACATACAGCAGACCCGTGAGCAGTATGGTACTCCCAGGGTTTTGTCGCGGGAGCCGGCACACTGAACGTAGGCGATGGAATCCGGCTCCTTGCCGTCCGACGGCCGGATCACGCGCTGGTAGGGACCGTGGGGTGCCAGCAGCCGCTCCATGTCCAGCGAACTGATCAGGTTCTGGATTTTTCCGCCGCCGTACTGCGGTTTCTGATCCATGGGCGTCAGTTTGAATCCGGTGGCCAGAACAGCGGTTTTGGCACGGATCACAAAATCCTCGGGTTGCTGAAAATAATCCACAGCGCCCGTCGGGCAGACCTTGGCGCATTTGCCGCACAACGAGCAGTTTTCCACGTCCATCAACGCGATTTGCGGTATGGCGTTTGAAAACGGTATGTAGATGGCCTTGCGGAAGTTAAAATTGCCTTCTTCGTGGTTGGGTACATACACCGGACAACCATACTCGCACTGGCGGCAGCCGATACATTTGTCGGCATCCACATAGCGCGGCATCTGGGTGATGTCCGCCTTGATCTCCTGCCCGTCGCGTTTGAGCGAGGTCAGATCGCAGTATGTAAAAATGGAAATGTTCTCGTGGTGGGCGGAGGCCGCCATCTTGGGCGTGGTGATGCAGCTGGCGCAGTCCAGCGTGGGGAACACCTTTGACAGCCGGATCATCTTGCCGCCGATGGTGGCGTCTTTCTCCACGATGGCCACCTTGAAATTCTGATCCGCAAGGTCCAATGCCGCCTGTAGTCCGGCAATACCGCCGCCAATCACAAGCGCGTCGAAATTCAACTCACGACTCGGTTCCATGAAATTCTCCTGCACCCCCGCATGCAACCGGCACGCTGCCGGCCGGATCCGGGATTAGATTCGCCCGCAATGCTCAGGCCGCCTCTTTGTATTCCGGCGGTCCGAGCTCTTCAATCAACTTATTCATTTCGTTGACTTCCTTGAGAAAGGCCCGGTTGCAGACCGTACAGATGGCGGTCAGCCGCAGCCGGCGTATATCCAGGTTGTGGGCCTTCATCATCTGAAAGACATTGTCGATGCGCTTGGCCAGGGCATGGTAGGCGCCCTCATACGGGCACTCCTCACCACAGGACATGATGATAATTCCGCCGATACCCTTTTTAAAGCAGTCTATATAAAACTTTTCGGGAAACAGCACCGGCGCACGTACCCGCAGGATATAGGTATTCGCCGGATAGGGGGAATGCGCCTGGCCGACGGAATTGGCCCCCGGATACGCACAGCTTTCGGTGGCCAGAATCAGAATCTTTCCCTTATTGGAATTGGCTTTATCGGCTGACATGATATCCTTATCCGTTTTTGGTTCGCCCTGCCGGCAACGGGGTCGCCGGATCAGCCGGCAAATGCGCTTTCAAAATCCATTTTGCCTGTCACCCGCACTTTGCTCAATGCAGCGACATGCTGCGCAATACCCCCCCCCACTTTGCCCGCAGGTATGTGTTTCTTCCTCAGTTACTTTTTGCGCCGCACGTAGTGTTTGTCATAACCGTCGGCTTCCAGAAATCCGAGGTATTCATGGCCGACTTTCTTAGCCCAGGCCTGCAGGTCCGTGCGGGTGCCCGAGTCGTTGGAAAAAATTTCCAAGACTTCGCCGACCTTGACTTTGCCGATGCCCTTCTTGGCTTCCAGCAGCGGTCCCGGACAGGCACTGCCCCTGGCGTCTACATTGCTTGCAAACTCGATGGTGCTCAAATCAACATCTGACATGGTTTTCCTCCTTGGCTTAACTGGTTGTTTGGGTTACTTGGGTTTATTGGGTTGCTCGGGTGAAGGCAATTCTGTCAACACCCATCTTTTATTTTATTATACAGAAACACCCCTGGCCGTTAACCTTTTCATGGCAGCTGTGAAGATGAGCAGCCGCATTTTCCGGATTCTGCGGCCTGGCCGGATTTTTTCTTTATCAGGATCCGGCAGGCCTTCGCTTTGGCCACGGCCGTTTCAACCGTTTCCATGCTGATCAGTTGGTAGGAGGAGGCGGGCAGCACCTTGAACAGTGCCGCCGTGTCGGCCGGCTCTCCCCACAACACTTCCAGAATTTCTCCCACCTGGATCTCCCGAAAAGTCTGGCTGACTTTCAACAGGGTGAACGGAGTCAACAAACCCCGCAAATCCAGTTTATGCGCGCTCTGGTTTTGCAATGACCTTACCTTGCAACATGGTTTGCCCTTGTCTTGGTTTCTGCAAACATGGTGCCAATAGCGTCGCCGTCGGGATCAAATGCCCATAAAGCAACCGGCGCTGTACCGGCGGGGTGCTTTACGGCAAAACGCTGTTCAAAAAAAGTCTGAAAAATATCCCGCCGGTCAAAATTAGAGTTGCCCGTTAAATGTTAAAGTGTTAAAAATATGTTTTAACAAATGTTTAAATTTTAACATGGAGGCGGCATGTTTGAACAGGAGCTGAACGCATACTGGAAAACCGTGGTCGATACCATTCAGGACGGCGTCATGATTGTCGATACGGCCGGCACCATTGTTTCCGCCAACCAGGCCTTTGAAACCATTACTGGTTACAAACCTTCAGAAATTATTGGCAAATCATGCTCTATTCTCAACTGTAACGGCTGCGAAGCGGCCCGTGAGAAAAACGATCCCCACTGGTGCCTGCTCTTTAAACAGGGGCTGCTGAAAAAACAGCGCTGCGTCTTGATGCGTAAAGACGGAAGCTATCTGCACATTCTGAAAAATGCGTCCGTGCTGTGCGACACACGCGGCAAGGTCATGGGAGCCGTGGAAACCATGACCGATATTACCGAACTGCTGGACAGAGACACAAAGATCGAAGCCTTTCAGCGCGAACTGCGCGCCGAGGACAGCTACCACGGCATCATCGGTACTTCCGCCGCCATGCAGCGCGTCTTCGATCTCATCAGCAATGCCGCGCATTCGGATGCACCGGTGATCATTTACGGTGAAAGCGGTACCGGCAAAGAACTGGTGGCAAAGGCCATCCACAAAAGCGGCCCCCGCAAGGATCGCCCCTATATCAAAGTAAACTGCGCGGCATTAAATGAATCCCTGCTGGAAAGTGAGCTCTTCGGGCATGTCAAAGGCGCCTTCACCGGAGCCTTCCAGACCCGCAAGGGGCGCTTCGAAGCGGCCGCCGGCGGGGATATTTTCCTGGATGAAATCGGAGACCTGCCCCTTTCAACTCAGGTCAAGCTGCTGCGCGTACTCGAAGAACAGGTCATCGAACGTGTGGGGGATAACCGCCCCATACACATCAACGTGCGTATCATTTCGGCTACCAACCGGGATCTCCCGCATCTCGTACGGCAGGGAGCTTTCCGCGAAGACCTGTTTTACCGCATCAACGTCATTCCCATTCACGTCCCCCCCCTGCGCGAGCGCATCGGCGACATCCCTGTCCTGGCGGAAACTTTTTTTCACAAGATCAGCCTCAAGAGCGACAAGCATATCGGCGGAATCAGCCGCCCGGCCATGGAACTGCTCATGCGTTATCCCTGGCCCGGAAATGTGCGCGAACTCAAAAGCGCTTTCGAATATGCCTTTGTCACCTGTCAGAACTCCCTGATTCAACCCATGGATCTGCCGCCGGGCATCCTGCAGTCCCCGCCGTCCGCAGCGCCGGCAAAAAAAAGACCAGATGACCGGAATGAGATAAAGAAACAGGAGCTTATAGAGACTTTGCGAAAAACCAACGGCAATCAATCACGCGCCGCCGAGCTGCTGGGCATCTCCCGGGTTACCGTTTGGAACCGCATGAAACGCTTTGGACTGCGTCCGGGAAGTTAAGTACCCTGCAACAAGCAAGCTCCCTCATCTGGTTGGTCTTCTGGCCCGGTTACAGCCTCGCGGCGGTCTTCAGAATACAGCCGCCAGTAAAAACCGACGCGCCTTGCAGCCGAACCAGAATCTACGCGTAATCCATGCGGCTTTTCCTTCTTGCCACGTCCCGCACGTACACCTCCGGGACAAACACAGCATTGTTTTCGACTGCTACACGCGATAGATTAAAAGTTGGCATTTTAATTGCAGATAGGAAACGATAACAGCCGTGCAAGGGCAAACAGCTTGGCATTTACCTCCATCAAAGCAAAACTCCCACCCTTGCATCCGATCGGCCCTGCGGGAATTGGCCCGCAGGGCCGATCACTTTTTCCGCCGCTAAAAGGCCGTCGCAACGGTTTTTTAAAAACGTTACAAGAACGCCACCGCTACTCAGGTAACGTATCGGACCCGCCGAAATCGGCGACCCAGGCGCCCGGCAAGAACCCTGTTTTTTCTTTAACGGGCCGGCGGCACTGCTTTGTGGAACACCTCCTGCAAAGTTCCGGCAGTCATAGCAATAGGTCTTTAAATGGTACGGTTCTTGAAGGAAAAGCTTCAGATGCACAAAGACTTGTTGTCCGTCAACCGCAACCTTCCAGGAGGCAAAAGATGGAAAGGCTCTTTGAACGCTTCAAACTCGGCAAACTGGATTTGAGCAACCGTTTTGTATTTCCACCCATCAAGACCGGCTACGGCAACCCCGACGGAACGGTAACGGACCGTCAGATCGCCTTTTACCGCCAGATTGCAGCCGAGGGGCCCGGCATCCTCATCCTAGAGCCTGCCGCAGTGACGCCCGACGGCCGTGAACACCCCAAACAGCTCAGCGTTCACCACCCGGACAGCGCCTTAGAGCTTAAAAAGTTGACCGACGCCGTACACAACTGCAATCGCAAGGTCTGCCTGCACCTGAACCATGCCGGCGCCGCCGCCAACCCCAAAGCTTCCGGCGGACCGCCCAAAGCACCATCTGCCATAACCTGCGCCACTTCCGGTCTTACCGCAGAAGCGCTCGCAGAAGATGAAATTGCGGCGATCATTGACGGATACCGTAAAGCCGCCGAAACCGCTGCGGCCGCCGGGTTCGATCTGATCGAAATCCAGAGTGGACATGGCTATCTGGTTTCCCAGTTTTTAAATCCCAAAACCAACCGGCGCCGTGACGCATTCGGCCATGACCGCCTGACCTTTGCAAAAGCGGTGTTTGCCGCTGTACGGCAAGGGGCGCCGCACCTGCCGCTGATACTGCGCATCTCGGGAAATGAGATGTCGCCCGAATTCGGCATTCCCAAAGAAGCATTGCAGTCTCTTCTCGAACTGACCCATAAAGAGCATTTTCTCGCCGTTCACGTGGGCATGGGCAGCGCCTGCTTCAGCCCGCCATGGTATTTCCATCATTCCGCGCTGCCTGAAAAACCCCAGATGGAGGCCCTGGCCTGGGTGCGTAAACAGACCCCACTGCCGATTGTCGCCGCCGGCCGGATGGGGCGGCACCAGAAGCTGGCACAGGTCACGGAACGGAACTTAGCCGACTTGGTGGCCCTGGGCAGGCCGCTCATCGCCGATCCGGATTTTATCGAAAAGTGGCAACAAGAGAAAACTCACGAAATCCGGTACTGCGGCTACTGCCTGCAAGGGTGTCTGCACCGCGTGAAAAGCGGTCAGCCGCTGGGCTGCAACCTGAACCCTGAGCTCGGCCTGCCCCCACTGACCCCTGCCCGGACGTCCCTGAAGGTGCTCATCGCCGGCGGCGGGCCAGCCGGCATGAGTGCCGCCAAGTATCTGAATCAACGCGGCCATCAAGTCACCCTGGCGGAAAAGCGGCCGCGTCTGGGTGGGCAGTACACGCTGGCCTGGCAGGCGCCGGGCAAAGAAGCCATGCACGACGGCCTGGATACCCTGGCATACTGTGCACGTGCCAACTGTCAGTCGCTGATGCTGGGTAGACACGTGGATGCCGGGCTTGTCCGCCAGCTTCACCCCGACCTGCTGGTGTGGGCCACCGGTGCGACACAGTTTGTGCCCCGGATTCCCGGACTCGCGGACCAGTACACCATGACATCGCTCGAGTTTTTCGAAAATGTCCGCGAAGTCATCGGCCCCCGCGTACTCGTCATCGGCGCTGGCCGCGCCGGCCTGGAGATTGCCGAAAAGCTGGGCCTCGCAAAGTACGATGTCACGGCCACCAAACGCAGTGACCCCATCGGCTCCATGATGGAAATGATCACTAAAAAATTGATTCTAAAGCGCATCGCTGAAATGCCGCACGTCACCCTCATGCCGCACACCACGGTAAAAGCTTTCGATGTCGGCGGGGTGCGGGTCGAACAGGAAGGCAAGACCCTGACGCTGCAGCCTTTCCAGACCGTCATTCTGGCATCGGGCCTGCGCCCGGCACCGGCACCCGATGAGGAGATACGCGCGGCCGCCGCGTGCATCGAAGTCATCGGTGACGCCCGGCAGGTACAGGACATCTACAGCGCTGTTTTAGCGGGATATGAACTGGCGCTTAAATATTAGCATAGCAACTAACTGTGACATTGCGACTTATGAGGATTACGACCATGCGTAAAATTTCTTTCCAAGACATTGCCATTGTTTCCTGCGGCACGCTCAGCATGGAATTGATGCATTTGAAAACAGAGGGCTTTCTCGACACGGAGCATCTTTTTTTCAGCACACCAGGTCTGCACCAGGACATTCAGGAGCTGGAGCACCAGCTCGTGGCAAACATTGAAAAAGGCCGGGCCGTCGCCGGACGTGTCCTGGTGGTGTACGGCGGAAAATTCTGCTATGTCAATGCCGATGAACCCACGCGCACCATGCAGCAGGTTATCGCGGAGCAGGGTCCGGCGGTGGCCCGCATCGAGGCCACCCACTGCATGGACATGATCGCCAGCGAAGCCGAGCGCGAAAAAATCGCTGCGGAAATCGCCGGTGGAGAAAAGGTGTGGTGGATGACCCCCGGATGGGTGAAATTCCGCAAACTGGTCTTCAAGGGCTGGGACAAAGGTCTGGCCAACGAAAACTTTCCGCGCCACACCGGCGGCGCCATCGTGCTCGACGCGATTGGCTACCTGGACCGCTACATGGCGGAAAAGCCCGAAGAATTTCTGGAGTACTGCGACTGGATGGGCATTCCCATGCAGGCATACCCGGTAACGCTGGATCGCTTTAAAAGCCTGCTGGAAGCCCAGGCCCGCAAGCTTCTCGAAACATAAAACCAAATTTTCATTTATTCTATATAGGTGTGTGATGACAAATGATTCTCATGGTGCGAATGGGAAACTCGATTCTCTGGAACAACACCCCCTGGACCTGCCTTTTTGCAATCTCACCATCCGGCTGAATGCAGCCGGCGCCAAGGCAACCGCCTGGCTGGCATGCAAAATGGCCGAACGGTATGCCTCGGCCATCGAACTGCACCACCAGTACGCCCGCCGCTGCGCCGCCTTCCTAACCGGCAACCTGGCGGCCCAATGCCCTGATGAGCGCCAAAAGCTCCTGGTCTTCGAAATTTTCCTGGACCGTGTGACCCACTGGATCAACCGGGTTTACGGGTGCTGCCTGGAAGAGATGGACTGGAGCCTCTTTGACGATGTGGCCGGCGAGCTCAGGCCGCTTTGAAAATTTGCGCGCTTACTTACTCATGTACAATTTTAATGCGAGGTGTAGATACATGGAAAAACGTGATGTCGTAATCATCGGCGGAGGGCCGGCCGGCCGGGTGGCGGTGCATACCCTGCACGCCGGCAACCCGGGTCTTTCGATCACCCTGATCAAGGATGAAGCCATTAATGTCAACCGCTGCGCCGTACCCTACGGTATCCCCATGACAGTGCTCCTGGAAAAATTTCAGATTCCCAATTCACTGGTCACCGATTTCGGTGCAGAACTGATCATTGATCGGGTCAAAAATGTGGACACCCAGAAACAGACTGTCCATACCGACAGCGGAAAATCTTTGGGCTATCGCGATCTGGTGCTGGCTACGGGAGCGCGTCCGGTCATCCCCCCCCTGCCCGGCGCTGACCTGCCGCTGATCACACCGGTGCGCTATCTCAGCGACCTGTCCCGACTGAAAGCGTTTGCCGCCGCCGGACAGCGGGCCGTGGTCGTAGGCGGCGGCTATATCGGCATTGAAGTGGCGGTGGAGCTCCGCCGTATCGGCATCGAAGTCAGTGTTGTGGAGATGCTGCCCAACATCATGATGGAGACGACTGAACCGGAGTTCATCGCCGACATCGAAAACAGGCTCGTCGCCAACCATGTCCGGCTGCTCACCGGCACAAAGGTCGCATCTTTCGAGCAGCCATCCAAACATGAAATCGTCGTTTATCTCGAAGGGGGTCATACGGTAACGGCCGATTTCGTGGTGCTTTCGGCGGGTGTGGCGCTAAATACAGAACTCGCTGCTGCGGCCGGCCTCAAAACCAGCCGCCTGGGCGTCTGGACGGATGATTTCCTGCAAACCTTTGCACCGCATGTTTATGCCAGCGGCGACTGTGTCGAAAAACGTTCTTTCATCACCGGCAAGCCCTGCCGCGGCGAATTTGGGACCAACGCCGTTTTTATGTCTAAAGTTGTCGGCCAGAACATCCTGGGCAAGAAAAAGCGCTTTCCGGGGGTTGTCAACGCCAACGCCACTTCGGTTTTCGGCTGGAGCCTGGGCCAAGCGGGACTGACCGAACACATGGCCGACGATGCCGGCATACGGGTTGTCACCGGCATGTCGCAGGTACCGGACAAGTATCCCATGATGGACGGTGTGGCCCCGGTGCATACCAAGCTTATTTTCAATGGCGATACACGCAAGTTGATCGGCGGATGTATCCTGCGCAAAGGGGTTGGGGCGGCCCAGTGCGCCGATTTCATTTCCCTTGCCATTCAAATGGGGTCTACGGTTGACGACCTGCTGGTTTTCCAGTATGCCACGCACCCCGAGCAGGCCGCCAAACCCTCACATAACATCTTCACGGTCGCCGCCAAGGATGCCATCGGCCGAATGTGACTGCCCGGCGGAATAAGGCGGGCCGGCAAGGCGTTTTGCCGACCCTGTCTCTGGCCATGTTTGGGAGCCTGGAGAGCAAGAATTGCTCGGGACTGTTTGGCGTTTCTGTCTGCTCATACCGGCGTCTGAGACCTGACACCGGGCAGGCTACGCTCACTTTACGCCCTATCACTGCTTCCAAGCACCTGCCGCAACCGGTCGATCACCTGGCGGGCATCCTCCGGCCCCGGCGGATCGGGCAGCGGCGGCATCACGCCCAGACCCTCACTGACCTCGTGAAACGCCTCGGCCGACAGCGAGCTGACCACAGCCGTATGGATCATGGCATTGATCTTGAGCAGCGCGACCACCAGTTCGAGGGCTTGCATGTCCGGCAGCGCGCGGTCGATAATCACCAGCTGCGGCGGATTCGAGCGTGCCTTTTCCAGCGCATCCGCAGCGCTGCCCACCACCCGCACATGCACATCGTCACTTTCGGCCAGCCCGTCCACAAAAGGCCCCAGCAAGTCCGCGCGTCCAGTTGCCAGCAGAACTTCCGGCATAATCCGCCTCCTTTCAAGGCCGTGCACCTTCTCGATTAAGGGCTCCCAGGAATAAGTTCGCAGATTTTTGGTGTCGCGGCGCCCGGCGGTCAAAGCGCGAAAGTACAGGCATATCGGGAACATGCCAAGCTTTCGCAACGTAGCCAGGCTTCGATGCAGCGGCGCTTAAAATGTGAAGTTATTTTTGCGTGCGCCCTAAGATGCGCCGGGTTTTTTTTGGAAAGCGGTCGTTTACTGGCCGCCACCGCCGCCGCAGGTGTTTTCGGTACTGAACTGCTGCAGCTTGCCTTCGATGAAGGCCTGCGCCGCATCGCCGACCGTGGGTGCGCCGCCGGCATAGTAGACCTGAATCCCCACCTGGTTAAACCCCATCAGGGGCCGGAAACCCATTCCCTGTGCCAGCAGCACCTGGACACCGTTTTGCTGCAGGTGCTGAACGGGCGCCAGGCATCCCCCCTGTTGATGGGGCACGTTGGGCAGCGTTTTGATGCTCTTGATGGAACCGTCCTCCACCTCGATCACGGTGTACAGGTCACAGTGGCCGAAATGGGCGCCGAAAGGGGCCTCCAAACCACCGGGATGGGTGGACGGAATCGCAATCAGGGTACTCATGGTTACAACCTCCTTGTTATACTATAGCTTATTTGGTTACTTGGGTTATTTTAGTTTATCAGTTGCTTTAACCAGTATGATTTCCGGTTCTGAAACTTGCATTTACCTCATCGGCCACCGGAAAGGGTGATCTGGCCCTTTTGAAACTTCTCCACCGCCTCGCGCACGGTCATCCGGTCGCATTCCTGTCCCACCTGAATGCCGGCGGTTTTCAATGCATCAAACGCCTTGGGGCCCACACGGCCGCTCAGAACCACTTCGGCGCCGGCGCCGGCGACGAGCTCGGCCGCCTGGTAACCCGCACCCCTGGACGCCGCCTGGGCACTGCCATTGTCGAGGTAATGCGTCTCCATCGTTTCGGTGTCGACGATCAGAAAGCCTCCGGCCCGGCCGAAGCGTGGATCCACCGCATCGTCTAGCGTCGGTCCTTCGCTACTCACTGCAATCTTTGTCATTGCGCCCCCCTGTTGCCTCTGGTTTGAGGAAAACTGACATGCGCCAGCATTCCATTTTCAGGTTTTTGAAACTTCGCTTCCATCGTACAGCTGCGTTAAAACCGCTTGCCACAGGCCACGCACAGCAGTCGCCGCCGGACCGTCCGAATGTGCTACCAGGTTCTTGAGCGCCACCATGGCCGCTGTGACCTCCCGGTCATAGGGTATCCGGCCGACGCTGCGGATACCCTGCCGGGCGGCAAAAGCTTCGATCCGTTCCGTGATTGCGGGATTGATGTCATACTTGTTGACACACACCATGGCCGGCACTTTCAGAAAGGCCGCCAGATTTGCCGCACGCTCCAGGTCGTGCAGGCCGGAAAGGGTCGGTTCGCTGATGATCAACACGGCATCGGCACCGGTCAGGGCCGAAATCACCGGGCACCCGATGCCCGGCGGGCCGTCAACGATCAGGATGTCCAGCTTCCTTTCTTCAGCCAGTAATTTGGCTTCCTTGCGCAGCAGACTGACCAGCAGCCCCGAGTTTTCTTCGGCGATCCCCAGCCTGGCGTGCACCATGGGCCCCAAGGCGGTTTCAGACACAAACCAGCGGCCGCAGACTCTTTCAGGAAAGGCGATGGCTTTTTCGGGACAAAAGTGCACGCAAACGCCACATCCCTCACATGCACGCGCATCCACGCGAAAGTCGCCGGAAACCGCTCCGAACTGGCAGCGCTGCACGCATTCGCCGCAACCCGTGCACTTTTCGGAATCGATGACAGCGATGTGTCCGCCCATAAACTCGGTTGTCCGCCTAACCTCGGGGTGCAGCACCAGGTGCAGGTCGGCCGCATCCACATCGGCGTCCACGATAACCTTGTTTTCCGCCAAGGCAGCAAAACCGGCCGTAATGCTCGTTTTTCCGGTGCCGCCCTTGCCGCTGATGATGACCAGTTCTTTCATGCCGGCGCTTTTCCTTAGATGCGCGTTAAAATGTCCTTGTAGAGATCCCGAAAGGCTGTCCGCAGGCCATCGTCGGCGTTGACCGGCACAACCCCACGGGAATAATTTTCGGCGATCTTGCGCTGATCGGGAATCTCCATCAGGATCGGAATTTTCTCTTTTTCCGCGTACCGCACAACCTGTCGGTCACCGCTGTCACAACGGTTGATGACGATACCGAAAGGTAACTGCATGCTGCGCACCGCCTCGACGGCCAGCACCAGGTCGTTGAAGCCAAAGGGTGTCGGTTCGGTCACCAGAACGACGAAGTCAACGCCCGTAAGTGCCGTAACCACCGGACAGGAGGTGCCCGGTGGGGCATCGATGATCGCCGGCAGATCGGAATTGTGCTGCGCTTTGACTTCCTGGATCAAGGGCGGCGACATGGCCTCGCCCACCCGCAGGCGGCCGTAGACCAGCTCAACGTTGCCTGCCGAGCCGCTGACCAGTTCACCGATTTCCCGAAAGGATTCGCTGATCGCCGCTTCGGGGCACACCATGAGACACCCGTAGCAGCTGTGGCACAGCTCGGGAAAGGTCACCACGGTGTCGCCGAGGATCATGATGGCGTTGAACTGGCATATCCGGCGGCATTTCCGGCACAGGTTGCAGCGTTCGGCGTCCACCTGCGGCACCATGGTCGTCACCCGCCTAATCCGGGGATTTTCCGGTTTTAAGAAAATATGTGCATTGGGTTCCTCGACATCGCAGTCCAGCAGCTGAACGGGCGCGTCGAGGCATACGGCCAGACTGGTGGCAACGGTGGTTTTCCCGGTGCCGCCTTTGCCGCTGGCAATGGCAATGATCATGATCGCATCTCTTTTGTCAGGCGCCGCTGGGCGGTCGTATCCGGTTTTGAGTATAATCTCATAACTGACCAAGATAAGCGTTTCTTGCGGGGTGTCAAGACAGCGATGGCAAAAAAAGTGCGCCTACGGCATCGACAATCGAGGCGGCCGGAAATATTGTTATCCACCCGGCATCCGCAGCATGAAAAAAGGTTGCATCGCACTAAAAATTTGTCCTATGGTGACACGTCAAGTTGGCTCAGTGTCGTCCGATGGACACGCATGTTGTCATTTTGCTGGTCTTTAACCCACATTTTCAACGGAAAGGAGGCGTCCATGAAAAGCAAGAGGATTTTTCTGTCGATGGTTTTGGCGCTTGCGCTGGGTAGTCTGGTTTTCAGCGCACCGGCCGCAGCAGCCAAGCCTGTCAAAGTCGGTTTTGTCTACATCATGTCGGGCCCGTTTTCAACTTACGGCCAGTTCGCCAAAAAAGGTGCCCTCATGGCCATTGACGAAATCAACGCCGCCGGCGGATCCCTGGGCCACAAGGTCGAGGGCTACTTCGAGGATTCCACTGGCAAGCCCGATGTGGCCATGCGCGCCATCCGCAAACTGGTATACCAGAAAAAGGTCAACTTTCTCATCGGCCTGGATTCCAGCGGTGTCGCCAAATCGGTGGTGCCCTCCATCCCGCAGATGAAAACGCCGCTGATCATCACCCATGCCGCTACACCGGACGTAACCGGCAGCGTCTGCAACCGTTACGTTTTCCGCATTTCGCTGAACCTGGCGCAAAACGTCAAGAGCGCGGCCCTGCTGGCCGCCCAGACACCGGCCAAAAAATGGACCACCATCGGCCCGGATTACGCCTTCGGTCACCAGTCCTGGGAATACTTCCAGAAGTATCTCAAAGCTGTTAAACCGGAAACGACCTTCCTGCCCAGGGATCAGGTGGCTTTTCCGCCCTTTAAAACCACGGACTTCAGCGCCTACATCACCAAAGTGATGCAGTCCAAACCCGATGGGGTGCTGGTTTCCCTGTGGGGCGGCAACCTGATCAATTTTATCCGCCAGGGCCGTGAAATGGGGTTTTTCAAAGGCGACTTCCAGGTTCTGGTAACCCTCGGCGCCGCCGTGGAAGTGCTCTCCGCGCTGGGCGACAAGATGCCCGAAGGCCTCTGGGTGGGGACGCGCTACTGGTTTCTGGCCAACGACTCGGCTTTGAACAAGAAATTTGTCAAAGCCTATTACCGCCGCTACAAAAGCTATCCCTCATACAATGCCCACGGCGCCTATGCGGCGGTGTACACTTACAAAGCCGCCATAGAAAAAGCCGGCAAGCTCGACACGCAATCCGTGATTCAGGCCCTCGAGGGGCTGACCATCGAACTTCCGGTGGGCAAAATCACCATCCGGCCCCAGGACCACCAGGCCGTCACCGATGCCTGCTGGGGCAGAACGTACGCCGACCCCAAGTATCCCATCCGCATTCTGAAACCGTTTAAAATCTTCAAGGGCGCCGATATCACCCGGCCGGTTTCCAAGACCGGCTGCAAGCTGAAATAGACCGCGGATCGAATTCCCTCCGGGGCGGGTTCCCCCTGGAGGGAAAACACCCGGACGCGTTTTGAAGGGATTTTGTGGAAGCACTGATTGTCAATCTGCTCAACGGGCTGAGCTGGGGCATGCTGCTGTTCTTGATTTCCGTCGGTCTGACCACGGTTTTCGGCGTACTGGGCGTACTGAATTTCGCCCACGGGTCCTTTTTCATGCTGGGGGCCTACCTGTGCATGCAGGTCATGCATATCGTGCCCTCTTTCTGGGTCGGCCTGCTGGTGGGTCCCCTGGCCGTGGCCCTGCTGGGGCTGGTCGTCGAAAAGTGGCTGCTGCGGCAGGTCTATGGCCGGGATGTGGCTTTCCAGCTGCTGCTCACCTTCGCCATCCTGCTCTTTTTGGACGACGGTGTACGCATCGTCTGGGGGCCCGGCTACCACGTGGTCGAGGCGCCGGCGCTGCTGGCCGGGGTTTTCCCCCTGTTCAGCCATTCCTACCCGGTCTACCGTCTCTTCCTGGTGGCCATGGGCCCACTGGTGGGAATGGCCCTATGGTCTTTCTTCCGCTTCACGCGCTGGGGGAAAATTGTACGCGCCGCCGCCGCCGACCGCGAGATGGCCGAGGGCATCGGCATCCGCGTACCCCTGCTCTTTACGGCCGTTTTCGCCCTGGGCACCTGGCTGGCAGCCCTGGGCGGCGCACTGGCCGCCCCCCACCAGAGCCTGGCGCCTTCCATGGGCGACCGCATCATTATCGAAAGTTTCATCGTGGTGGTCACCGGCGGCATGGGCAGTTTTCCGGGTGCCTTCGTGGGGGCACTGGTGCTGGGCCTGCTGGAATCATTCGGCACGGTTTTTGCCGGCCGTGCCCAGATGGCGCTGCCCTACATCCTGCTGGCGGTTATTCTGCTGGTGAGGCCACGGGGCCTTTTCGGCGACAGGGCCTGAAATGCATACCAAACCCGTGGCTACATACCGCGCCCGCCTGATGCCGCTGCTGGCCTTTCTGCTGCTGGCCGCCGGTCCCTTCGTGCTGCCGGTCTACTGGACGTTTATCCTGACCGAAATCCTGATCATGGCGCTGTTTGCCATGAGCTTTAACCTGCTCATGGGATACACCGGCCTGCTGTCTTTCGGCCAGGCCGGCTTCTTCGGCACCGGCGCCTATGCCGCCGCTCTGGTGATTCTGAAAGGCGGTGGCTCCCTGTGGCTGGCCCTGGCCGCCGCACCTCTGGCGGCGGCCCTGGCGGCGCTGGTCATCGGCTACCTGTGCGTGCGCCGCGATGAGATCTACTTCGCCATGATCACGCTGGGTTTCGGCATGATGCTCTACACCCTGGCCCACAACTGGATCGAAATCTCCGGCGGCAGCGACGGTTTGCCGCTGGCGGCAATCCCGCCACTGAACCTGGGTGCGCTGGATCTCCCTGTTTGATCCTGCCGCCATGTACCTCTTGGTGCTGTGCACTACGGCGCTGGGGGCCTTGTTTCTGCAACGTGTGGTGCGCTCGCCTTTCGGCCTGATGCTGACTGCCATCCGCGAAAACAGGGACCGTCTGGCCTTTGTGGGTGCCGATGTGCGGCGCGTGCGGCTGGTGGCCTTCGTTATCGCCGGTGCCGTAAGCGGCTTGGCCGGAGCGCTGTTCTGCCTGTTCAACGGCATGGCCACGCCGGATTTTCTGCACTGGAGCTTTTCCGCCCGCCCGGTGCTGATGACGGTCCTGGGCGGTGCCGGGGTTTTTTGGGGGCCGGCTTTCGGCGCGGCTGTTTTTTTCATTTTAGAACAGGTCACCACCCAGATTACCGAGAACTGGATGATCGTCCTTGGTGCGGTGCTGATTCCGGTGGTCGTCTTTTTCCCCAAAGGGATTCTGGGCACCTGGCTCCACTTCCTGAAAAACAGACGGAGCCAGCGCTCATGAACTCCCAGCCGATTCTGAAAATCGCGCACCTGGGCCACTCCTACGGCAAATTCCCGGTAATCCGGGACATTTCGCTGGAGGTGGACCGCGGCTCGCTGACAGCGCTCATCGGCCCCAACGGCGCCGGCAAAACCACCTTCTACAACGCCGTTTCCGGCCGCTTTCGACCCACCCGCGGACAGGTTTTTTTCGACGGTCGCGAGATCACCGGCATGCCGGCCCACAAAATCGTTTCGCTGGGTCTTTTGCGCTCGTTTCAGATCACCAACATCTTTCCCAACCTGACGGTCATCGAAAACGTATTGGTTCCCCTGGTGCTGCAGCACGGTAAAAGTTGTGCGCTGTGGCGGCGCCTGCAGGCCGAGGATAAACTCTACCGCCAGGCGGAGGCGGTGCTGGACAAAATCGGCATCCTGGCTGCCGCCGGACGACCCGCACGCGAACTGGCCTACGGCGACCGGCGCCGGGTCGAAATGGCCATCGTGCTGGCCCGCAAACCCAAGCTTGTGCTGCTGGATGAACCTACCGCCGGTATGAACCCGGAAGAAACCGAACAAATGGTCCAGCTGATCCGCGAGCTGGCGGAGCATTTTGGCACCACTTTTTTCCTGACCGAACATGACATGCGCGTGGTTTTTTCCGTGGCCGCCAAAATTTTTGTGCTGCACCAGGGGCACCTGCTGGCCGCCGGCAGCCCACAGGCCATTCGTGAAAACCGTCGCGTGCGCGAGGCCTATCTGGGAGGCAGCACCGATGCTTGAAGTGCGCGATATGCACGTCTACTACGGCGGCAGCCATGTCCTGCAAGGTGTCAGCCTGCACGTCGGCCGCAGCGAAATCGTCTGCCTGCTGGGCCGCAACGGTGCCGGCAAAACCACGACCCTGCGCGGCATCATGGGCTATAACCCCCCGGCGGCAGGCCTTGTGACCTTTTGCGGTGAAACCATCAGCGGCCGGCCGGTTTACGAAAATGTGCGCCGCGGTATCGGCTATGTACCCGAGGAGCGCCGTATCTTTGCGGACCTGAGCGTGGAAGACAATATCGAAGTCGCATTCCGCGCACCGCGCCCGGACCTGGTCCCCTGGACCCGTGAGCGGCTCTTCGACACTTTCCCCCAGCTGGCCAGGCTGCGGCGCCACAAGGGCGGCGCCATCAGCGGCGGCGAACAGCAGATCCTGGCCATTGCCCGCTGCCTGGCCGGAAATCCACGGATTCTGCTGCTGGACGAACCCTGCGAGGGCCTGGCACCGGTCATCGTGGAAAGCCTGGCTGGCATCATTGTGGATCTCAAGCGCGAAATCCCGGTATTGATGACCGAACAGAACGCACGCTTCGCTTTTTCAGTCTCCGACCGGGGGTACGTCATCGACAAGGGCCGCGTGCGCTACGACGGGCCGATCAAGGACCTGTCCACCAACGAGGAGATCCAGAGCCGTTATCTGGCGGTTTGACAAAACGTCCGGGCCGGCGTTGCGTTTGAAAAGACTTTGCCGTCGCCGGTGCGTTACCACCATTACCACCTGCATAACGTTACACTTGCAGTAACGCCTGCACCTCTTTTGGTGCCTTGTATCCGGTCAGACTGTCTGCAGATCGCATTCTTTATGAATCCGGCGAGTTGCTTTACGGCAACAACAACGTACAAACTGGCATGCATCCTGCTTAACCGTTGCCCTGGCACATTGTCCCAAAAGCTCACAAACCGCAACCGATAGCCGGCCCGGATGACGGATAGGCCGGATCCGGTTGTCTGAAAAAAACGAGTCAAACAAGGAGTCTTCTCATGTCAGCGTTCATCGAGGAAGTCAGCGACAGCAGTTTTGAAGCCCAGGTGTTGCAATCCGACCGGCCGGTGCTGGTGGATTTCTGGGCACCCTGGTGCGGCCCCTGCAAGGCCGTTTCACCCATCGTCGACGAACTGGCCGCCGATTACGGCGACCGGTTCAAATTTGCCAAGTGCAACGTAGATGACAATCCGGCCACACCGACCAGATACGGCATCAAGTCCATCCCCACTCTGCTGTTTTTTAAAAACGGCAAACTCGTCGATCAGGTCATCGGCATGGCCCCTAAAGCAAGGCTGGAAGACACCATCCGGAAAATTTTGTCCGGAGAAGATCTGGCCGCGCCTTTTCCACTGGGATAAAAGGGGCTTGGACCTGAACTTCAGACGCCGCCGGGCGCGAATGACGCCGCCGGCGCGCCACACGCACTTTTGGTGTTGCAGTCCGGCAGCCGCATGCCTTGACCCGATCCCAAAGGCGCTTATCTTACGTTCTGCGCGGGTCGATCCCAGGGACGTAAGAATATCCGGATCCACCGGCGCGTGTCGTGAGATTTTTTATTTCAAAATCAGGAGTGCATCGATCATGGGAAAATGCATCAATCATCCGGAGAGAGAAACCAGTTTTATGTGCCAGAAGTACGGCGTTTACATGTGCGCAGAGTGCCTGCAGTGTCGCGACCCGGATCTTTACTGCAAATATCGGGAGTCATGCCCCATCTGGTTTATGACCAAGAAAAAGAACCTCGACGAACCCAAGCAGGCGGCCGCTGCCGGCTGACGCCCGGCAGGCGACTATTTGCCCGGAGCAACCCCGGCTCCTTGGGTCGAGGCTTGCCCACAGGCCGTTTTAGTGGTATCAGTTGGCATGGGCAAGATTATCGATTTTAAAAACTACAAATCGCGCATCGCCGAACAGAAGGCCTTCGGCGCCTGGACACGCCGTTTCGGCGAATTTTACACCCTGTCCAGCACCCTGCGCGATCTTTCAGACCCGACGCTGTTTGCCCTGGCGGAGCCGGGGGAAGACAGCAACCTTGCCTTTTACGACCTGATCATGGGCGCCCTTGAGCTGGGATCGGCATCGAAGTTCCACTACCTGGACTCAGACCAGAAAATGAAAGTCGTCGACATTCACCTTTTTCTGGCCGACCAGACACGCTTTGAAATGGTCTATCGCCTGGGCTGGATCCGGCACTACAGCTGTCAAAGATACCCGTTACTGCAGATGATAGCGGACTTCGAACACCTCAAACCGGAGTGCCGCCAGTCACCTCCGGAGCTGTCCGAATCCCACCCGGCACAACCCGAATACCAGGCGCTGATCCCCAAAGACAAGGGAACCTTCATCCGACGTCTTTTGCCCCAGGCGCTGGAAGCTTTCAAAAAGAGACTCTCCTGACATCCCCCAGCGCCGGCTGTCATCTGCAGAAGGATCCACTGCCAACATCGATGATTTCGCAACAAGTCCGGATTTTTCGCTTGCGCCAGCCTTTTCGGGCGCTGTGTGCCGTGGCGTCAGATCCCGGCAACGCGTCGCTTTTCTCTTCAAACAGCCTGGGATTGTCAACGATCAACGATGCACAGCGCTTTTGCCAGAAAGTCTTGCAATGCGCCCGGGACCGGATTTTTTTTCAAACCCGTCAACATTGACGGAACCCGTACCGAAGAAGGGTTTTGGGTACGCCTGCTACGGTTTCAGGCGCCCCGATCCTGGCCGTAGGTCTTGAACTTCTCTACGACCGTCTGCATTTCCGCGTCCGGCAGGACAACCGGTTTACCGACGGCCTCTGCCTGGCAGTAAATGCGGGCGACGAATTCCACTGCCTCGGCAACGGCAAACGCCCGGGGTAAATCCGGCCCCACGGTCACCACGCCGTGGTTTGCCAAAAGTACGGCGTTGCAGGACCCCAGAGATGCGGCCACATGCCGGGCCAACGCCTGGCTGCCGTATGTGGCATAGGGTGCCAGGGGTACCCGTGTACCGGAAAAACCCACCAGGTAATGCACCGCCGGCAGTTCCCGGTTCAGACAGGCGACGGTTGTCGCGTAGATGGAGTGGGTGTGCACGACCGCAGCGATGTCGGGACGTTTGCGGTAAAGCGCAAGATGGAAACCCAGTTCCGAAGACGGCTGACGGCTTCCCCGGCGAATTTTTCCTGCAATGTCTGTCAGCACCACATCCTGCGGCTGTATATCAAAATAGTCCATGCCTGAAGGGCTGATGGCCACTAGGCCCTGGGGCCGGTTCATTATGCTCAGATTACCCCCGGTTCCACTGGTCAGTTTGGCGGCAGCGAGTTTGCGGCCGAAAACAACGATCTGGTTCCGTTCCTGTTCCAGCAGCACAGGCTTCTTCTCCGTTTCTTTGGCTCCTGCCGTGAACCGGCCGTTGTGCCAAACATGCACGCCATTAAAGTTTTACGGCAACCTGCCGATGAAAAGTGGCACAGTCATCGCCACCGGGTACATTTTGCCCGCCAAAGGTGCTCTTTTTATAGCCCTTACCAGAAATTTGCGGTTTAGCCAACGTGAATAGCGCAAACAGCGACATGGAACCTACTGAAATCGAGCAGATCGGGCGGATTACGAAAGCACTGGATGAAATCCTGGACGGCGCCCTGCCGGCGCCCGTCGTCACGGCCGGCTGTCCCGAACTGCGGCGCCTTGGCCGGCGTACCAACCGTCTGATCCGGGAAATGCAAATGCTGGCAGAAACGGCCGCTGACCTCTCCGAGGGCGACATCGAACGCCCGGTAAAAAGCAGCCTGCCCGCAGCCTCTAGCCTCAAACAACTGCAGCATGCCCTGAAACAGATCAAACGGCAGACCGGCCGGATCGCCGGGGGAGACTTCGATCAACACGTGAGGATATCCGGGGCCCTTTCAGAATCCTTCAACCGCATGGTGCAAAAAATCAGGGACCAGCGCGAACAGATGCGCACCATGAACAAGGACCTGGTACAGGTCAACGCGCAACTGGAGGAAGCCATCGGACGTGCCAACCTGTTGGCCGTCGAAGCCGAAACCGCCGGCATGGCCAAAACCGCTTTTCTGGCCAACATGAGCCATGAAATCCGCACGCCCATGAACGGGGTCATCGGCTTTACCGAAATGTTGCTGGAAACCGATCTGGATGAAGAGCAGGCCGATTATGCCAACACTATCAAACGTTCCGGCCAGACCCTGATCTCGCTGATCAACGACATCCTGGATTTTTCCAAGATCGAGGCCGGCGAACTCGACTTCGAGGAGATCGACTTCGATCCCGAGCTGATGGCCTACGATGTCTGTGATATCATCCGCCCGCGCATCGGTTCAAAACCCATCGAACTGATCTGCCATGTGGGCGACAACGTGCCGGCCCAGGTCAAAGGCGACCCCACCCGTTTCCGCCAGGTGTTGACCAATTTGATGGGCAACGCACCCAAGTTTACGCAAGCCGGTGAAATCGTACTCACACTGGAGGTTGACGAAGAAAGCGAAACGCGGGTGAAGCTCCATGCCCGCATCCGCGACACGGGCATCGGTATTCCCGAAGACAAGTGCCGCGCCATTTTCGAACCCTTCCAGCAGGCCGACGGTTCCACGACGCGCAAGTACGGCGGCACCGGCCTGGGGCTTTCCATCTGCAGACAGATATCGGCGATGATGGAAGGCGACGTGTGGGTCGAGAGCCCGCCCCCCGGGGCACAGCCGACGGTCTCAGGAGGCCCCGGCAGCTTGTTTCATTTTACGGCCTGGCTGAAAAAATCCGAAATTCAGCGTGGCCGGAAGCCGGCACCGCTGTCGCTTTCCGGCAAAAGGGCTCTGATCGTCGATGACAATCCGACAAACTTGAGCCTGCTGGCCCGCTTGCTGCAAAATGCCGGCATGCAGGTCGTGGCGCTGGGAACTGGCCGGGATGTGATTCCCACGCTCGAAAAAGCGCGGATCGGGAAAGAAACCTTCGATGTCTGCATTTCCGACATTCAGATGCCGGAAATGGACGGCTTCGAGGTCGCTCTCCAAATCCGGGAGTTCGAATCCCATCTGACGGTAGAGGCGCCCGGGCGTCCCCGACTGCCCTTGATCGCACTATCCTCCATTATGAACGGCGGCGCCAAAAAGTGCCAAACATACGGCTTCGACGGCTTTTTGCCCAAACCCATTCGTATCGAAAAGCTGTACCGGTTGCTGGAAACCGTTCTGGGCCGGGCAGAACATACAGGCGCAGAGGTTAAAAGAACCGACAAAAAAATTCACACCCAGCACTCGGTGGCGGAACAGCGCAAGCACGCCGTGCGCATTCTTTTGGCCGAGGACAATCCGGTCAACCAGAAGCTGGCCTCCCTGATGCTGAAAAAGGCCGGTTACCAGGTGGAAGTGGCCGGCAACGGCCACGAGGCGCTGGAGAAATACACCGCGGCCCCCGACGCCATCGACCTGATCTTCATGGATGTTCAGATGCCGGTGATGGACGGGCTGGAAGCCACACGCGCCATACGGGAAATGGGTTTCACCGCGGTTCCCATCGTCGCCATGACGGCGCAGGCCATGGACGGCGACCGTGAAACCTGCCTGGAAAACGGCATGAGCGATTACCTCTCCAAACCCATCAAACGCGAGGACGTATTCGCCATGCTGGATAAACTGGTGTTTGGCCAAAACCGTGCATAGCCGCAAACAGGTCCGTTAAGCGGGGGGGCCGCTTCAACACTCCTTCCATACCGGCCGACGCTTCTCCTTGAAGGCATTGATTCCCTCGGCGGCATCCTCGGCCGTACACAGGCGTGCAAAGGCCTCGTTCATGTAAGCGAAGGCCTGGTGATACTCCATGTCGGCGGCGGCGTGAAAGGCCTTTTTGCTCAGCTGTACAGCCACCGGACTTTTTTGCGCAAGCATGGCCGCCCAGCGGCGGGTTTCGCTTTCCAGATCCGCGTTGGGTACCACCCGGTTGACCAGCCCCATTTCAAGGGCCCTGTCAGCCGTGATCAGGTCCCCGAAAAGCAGCATCTCCAGGGCCTGTTTGCGGCCCACCGAGCGCGATACCGGCACCACCGGGCCGATGCAGTTCAACCCCACGTTGATGGCCGTCAGACCCATGCGCGCATTGTCGGCGGCAACCGCCAGATCGGCGGCCGCCACCATGCCGGCGCCATTGGCCGCCGCTACGCCGTGCAGCTGCGCGATGACCGGCGTGCGCATCTGCGGAATGGTCTCCAGCAGCTTTTCCATAAGTTCGATCCATTCCCGGTACTGCTGGGCGGTTTTTCCGAAAAACTCGTTCAAATCGATGCCCGCACAAAAGACTTTCCCGGCGCCCTTGAGAATGATCACCCGCACCCGCCGGTCGCCATCCAGTTCCCGGAATGCCCTTTCCAGTTCCGTGGCAAGGGGTGTGTTGAACGTGTTGAGCTGCTCCGGCCGGTTCAGCGTCAGCACCGCAACAAAGTCATCTCCGATTTCAACGGACACATTTTCATAGGCCATGGTCGATCCTCCCTTTTCAATTTCAGCCGACTGAAGCCGGCGGGCTGGAAACTTTCTGCCAGGATTTGGAACATACATGCAAATGCAGGCGCCGGTCAAGTGTGGATAAGGTACCGGACGCCCTCGCACCTGTGGCGGCGGCCATAAACTTCCCGCCTTCTGATCCGCAGATACCGCCTCCAGACCCGGCTCGTAAAAGCGGACTTCAACCGAGTCGGTCGAAACATGCACTGCGCTTACACGGCCATTAGAGGAATGGCGGCATCGCCGTGCTTGACCCGGCGGTGCCAAATGGGTATTATGCATCTGGTGAAGTTGCCGGAGAGAAGGCCGTGTTTACGGGCACGGCATCCAAATGCGGATGACCCCGGCCGACAGAGTTCTTCCATCTTTTTTGAGCAGCGCACAAGAGGAACGGATATGCTGAATCTCGAGGAATTGAAACGCGAGCGTACGATCATCGATGCCATTGACTGGGACATGACCCCCGAAGAGGCCGTGCGCCTCTATCTGGAGTGGGGCAACAACTGGGCCCGCGGAGATGGCTACGTAATTCGCTCCAAAGATGACTACACCGTCTACTTTGTCGTCAACTGCTGGTCTAGGCCTTATTATATCTACCTGATCCGGCGCAACTCCGAAGAAGCCGTCGAACTGGCCAGATTCGAACTTCCCAAGCGGTTCGAAAAGCCGGTCTGCGAACTCAAGGGCCTTTACGCCATCGAGGATGACCTTAAAGCATGGCTTAAAAGCGAACTGGGAGCCGACTGACGACCGGAGGCCGCCGAATTCATCCAGCAGACAGGCCGGGAAAAGCGTGAAGCGGGGCGTGCCCGTCGACGAGGAAAGCACAACGGCCCGGTTTCAGCGTTTTTCATGAAGCTAAAACCCCGCCGGCGAGGCTTTTTAACCTTGAACGCCAGGCAATGCGTTCAATGACAGGGGAGGAGACCATGATACAGGACTTTATCAAAAAAATCACCCGGCTCGGACACGACACCTTCCGCGTTGCAGGTGCCAAAACCCTCTACTTCGACCCTTATGAAATTGCCGGCGGCGACCCGGCGGACGTCATCCTGATTACCCATGAACATTTTGACCACTGTTCACCGGATGATGTGGCCAAGATTCAGCAGAGCAGCACCGTAATCGTGACCGAAAAAGACTCGGCCGCCAAACTCAGCGGCGATGTGCGCATCATTTCCCCCGGGGAGACCACCGAGGTTTACGGCATGCAGGTCACCGGTGTTCCGGCCTATAACATCGACAAGGATTTTCATCCCAAGGCCAACGGCTGGCTGGGCTTCGTGGTGGAAATGGAGGGTGTGCGCCTCTACCACGCCGGCGATACGGATTTTATCCCCGAGATGCGCGATCTGGAGGTCGACATTGCGCTGCTGCCGGTTTCCGGCACCTATGTCATGAACGTCCAACAGGCCATTGAGGCGGCGCGTGCCATAGCCCCCAAAGTCGCTGTTCCCATGCATTACGGCGCCATTGTAGGCAGCGCCCAGGATGCCGAAACCTTTAAACGGGCTTTGTCCGGCCAGGTCGAGGTGGTCATCCTCTGACATCGGGCCCCATCCGCGGGCCATCCATCGTTGCCGCATTTCTTTTGGCGCAGTTGCCCTGTCAAAGGGGGGTGCTCTTTTCGGGCCCCCCGGGCCACCGCAGGCAACGGACAACGGAGGTACAACGTGACTAGCTGGACGCCAGCCACCTGTCTGCGCCCTGGCACGCTGCCCCGCGAACCTTCCGTGGAAAGCTCCCGACCGGCCAGCGCCCCCCACAGCCGCCCGAAAGACAAATCCAGGCCCGTCGTCTTCTGCCGTACCTGCCGCAATACGATCACCCTGCCGGAGCATCGAACCACGGCGTCGGGCAGTTTCCGGCACACCTTTTTCAACCCCCATGGCGTGCTCTTCGAAATCGGTTGTTTTTCGGCGGCTGACGGATGCAGGCTGTACGGCACCGAAACCACGGAATTTACCTGGTTTGCCGGCTTTGCCTGGCAAGTCGCGCTGTGCGCACGCTGCGCCACCCATCTGGGCTGGCGCTTTCGTTCAGCAGAAGCCACCTTTTTTGCCCTGATCCTGGACCGGCTGCAGGAAGGGCCGGCCGACACCCCGGAATAAGGGCGCGGGGTCGCGCTTCTCCAGGCCGCTGCAAAACCTCGGGCCCCAAAAGGCGCCCGCCATCTTCGGCGGATGACACCACGCCCGGCGCTTTGCATGGCGACGCTTTACCCGCAGCAACTTGACGTTCCTACAAAGTGGTACAATATTATAGGCCAACCGCAGCCGGAGGCAAAAGGCGCCGCACAGTGTCGACACACGCACTGTAAGCCCCGCCGGTTTCCAGCGACTCAATTACAACCGGCCGGCAAGCCGGCTAAACCGCGGCGCGCCATTTTGCGAATCGATGAAAGCGTCGATCATAAGGAGGGCCTATGCCGAAAACCCCCATCGACATCTCCTGCAGCATCGAACATCTCGCCATACTGGATGAAGACGGCCGCGTGGATCCGGACCTGGACCCGCACCTTTCCGAAGAACTGCTGACCCGGCTCTACCGGGCCATGCTCTTGGGGCGCCGTTTCGACGAACGTCTGCTCAACCTGCAGCGCCAGGGACGGGTGGGCACGTTTCCGCCGACCACCGGGCACGAAGCCGCCCACCTGGGTGTCGTCGCGGCCATCGGTGACGACGACTGGATGGTGCCCGCTTTCCGCGAAACACCGGCAGAGCTCTTCCGGGGGAAATCCATGGAAAGCGTGCTGTTAAACACCGCCGGTTTCAACCAGGGGGCCCCTGAGCCTGCAATCAACAACCTGCCCATGTCCGTTCCGGTGGGATCCCAGGTGCTGCATGCCGTGGGCATTGCCTGGGCGATGAAATACCGCCGCGAGAAAAGTGTAGCGGTCTGTTTTTTCGGAGACGGTGCCACCTCCCAGGGGGATTTCCATGAAGGCCTGAATTTTGCCGGCGTTTTCCAGGTGCCGGTGATTTTCGTCTGCCAGAACAATCAGTGGGCCATCTCCGTGCCGGTTTCCCGGCAGACGCACGCCGAAACTCTGGTTCAGAAAGCCATTGCCTACGGCATCGAAGCCATTCAGGTGGACGGCAATGATGTCCTGGCGGTTTACACCGCGGCCGCCGCGGCCGCCGAACGGGCACGCCAGGGCAAGGGGCCCACGCTGATCGAGTGCGTGACCTACCGCCTGATCATGCACACCACCGCCGATGACCCCAGGCGGTACCGCAGCGACGAAGAAGTCGCCATATGGAAACGGCGCGACCCGCTGATCCGTTTCGGCAAGTACCTGCTGCGCCGCGGCGTGTTCACCCCACAGCAGATCGAAGCACTGGAAACTTCTGTCAAAGAGGAAATCCAGACGGCCGTCGAGCGCGCCGAGGCGCGCATGCAGACCCTGGCCGACCCGCTTAGCATGTTTGATCACACCTATGCCAGAATGCCGCCGCACATAGAAGCCCAGAAAAATGAACTGGCCCGTGAACTGGAAGCGGAACAGAAAGGAGGCGTGCATGGCTAAACTGACCATGGTGCAGGCCTTGAACCTGGCGCTCGCGCAGGAGATGCAGAAAGACGACGCCGTGATCGTGCTGGGAGAGGATGTGGGCGTGGACGGTGGTGTTTTCCGTGTCACCGAGGGGCTCATTGAGAAATTCGGCGCCGAACGTGTCGTCGACACCCCGCTGGCCGAGTCCGGCATCGTGGGCATGTCCATCGGCATGGCGGTATACGGGTTGAAACCGGTTTGCGAAATCCAGTTTTCAGGTTTTACCTACCAGGCTTTCCACCAGATCGAAAACCACGCCGCCCGCCTGCGCTGGCGCTCCCAGGGGCGCCTGCATGTCCCCATGGTGCTGCGTACGCCCTATGGCGGCGGGGTGCGCGCTCTGGAGCACCACTCCGAGAGCCGCGAAGCCTTCTGGGCCCACATTCCGGGTTTGAAAATGGTCATCCCCTCCGGTCCGCGCAATGCCCGCGCACTGCTGGTTTCCGCCATTAGGGATCCGGACCCGGTGATTTTCTACGAATCCAAGGCCCTCTACCGGGCCTTGCGCGAAGAGGTTCCTGAAGCGGAAGAGAGCCTGCCGCTGGGCACCTCCCAGGTGGTGCGCAAAGGGAAAGACATTACCCTGATCAGCTACGGCGCCATGCTGCGGCCGACAATGGAAGCCGCCGCGCAACTGGCTGCAGAGGACGGCATGGAAGCCGAAGTCATCGACCTTTTGACCCTTGCGCCCCTGGATGACACGCAATTTTGCGCCTCGGTGCAAAAAACCGGACATGCCGTACTGGTCAACGAAGCACCGCGCAGTTTCGGCCCCGGTGCCGAGATTGCCGCCCGCATCATGGAAAAGAGTTTTTTCTATCTGGAAGCGCCCATCGTCCGGGTGACGGGGTTCGATGTGACCATTCCCTATTTCAGCCTGGAGCACAGCTATCTTCCCGGTGTGCAGCGCATCCTTACGGCGGCCAGAAAAACACTTGCGCATTGAAACGGAGAAATTCCATGGCCCGATCTTTCAAACTGCCCGATCTGGGAGAAGGCATCCGCGAGGTCGAAGTCCTCGCCGTTATGGTTTCGGTGGGAGACGCCGTTGCCGAGGGCGACACCCTGCTTGAAATTGAAACCGACAAAGCCACCGTCGAACTGCCGTCGCCGTACACGGGCACGGTCACGGAGATCCGCGTCAAAGCCGGTGATCGGATCGAAGTCGGTGAAATCCTGGTGGTCTTCGACGGTACCGGTAAAACGCATGCCGAGGCGCCTCCGGCTCGCGAAAAACCGTCGCCGGCGCCAGAGCGGCCACCGGCTCTTGAAGCGGCGCAGGGCGGCGGTGGGCTTTCGGGTCCGGTACCGGCCTCACCGGCCACCCGCCGCCTGGCCCGCGAACTGGGTGTCGACCTTGGTCTGGTGACGCCCAGCGGACCGTCCGGCCAGGTGACCGCTGAAGACGTGCGCGCTTTCGCCGGGCAGACCCCGACACCGGACGCCCCGCCGCCGGCCGCAGCTGCGCCGTCACAGCCGCAGGACACCGCGGCCGGTCCGATGACCGCCCTGCCCGACTTTTCCAGGTGGGGCACGGTGGAATCCGTCCCGCTGCGCTCCATTCGCCGCGCCACGGCGCGCCGCATGGCGCAGGCCTGGTCACAGATTCCGCACGTCACCAGTGAAGATGCCGTGGACATCACCGCACTGGAGTCCCTGCGGCAACGCCACAAAGCCGACATCGAGGCTGCGGGCGGCAGGCTGACCCTGACCGTCTTTGCCTTAAAGGCCGTCACCGCTGCGCTCAGGGCTCACCCGCGCTTTAACGCCAGCCTGGATGCGCAAAACGAGCAGATCATCCTCAAGCGGTACTACCACATCGGGGTGGCCGTGGATACTCCTGACGGGCTGATCGTACCCGTTCTGCGCGACGTCGACAGCAAGAGCATCACGGATCTGGCCGTGGAGCTCAATACGGTCATTAAACTAACGCGCGAACGCAAAATTTCCATCGACCAGCTGCAGGGGGGCACATTCACGGTTACCAACATCGGCAGCCTGGGGGCCACCCATTTCAGCGCCATCATCAATACGCCTGAAGTCGCCATTTTTGGAATGGGCGCCGCACGCCTGCAGCCGGTGGTGGTGACGGCGGACGACGGCACGCCGCGCATCGAAGCGCGCCTGATGCTGCCAATCGGGATTACCATCGACCACCGTGTGTTAGACGGAGCGGATGCCGTTCGATTCCTGCGGCAGGTGGCCGGTGTGCTGGCAGACCCGGAAAAACTGCTGCTGGAGATGAACTGAAAGCTTCTGGTCAACGACCGCAATTTGCGCCCGGGACACAAAACGGCGCGGGACAAGGGAAAGGGAATACACATGGTCATGGGCGAGCTGTCCATAGAAACCGAGCTGCTGGTCATCGGCGGCGGGCCGGCCGGTTACGCCGCCGCCTTCCGTGCCGCCGACCTGGGGCTGGACGTCACCCTGGTGGAGCTCGGACAGGCCCCCGGCGGGGTCTGCCTGTTCCGCGGTTGCATCCCCTCCAAGACCTATCTGCATCTGGCGCAGCTCATCGAAGACGCCCGGCACGCTGATGCCATGGGAATCCGCTTCGATCCTCCGATCATCGATACCCGGGGGCTGCGCGACTGGAAACAACAGGTGGTCGAGCGCCTCTCCCGGGGCCTTTCCAGTCTGTGCCGCCAACGCAACGTGCAGCTGATCCGGGGGCGTGCCGTATTCGAAGATTCACGCCGGGTACGCCTCATGGAATCGGAGATCCGCCGCATCCAGTTTCAGCACGCCATCCTGGCCACAGGCTCCCGCCCGGTGACGCTGCCGGACGTTCCCGTCCGTAAAAACGGCCGCGTCATGACCTCCACCGGCGCCCTGGAACTGGCCGACATCCCCCAGACGCTGCTGGTCATCGGCGGCGGCTATGTGGGCCTGGAGCTGGGCAGCGTCTACGCGGCCCTGGGCAGCCGCGTCACGGTGGTCGAACAAAGCGACCGCCTGCTGGCCGGCGTCGATGTCGATCTGGTGGAACCGCTGCGGCGCCGTCTGGAGAAAATCTTTGCACGCATCTTGTTGAAAACGGCCGTCTCCTCGCTGCAGGAAAGCCCGCACAACGTTAAAGCGATCCTTAAAGGCAGGGACGGTACTTTACAGGAAACATTCGAACGTGTGCTGATCGCCGTGGGCCGGACGCCCAACAGCCGGGGTCTCGGCCTGGAACATACGGACGTTGTACGCGATGCGCGCGGGTTTGTCATCGTCGACGCCGGTCAGCGCACCGGTGATGAGCATATCCTTGCCGCCGGCGACATCACCGGCGGAATGCTGCTGGCCCACAAGGCCACCCGCGAGGGCAAGGTGGCCGCCGAGGTGATCGCCGGCAAACCCTCGGCCTTTGACGTGCGCGCCATGCCGGCGGTGGTCTACACCAATCCGCAGATCGCCTGGTGCGGCCTGACCGAGGAAGCGGCCCGCGCACAGAAACGCGCGGTTTCCGTGCAGCGCTTCCCGTGGCGGTTTTCGGGGCGCGCCCTGAGCATGGACGCCGCCGACGGCCTGACCAAGATCATCGCCGATCCGGACAGCGGCCGCATCCTGGGTGTCGGAATCGTGGGCCGTGAAACCGAAGGATTGATCGCCGAAGGAGTGCTGGCTGTAGAGTTGGGCGCCCTGGCGGAGGATCTGGCGCTGGTCATCCACGCCCACCCGACACTGTCGGAAACCGAAGGTGAAGCCGCCGAGATCTTTCTCGGCAGTGCCACGCACATTCTGCCGTCCAAACGCAAAGCCTGAGTTCGAAACCGGCGCAACAATAAACTTTTCAACTGGCACGTCCGGTGTCCCCGTCCGGGTGCCTGGGCGTGCATCTCCAACATCAATAATCTCCCCCGCTTTTCGGGGAGTCGCAGCTGTTTCGAAAATTTCGAAGCTTGCCTGCCAGATATATCCAGGAGGTGACCGCCATGAAACACAACGTCGCCCAGAAACTGATTGCTTCCCATCTGGTCAGCGGCCGGATGGCGACCGGAGCGGAAATCGGCCTTAAAATCGACCAGACCCTGACCCAGGATGCCACCGGCACCATGGTCATGCTGGAATTCGAAGCCATGCGTGTCCCGCGCATCAAAACCGAACTGTCGGCGCAGTACGTGGACCACAACCTGCTGCAGACCGATTACAAGAACGCCGACGACCACCTCTTTTTGCGCAGCGCCTGCCAAAAGTTCGGCCTGTGGTACTCACGGCCCGGCAACGGTGTCAGCCACCCGGTGCACATGGAACGCTTCGGCGTGCCGGGAAAAACCCTGCTGGGATCGGACAGCCACACCTGCGCGGCCGGCTCGCTGGGCATGCTGGCCATGGGGGCCGGCGGCCTGGCTGTGGCCACGGCCATGGCGGGCGAACCGTTTTTCGTTCAGATGCCGCAGATCTGGGGAATCCGCCTCAGTGGGCGTCTGCCGGACTGGGTCAGCGCCAAGGACGTCATCTTGGAGATGCTGCGCCGTCACGGTGTGGATGGCGGCCGCGGGCGCATCATCGAGTATTACGGTCCCGGGTTGCAGGCACTGTCGGCCATGGACCGGCACGTGATTGCCAACATGGGTGCCGAACTGGGGGCCACAACGACTGTTTTCCCGTCCGATGCGGCGGTCAAAAAGTTCCTCTCCGCCCAGGGACGCGGCGGCAGCTGGCGCGAAATCGCAGCCGACCAGGGGGCCGGTTACGATGTCGAAGACGAAATCGACCTGCCCGGACTGGAGCCCCTCATCGCCCTGCCCACCAGTCCCGGCAACGTGGTCCCCGTGCGCGAGGTTGCCGGACGCCGTATCTACCAGGCTTACATCGGCTCATCGGCCAATCCCGGTCTGCGCGATTTTGCCGTGCCCGCCATGATGGTGGACGGCCGCCTGATTCCGGCCAACGTCTCTTTCGATGTCAACCCCACCTCGCGACAGCTCATCGAAAACCTGATCGCCATGGGCTTGATGGACAAACTGATCCGCACCGGCGCCCGTTTTCACCAGGCCGGCTGCAACGGCTGCATCGGTATGGGGCAGGCGCCGGCCAGCGGTAAAATCAGCCTGCGCACGGTGCCGCGAAATTTCCCGGGCCGCTCGGGCACAGTGGAAGACCAGGTGTATCTGTGCAGTCCGGAAACCGCCACGGCCTCGGCGCTGACCGGCGTCATCACCGACCCGCGCACGCTGGGGGTGCCCTATCCGTCCTTCCAGGAACCGGACCGAATACAGGTCAACACACACATGCTGCTGGCCCCCAACGGTGAGGGCGCCGACATCCGGCTTGAAAAAGGCCCCAACATCCAGCCGTTGCCGGACTTTCCGGCGCTGCCCGACCGGGTCGGCGGTCCGGTGCTTTTGAAAGTGGGCGACAATGTCTCCACGGACGAAATCATGCCGGCGGGGTCCAAAATCCTGCCTTTGCGCAGCAACATCCCCGAGATCAGCAAATTCACGTTCAGCCGCATCGATGAAACCTACTATGCCCGTGCCGTCAAGTATCGCAAGCAGGGGTCCTTTGTGGTTGGCGGCCACAACTACGGCCAGGGCTCCAGTCGTGAACACGCCGTGCTGGGGCCCAGATTTCTGGGGGTTCGGACGGTGATCGCCAAGAGCTTTGCACGGATCCACTGGCAGAACCTGGTCAATTTCGGCATCCCGCCGCTGACCTTCGTCGACGCCAACGACTGGCAGGACATCGACCCTGGGGACGTGCTGGTCATCGACGGCATCCGGGACCAGCTGCAGGCGGGTTTTTCCGTGAACGCGACCAACCGCAGCAAAAACCGCCATTACAGGCTGACGCACGCCATGAGTCCGCGCCAGGTTCAGGTGGTGCTGTCCGGCAGCCTGATCAACACCATCCGCTGCAAGCAGGCGGCCACGGCACAGTGAACCTGCAAGTCGGCTCCTTCCTGCCGCCGCCGGCCCGGCAGGGGCTTGACGAACGCCGAAGCCGACTTAGCTTACATGCCATCATGAGTCATTCCCCTGGCGTGGATTTTAATAACGAGGCAGGAAAAGCGCATACTTTCAAAAGCCCCTGGCCGGGGGAAAGCCACCCGGCCAGAGACTTTGTCGCGGCTTTATCAATGTAAACAAGATGCAAGGAGGCTGTCATGAGCATACTGGTTGCCAAACAAGCACCGGACTTCACCGCCCCGGCGGTCATGCCCGGCGGCGTAATCGAGGAAAGTTTCAAGCTCTCCGATCTGCGGGGACGCTACGTGGTGCTCTTTTTCTGGCCGCTGGATTTCACCTTTGTCTGTCCGACGGAAATTCTGGCGCACCACCATCGCATGGAAAAATTCAAGGCCATGGGCGTCGAAGTGGTGGGCGTTTCCATCGACTCCCAGTTCACCCACTTTGCCTGGCGCAATACGCCGGTCAACGATGGCGGCATCGGCGCGGTGGCTTTTCCCATGGTTGCCGACATCTCCCATGAGATCACACGCGCATACGGCGTCGAGCACCCGGACGGCGTGGCGCTGCGGGCTTCTTTTCTCATCGACCGCGAAGGCGTGGTGCAGCACCAGGTGGTCAACAACCTGCCCTTGGGGCGTAACGTCGACGAGATGCTGCGCATGGTGGCGGCCCTCCAGTTCCACGAGGAAAACGGCGAGGTCTGTCCGGCCGGCTGGACGAAAGGCGAAAGCGGTATGCAGCCCACTTCCGAAGGGGTGGCAAAGTACCTTTCGGAACATGAGCAAAAACTCTAGCCCGCCGAGGCGCCCGGCCGGGGACTGCGGCGCACAGACACCTTGTGCGCCGCAAAGCCGCAGCCCCGCCGGCGCCGGCCACCGACTTCAAAAACGCGTCATGAGAAAGGATACCCGCATGCAGCTGACCAACCGTCTGCACGCCTTTGTGTGGGACTCCCTGACCACCAACAACTGCAATACCTATTTCATCGACGGGCCCATGCGCGTACTGATCGACCCCGGGCACAGCAACCTTTGCGGGCATGTCGAGCGCGGGCTGGATCAGCTCGGCCTGACCATGGGCGATGTCGATCTGGTACTTTGCACCCACAGTCACCCGGACCACGTCGAGGCGGCCCAGCAATTTACGGACCGGCGCGCGCTTTTTACGCTCCACGAGGCCAGCTGGCAGTTTTTAAACGGGCCGGGACGTAGCCTGTGCGCGGTTTACGGCTTTGACCCGGCAACGCTGAACCCCGATTTTTTCCTGAAAGAGGGCAGGTTCAGCACAGACGGGCTGGACCTGGAAATCCTGCACACGCCGGGCCACTCACCGGGTTCCATCTGCCTTTACTGGCCGTCCGAAAAAGCGCTGATTACGGGGGATCTGGTTTTCGAGGAGAGTTTCGGACGGATAGATCTTCCGGGCGGAAACGCGGATCAGCTCAAGGAGAGCATCCGCCGGGTCGCCGGCCTGGACGCCGAATGGCTGCTGCCGGGCCACGGCAACGTCATGCAGGGCGCCCGCAAAATTTCCGCAAATTTCGACTACCTGCAGGACGTTTTGTGCGCTTATCTATAAACGCCGTTTTTCACCGCAGCCGGTCCGCCGGCAGGCGCTTGATCAACTCGCTGCGGAACTGTTCCTGGAGCCTGCGCCGTGCGGCGCTCCATTCGTGGCTCCGGCCCAGGTTGGGCACCACCGCCGAACCTCGGATGCCGTATTCTGCAGTCAGTTCTTCACGCCTGCGGGTCAGCAGGGTTTCTTTGAGTGCCTCGGATTGACGCTGGAAGGTCTGC
>Ga0114931_10000090_pt1 | contig 93560 bp, 83 predicted proteins | sample 2SBtaG_FD_89579 | JGI IMG/M metagenome (GOLD analysis project Ga0114931, IMG submission 89579) | Deep subsurface microbial communities from Kolumbo volcano to uncover new lineages of life (NeLLi) - 2SBTROV14_V59a metaG | ecosystem: Environmental > Aquatic > Marine > Volcanic | place: Kolumbo...
AAATTTGTGCTACACTACTCTGTAGTGAACAAATTTCGCCAAGACGCGGACATTAGGCGGAATAAATTCTAAAATTTTAATATGAATATTCTTTTAATTGACAATGTAACAATTCGAATCATAGAGTTGCAAAAATTACTTCAAGGTAATAATATCACAACGATCAAATTCGGAGATGTTAAACTAAGCGGAAATGAAAATTTCGATTTAATAATTCTTTCTGGAGGCAGTCAATTTCCGGTTTTTAGGAATGAACAGTTGTACCAAAACGAGCTAAGCCTTATCAGGAATACCAACATTCCACTAATTGGTATATGCTTGGGCTTTGAGCTCATTTGTTATGCTTACGGTGGTAAATTGCGTGAATTAGAGAATAAAGAGAAAGGTATAATTGAAATACAAGTTACCAACCCCAACAGTATTTTTAGCGGATTACCAAAATTTCAAGTTTATGAATCTCATCGATGGACTATTGATGAGTTGCCTGACGAATTGATTGAAATGGCAAAATCGAAAAATGGAGTTGAGGTTGTAAAACACAAAAACCGGAAAATATATGGATTTCAGTTTCATCCTGAAATGTTTGTCGAAAAAACATATGGAGATGAAATTTTCAATAATTTATTAGCAACCCTTAACCAGAAATTTTAGAATTTACATCATATGACAGCGTGTATGAAAAAACATCTTGAATCCAATAACTTAACTCAATAAATTAGAATCTTAGATTTGTAATATAACTAAATAACAAATTATGATAAAAAAAATAGAATTACCTTGTGACAATTGCCTTGGCTTTGAAGCCATAGGGGAAATAACTGGTGAGGACTATGAAAATATTATAGTTCCCAACATCAATGAAAAGTTGAAATATTATTCAAAAATTGGATTCCTATATTATATTGGCGACAATTTTGAGAAGTTTGAAGCAAAAGCCATTTTGGATGATACCAAGATTGGTTTTAAGCATATGAGGGCATTTGAACGTATAGCAGTTGTTACCGATTTAGGCTGGGTTATAAATGGTATGCATATGTTTCATTTTATCTTTCCTGGAAAAATTAAACTTTTTAAAAATAGCGAACTAAAAGCTGCAAAAGAGTGGGTTTCTCAAACACCCGTTTTAAAGCAAGGATTACAGGCATCTATAGATGATGTAAAAGGAGTTATGTATTTTAAACCATTGGGTGAAATAACATCTGAAGATTTTGAATATTTAGGAATGCTAATGGATCCTTATATAGAAAGAAAAAAGGATTTAAAAGGACTAGTTATAGATGCAAGTTTGTTTACAGGTTATGAGTCTTTTGACGCATTTATTACACATTTTAAATTTGTAAGAGGGCATCAAAAACATGTTGAAAAACTGGCTATTCTAACAGATTCTGATTTAGTTATTTTTGGTGAAAAGTTGGGTAGTGTTTTTATAAATGCTGAAATTAAAAGATTTAAAGTATCAGATAAAGATAAAGCATTTGAATGGGTAGAGAAATAATCACTTACAGTTTATATGAAATACTTAGGGATTGATTTTGGAAGCAAGAGAGTAGGGCTGTCTCTATCTGACGATAATGGCGGTATGGCTTTTCCGCATTCGGTTATTTCAAATGATAAAAATCTGTTGACTGAAATCGAAAAAATAATAAAAGATGAGAAAGTAGAAGAGGTAGTAATGGGGGAGTCAAAAGACTTTAAAGGAGAGCCAAACAAAATAATGTCTGCTATAGAAGAATTTAAAGCCAAACTTGAAGAAAAGGTAAAATTAAAAGTTTGGTTAGAGCCAGAGTTTATGACTTCAGTCCAAGCAGAGAGGAGTATAGAGTCAAGACGTACTGATACTCACAATCAAAGATCTAAAAAACAAAAAGAAATAAAAAAAGATATGCTTGATGCTTCGGCAGCGACCATTATTCTTCAAACATATCTAGATAGGAATTGATCCGACTATAAAACAAAATTTCTTTCTATTTGTATGTCAACAATTCGTTAGCTTATTCGTTATTTTGTATATGCTATAATTTAAGGTATGAATTTTGGATTTATTTCTAAATATTTTCCACCGGAACAGTTTTTGAAGCCACGTCATATAGGAATTTCTTTTTCTGATTCAAATATCAAAGCTATTTCGTTTGATAAGACATTAAAAAACCCACCTTTGAAAAGTATCATCGTCCCTATTGAAAAAGGCGGGATTGTAGAAGGCAAAATTGTAAATATGGAGAGTGTCGTAAAGGCTCTTTCAACGGTGAAAAAGAGTTTTGATTCACCTTTTGTCTTTTTTGCTATTCCAGATGAACTAACTTTTGTCTTTACCACTTCAGTTTTGGTTGGACCCAAGAGTGATCCCAAAGAGAGTATTGCTTTTGTTATGGAAGAAAACGTGCCTCTTCCGCTGGATGAGGTAATTTTTGATTTCGTACCAACTAATATCACGAAATCAGATCAAAAATACGAGGTCTCCTTTGTGGTTTCAGCTTGTGTTAAAAAGGAGGTTGAAAGGATCATAGAAGCTCTTAATAAAGCGGGATTTGAAGCGGTTGGCTGTATACATGAGTCACAAGCTATCGCTAACGCGGTCGTAAAAAAAGATTTCCCAGAGACTCTCTCGATTATTCACGCTAGAGAAAATAGAGTTGGAATCTATCTAGTAAAAGATGGGATCGTTCATTTTTCTACTTTAAGGGAAGCATCAGGGGCGACTTACAGAAAACAATTTTTGGATGAATATGAAAAGTTCTTAGATTATTCTTTAAAATACGGTGTAGGAAAAAACAAATCTGTAGAATCAGTTTTGGTTTGTGGTGAGTTTGAATACGCAAAAGAAATACTCGAAGCCATAACCGACTCTCCGAAAGCTACTAATGACGTAAAATTATCAAATGTTTGGTCAAATGTGTTTGAGATAGACAAGCACATGCCAGATATACCTTATGAAAAATCATTAAGTTTTGCTGGTCCCATAGGCGTGACTCTCTCTGATGTAAATTAATAAAAATGAATCCCGTTAGAAATACCATGAAATACATAATATACTTAAAATTAAATACTAAACTTTTAGAAGCTAAATTTCTAACGGGATGAATCTTTTACCACAAACAGAAAAAGAAAATTTAAAAAAAGGTCTAAAGTATAGACTTTTGGTGGTAGTGCTATTCCTTACTACAGGAGTCTTTTTGCTCGGTTTTATTACTCTACTACCTTCTTATTTTTTGGCTTCGGGATATTTTTCTAAAGATGTACCATCAAGCTCCAATATAGGAGCAGAAAGTGAAGAGACGGCAAAAGAGATACTAGATTTACCAAGTGAGATAGATTCTAAACTAAAATTTCTTGGGGCAAACATAGATAGCGTAAGAGCAGTAGACTCTATTTATAAAATCGTTGACCTCCTTCCGGACAAGGTGACATTAGATTCGATCTCTTTTTCCAGAAAAACGGTTCCTGCTAAGGCAAATAGCAGTATAAACGTATTGGTTTCTGGTACCGCTTTTGATAGGGAATCTTTAGTCTCTTTTTCTACTGCTTTAGAGGACTCTGACCTTTTTTCTTCAGTTAAAGTTCCTGTCTCGAGTTTAACCAAAGACAGTAATCTTCCTTTTTCCATAAATCTTATTATCAAAAAGTAAAATGAATAACTGGGTTCCACAAAACAAAACAATAAAATTTGCAGCTGCCATAGCTCTGGTTAGTGTCATTTTATATTTCGGCGGATTGTTTGTTGTTTTGAGGGAAACAAAAAAAGTAGAAGACACTTTCCACAATACTGAATCAAGTATATACAAAGAAAAGGAAATAAGAGTTATCAAATCAATAGTTGAGACAAATAAAGAATCAATAAAAACGCTCCAAGACTTTTTTATCCAAAAAGGTGATGAGATAGAGTTCATCGAAAAAATAGAAAGTGTAGCCAAAAGTTCCTCCGTCAAGTTTGAGATCACTTCAATTGATGTGGAAGAAGCTAAAGGCGACTCTTTTAAGGAAGATGTGAATTTGAAAATGAAGTTAGAAGGCTCTTGGATAGAGGTGACCTCTTTCTTAGATAAATTAGAGAAGATGCCTTTTGGAGTTCTGGTTGAAGAGGCTAGTTTGGAAGCAAATACCCCTGGGGATTGGTCTGGATTAGTCGAATTTATTATTTTTAGAGAGAGATAATGTTAGCTAAAATTTTAAAATTTTTCAAAAGAGATAAATTGCCGCCACTTGGCTCTTTGCGACCTAGAATCTTTCGTGTGGAGTTTTTCTGGTTCGTTAGTTTGGGTGTAGGCATCTTGATTTTTATCATTATGGTCGTTGTGGGAGCTATACTCTTTCATTCTCAATATTTTGAAACTTATAAAGAATCTGTATCAGAAAAAAATCTTGAGGGTATAATAAATGTGACTAGACTAAAAAATACTATAGAAAAAAGGGATAGTTTTATAAATGAAGATGTCTCTGTACCGAGCGACCCTTCTTTTTAATTGGTGGTCACAAATAAATTTGCTGACGCAAATTGCTTTTTTTATTATGTAGAATTATACAACTCAGCTCGAACATTTTTTGAATGGAACTGACCGCCTCCGCTTCGCTCTGGCGGGAAGATTTTTGTGCGGGCTACAATAGTTTCTGAATCTCTGCGTCAAGTTTATCGGAACTTGTGATAACGCTATCCCTAAATTGAATCACGCTGTTTTTGTCTATAATGTAGGTTATCTCAAACCGATCAAATTCAAACTTTTGCGAAATGTCCGCGCCTCCTTGCGCGTTGGCATAATCCCACGGCGTGTTATTGTCTTGTTTGAATTGGTTGATAAAGTCCTTGCTGTCGCGTGGGTCAATATCAACGGTTATAAATGCTACCGCGCCGTCTTTGTATTTTTGATACACGGGCGCGAATTGTTGCGCTTCCATAATGCAAGTCGAACACCATGCAGCAGATGAGGTGATAACAATCACCTTGCCACGCAAGGAGACGCTATCAACTTTTGTGCCGTCAAGCGCTGTGTATAAAAATGCAGGAGCTATATCGCCGACACTGGTACCAACACGTGCTTGTGTTGGTGATGTGGTTTTGTTTCCGGCTGCAAAGTAAAAACCGATACCGGCAAGCGCAACAATAATGATTATGATAATTGCTTTCTTTTTCATAAGTCGTTTTTAGAAGGCGGCGTTGGCACCTCACAACTTTCACAATATCCTTGAACCCGCCGCGCGCTAAAGTAAAGGCCGAACAAAACCAATGCTATTGCTCCATAAACAAAGTACGGCTGATTTTCAAGAACGAAGAAGGTTCCGCCTACGCCAATAAAGCCCAAAATAGCAACGATACAAGATGAACAAGCAGCAGTTGCTAAGAGGCCGCCGAAAAGAGCGGAGAACGCGCCAACGCCACCTTGTCCAACCGCACCCGCGCGTCCTTTTTTTGAACGCAAAAAGAGAAATGCCTGCATAAGAATAAGCAAGGCCGTTACTGCGGAAAGTAGTACGAACAGAACATAGTCGCTCGGGTGCAATAAGCTCAACTGAAAAGAAAGCGTGTTGCCGGGCGTGAGCCAAACAGGGAGAATGAGATACGCAGCGATAAAAATTGCAGTCAGTCCCAAAAACCACAGCTTGTAGTTTCTGTCTTTTAGTACGGTTTTTGAAGCCGAAAAAAATGTAGTAAGGGGGTTTCTCATATACAACAGCTTAATTTAGAAATGTCTTTGGTGAATGAAAGCGCGGCAATCTTTATCGATTCGCTAAGCGTTGGGAACATCGGCAGAGAATTGACCACATCGTCAATAGTATTGCCGTTTTTTACAATCATCATTCCGGTAGCGATCAATTCACCTGCATTGGGCGCAAGAATTTGCATACCGACAATTTTTGGACTTCGTATCAACGGCCATATGGATAAGCCCGGAGGTAGCGCGCATGATGATTGCTTTCGGCACGGCTTCAAACGATATCGTGCGGCAGTTGCAAACACCTTGCTCTTTCATCTGTCTACTTTCGCTCGTGCCAACACCAGCAATTTGGGGGTCGGTAAATATGGTAAACGGCACGGTGTCGTAGTCGATAGAAAACGTGGCGCCTTTGAGTACATTTTCTGCAGCAAGCGTGCCTTCGTGCCCGGCGGTAGTTTCGTAGCGGGCTGGGGCATTTGTCACATCGCCAACTGCAAAAATATTTTTGTTGGATGTTTGGAAATTTTGATTTACTACAACTGACTTTCGCTCATTCACCTCAACACCGACTGCCTCCAAGTTGAGCGCCTCGGTATTAGCGGTTTTTCCAGCGGCGAGCAGTATTTCGTCACTTTGCGCAGTTTGTTCTCTACCGTCTGTAGTAAACGCAACTACTTTTTTGCCCCTTTCTGTATATGCTTTTGTGACCTTTGCGTTTGTAATAATAGTCACACCCTCTTTTTCGAGTATCTCCGTCAAGCGATCCGTCAAAGCTTTTTCTACTTGAGGGAGAATGGACTGCTCGCGCTGAAGCACGGTTACTTTCGTACCAAACCGCGCAAACATTTGTGCAAATTCAAGCCCCACAGGACCTGCGCCGATAACCACTAACTCCTTTGGCTGTTTTTTCATTTGGAGTGCCTCAATGTGCGTCACAAATCCCGTTTCTTGTATCCCTTCAATTGGTGGGACATTTGCGGTGGAGCCGGTGGCGATGATAAATTTTTCCGCACTCAATTTTTTGCCGTTCACTTCCACTTCCGTTTCAGAAACAAACTTTGCTTTTCCTTCAATCGCCGTCACGTGCTCCAAGTTTTTTAACACTTTCTCGTATTTTTCTTTCTGCAAACGCTCTACAAGCGAGAGTTCGTCCTGCACTACTTTTTGAAAATCAAAATGTTTTACTTCAAGCTCAACCCCCGGAATGCCGTGGTGCTCTGCGTGGTGCATTGTCTCTCCGGCCCAAAGAAGCGTTTTTGACGGAACGCACCCGACATTGACGCACGTACCACCGAGCGGAAGTCCGGCGTTTATGAGAGCAGTTTTTGCTCCAAGCTCATTAGCGCGGATTGCCGCCGCAAACGCTCCGGCTCCGCCGCCGATAATGATAAGATCAAAGTTTTTCATAATGTTTCTAATCGCTCCTCAAGATAATTTCGCAAGGGCGATTGTTTAAGTTTGTAATAGACATGACGGAAATCCCTGCGGCTTTCCACAATATCTGCTTCTTTGAGTTTGCCGAGCGTGTGCGAAACCGCCGAAATGGATACACCAACAACCTCCGCTATCTCACCAACAGAAAGTTCTTTGTGATGGCAAAGGAGATAGCATATTTTAAGCCGTGTAGGATTGCCGATCATATTAAATTCGTCAGCGCATTGGATAAGCGCCACTTCATTTTCTAATTCCTTTTTGATTTGCTTTACTTTCTTCATTTGCATAACTACTCAAATGATAGCAAAAATCAAAAAGTAGTGCAAGAAGTTTGAGGGAGTTTCCTATTGCCCGCGCACAGGAGTGGTGGGGCAAAGGCAACTATAAATCTGATAACCTGCACAGAAATTCTGCCTCGAAGCGAGGATGACTTGGCAGGAGGAGGTCTGGGAGCAGTTTGCATTTTTCTATCATGTGCCCTCGGCAGGAATCGAACCTGCATTAAGAGATTAGAAGTCTCTCGTTCTATCCATTGAACTACGAGGGCTGGGGGTGCGCGATGAGGGATTTGAACCCCCGACCTTCTCGGTGTAAACGAGCTGCTCTACCAACTGAGCTAATCGCGCAATATTTTTTTTACAATAAGGACTATACCATAATATTTTTTTATGAGATAGTGTTTCTATGGAAATAAAAATTATATATGAAGACGAATTCATTTTGGCACTAGACAAACCATCTGGTCTGATGATGCACGCAGATGGTAGGCGGAGCGAAGCGACGTTAGCAGATTGGGTGAACAAAAATTATCCGAGCCTGATAGATGTCGGAGAACCCTTCAACTTCGTTCAGGCTAAAGAGCATAAAATAATAAAACGCCCAGGTATAGTTCACCGACTTGATAAAGATACTAGTGGAGTGGTAGTCATCGCTAAGACAGAAGACTCATATCAGTTTTTGAAAAAACAGTTTCAAGACAGAAAAATAGAAAAGGTTTATAAGGCTTTTGTTTATGGTAATTTCCCCTCGACTCCGCTCGGGACAAGTTCAGTTATTGATAAACCTATTGGTAGAAGTAGGAGTGATTTTAGGAAATGGTCAGCCGAGTTTGGAGCTAAAGGAGAGCTAAGAGAAGCGGTGACAGAGTATAAAGTTCTTGCCTCTCAACCTCACCCCACACTTCGTGTTGACCCTCTCCTTAATAAGGAGAGGGTAGGGAAAGAAACAACAAATTTTTCTTTTCTTGAAGTCAGACCAAAAACAGGCAGGACTCATCAGATTAGGGTGCATCTCAAAGCAATATCTCACCCAGTCGTTTGTGATAAGTTATATGCACCAAATAGGGAGTGTTCATCAGAAAAATGCCTAGGTTTAGATCGCTTAGCTTTGCATGCTTTTTCTATCAGACTTGAATTACCAAATGAGACCAAAATAACTCTCGAAGCTTCTTTACCTCCTGAATTCGAAGAAGCTTTGGCTAAATTAAAATATTAATAACTCATCCCCGCCCGCATCGCCTTGCGAAGCATGGCGGGCAGGCCTCACTTCGCCCTGCACCATATGGTGCAGGGCTTCGCGTCAATCTCTCCCCGAACAAGAACAAGTTCTAAACGAGGCATGCTTACCTTAAGAGCGGGAATAGGAAAGAACAATTAAATCACTGAATAATAAATAGTAGTCACCTCCTCCTTAAAGTAAGAAGGAGGTTGGGAGGAGGTTAGAAAAAAAGGGTCAAAAATGGAAATATTTTACAGAAACTTGATTTTTAAACTACTTTATCATATAGTACAGTTCAGATTGCAGATTTCAAGCCTGCAAAATTCTTTAAGAAGGAAGGAAATCGTGATAGAGGCACCTACTTCAATTTTCACTCTCGTCAAAACGATCACGACTCCAGCTATCACTGGAAAGAAGACGGCGGATTGCTTCATGAAAAAATTGCGGTATTCCTACCGCGACAGCGATATGGACAATTGGCTGCCCGAAAATCAATCCGAGCAGCCGGAGAGCCATTTCTTGGTCCAGGAGCTCGGTCAAAACGCTAAATTTTGGCAAGCAGTAGAGAGTTTCAGGCAAGCAGTAGAGAGTTTCTTGGTCTTGGTCCAGACTGGAGACATAAAAAACCTCTCGCAGCTTCTCAAGGATTGTGACCACATAACCACACTTCCCACTATCGAGTCGTTCATCGAGTGGCAAGAGGCAGGTGATGATTTCGGTCTCCGGACTGACGGCTGGTGGAACTTATTCTTTGTGGAAAACAAAAATGGAAGTGTCTTGTTCGTCCGCGTAGGCAGGTACGGTGGGAGATGGAGCGTGAGCGCCGTTCCGCTCGACGACGCCAATGTTTGGTGTGCCGGCGACCGTTTCTTCTTCCGCGACCACGACTAGGATACTGTGTCTCTTTGACACTTTGTTCCTTGCCCCGGTCTGTTTAATTGCAGATCGGGGCAATTCGTTTATAATATTTTGGATACATTTTCCGAATCATATAGTTTTAAGAATGAGCACTAAAAAAAGAGTACTGAAAGCTTTGTGTGAAAGTGAAAATATAAATTCTCTGATATCGTATAGTGGACTATTAAGACATGGTAATCAATTTACTCTAAAACAAAAAATAGACGTTAAAATAGAGAATCTTTTAAAAAAGGCTGAAAACTGATAATATTGTCTTATGGCAGAACAAAATAAAAGCAATAAAACTACAGTAAATAAATCAAAAATAGCAGAGCGAGAAGAAGAAATTCTGAAATTTTGGCAAGAAAACAAAATTTTTGAAAAATCGTTAGAGAAAAATAAGGAAGCAAAACCTTTTGTTTTTCATGATGGCCCCCCTTTTGCTACTGGTACCCCACATTATGGGCATATAGTTCCGAGTGTTATCAAAGACGTAATACCACGTTATCAGACTATGAAAGGGCGTTTTGTGGGGAGACAATGGGGCTGGGATACACACGGTCTGCCTATTGAAAATATTGTTGAAAAAGAATTAGGTATAAAAACTAAAAAAGAGATTGAGGAAATGGGTATTGGTAAATTCAACAATCTCTGTCGCGAGAAAATTTTTACTTATGTAGATGTTTGGAATAAATTTATTCCACGTTTAGGTCGTTGGGTAGATATGGGAGACCCGTATATTACGATGGACTCAACTTATATGGAGTCGGAGTGGTGGGCCTTTAAAAAATTGTTTGATAAAGATCTAATTTATAAAGATTATAGATCAATGCACATATGTCCGCGTTGCGAAACCACTTTAGCTCAAGCCGAAGTAGCCGAAGGATACAAGGATATTAAAGATCTTGCGGTTACAGCCGAGTTTGAATTGGTGGATGAGCCAAAAACTTTTATTTTGGCCTGGACTACTACCCCGTGGACACTTCCTGGCAATGTGGCACTAGCAGTCAACCCAGATTTGATTTATGTAAAGATAGAAAAGAAAGATGAAAGCTCTGGAGATATTATTAGGTTTATTGTTATCAAAGAAAAACTGGGAGAAATTTTTAAAGATGATGAGTTTAAAGTTGTTGAAGAATTTAAAGGTAAAGATTTGATAGGGAAATCATATAAACCTCTCTTTGATGACTATGCTAATGATGAAAAACTTTCAAACAGAGAAAACGGCTGGAAGGTTTATGGGGCTGACTTCGTCACTACTGAAAGTGGCACAGGGGTGGTCCACATTGCTCCTGCTTTTGGAGAAGATGATATGGAGCTCGGTAAGCAAGAAAAATTGCCTTTTGTTCAGCATGTCGGGATGGATGGTGTTATGCGGCCAGAAATAAGGGAATTAGCCGGACTTTCCGTTAAGCCAAAGGACAATCCTCAAGCTACTGATGTTGAAATTTTGAAAATTTTAGCCAAAAAAGACCTTATTTTCTCTAAAGAAAAATATGAACATTCATACCCACATTGCTGGAGATGTGAGACTCCACTTTTAAATTATGCTACCAGCTCTTGGTTTGTTTCAGTTACAAAAATAAAGAAAGATCTTTTGAAAAATGCAAAAAATATAAATTGGCAACCTAAACACATTAAAGAGGGAAGGTGGCATGACTGGTTAGAAAATGCTCGCGATTGGTCTATTAGTAGACAACGTTTTTGGGCCAACACTATTCCTGTCTGGGAAAACGACCCTTCGACAGGTTCGACGAGCTCACTGAAATCTAGCTCAGGACAAGCAAAGACAAAAGAAAGGCTTGTTATTGGATCAGTTGAGGAACTTAAAAAACATACTAAAAAATCTGGTAACAAATACTTTATGATGCGACACGCTGAAGCGGAACAAAATCTAAAAGATTTGGTCAACGCTGACATCAAAAATGTATTCCATTTGACATCAGAAGGAGAAAAACAAGCTACTAAGGTGGCTCAAGATATAAAATCTGAAAAAATTGATCTTATCGTTTCCTCGCCTTTCGAAAGATGTAAAGAAACTTCAGAAATAATCCAAAAAGCTCTTGGTTTGAGTGATGATAAGGTTATTTATGATGAAAATATTGGTGAATTGCAGACCGGCTCTGAATTTGAGGGTAAGACTTGGTCTGAATACATAAAGTTTTTCAAAAATCATAAAGAAAGATTTGAAAAAGCTCCAAAAGGTGGAGAGACATTGCGAGAGATTAACAAAAGAGTGGGAGACTTTTTATACAAAATAGAAAAAGAATATAAAGATAAAAATATTTTGATTGTTAGTCATGATGGGATCTTAAGAGCTATGAAAGATGTCGCTCGGGGAGCAGATATTAAAGTTCATATGAAGATGAAAGATGAAGAAGGCTACAAATCAGAGTATGCTGAGTATCGGGAATTAGATTTTGTACCTATTCCCCACAACGAAAATTATGAACTTGATTTGCATCGGCCTTATATTGATGAAGTAGAGTTAGTTAATAAGAAAGGGGAGGTCTTTAAGAGAGTGACAGATGTCTTGGATACCTGGTTTGATTCTGGGTCAGTACCTTTCTCTTCTCACCATTATCCGTTTGAAAATAAGGATAAAACAGAAAATCGTATTCCAGCTGACTTTATTGCTGAAGGTTTGGACCAGATCAGTAAATGGTTTTATTATCAGCACGTTTTTGCTACTGGTTTGTTTGGAAAACAGGTCTTCAATAATGTAATCGTCAATGGGATTGTCTTGGCTGAGGATGGCAAAAAGATGAGTAAGAGACTTCAAAATTACCCTGATCCGTCTGACATTATCGACAAATACGGAGCCGATGCAGTTAGATTTTATCTTTTGTCTTCTCCGGTAGTTCGGGCTGAAGATTTCAGTTTTTCTGAAAGTGGGGTTGATGAAATATTTAAAAAAATAATTTCTAAACTCGGAAACATTCTTTCATTTTATGAATTGTATGCCAGTGAGTTGAAGGTTGAAAGTCAGAAGTTAAAAAGTTTTAGTTCTAAAAATGTTTTAGATCTTTGGATTATGGCTCGATTGAATGAACTCTCTTCTAAAGTAACGAAATCTTTAGATGAATTTGAATTAGATAAAGCCACTCGCCCTTTTGTGGATTTCGTGGATGATTTTTCCACTTGGTACATTCGCCGTTCCAGAGATAGGTTTAAATCTGAAGATGTGGTAGACAGAAATAATGCTTTAGCCACTACTCATCATATTCTCCTAAGTCTTTCCAAATACATGGCACCTTTTACTCCATTTTTTGCTGAAAATATATATTTGAAATTAAAATCAAAAAGTGATCCAGAAAGTGTCCATCTTTGTGGTTGGCCCCACTTCGCTGAAGCTTCGCGGGGTGATGACGAAGTCATCAAAAATATGAAAGAGGTGCGTAAAGTAGTTTCTGTGGCCTTAGAAAAAAGAATGGTAGCGGGCATAAAAGTAAGGCAACCGTTGGGAGAGCTAAAAGCTAAAAGCTTAGAGCTTGAAGGTAAAGAAGAATACTTAAAACTTATTAGAGATGAAGTGAATGTAAAAAATATAAGTTTTTCAGAAAATTTGGAAGAAGAAGTTGAATTAGACACAAACATTACTCCAGAGCTACAAAAAGAGGGGAATGCAAGAGATTTGGTTAGGACTATTCAATCATTAAGAAAAGAAAAGAATTTAGTTCCTTCTGATACAGTAAAGCTTTTAGTAGAGACGGATGAAATAGGGAAGAATTTTGTAAACTCTGTCTTAGAAGAAATAAAAAAGCCGACCAATGTGTCGGAGGTGGTATTTCAGGAAAATGATGGAGTAGAGGTCAAAATTGGAGAAATGACCTTTAAATTGAATATATAAAAAATAAAACCCTACATGGTTGTGGTCGGGCTGTCTATACCTTTGAGACGGCGACAGATGGAAGATTTAGCCGTTTTAAGCACTTGCGTACCCACGTGTGGGTCATCGGGCTATAAATTTGTCAGCCTCTCTTCCACCTGCCTCATCTCGTTCTGATCACAACATTATCAGGCGCTGGTCATTTGTCAAGTTTTTTGTATTTATCTCAAAATTGGTATTATTATTAGACATGTACAGAAAACATCATACTAAAGGTATTGTCATCTCTAGCAAGGTAGAGGGGGACAGTAATAAACGAGTTAATCTTTTTACCGAGAGCTTTGGTCTTTTGAATGCCAAGGTTCAGGGTGGTAGGAATATGCACTCCAAATTTCGTAGTGGCTCTCAAGATTTTTCATATGGAGATTTTTCTTTGATACATGGTAAAACTGGTTGGCGAGTGGTAGGGGTAAGTAGTGAGCAAAACTTTTATGAAAGTTTTAGAAACTCTCCTGATAAAATGAGAATTGTCAGTAATGTTTTGAATTTAATCAAGAAACTAACAGATGAAGAAAAAATAAATAGTCAACTTTTTACTATTGTCTCAAATTTTTTAAACTTTTTATTAGCAGATGAACTGTCAAGGGACACCTTTAAACTACCTCGGTCCCCAAAGGTGCCCTTTGATAGTGTTGCTTTGACAGAGTGTCTGACTCTCATCCGCATCTTGCACTCTTTGGGTTATATGAGACACGACCCAGAGTTTATGATACCGATGACTTCAAGTGAGATAGAGATAAAGGACTTAGAAGCCATTGCCCCCCGCAGAGCCAAGATGGTGGCCCTTATAAATGAATCCCTCAAGGCGACTTAAATAACTCATGTTATAATATACGGAATGGATTATGATGATGAAAAAAAGGAAAAGTTAGACAATCTTGAAAGGAAACTGTATTCAAGGAATGCACCTGATATTATTGAAAACAAAAATCCAAAGAAACCCCTCGCTAGTTCCGATAGAGGAGAAATACACGAAGAGATAAAAGAGAGTTGGGAAAAAGGTCCGGAGTCTAGCTCCTTTGATGAAGTAGCAGCTAAAGTATCAAAAATGGCTCAAAAGAAACATACCTTTGTTAAAAAAATATTTATTTTCTCGGTGGCCTTTTTCGTTGTCGCCGCTGGTATCGCTACTTTTGTATTTTTAGATGGTATGAATTTGGTTTCCTCAAAAAACGTTAATATTAAAATAGTGGGCCCTCTCTCTGTAGGCGGTGGCCAAGAAGTTTCTTTTGATGTCAATATAATCAATAACAATAATATAGATCTCGATTCAGCATCACTTCTCATAGAGTATCCGACAGGCACTAGATCTAGCGCTGATTTGACCAAAGAGCTTGATCAGGAGAGGTTTGATTTAGGTAAAATCAGCTCTGGAGAAAATTACAATCAAAAACTAAAGGTAGTCTTCTTTGGAAAAAAAGAAGAAATAAAGAAGATTAAGCTCTCACTAGAATACAGAGTAAAAAATTCAAGCGCCCTTTTTTATAAAGAGAAGACATACGAAGTCTCTATTAGTTCTGCTCCTATCATTATCACTCCGACATACCCGAAAGAAGTGACTTCAAACCAAGACATCTCTTTTGATATAGAAGTAGCTTCCAACTCTGAAGACAAAATAGGAGATTTTCTAGTTAGAGTTGAATATCCATTTGGTTTCGTTTTTAAAGAATCTTCCCCTCCTACTACCTTTGATGATAATGTCTGGCGTTTTTCTGGACTTAACCCTGGAGATAAGAAAAATATTAAGATTGAAGGAAACATCATAGGACAAAACAACGAAGAGAGAGTGTTTAAAATAGGTGTTGGTACTGCCAGTGAAGATGATGAGAGGATGATCGCTGTTCCTCTCTCTGAATTGACCGAGTCGGTTTTGATAAAGAAGTCTTTCATCGGGATGGATATATTCATCGGTGGTAAAAGGGGAGACTTTGCGGGCAAAGGGGGCAACCAAGTAAACACAGAGCTTGTAGTTAGGAACAATCTACCCGGAGTACTTTTCAATACATCTGTTGAGGTGGCTCTCAAAGGTGGAGCTTTCAATCAACTTTCTGTTAAACCTTCTAACAACGGATTTTTTCAATCATCTAATAACACTATTTTGTGGGACAAGAGGGCAGTCCCAGATTTTTCAGAATTAAGCCCCGGGGCAGAAGAGAGGCTGTCCTTCCGGTTGTCTCCTTTGTTGTACGCGAATATAGCTAGTGGTGCTAAGCCAGAAATAGAGATGACGATTACTTCTAAAGGGGAGAGGGTCTTAGATTCTGGATCAGTCGAAAACGTCTCTGCTATCGAAAAGAGGAAGATAGTCTTGGCTACTGATTTAGCTTTGTCATCAAAGGTGGTTAGAGCCATTGGCAATATAGAAAACTCTGGACCAGTACCACCAAAAGCCGATACTCCAACCACATATACAGTCGTGTGGGATATCACTAACTCGTTTAATCAGGTAAGTAATGTAGAAGTCAGAGCTACCTTACCTTCGTATGTGAAGTGGACCAACGTCAAGTATCCTTCAAGTGAAATCTTTTCATTTAATCTAGTAACTAATGAAGTGGTTTGGGATGTGGGCTCTGTCTTATCAAACACTGGTTTCGGATCTACTAAAAAAGAAGTTCAATTCCAATTAGAGCTCTTGCCAAGTACTAGTCAAATAGGCCAATCACCGACTCTTATGGGTGCAGCTACTTTGTCGGGGATAGACAAAATAACAGATTTGAAAGTAAACTCTAGCGCTCAGGCTGTGACCACCGATTTTTTAGGAGATCCAAGCTATAAACAGGGAGATGGGAGGGTGGTTCAATAAATTAACCTAATTTCTAATTAATCTAATTGATCTAAAATTAGAAATTGTGAATTGGAGTTTATTTAGAAATTAGAATAATTAGAGCAATTAGAAATTTTTAGGTTGTATGTTATATTACTGATATGAGTGATAATAATGATAAAATGAGCAAAATAATATCTCTTTGCAAAAGAAGAGGTTTTGTGTTTCAAGGTTCGGAGATTTATGGAGGTTTAGCTGGTACTTGGGATTATGGTCCTTTTGGAGTGGCTCTAAAAAATAACGTTAAAAATCTTTGGTGGAAGATGTTTGTAGAGAGCAGGGAAGATATGTATGGTATGGACGCAGCTATCATCATGAACCCTAAAGTTTGGGAGGCTAGTGGTCATGTTTCTGGTTTTTCTGATCCATTGGTTGAATGTAAAAAATGTCATCATCGTTTTCGTGCCGATCAAGAGGAAGTAAAAGATAACAAATGCCCAGATTGTGGTGAAGATCTAGGGGCGGAAAAACAATTTAATATGATGTTCAAAACTTATGTCGGGGCGACAGAAGACGAGTCCTCTGTCTCTTACTTGAGGCCAGAAACTGCAGGAGGTATGTTTGTTAATTTTAAAAATATCTTAGATTCAATTCATCCTAAATTACCATTTGGTTTAGGTCAGATAGGGAAGGCTTTTAGGAACGAGATCGCTCCACGGGATTTTGTTTTTCGTTCTCGTGAATTTGAACAAATGGAAGTTGAATATTTTGTTAAGCCAAGTGAGTGGGAAAAAGCTTTCGATGAATGGAAAAAAGTGATGGTGGATTGGTGTCAGGCAATAGGTCTAGAAAAGTCCCACGTCCACGAACTTGAAGTGCCAGAAAAAGACAGAGCTCATTATTCAGAAAGAACAATTGATTTTGAATTTGATTATCCTTTTGGTAAAAAGGAATTATACGGACTTGCTTACAGGACCGACTTTGATTTAAAGAGTCACGCGACCACATCTAATGTTGACTTATTCTATTATGATGAAGAAACAAAAGAAAAGGTGGTTCCTCATGTGATCGAACCTTCTCTAGGTGTAGACAGGACGATCTTAGCCATTTTGATTGATGCCTATAAAGAAGAAAAACAAAAGGATGAGACCAGAGTATATCTTTCTTTGAAGTCAGCTTTGGCTCCCGTCAAAGTAGCGGTATTTCCTTTGCTCAAAAATAAACCAGAGTTAGTAGAGAAGGCGAGGGGAGTCTACAAGACTCTCAAAGATGAATTTGGGGCAGTCGAGTTTGACGACAACGGCAACATTGGTAAAAGGTATAGGAGACAAGACGAAATCGGGACACCTTTCTGTGTGACTGTAGACTTTGACACTATTGAAAAAAATGGGGGAGTAACAGTCCGTGACCGTGATACCGGCAAACAAGAGAGAATTTCTGAAGATAAACTAGTTGAATATCTGAAAGAGAAAATAGTGGAGTAGTTTTTGTTTCTCCCTTTATACTTAATACAAAATACTTTATACTAAATCTATATGGCTACTCGTCCAAGTGAAAAAATAATCCAGATAGGCTCAGGCACTATCATCAAAGCCCTACTTATCATCGTGGCTCTTGTAGCTTTCTACTACTTACGAGATATTGTGCTGGTGGTCCTTCTGGCAGTCATCATTGCTTCAGCTATAGAGCCTGGTACCAAATGGTTCTTACGGCGCGGGGTACCGAGGATTTTCGCAGTGCTCCTTATATATTTTGTGGCAGTCTTGGTATTGGTGATGGTCTTCTATTTCCTATTTCTACCACTACTTAATCAATCAGCTACTTTGCTCTCTAGTTTGCCTGGGTACTTAGGTAAGCTTCAAGTTTGGAATCCACTACAAAACAGTGAATTTTTGAGCTCAAGCTCTGCTGTAGAAGGATTTTCTAAAAACTTTTCACTGGCCCAGATCGTCGAACAGATTAATGCCTCCATCTCTAGTTTATCAAACGGATTTTTCTCCACCGCCAGTACCGTCTTTGGGGGTGTCTTGAGTTTTATATTGGTAATAGTACTTTCGTTTTATTTATCGGTGGATTCCTCTGGAGTAGCCAACTTTCTGCGTATCATCACCCCGGCGAAGAATGAGAAGTATATATTAGATTTGTGGGAGAGGTCCCAACACAAAATTGGTCTCTGGATGCAGGGTCAGATAGTTTTGGCGATTATTGTGGCTATGCTTGTCTTTTTGGGCCTTACTTTGCTTCGAGTAGACAATGCTCTCTTGCTCGCTTTTTTGGCCGGCCTCTTTGAGATCATACCTATCTTTGGGCCGATTTTGGCAGCTATACCGGCGGTGACGTTGGCTTTGGTTTCTAATGGTATGACCTCAGCTCTTTTGGTGGTTGGTCTTTATGTCATAATACAGCAATTTGAAAATCAACTTATTTACCCACTAGTGGTCAGTAAAATAGTTGGAGTACCACCTCTGCTCTCGATACTAGCCCTTATTGTGGGCTATAAGTTGGCTGGGTTTGTAGGTCTTTTGATCTCGGTGCCTTTAGCTACCATGCTTATAGAGTTCCTTAATGATATCGGGGTTAGTAAGGCGGCTGAGATGAAGCGCTTATCCCGACGTCCGAAGGAGTCGGGAAGCCGATCTGAAGCGTCGGCTCAGAAAACCAACAATGGATAAGACTTTCTACATTACAACTACACTACCTTACGTAAATGCAGATCTCCATATGGGTCATGCGTTAGAGTTTGTGCGGGCTGATGTTATCGCTCGTTATAAGATGCTTTTGGGTTTTGATGTGTTTTTTAACACTGGTACAGATGAACATGGTATGAAAATTTTTGAAACTGCTAAAGGAACTAACAAGTCTCCAAAAGATTTTGTAGACGAAGCTTTTATAAAGTTTAAAGAGCAGGTCCAATCTTTTGGTGTCTCAGAAGAAGTTCATTATGTGCGAACTACAAACGAAAGACATGAGAAGTCGGCTCAAAAGTTTTGGCAAAAAGTTTCTGACAACGGATTTATTTACAAAAAGAATTACAAGAGGAAATATTGTGTCGGTTGTGAAGAAGAAAAAACCGAATCAGAGCTCGTTGATGGTAAATGTACTATACATCCAAATAGGGAAATAAAAATAATAGATGAAGAAAACTATTTCTTCGCTTTTTCAAAGTTTCAAGAAAAACTCCTAAAGTTTTATGAAAAAAATCCAGATTTTGTGATACCGAAGTTCCGATACAATGAAGTAATCTCTTTTGTAAAAAATGGATTAGAGGACTTTAGTATTTCACGTTTGAAGACCAAGATGCCGTGGGGTATTCCAGTGCCCGGAGACGATGAACATGTTATGTATGTTTGGTTTGATGCTCTCACTAACTATATATCTACATTAGGGTGGGGGACCGAAGATGAAAAATATTTTGATAAATATTGGAAAGAGGGCACTCCTACTCAGTATTGTGGTAAAGACAACACTCGCTTCCAAGCCGTGATGTGGCAAGCGATGCTCATGGCAGCCGGTGTGCCCAATACCCACCAAATCGTGGTCAATGGTTTTATTGTGGCAGATGGTGGTATCAAGATGTCCAAATCCCTTGGTAATATAGTTGATCCAAAAAAGATCTCAGCCGAATATGGTGTCGATGCTTTAAGATACTTCCTGTTGAGAGAAGTCTCTAGCTTTGAGGACAGCCCTTTTTCGGAAGAGCGTTTTAAAAATGCTTACAATGCAAACTTGGCTAATGGCTTAGGGAACTTGGTTTCTAGGATAATGAAATTAGCAAGGTCAAAATTAATAGATAGTTCTAAACAAAAGAAAGAAATATATCCACAAGAATATAAAGAAGCATTAGAATATTTTGATGTAAAGAAAGCAATGGATTATATATTTAAATTAATTTCTAAATTGGATAAAAAAATTCAAGAAAAAGAACCATTTAAATTAATAAAAATAAATCCTCAAGAGGGTACCAAACTTATTTTAGATTTAATTTTAGACTTGTATTGTATTGGGTTTATGCTTGAACCATTTATGCCTGATACAAGTAAAAAAATTAAGGAAATTATTGAAATGCATAGAGAACCAGAAACTCTTTTCCCAAGGAAAGACTAATGAAATACGTAGATATACATTGTCATCTGGACTCTGAAGATTATGACTCTGATAGAGAGGAGGTTTTGGCACGGATGGAAAAAGAAGGAGTAGGGACCATAACAATCGGAACTGATTTAGAAAGTTCAAAAAGAGCGGTTGAGATTGCACGCATAAATGCGCGCATTTATGCGTGCATTGGAGTGCATCCCGTTAGAGATGAAGAAACAGAGAATATCTCTAACGGGACAGGTCCCGATGAATTCTCAAAAACCCAAGGCGAGAAAGGTCTCGCCTTGGGTTTTTCAGAGAAAGAGTTTGAGGAAGGTCCCGATGGGGTTCCCTCCCCTGATCAAGGGGAGGGTCACGCGGAGCGAGGGGTGGGGTTTAATGAGGTTAAATTCGAAAAGCTAATCGCAAATCCTAAAGTGATAGCCATAGGTGAGTGTGGACTTGATTACTTTGCTCCGCGAAGCTCGAGCGGAGCGAAAAGCGAAGTGGGGTTTTCAGTTAAGCAGACTCAAAAAAAACTTTTTGAACAGCAAATCAAGTTTGCTCTAAAGCACGACAAACCTTTGATGCTCCATATTCGAGATGACCACCAAAATTTTTCTTCAAAAAACTTAGGAGGACAAGCTTATGAAGATGTTTTAAATATACTAGAAAGTTACAAGAAAGCCGAAGGTGGAGAAAAATTGCGGGGCAATGTTCATTTTTTTGCTGGTAGTAAAGAAATTGCTAAAAGATTTTTGGATTTAGGTTTTACTATGTCGTTTACCGGAGTGGTCACCTTCACTCATGACTATGATGAGGTGATAAAGTTTTTGCCGAAAGAAGCCATTATGTCAGAGACTGATGCTCCCTTTGTCGCCCCTGTACCCTATAGGGGTAAGAGGAACGAGCCAACTTATGTAATAGAAGTAGTGAAAAAACTGGCGGAAATAAGAGGAGAGGATGTGGCTACTCTAAATACTCAAATAATAGAAAATTTTAAGAGAGTTTTTAGCGCTTGAAAAATAAAGGTGAAAGAAGCTATTTGGTTTTTTGGGCTTCTTGTGCTAAAGTAGCTCTGTTCGGGTCAGAGGCTCATTTATTCTAATCGCCTCCACCACGTTCGACGTGGCCCACCCGACTATAAATTTATGAAAGAAGATATTGAAGAGTCCCAGGTATATGAAGTAGGCTTCCACTTATTGCCTACAGTGGCCGAAGACAAATTAGAAGAAGTTGTAAGTGCTCTCCAAAGCCTGATTACTAAAGACGGAGGAACTATCATCTCAGAGGAATTCCCTAAGATGAGGCCTCTTGCTTACGATATAAAAAAGAGGATAGACATCAAATATGTGACCTTTAGCAATGCTTATTTTGGTTGGGTCAAGTTTGAATCTACTCCTGAGTTAGTGGGTAAAGTAGACGAAGGTTTTAAAGCAGACGAAAATGTCTTGAGGTATATTGTCATCAAGACAGTCAGGGAAAATACTATGGAACCTATCAAAGCTCCTATATTGAACAAAGAAGTCAAAGAAAAGGTTATACCTACTGTAGAGAAGCCTTCAGTAAAAAAGGTAGAAGTTTCTAAAGAGGAACTAGATAAGAGTATTGATAAACTTGTAACAGACCAAACTTTATAAGTCTAATATAAACATTATGTATATAAACAAAGCACTTATCTACGGAAACTTGACTAGAGATCCAGAACTAAAGTCTCTACCATCTGGTTCTCAAGTATGTGAATTCGGTGTTGCTACTAACCGTGTTTGGAAAGACAAAAATGGGGTTAAACAAGAGTCAGCAGACTTCCACAATATTGTGGTCTTTGGTAGACAAGCAGAACTAGTCAAACAATACTTAAGTAAAGGCTCTGGCGTCTTTCTAGAAGGAAGGATCCAAACAAGGAGTTGGGAGGCGGGGGATGGTACCAAAAGGTATAGGACAGAGATCGTAGCTGACAGGATACAGTTTGGACCAAGGAGTGGGGCAACTAGTGGCTCTTATGAACAAAAGGCTCCAGCTAGTGATAAACCAAAAGGTAAAGAAGATGCTCCTGCTATTGAATATCCAGAAGAAGAAATTAATTCTGAAGATATACCGTTCTAGAAACCTCACCCCTCACTTCGTGTGACCCTCTCCTTACTAAGGAGAGGGAGGAAGGGAAAAAATCAAATAAACATTAATTAAAAAAATCATGTCAAACAAACAAACTTGTTATTTCAAGAAAAACGGAATCAAATACGTTGACTACAAAGATACCGAACTCATAAAAAAGTTCATTAATCCTCATTCCAGAATTCTAGCCAAAAGAAAAACCGGAGTTTCTTCTGAATTTCAAAAGAAACTCTCTATCGCCATCAAGCGTGCCCGCTTTATGGCTTTGATACCTTACTTGAGTAGATAATCTGTCAGAGAAAATTAAAATAGTTCTGTGAAGCGTGCCTTGCGCAGGTCGAGAGACCGAGTAGAACAAGTATCGCTTTTTTAATTTTGTATTCTGGTTTTTTAAACATTCAAGAAATATTCTTCAAAGAAGTTTTCTTTATTTTTTGAAATAAGTTTTGAGATCTCTTTTACTCCAGGGATTAATTTATTCTTCGGTATCTCTTCTAGAGTAGACCAAAAGCACTCTCCTATATCCGATGGGGAATTAATCGTGTTTGTGTGTTTAGAAGCGGTAAAGACATGACAGAGCATATGCTCTATAAGCTCGTCTTCTTCGTGCACTGTCAGATAAACTTCTCCTCTGTGATGTAGCCGAGCTTTTAATCCGGTCTTTTCCTTCAGCTCTCTTTCGGCTGCTTCGAACACTTTTTCTTCTAAGTGGATTTTACCGTATGGGAAACCAACCAGACCGGTAAAGGGTGCTCGCTTTCGTTTGTATAATAGGTATTTACCTTTATCTTTGATGATCAGGATGTTTACTATCTTGGGTTGAGCACGTTCACTAAAAGTTTCAAAAGATATACCACCAACGTAGCGCTTACCCTTGGTAGTCAGACTATACTTTCCACTTCCACTGCTTACATAACCTACTTTAACCAGAGCTTTTAAGTGGTAGACAAAGAGGTTACCATCTATATATTTCGGTTTTAAGTCAGCGTATCTAGCAGTTTTTGCCAAACTTAGCTTTTTTAAAATATGTTTTTGAATTTCATGCATATGAGTGTTTATATTAAAGGCTCAAATAAAATTTGACTCAAATCCTTTTGACTTGTTTATATCATTATTTAGTAGAAAATGAAACTAGAGGATGCATTTGTGTCCAAATCTAAATATGAGGAGAATATTGTGATGAAGATCATTGACATAGGGAAAATTCCAAGCAAAATCGGTGAGGCTGAAATAATCCTCCAGCCACGACATAAGAATCGATATGATTCTGGATTTAATGATCCGATAGCTTATCGAGAAGATAATCAAATTATCATTGATCCAAAAGTTAATGGACGATTTTTCTCCATTCTCGGTGGTCGGCAGTTTTTGTATACCGGTGATGATGAGAATCGTGATCGCCATATGTTTTTTGGCGGTATGGACGAAAGTCCCTTCTTGGTTGAAGTAGATTATAAGTTGGTGGAGGAATTGGCACTTGGCGAAGATGCTTTTTTCAATTCCCTGAAGCCATCGGTGGTAAAAAGGTGGGAAAAGGGTCTTGGAAGTGAAGCCAAACGTCAAGGAGATTTCTTTGCTGTCGCCTCAGACAAAAAAGTGAATTGGGATAGCTTTTTCATGAGCCATCTCGATGGAGGCAAAATCACTATGTCTTTCGTAAAGGATTTTGCTTTGCGAGACACTCGCCACAATTTCACTGGGATACTTGGAGAGATCAACGATCTTTTGGTGGGTGAGGGGAGGATTGATGCCCCAGATCATGAACCTCTTCTCTTAGAACAGCCTCATTTGATTGAACAGGCGGAGGGTCTTTTAAATCCGGTGGAGGCTGACTAATGCCAAAGAGTGAAAAGGTTATCGAAGTCAAACGTCTCGAGATTTCAACTGACCCACCGATTGAAATCTTTGAAGTCTCAATCAGTGATCAAAAGTCAGAATGGAGAGAGACTATCCCAACTGAGGAAACCTTGAGATGGTTTCTACGCGGGATTCAGGCTGGTGCCAGCAGTTTTGGTAATAAATATGTCGCTCTGCCCGAAATTCCAAGAAGCTCTGTTCTTTTTGAGTAAAAAAGTCCCGATTTCTATTGAAAGGAATCGGGGCTTCTTTTTATTTTACACTCGCTCGACGTACTCACCAGTGTCGGTGTTGACGCGGATGCTGTCTCCTTCATTTATAAAGAGGGGAGCGTTGACAGTAGCTCCTGTCTCTAGCTTCACTACTTTGTTACCGCCTTGAGCGGTGTTGCCTTTGATAGTTGGAGGGGCTTCCACTACTTTTAATTCCATTTTGATAGGTAATTTAATCCCAATAATTCTTGCTTGCCCTGTCCTCGACTCTGAGGGACGAGTATCGCTCGGACTCGAATGAGAGGGATTCGAAGGGTCATTGAAGACCATGGCTTCTATGGCGGTATCTTTTTTCAAAAATTTAGCTCCAGTACCCACTTGATCTTCTGTTAAAGAAAATCTTTTAGAAGGGTCGCCATCTTCGTGGAACCAATACTCTCCTTTGTTCTCATAAATAAACCTGATGTCTTGTCTGTCTACTTCGGCTGGCTTCACCTTTTCTGATTGGTGGAAAGAGTTTTCGGTCACTCTACCGGTGATGAGGTTTCTTAGTTTGGTAGCGTTGACCGGTTTTCTTTGCTGTTTGCGGAAAACTTTAGAAGACAAAACTTCCCACGGCTCTCCGTTGTATATGATGATTTTTCCTACTGTAATCTGATTATAATCTAACATGGCTTAAAATATAGCCTTTTTAAGCCACAAAATCTACTTGACAAATTTTGTGAATTTGCTCCTATAAAAAATAGGAGGATCTTATGGAAATCAGCGTTGACAAGAAAGATCTGGAAGACATCTAGATGATGGTCCAAATGGGTGAAGGTGACATCATACTCAAACGGTCGGATGAGGCCAAAAAGCAACTGACGGCCATCTTCTGGGAAATCCAGCATATTTTGGACCAATCCAACAGCGATGAGTCCTGAGACCGGCGGAGCAGGGAATCGACCCAGCTCTGGCCGGTTTTCTGCTTTTATGAATACGATCTTTCTTTAATTAGTTTAGTCAGCTCTCTTTCTGTTTTATATATTCCGTGTCGGCTGAAAACTAAAATTTTGTATTTATTTTCAAGAAGTTGAAAAATTACTCGGTAACCTTTTGACTTGCCGATATTTTCTTTAAGAGGCACCACTCGGCATTTATAGATTTTATACCCACCAAACCCAGTCATCTTATCTAGGGCTGGAGTTTCGCGAATACCTTTGAATAACAAATATGCTTCCCATGCTTCAAGAGATTCTAATGGAGCAGGAAAGCGAGATAATTTTTTCAGATCTTTTTGTATTTCATCATGCCTCTCAATTTCCATTTCTTCTCTTAGATTTTAGCCATTTCTCCGTATTTGTTTCTGTAGTAAGTTAGATTGTAATCAATTACTTCATCTGGTTTGGTGGAGATCCAAGGTGCCTCACCATGAGTGGCAGTCTTCATCTCGGAACCTGAAAATTTTTCCCATTTGGATGCAACATCTTCTAGTATTAAAATTTCTTCTTTAGAAAACACATTTATATCGAAATCATCTAAAGCCTCAATGTATTGTTGATCATTCAAGCCTTGCTTTATCTTTTTGTGAGTTATTTTGATTTCTCTACCATCCATTTTTTTAATCATTTTTTCTGCCATGCGTGGTACAGGTCCGTTTTCAAAACGGAGATACTCATCTCCAGTTACTGAGTTACCATATTTTTCAAAAAAATCAAAATCAAGATAATACAAAAGCTTCATCAACTTCAGTTTTCCTAATGTGCCATTCTGAATTTTTTTAGCAAAAAACAAAATAGCGTTTTTATATTTTTTTTCGTTTATTTTGGCCATAGAACTTTGAAAGTCTATTATACCATATTTATACTTCCTTCAACTTGAGCTTAATTTGTTTGAGGATTTCGGCGGAGAGTTTTTTATCTTCTTTTAGTTTGACTCGGGAAGCATCATAACCACGGCCGAGAGATTCACCATTATATTTGTAAGAAGATCCTGATTTTTCTATAATCTCAAACTTTTCTCCCAAAGCTAAGATCTCTCCTTCTTTAGATATACCTTCGTTGTACATCAAGTCAAACTCAGTTTGTTTGAATGGTGCAGCTACCTTGTTTTTAACTACTTTTACTCTGATTCTACCTCCCATCACCTCATCACCTTTTTTGATTTGGGCGATTCTTCTTATATCAAGCCTGACACTAGTATAAAATTTCAAAGCTTTACCACCGGGAGTAGTCTCTGGATTACCAAACATTACTCCAATCTGCATCCTGATTTGGTTGATGAAGATGACGACGGTCTTTGATCTAGCGACAATACCGGTCAATTTTCTCAATGCTTGAGACATAAGGCGAGCTTGCTTACCGACATGGTGAGCTCCCATATCTCCTTCTATTTCATCTTTTGGGGTGAGAGCGGCGACAGAGTCAACTACTATAACATCTAACTTACCTGAACGGACCAACGAATCTACTATCTCTAATGCTTGTTCTCCGTTGTCTGGTTGGGAGATGAGGAGTTGGTCTACTTTGACTCCAAGTTTTTTAGAATATTCTGGATCCATCGCATGTTCGGCATCTATAAAGGCACAGATACCTCCTTGTTTTTGAGCTTCGGCAATGATGTGCAAAGCCAAGGTGGTCTTACCACTAGACTCTGGTCCAAATATTTCTACTACCCTGCCTCTGGGTACTCCACCAATACCGAGAGCATTGTCTAATCCAATCGAACCAGTAGGAATGGCGTTGACATCTACGTGGGGCTTTTCGCCAAGCATCATGATGGAGTCGTCTCCAAATTTGGTTTTGATATCTTTTATTGTATCTAATACGTCGGTCTTGTCGTCTTTTGTTCCGACTTCTTTCTTCGGCTCATTCTTTTTTGTTGCAGATTTTTTTACCATGTTTGTTTGTAATATACTTTTAATGTTTTCAAAACTTCATTCTTAAAACGGTCTTTGGCCCGGATTTCTATTATATTAGACCCGGGGGAAAGGAGCAATTTTTCCTCAAATAAGCCTTCCATATCAACAAATATGGGTTTTGAGTTTAAACTCAGGAAAGTGATATTTTTGGCTTTTCCTTTGATTGTGATCAAGTTTTCTCTGGTCTCTGTGTTTTGGGCAGGAGAGTATATTTCTATGGTGGGTCCGAAAATTAAGTTCCTAGCGTTGAATATTCCGTAGGAGACGAGCAAAACAACAGAGAGAATAATCACGAAGCGTCTTATATTGAAACCTTTTTCAAACTTATAATTGTTCATCCCGTTAGAAATCTAACTCTTAAAAATTTGGTATTTAATTTTAAATATAGTGAGTGTATCATGGTATTTCTAACGGGATTCATTTTCTTCTTCTTCTTCATATTCTTCATCAGCGTTTATAAGTACCTTTCTTGGTTTTGCTCCGTCGCCTTCACTGACCACTCCTTTTTCTTCTAAGATGTCTATTAGTCTAGCGGCTCTAGCGTAACCGATACGCAATTTTCTTTGTAAGTAAGAAGTAGAGGCTTTGTTTGCTTGGATGACTATCTCCTTTGCTTCTTCGTACAGATCATCTTCTGGTTCTTCACCGTCTACCATAGAATCAAAGATTACATTTTTGGTATGGTCTGCTTCCATATCTATTTCGGTTGAAGGGTCTTCTTCTGAATTTTTAATAAAGTATTCAACTACTTTTTTGACTTCTTCTTCCGATATAAAGGCGGACTGGAGTCTGACTGGTTTGGACATTTCTCCAGAAGAATAAAGCATGTCTCCGGCACCTAACAGCTTTTCAGCACCAGCCATATCCAAAATAGTCCTTGAATCAAATTGAGAAGCTACTTGGAGGGCGATACGAGCGGGGATGTTTGCTTTAATCAATCCGGTGATGATGTTGACACTCGGTCTTTGAGTAGAAAGTATGAGGTGTATTCCGACAGCCCGACTCATCTGAGCTAGGCGGACGATAGCTGATTCGAGTTCTCTTGGGTAAGCTTGCATTATGTCGGCCAGCTCGTCTATCACTATCACGATGTAAGGCATAAGATCTGGTACCTCACCCTCTTTGGTCTTTTTGTATTTTTCTACAGCGGGGGACAAGATGTTTTTATGATAAGACTTGATGTCTCTCACCTTGCTTGCTTCCAATAGGTCGTATCTTCTTTCCATTTCTTTAGCGGCCCATTTAAGTGACATGATGACTTTCTTGGCATCAGTGATGACTGGAGTTAAGAGGTGAGGAATTTTGTTGTATTGTGTTAGCTCCACTCTTTTTGGGTCAATCATTATGAACTTCAGATTTTCAGGTGAATTGCGGAAGAGTAGGGAATTAACGATGGTATGGATAGTTACCGACTTACCACTACCAGTTGCTCCAGCGATAAGTAAGTGGGGCATTTTGGCTAAATTAGCGAAGACGGAAGCGCCGGAGATACTTCTACCTAGCGCCAAGGTCAGAGCTTTTCCGGCATTAGCATATCCAGTTTGAGACAGAAGAGATCCGAGTCTAACCATGGTCTTGACGGTGTTTGGTATCTCGATACCGACTAGAGACTTGCCGGGGATGGGGGCTTCGATTCGTACTGGGTGAGCCGCTAGGGCAAGCTCCAAATTGTTCTGAAGTCCTAAAATTCTTGAAAGTTTGACTCCTTCGGCCGGCTTCAAGGCATATCGAGTAACAGAAGGTCCAATGGATATTTCATCCATATCGACGATGATGCCAAAGTTTTGCATTGTTCTTTTGATAATGTTTGAATTTGCTTTGATATCTCCGACTTCTGGTTTACCTTTATCTCTTTCTAGTAAAGATAGTGGGGGAGGATTAAATTCTTTAAAAGAGAGGACATTTTTGCGCATACCGAATCCATCATCTTCCTCTATAAATCCTTTCTTTTTAGCTATTACTGGAGAAGGTTTCCATCTATTATTGTCTGTCTCTGATTCAGTGTTGTCTGACACTTTTACGTCTTCCTTTTCTTCATACTCTTCGTATTCATCATCTTCATCTTCCTTCTCATCTTTTTTTCTTCTAAATATGTCTAAAATAGAGGAGAAGTTTATAGCAGTATCAAAGATGACTATTATACCTATGATAGAAAGGGCACCTAACATCACCAAAGTGACATAAACATCAAAAAGTTTAACCAAAGGTTTTTGAAGTATATCACCAACAAACCCCCCTTTACCTATAAAGATCAAATCTAAAAGAGCCAAAGAGGAAAGGAAAAAGAGAGCCGAGCCAATGGCGCGAGTAGTACCAAAAGAGTGCTTAATAGATTTGGCAAAAGATATAGAGAGTAGTGCAGAAAGTACTGGCAGTAGGAAGTATCCTAATCCAAACAAAACTTCCAAGATGTCGTAAGCTTTATTACCGACTCCTCCAGCTAGCCCAAGAGGTGCCAATATAAATATAACTAATAAGGCAAAAAAGGAGACTGCAAATATCCAAGACAGGGTGTCTTCTTGTAATCGGCCACCTTCGGGGCCGATTTTACCTCTTTTCTTACTATTTTTTTTCGCCATCCCGTTAGAAGTAAGAAATCATACTAACTAATACTTACGATTTATTACTTAAATTTAAACTATTAAATTATCCCGCTTCTGATTTCTGTGACTTCTAACGGGACCATAACTAAATAATAACACACAAATTTTTTAGAGCTTGATTTAGTAGTGGATTTTGAAAATCATAGATCTTTTCCTTAAGGGTAACCCTTGAATTGCCCTTGCCCCAAAGGGTTACCCTTGGGAATTTAATTTTCGGGTTTTTAGGGGTTGACTTAGTCTAAAAGACAGAATATCCTTAGGTCATAAAGTCATAAAATCATCACTTGACTTTTTTAGTCCGATAAGATACAATATAAAGGACATATAAAACATATAAGACAAAAAGAGCCCTATAATACTGTCTTATATATTACAAATATCTTATAAAAGTATGAATCAAATAATCCTAAAAAACACTGATTTTAACGATATATATAACAAATCTTATCGATTGGCAGCGGCTGTTTTTATGATTTCTAATGTAATGAATCAGAGTGGGGAATTAGAGACAAAAATAAAAAAGCTGTCTCTTGAGCTTGTCTCTATGGCTGTTGGATTAAAAGACATCAATTTCTACGATGCCAAAAAACTAATATCTGATATTGAAAAAAATTCTCTTGAACTTATGTCTATGTTAGACATTGCCAGTATCTCCGGTTTGGTTTCAAAAATGAATAGCAATATATTGAAAGAAGAATTTCAAGCTTTTATTTCAGAGCTTAGTAAATTTTCTGAGAAGTTTGAAAATAACAAGAATACCTCTGTGAAGAGTATCTTCGGTCAGTCTGCTATCCCAAATGTAAATAGCCATTTAGAAAAACAAGTAGTCCAAACTCAACCTAAACTAAATGGAGGCTATACAAATGAGAACAATAAAAACAAACTTTTAAATGGTAATGGACACAAAAGAAAAGACTTAAGGAAAAACACAATCCTGGATTATATTAAAGGACACAATGATATCAGTATAAAGGACATTGTTCCTAATATCACTGGCTGTAGTGAGAAAACTATTCAGAGAGAGCTCATTTCTCTCATAAAGGAAGGTAAAATAAAAAAGATAGGGGAGAGAAGGTGGAGTAAATACTCTATAATATAACTCACCCCAACCCCTCTCTTATAATTAAGAGAGGGGCTTTGGAAACCTCCTCTTGAACTATTTCTGTTTTCCCAGAGGGCAACCCTTGAACTGCCCCTGTCCCAAAGGGTTGCCTTCAAGGGCTTCAGGGTTCCCTTGTTTTCTTCTGTTAAATATGCAATACTTGTAGCCTACCGTTTTATCCACACCTTGCTTTGCAAGGCTTGAATTAAAGCGGTAAAATTCTTGTGTTACTAAATTTATGGTTTTTTGTCGATTACAGAAACCATAGGATTAGTTAAAATTATTTATTTCAACAAATGAGGAGTAAAATGAAAATTTATTTTCATTTTGTCCGAGTGTAGTTGGAACAAGTATTATTAGTTAAATTATTAGTTTAAGGAAGTCATTTATCTATAATAAAGGTAAAAGACTCACTTAATATAACTATCGTGAACTTCAAAAAAATTATAATAAAACGAAGTTTTAGATAGATTAAAAAACAATGAAAATTAAATCAAAATTGTTCGCAACAGCCGTAGCTTTTACAATGGTTTTGAGTTTGGTTGCAGTTCCTGCTTCCGCTCAAACTACTGCTGAGCTTACAGCTCAAATCAACAGCTTGCTTGCTATGATTGCACAGCTTCAAGCTCAAATCGCTGGTACTACAACTAGTGGTGCTGCAACAACCTTCAATACTGACTTAACAGTTGGTTCAACAGGTGCAGATGTTGTCGCTCTTCAAACTTTCTTAGTAGGAAGAGGATATCTAGTTATGCCTGCCGGTGTTGCTATGGGTTACTTCGGTCCTTTGACCAAAGCTGCCGTAGCTGCATACCAAGCTTCAGCTGGAATTGCCCCCGCTGTTGGTTACTTCGGTCCTTTGACCAGAGCTAACGTAAATGCTTTGAGTGCTACAACCGGAGGTACAACTACTGGTACAACTGGTGGAACTTCAACAGGTGTCATCTCAACTCCTGGAGTTGAAGGTACACTTACAGTGACAAATTCAAACTCCGGTTTGGATTCTACTGTTTACGAAGGTGACCAAATGGTACCCATCTTGGGTATGAAAGTCGAAGCTAAAACTTCTGACATTGCTATCCAGAGAGTGAAAATTAACCTAGGTACTAACAGCAGAATATACACAAAGGGTTACTCCAAGTTGTATGTTACTGATGGTACCAACGTGCTAGCTTCTATAGATCTTAACTCTTCAACAGTTGTTAAGGAAAGTAGTACTTACTACATCACTATCTCAGGATTCAACTATGTTGTCCCTGCAGATACCAAAGCAAACCTTGTAATCAAAGCTGACGTTATGGGTGCAATTGATTCAACTGACAGAACTACTTTAAGTACTATCAGTCTATCAATTCCTGCTAACGGTGTTCGTGGTATAGATGGTGCTGGTATTGATGAATACTCTCCAACATCCGCTTTGACAGGTCGTTCAGTTACCTTCGATGCTGAGTTGGCAGAATCTGCAACTTTGAAACTCTCTCTAAACAGTGCTTCACCTGATAAAACAGATGTAGTTGCTGATGGTGGTTCTGGTGATAATGAACTAGATAATCAAACTGTTTTGGTCTTCGATTTGAAGGCTGAAAAAGATGATGTCAAAGTTACAGACATGAATATTGCAGTCGCAAAGACTGGTTCTGGTGCTGCCACAGCTTCAACTACTGTTAGAATCTTTGATGGCTCAACAGAACTTGATTCTGCAAGTATCTCATCGGACACAGCAATCTTCAATGACATTGACTTCGTAGTTCCTAAGGATACTACCAAGACTTTGACCGTTAAAGTAGACTTTAGGAATGCTGACGGTACTATTGCAAACTTCGTAGCTACTGCTACTTCAACTGGTATCACAGCTGAGAACACTTTGGGTGACACAGTCTCTCCAAGTGGTTCCGCTACTGGTTATCAAGTTGGTGTTAGAAATGCTGGTGCTGAAGTTTCTCTAGTTTCTAAGAGCATTACTACAGATGGCGTTGCTCAAACAAACGGTACACCTGTATCAACATCTACTCTATCCGCAACCTTTAACGTTAAAGTTAAAGCTGTTGGTAGCGATGTGATCCTAGGTACTGTTGCTTCCGCAACTCCTGTCTTTGCTAAGACTGGTGCTACAAACAGCTTCCAATTGTATAGTGGTGGTATTGCAAGCAGTGTTAATAACGCTACTTCAACTTCATTCACAATTCCAGACAACTGTAGTACTGGCTCACTTACAGACGGTTGTACTTTGTCTGAAAACGATGAAGTTACAATTCCAGTCACCTTCCAGATCCCTGGTAGGGCTGCCACTGGAAGCGCCGTCGCTAGCGGTCTTTACTCAGTCGGTCTTGAGCGAGTTAACTGGAGTAATTCATCTGGTACTGCTCAATCTTCAACCTTTATGGCTGGAGACACTGACTGGAGGACTGTTGACGTAAGCTTCCCTTAATCCTAGTTTAACTAGTCTGCCGATAAGGCAGAGAGCACTTGTGTCCGCCTCTTCGGCGGAGCTCACAAAAAACCACCCTCGGGTGGTTTTTTGTTGTCCATACTATCCACATAATCCAAGGTTTCGCCTTGGATATGATGTATTATTTATTATATGAGAGATATAAATTTTTCACCGGATGAATATTTTCATATTTATAATAGGGGGACGGATAAAAGAGAAGTCTTTTGTGACAAAAAAGATTATGAAAGATTTATGGAATCTCTGTATCTATTTAATTCTGAGGAAAGGGTTATATTGAAAGTCATACCAAAAAAAGAAAGGTTTTTCCATGAACGAAATAATACAATTGTAGATATAGGGGCATATTGTCTGATGCCTAATCATTTTCATTTACTGATAAGATCTAAAGAGGAATCCGGAGTGAGTAATTTTATGCAAAAATTACAGACTGCATATACTATGTACTTCAATAAAAAATATAAAAGAAGCGGAGTTTTATTCCAAGGTGTTTTCAAAGCTATACATATAAAAAGAGATGAGTATTTGAAATATTTATTTTCTTACATACACCTTAATCCCATTAAAATAATAGATAAAGATTGGAAAGAAAAAGGTTTAAACAATTTATCAGAGGCAAAAGATTTTTTGAGTTCGTATAAATATTCAAGTTATTTAGATTATTTAGGATACGATAGACAAGAAGCCGGTATTTTAAATAAAACGGTATTTCCGGAATATTTCGGGATTCAAAAAAGTTTTGAAGATTTTATAAATTTCTGGCTAACTTTTAAAGATGACATTGAAAAATATACCTTATAAATTCCAAGGTTTCGCCTTGGATTTAGAGTTATCCACAAGACGTTTTTCTTTGGTTGCCCTGCGTGATAGCATAAATTTATAAGTATGATATGAAAAGAGTTTGTTTTATGGCAACTTTCATAGCTCTCTTCCTAACCAGTTTTCTTGTTGTGCCAGGTATCACTAGAGCCGATACTATAATTTCTCCATCTGAAGCCTATATATCTAGTGATACGACGTGGACTGCTTCTAGTAGCCCATATTTGATGAATACTACTATTACCGTAACTGCAGGAGCGACTCTTTCTATTGAAGAGGGTGTAGAAATTTTGGTGCAGAATGGCAGGAAGTTTGACGTCTATGGCACTTTAAATATTTGGGGAACAGAAGGAAATGAGGTGGTAATTGGAGCTTCGGGAGATGATGGCAGTGAAAATCCTTTTCCGGGACAAGCCGGTAGATGGGGTGGATTTGTTTTTAATCCTGGTTCAAAAAGTGATATAAATTACTTGGATGCAAAATACGCAGGCGGTAATGTTTGGCCTCAACCAGGAGGACCGATGATCACTAACGTAGGAGGAGAGGTTTCTATCAAAAATTCAAAGCTACACAAAACGCTTTCAATTGCTATATATGCAAAATTAGGTACTACCACTGTCGAAAATACGTTGGTCGACCAAAACTCAATAGGTGTGGAAGTTATAGATGGTTATCTTTCTTTAATAGACTCAACTATTTCTAATACTGACGGACAAGGATTCGGGGCGTATCATAGTAGTTTGAGTAAGATATTTCTCCGTAACAATGTGTTTTCTAACAATAAATATAATGCCTTTCTTGATGCGGTCGTTGATTTTGATATTGAAGGTACAACTTTTGTTGGAGGAGATTTCGGTGCCTGGGTCACCAGTATTAGTCTATCCATAAAGAAAACACTTCCTGCTTCATTGAGTCCTTATGTGGTTAATGGGATTGTCGTAAATCCAGGTGGGGACTTAAATGTAGAAGCAGGAACTATAATTAAAGGCAAAAATGATGCTTACATTATTAATAATGGAGGCACTTTAAATATAAATGGAACCAAAGATAATCCCGTCATTTTTACGACTGTAACTAACGATACTGTTGGAGGAGATACGAACAATGATGGTGGTATAACTAGTTTAGACTCGCTAGTTCTTGGTGGAGTTGTGACTAAAAATGAAGGAGATACAAACATTTCTTATTTCCAACTAAACCGTTCTGCTGGTACGGATTTCGTTGACGGTCTCGGAACTATTTATGGAGCACTTATCAATACCGGGGGAGTCGTCAACATTAACAATATGCACATGAATGATACTCAGTATTTAGGCGTCCATCATTATTCTGGCACTACTACCATCGCAAATAGTTCTTTAAGTGGTTCAATGGATAAAGGTGTTGTTTATCGTTCTGGAGATTTAAAAATAAATAATTCGACATTCGCTCCTGGTTATTTTAACTATCTATTGTGGAACGAAGAAAATATTGGTATTCCTGATGTCCGTAATAACTATTGGGGTACACCAGAAGGACCTTATCACGAAACTCAGAACCCGATCGGTACTGCTGCGGAAATAAAAGGAGATGCTTTATTTATTCCATTTTTAACCGAACCTCCTAGTGATGAACCAGAGGCTCGAGCTATTAATCCAGTTATTATTATTCCGGGAATTATAGGGAGTGAACTTTATAATGGAGATGATTTGATATGGTTGGATTTAGAGCAAATGTTTTTAAACATAAATGATGAATTCTTGAATGTCTTAACATTAAATGATCAAGGAAATTCTAATAATGTCATAAACATTGGGAGTATTATTGAAAATAAAACTTTCCTTAATAAGGAATTAAATATATTTAAAAGTTTAATTAGTGACATTGAGAATAACGGTTACCAAGAAAACCAAAACCTTTTCTTTTTCCCATATGATTGGCGTCTTGATCTAGATGAAACCAAAGATTTACTGAATCAAAAAATAGAGGAAATAAAGACACAGACAGGTAAAGATAAAATAGATATTATTGCTCATAGTATGGGGGGTCTTTTAACTGAAAATTATTTAAATTCATACGGGAAAGATAGTGTAGATAAATTAATTTTTGTGGGCACTCCACATTTGGGAGCTCCAAAAGCAGGAAAAATTCTTTTAGAGGGAGATCGTTTTAGTATCCCTTGGCTTGAGGAAGATAGGATAAAAGAAATTGCAGAAAATTCTCCAGCTTTACACGAGCTTCTGCCAAACCAAACATATTTCAATGAATTCCAAGGATATTTGAGAGATTATAAATTGTTTGGTAGTAATTATTTGATGAATTACGAAGAAACAAAAGATTTATTTTTGAATGAAAAAAATAAAAATCCTGTAATGTTTCAAAAAGCAGAAGATTTTTATAATCAAGAGCTTAGCAGTTTCGATTTTAGTGGAATAAAGACATATAACTTAGTTGGTTGTAAAACCCCGACCCAAGCTGCTTATAGTTTTGGTATTTCAGGCGGTATTGGACAGACTGGTTATACCTCTGGAGATGGGACGGTGCCAATGGTAAGTGCCGATTATATAAATATTGCAAGTCAGAATAAATTTTATATAAAAAATGGAAACCATGCAGAACTGCCAAGTACTAACGGGGTAAGGGATCTAATTTTAAATATTCTAAATGACGATATAAGTGACTTAGAGGTAAATGTGAGTAATGATTCCTCTTTTTGTAATTTCAAAGGTAAAAAATTAACTTGGCATTCACCAGTGGAGGTCCACATCTATGATTCAAACGGCAACCATACAGGACCGATTGAAAACAATGCAATAGAATATGGAATCCCTGGAATTGATTATGATGTTATGGGTCATAATAAATTTATTTTCTTACCTACAGATGAAGAACAAGAATATTTAGTGGAAGCCAAAGGGTTAGAAGAAGGCAGTTTTGATTTAAGTATTTCAGAAATAAAAAATGAACAATATTTGACCACTCAAGTTTTTAATGATGTGCCAGTCACTATATCAACAACAGCTAGTTTTACGATAAATAATTTGGAAAATAATAGCTTGGAATTAAAAGATCAGGGAGAGACAAGAGAGGTTAATGCAGATGCTGTTTTAGATGGGGAAGAAATATTAGATTTAGTCCCACCAGAAACTACAATTGAAACTACTTGGGTTAAAGTTAAAAAATCAAAGAAAAATCTACAAATTATTTTAACTGCCACCGATAATCAATCTGGAATTTTAGAAACAGCTTATTCTTTAGATGATGGAGATACTTTTAATATCTACTTGGAACCGATTAGTGTTAGTAAAAAAATAGATGAAATTCTTTTCTACTCAGTAGATAAAGCGGGGAATAATGAGAAAGTTAAAGAGTTTAATTTGAAAGAAAATAAACCTAAAAAATGTAAGAGTTGGAAGTGCTTGGAAATAAACAAAAAACATAATAAACTTAAGAAAGTATATAAAAAACTGAAAAGCAATAAACAGAAAATTATTAAAAAGTTTAAAAATTTAAAATTAAGAAAAAAATAATATGAATAAAAATAAAAAGTTTTGGTTAATAGAAATATTTTCTCTTGTGATACCAGTACTGCTTGCATTTATTAATTCAACTTTTTCAAGTTATTATTTATTCCAGTGGGGGTATAGACATATAAATGAAATTAGCACAATAGCATTATTGATAGCAATTTTAGGTAATATATATATTTACTGGCAAAATAAAAAATACCAACCTGTTAACAAGGTTTGGCAATTTACGAGTTTGTTGTTAATCATAGCGTCAATACTCTTATTATACGCTGGTAATTCTATCTCTCATTTTGGATTTTAATTATTATTTTATGTGCTACTTTTAATATTATTAAGTATGATTTGGAATGGTTAATAAATAATTAAATAGTATGAATAATAATTTTAAAAATGTTTTATTGTTAGTGTCAGTGTTGGTACCGAGTTATTTTTTGGCATCTTATATTGGTGGGTGGTATAATCAAATTGATCCACAGTATGGAAGTTTGTTTTTTGATAGTAGTGATTCAGTAGTCGTCTACGGATTTATTTTTTCCTACATCTTTTTTGTTCCTCTTATATTCGAACTCTTTAGTAAAAAAAATAAAAATAAGTGGATAATAATTCTTCTTGCGCCGATAATTTTATTTTTACTTTATACTAATACTAGACTGGTGTATATCTTTATTATCACTAGCATTATCGGTTTTCTATTAGCTAAAATCATTAATTTTATTGTTTCTAAATTCAAACACCCAAATTTGCCAATGGCCGTTAAATAAAAATCTTATGCGCTACTTCGATAAAACATTCTTTAAATTTACGTTGGGATTTCTGCTTATAATCTTATGATGGTAGATGTTGATTATTTAGTGAATAATTAAAATTTTATGAAAAGAAATATTTTGCTAGTTTTTGCTTTAATAATTATATCCTCGTTATTGGCGATACCCGTTGCAAATGGTATCATCTACAAAATAATATTCAATTATTATGGAGATTGGATTGTGCCAAAAGGTCTAGCGGATTTAGTTAATGGCTTTCCATTCACATATATTTTCCTAGCTACTTTTTTGTTTGGTTTATTTGGCAAAGGAAGAAAATGGATATGGTCTGTTGTATCTATTACACCAATATTATATTTCTTGTACTATATTGAATCTGGAATATCAATATGGTTTTGGTCTACCATTTTCTTCATCTTAGGAATAATTATTGCTAAAATTGTAGAATTTTTGCTCTACAAATTCAAACACCCAAATCCTCCGATGATAATTAAGAAAAAAATAATATGAATAAAAAAAACATTTTTGGAATATTAATGATCCCATTTATTTTACTACCAATTACAACATATGCTTTTTGGAATATTTGTGTTCCTGTAAGTGCTACACTATTAGTTTTTGTTTTAGGCTGGCCTCAAATAATTATATATTCATTATTTAAGTACCAAATATCAGAAAATTTACTTGATAATAATTTTATTTTATTTGGTGTTGTTGCCAATTTAATATTGGCCTATGTTTTCGGATTGGTAATAGATGTTTGGAGAAAAAAGGGTGGATATATATCAAAGAAATATTATTTTAAAATACCTCTACTTGTATTAGTAGCAATATTAATATTGCTTTGTTTATTATTTGTTGATAAATCATGTTTCCCTGCGTAATTAAATATAAAATGCGCTACTTCGATAAAACATTCTTTAAATTTACTCTTGGATTTCTGCTTATAGTTTGTATTAGTTTATTTGTGATGTATTTTGTTTCTAATCTTAATGACAGTAACGATAACCAGATAGCTCAACCAGTTTCTGTACCATAATATTCAGAAGTTCATGAAAAATTTTTCCCCAAAATTTTTATTTCTTATAATTTTATTTCTTGTTTTTCCTGCAGTCTCTTTTGCTCAGGTTGTGATAAATGAGGTGCAGATATCTCCTACGGGAGAAAGATTTTTAGAACTTTACAATATAGGTGATGTAGCTATTAATTTAACTGGTTGGTATATGCAAAGAAAAACCGCAACTGGAAGCAGTTTTGGTTCTTTAGTCTCAAATCCAAATTTTGAAAGTAAAATAATTAACGCTCACGGTTATTTTGTGGTTTCTAGAAACTCTTTAAGTAGCTCTAATGTTGTTTTAAACAACTTAACTCTCACTGAATCAAATACAATTCAGGTGAAGAATTCTGGTGGAGATATAATTGATAAGGTTGGTTGGGGGGATATAAGTGATTGCGATAGCCTTTGCCCTCCAAATCCATCAGATGGTCAGAGTATTCAAAGAGTTGCATCTGAGTGGGTTATCGCTTCGCCGACGCCGGGTGTTGCAAACAATACTACAAACGATGTTTCAAGGGATGATAGTTATTCTGGCGAAGTCTTAGGTGATTCAACTTCACCATCTTCGTCTGGTGGAGGGAGTACCACTTCTAATATCTCATCTCCTAGTGCTAAATTAGAAGTTTCAGCTGGAGAAAACAGGACAACTTCTCCCGGAAGCCCTATTTGGTTTCAGGCGACGATAAAAAAGAATACTACTAAAAATAACATAGATTTAAATTGGTCTTTTGGGGATGGTCATATTGGAAAAGGAACTTTAGTAAGTCATACTTATAAATACCCAGGGGATTATGTAGTAGTTTTAAATGCTAAAGCCGGTGATATTTTTTCAGTTGATAGACTTAAAGTAAGAGTAATAGATTCTGATGTCACCGTTTCTGAAGAGGAAGAATATTTAGAAATTTTTAATAATAGTAATGCCGAGATAAATCTTTTTAATTGGAAAATAGAATGTAAAGGTAAAGGTTTTATTTTTCAACCAGATACTATCATTTTACCCAAATCTTCTATTAAGCTTGATAAAGATATTTTAAAAATGAAAGGATACGACAATAGTATGGGGATCTCTCTTAAAAATTTTCTTGGAGAAGAAGTTTTTAGTGCTCCTTATGTTGAAGAAATAGATATGGAAAAAATATCATTGGAAGTAGATGAAATACAAAGACGAGCTTATTCTCTGGTAAATAAGGCTATTGATGCGAAACTTGTGGTAGAAAGCTCGCCGACACCTAAAAATATATCTTTAGCTTCGCAAGGGGAAGTAAAAAGTGAATCTATCAAAGCAGAAGAGAAAGCGGAGGAAGTATCTAGCTCTACTGACAACATCATTTACGAAGTACCTAAAAAAGAGGGGTTGTTTATGAGGTTGACAAATTTTATAAAAAGAGTATTCTCTAATTAAAGCTTTGGAGACTGCGGGCATTTATAAGTCCTGCATAAAAGCAATTCTATTATTGCGCCTAAGCTAGGTCGAATTACAAAGAACTATTTGTATAAATAGTTTTCTAAATTTAATTGTATGGCAATTACAAAAGAAAAGAAAAAAGAAATAATGGCTGGCTTAGAGGATGTGTTAAAAAAGTCTAAATCAGCTGTGTTTGTGAACTTTCACAAACTACTGGTCAAAGACGCTGATGAAATCAGGAAGTCTTTAAGAGAAGGAAATGTTGATTATGTCGTCGCTAAGAAAACTTTGGTTAAAAAAGTTTTGGACAACGCCGGCATAAAAGGGGAGAGGCCTCCACTAGAAGGAGAGTTGGCTCTAGCCTATGGTGAAGACTTGATAGCTCCGGCTAGGAGTGTCTATGGCTTCCAAAAAGAGCTTGGAGATAAGATTTCTATCATAGGAGGTATCTTTGACGGAGAATACAAATCACAAGAAGAGATGATGAGTATTGCTTCTATACCCTCACTTGATGTGTTGCGTGGTATGTTTGTCAACGTCATCAACTCACCAATACAAAGGATGGCTGTCGCTCTCGGGCAAATTGCTGAGAAGAAATAACTCACCCCTCACTTCGTGTAGCCCTCTCTTACATTAAGAGAGGGGAAAAAGAAAGAATAAATTATTATATTAAAATAAAAATATTATGGACGAAACTAAAAAAGATGCAACTGTAGCTACAAAAGAAAAAGTTGAAGCTACACCTGCAGAGGAAGTCAAAGCAGAACCAGTTGTGGCTGCTACTACTGAAAGCTCTAGCCAGCCAAAAGAAGAAAAAAAGGAAGAAGTTAAGGAGGCTCCTGCTGCAGAAGAAGCCAAGGATGTAGAAGTACCTGCTAAATTCAAAAAAATAGTTGAAGAAGTTGAAAAGATGTCAGTACTTGAGCTGAACGAATTGGTGAAGGTATTTGAAGACAAGTTTGGTGTATCAGCTACAGCTGTAGCTGCTGGTCCTGCGGCTGGCGGTGATGCTGGCGCTGGTGCTGAAGAGAAGACAGATTTCGACGTAGAACTTGCAGATGCTGGAGCTACTAAGATTGCTGTTATTAAGGCAGTAAAGGAAGTTTTGGCTCTAGGTCTAAAAGACGCTAAAGACAAGGTAGATGCTGCTCCAACAGTGATCGCTGAAAACATGAAGAAGGAAGATGCAGAAAACTTGAAGAAGGCTGTCGAAGAAGCTGGAGGAAAGGTAAATCTAAAATAAGTGCTACGCACTTATTTCAAGCCCTAAAAAACTACCAAGGACTGTTCTCGGTAGTTTTTGGTAAATTTGGTAATAAAAAACTCGTAGAGACCTGAGGCATCTACGAGTGTGAACATGTGGTCGGTAAAAACGAGAGGGTAGAAAGGGTAAGACCACCCTTGGACCCGTTACCGACCACGCCAGGAAACTTGGGTCTAAACCCAACATTGGCAGCCCGCCAACACAAGTTGAGTCTGATAGCATAATATCAGAAATATAGATTTAAATCAACCTTTGGAAATAAATAGGGAAGTAAGGTAGAATGCGTCTATGGATATCTTAGAAAAACTATTTGGAAGCGCGGCCAAGGTCAAACTGATAAAGCTGTTTTTGCTCAACCCCGAAACTGCCTTTGATGCAGTAGAGGCAGGAAGGAGGGCCAAGGTTTCTCGAGCAGTAGCCAGAAAAGAAATAGTAAACTTAGAAAAAATAAACTTCCTTAGAAAAAAATCTTATATAAAAGAAGTAAAGAAACAAAAAAATCGTAGAATCCAAATTTCTAAAAAAAGAACAAACGGCTGGACATTGGATTACAAGTTCCCTTATATAGAAGCGGTCAAAACTTTCCTTTCAAGTATCAACCCTTTTAGTCATAAGGAGATGAGTAAAAAAATATCTCGTTCGGGTAAAATACAACTACTAGTGGTCTCTGGTATCTTCATCAAAAATCCAGATAGCAGGGTTGACTTGCTTGTGGTGGGAGATAATTTAAAACAAGGTCAACTCGACAAGACCATCAAGACTATCGAATCTGAGATGGGGAAAGAAATACGCTATGTGGTCTTTGAAACCCCAGAATTTAATTATCGATACTCTATATTTGATAAATTGACTCGAGATATTTTAGATTTCCCTCATAAAAAGATCATAAATAAGCTAAATTTGTAAAATAAGGATATCCACACTTCCTATTGGCGAATACGTTCAAATAGTATATATTTTGTGGTGTAATTACTAGTTTTAATAATAAATAAAATTATGACAATAAATACTTGGAGCGAGGTTTTATCTCTCTCATTTAAGAATTTATGGCTCGGTGTAGTTGATTTCGTACCGAACCTAGTGGTGGCTATAGTGATACTGCTTATAGGTTGGGGAATAGGAGTGCTTTTGGGAAGAGTAGTTTCTCAAGTCATAAAAGCCATCAAAGTGGACGAGGCTTTGCGTAGGGCTGGAGTAGAAGACTTCCTAAACAAAGGGGGTATCGGTTTGAATTCTGGAACTTTCTTGGGAGCTCTAGTTCGTTGGTTTGTGATCTTGGTCTTCTTGGTAGGAGCTCTTGAGGTGTTGAAACTTTCTCAAGTGACTGTGTTCTTAAAAGACATCCTTGATTATTTGCCTCAAGTTATCGTCGCTGTCCTCATCCTTATCGCTGCTGGCTTGGTGGCTGACGCTATGAAGAAGGTAGTGCTTTCTTCTGCTATGGCTGCTGAAGTTTCTTCCGCAAGATTTTTGGCGACTATCACCAAATGGGTTATCTGGGTCTTTGCGATTCTCGTAGCTCTTTCCCAACTCGGTATCGCATCTGGATTTGTCCAGACTATCTTCACCGGTTTGGTAGTAGCTCTTTCATTGGGGCTAGGTCTAGCCTTTGGTTTAGGCGGACAAGAAGCTGCTGGTAGAGTGATTGATAGAGTTGGTAGAGAAATAGCAGGCAAAAAATGATCTTAATTTAGTAAGATTTCGTAGAACAAAAAACATCTCATTTAGGGGTGTTTTTTGTTATTCACAGGATACCAACATATCCAATAAACGGGGATTTGACAGGTTTTTAAGAGCGTGTATACTGTATTCACGTATGTTTTTGAAGCAATTAAGGGTAAAGCAAAGGAGAGGGTAAAATACCCTCTGGCTTAGCTTGAGTCCCGCTTCAACAGAAGCGGTTTTTTAATCCAAAATATACGTTGAACTTTGACAATAAAATACCACTACAGCAAATTACCACGATAAGGTTTGGAGTTTTCCCTGAGAGGGGTTTACCCCGAGCGAAGTCGAGGGGTCTTTGTTTGTTGGAAGTGGAAGAAAAAACTGCCAAGTGAAGATGGAGAGTCTCATGAGGCAGGATGAAAGCCCCGTAAAAGACACAGTTGCTTCGCAACATATGTCTCACGGGGTAAATGAAATTAAAAAAACCGCGTGATCCTGAGTTTATCGAAGGATTTTACGCGGGTGGTTTTTGAATTTCCTAATAGGAAATTCAAGGGCGTATGGTGGATGCCTAGACTAGAAATAGCGATGAAGGACGTGGCGTGGCGACGATATGCTTCGGGGAGATGCCTAGCAATCTTTGATCCGGAGATCTCCGAATGGGGAAACCCCCCGACTTTAGTCGGGACCGTGCTTCACTTTCGTTCAGCACTAATTTTCAATTTAAAATTTAAAATTTTTAAATAATTCCTAATTTCTAATGTTTTAAAATTAAGACATTGAAAATTGAATAAAAATTAAAAATTAAAAATTGAAAATTTCGTGACGAGCGGTAGCGAGGCACGGGGTGTACCTGGGGAAGTAAAACATTTCAGTACCCAGAGGAAAAGAAACTAATAAGTATTGCGTAAGTAGCGGCGAGCGAAAGCGCAGAAGCCCAAACTAAACACTGAACTTAAATTTCAAAAAGGAGAGACCTTTAAAAATTCCCAAGGTCTCCCCTTGAAAGTTGAAATTTAAGTTCAGTGTTTAGGGTTGTAAGATATAAGCGTCATGTTTACATGAGGAAAGTTACAAAATCATTTGTTAGAAGAAGCTTCTGGAAAGAAGCACCCCAGAGGGTAATAGTCCCGTATTTGAAAACAAATGATCTTTTCTGCTTATGTTCTTGAGTACTTCGAGACATGAATAGCTCGGGGGAATCTGCCGGGACTGACCGGTAAGGCTAAATATATTTCTAGATCGATAGTGAACTAGTACCGTGAGGGAAAGGTGAAAAGTAGCCCTGTTAGGGCGGTGAAATAGACCTGAAACCATATGCCTACAAGGAGTCAGAGCGGGCGCTTGCGTCCGTCATGGCGTGCCTATTGAAGAATGAGCCAACGAGTTAATGTATGTGGCTGCCTAAGTGGAATACCCACCGAGGCTCAGTGAAAGCGAGCGTGAATAGCGCGAAATTATAGTCGTATATATTAGACCCGAAGCCAAGTGAGCTTGCCATGGGCAGGGTGAAGCCTCTCGAAGGAGAGGTGGAGGCCCGAACCCGTATGTCGTTCAATTCATTGGGATGACATGTGGTAAGAAGTGAAAAGCTAATCGAACTTGGTAATAGCTGGTTCTCTCCGAAAGAGCTTTTGGGTTCGCGTCGCGTGTTCCTGTTGGGGGTAGAGCACTGGAAGGTTTAGACAGGGAGCAATCTCGCTAAACCTATCAAACTCCGAATACCAACAGTCAAAAATGCGGCAGTTAGACGGCGGGGGCTAAGCTCCGTTCGTCAAAAAGGAAACAGCCTAGATCTCTATTTAAGGTCCCTAAATCATAACTAAGTGCGCTTAAGGAGGTGAAATTTCTGTGACAATGAGGAGGTTGGCTTAGAAGCAGCCACCCTTTAAAGAAAGCGTAACAGCTCACTCATTCAGAGATTTTGCGCCGAAGATAATCGGGGCTAAGTTATGTACCGAAACTGAGGGTTTGTGAACTTCATTGAGGAAGTTAAGTTTGTTCTTTTGTTGTGGGGAGGTAGCTCAGATGGTAGAGCACCTTGCGCGGATTGGATACCCGTGGCAGTCGAGGAGGTCGGTGGTTCGATTCCATCCCTCTCCACCATTCACCTTTATATTATCGGTGGATGATTGTTCTTTTATAATGCTGGGAGGTGGTCTAGTCTGGTTAAAACGCAGGAATTAAAATCCTGAGATCGCGGGTTCGAATCCCGCCCTCCCAGCCACTCAAACTTATTTAAGTTTGAGTCCTCAATGAAGTTTGCAAGCGGTAGGAGAGTATTCGTATCCCACGTAAAACGTGGCTCGCGCTGTGAAGGCAAAGGGGTGACCCATGCTTGAGCGTTACGAAGTAAGAATGTTGGCACAAGTAACCACAAGGCAGGTGAAATCCCTGCCCGCCGAAAGACTAAGGTTTCCTTGGCGATGACAATCAGCCAAGGGTTAGTCGGGCCTAAGGGGATGGCGAAAGCCGTACTCGATGGACACACGGTTAATATTCCGTGACTTTTGTATGTTGCGATGGAGAGACGGAGTGTAGTATGTATTGCTCATTATTGGATTTGAGTTGGTATAGTGAGGGTGTCGCATAGGTAAATCCGTGCGACTCTGTTTAGTCAGGGACTTAAGCTATATCAAAACCTGGAGATTCGTCAAAAGGGATTTTACAAAGCACGCTTCCAAGAAAAACTTCTAAGCTTAAATATACAAAAACCGTACCTTAAACCGAAACAGGTAGTCAGGTCGAGAAGACCAAGGCGAACGAGTGAGATGTCCCCAAGGAACTCGGCAAAAAAGTGGCCGTAACTTCGGAATAAGGCCTGCCCGACCGTGCCTCATTGCATTTGGTACGGAATTTTCAATTTTCAATTTAAAATTTTCAAACAATTTTCAATGAATTAATTTTTTAATTAAAGCATTGAAAAATTAGGAATTGTTTAGAAATTAAAAATTAGAAATTATAAATTCCGTCCGAGCGTAGTGAGGTGCGGTTGGGCCGCAGCTAAAGTATCCCTGGCGACTGTTTATCAAAAACACAGCTCCCTGCGAACTCGTAAGAGGATGTATAGGGGGTGACGCCTGACCAATGCCAGAAGGTTAAACAACGACGTTGCATGAATCGTAAGATTTGTATGGTGATTGTTGTAAGCCCTGGTGAATGTCGGCAATAACTATAATTGTCCTAAGGTAGCGAAATTCCTTGTCTGGTAAGTTCAGACGCGCACGAATGGCGTAACGACTGGGGAACTGTCTCGGGGACTCGCTCGGTGAAAATACAGTACCGGTGAAGATGCCGGTTACCTGCAGTTAGACGAAAAGACCCCGGAAGCTTTACTGCAACTTGATATTGAGGATATGTTTTTGCTGCGTAGCATAGGTGGGAGACTTTGATATTTTCTTTTCGGAGAAAGTGGAGTCGTCAGTGAAATACCACTCTGTAACAATATATTTTCTAACCTCGACGGCAAAAACGTCGAGGAACAGTGTCTGGCGGGCAGTTTTAGTGGGGCGCTATCCTCCTAAAGAGTAACGGAGGAGCCTATTAAGGTCAGCTAGCCGTGAATGGAAACCATGGCGATAGTGTATAGGCACAAGCTGGCTTAACTGCAACTCGTACATGAGGAGCAGATGCGAAAGCAGAGCTAAGTGAACTTTTAGTTAGCATTAGATGCTGCTAAAAATTAACGGGTAAAAGCTACTCCGGGGATAACAGGCTGGTACTGCCTAAGCGTCCAGAGCGACGGCAGTGTTCGGCACCTCGATGTCGGCTCAACTTATCCTGGGGGTGGAGAAGCTCCCAAGGGTATGGCTGTTCGCCATTTAAAAAGTTACGCGAGCTGGGTTCAGACCGTCGTGAGACAGGTTGGTCTCCTATCTACTGCAGGCGTTGATTCTTGAGGGGATTTGACTCTAGTACGAGAGGACCGAGTTGAACTGACCTCTGGTCTACCTGCTGTTCTGCCAAGAGCATCGCAGGGTAGCTAAGTCGGGAATGGATAACCTCTGAAAGCATATAAGAGGGAAGCCAACCCCAAGATTAGGAATCTTCAAGGATCGTGAGAGATGATCACGTTGATAGGCGCTAGGTATAAGTGCAGTAATGCATTGAGCCGAGGCGTACTAATTTTCCAATCTTATTAGGAAATTCGAAAAACCCTAAACCCAGCTTTGCTGGGTCGGGCGATCAATTTTGTTTAGCAAAATTGATTTAGCCACAAATTTAATTTCAAAATTTCATCCCGTACCATACGGTACAGGATTTCATCCTGCCTCATGCGACTATCTTGAATGATAGTTGTTTGTCGAATATTTGGTTCTGGTGGTTTATGGTAGAAGGTCCCGCCTTACAGGCGCTGTACACCTTTTCTATTTTTATTTCGCAAAAAAGCTTATAAAAATTATCAAAGGTCTTGCGAAGCTTCAAGTGTTCGCTTCTCACCCGTTCTCCCACCGACGCTACGCTTTGGTGGACTGCGATTTGCAAATCAATCGCTTCGCTCTTGAGCAAATCGGGAGCATTCCGACTCGCCCCGTTAGAAATTTTGAAAATTAGTAAATTAAGTATTGCGTGCTGGTGCTTTGTCGCCGAGGTCACACCCGTTCTCATTCCGAACACGGAAGTTAAGCTCGGTTGAGGCGATGATACTCATATAGGGGAAAGTAGCTAGGCGCTAGCACATAGTACTTAATTTCAAAATTTCTTTCGGGGACACGGAAGCATGCCCCGTACCGAGCTTTGCTCTGGTACTGGGGTTAAGCTCGGTTGAGGTGATGATACTCATATAGACGTCCTCAATTTTTCAACTGTGTTCTTTGAACACAGGTAAAATTGGGATATACTATTTGTATGAGTGATTGGGCCTCTAGGAGGAAAAGTATTTATTTAGGAGTGTTGGTAGTAATACTATCGGCTGTTGCTTTTGCCATCTTTTGGAAGTTTTGGTATAGCGCTCCATCATGTTTTGATAATATAAAAAATGGGGATGAAAGTGGTGTTGATTGCGGGGGGTCATGTGCTCTCCTCTGTAGTGACAGCGTCCTCAAACCAATTGTCAAGTGGGACCCTAGGTTATTTGAAGTTTCTTCAGGGCTTTGGAGTGCTCTTATTTATGTAGAAAATCCCAATACTAATGTTGATGCAGTTTATGTGCCATACAATCTTACTATATATGACGGAGAGAATAATATTTTAGAAGAGAGGAATAATGCTACCATCTTACCTAAAAACAAGACGGTTGGTATCTTTGAAGGTTCAATTGTGGTCAAAGGTAAAGTAAGGCTAAGGAGAGCCGTCTTTGAAATCGGTGAAAATATCGTCTGGGAAAAGAATGATAAAAAAGTAGAAGATATCAATATATCTCATGGCCCACTTTTGAGATTGGAAAGTAGCCCTAGAGTAGAGGCCAATGTCAAAAATATCAGTACCGAAGAGGTTAAAAATATTGAGTTGGTGATAGCTATTTTCGATGGCAACGACAATGCCGTAGCTGCTTCTAGGACATTTGTAGAAGACTTAAAGAAAAACGAAGATACAAACATCTTTTTCACTTGGCCAAAGCCTTTTGATCTTGGGACTAGAGTCTGTGAATCACCCTCAGACGTGATGCTCCTTTTGGATAGGTCTGGATCAATGGCTTCTCTCGGTTCAAACCCAGCAGAACCTTTGACTACCGCTAAAGAGGCCGCCAACTCTTTCGTGAATCAGTTGGGTGCTAAAGATAAAGTTGGAGTGACCTCTTTTGCTACCAATATCAAAGAACCGATAGATTTGAATCTGACCTCTAACTTTGGTTTTGCTACCAAAGCAATCGAAAATATCAATATCGAAAAGGGGAGCACTCAATACACGAACATTTTTGAAGCTTTGCATTCAAGTTGGCAAGAATTAGTTTCGGCCAGAGCAAAAGATAAGTCTTCGAAGATAATTGTACTTCTTACTGATGGTATCGCTAACAATCCTAAGAATCCAGAAGGTGGAACTGAAGAAGATGATATAAAATATGCCGAAAGTGTGGCCGTGAAAGAAGCAACTAACGCAAAGAAAGACGGTTTGGTTGTCTATACTATTGGTCTGGGTGATAAGATTAATGAGCCTTTCTTAAAAACTCTGGCATCAGAGGAAGACAACTACTTCTTTGCTCCATCGGCTACAAACTTAAAGACTATCTACAAAGAGATCTCGTCTGATATTTGTAATGAAATTCCTGCTAGGATAGAGATAAGCTACAAGGTATTTGGATCTTCGATAAAATGATTAGAACAATCTTACAAAAAATTAACTACTCTTTTGATTGGTTACTTTTTGGAGCCTTATTTTTCATATCAGTAGCTGGTATTTTGACCATGAACTCTTTTGCCGAAGGAGGTGGTTTATTTGGGAGGCAAATAATTTGGTTAATAATCTCTATTATAGCCTTATTTTTAGCCAGTTTTGTGGATTGGAGGTTTTTGCGTCGGAGTGGCTCGATCGTGGTTTTGTTTGTTGGTTCGTGTATTTTGCTCTTAGCTTTGTTTGTTTTGGGTTCGGTCTTCAAGGGAGCCCAAAGCTGGTTTGATCTTGGGGCTTTTGCTTTCCAGCCAGTTGATTTCGTAAAGATAGTATTAGTGCTTCTTTTGGCAAAATATTTTTCGAGAAGGCATATAGAAATCGCTAATGTTCGGCACATCTTAGTATCAGGGCTCTATACTTTCATACTTTTTATTTTGGTTTTTATTCAGCCTGACTTTGGTTCGGCTATTATCATCTTTTTTATCTGGTTGGCTATGGTTTTGTTTTCTGGTATATCAAAAAAACATTTGCTGGTGGTTTTCTTATCAGGACTCATCGCTTTTGGGGGACTTTGGTTTTTCGTTTTTCAAGATTATCAAAAAGCAAGGATCGTCTCTTTTGTTAATCCTATGACTGACCTAACTGGGGCTGGGTACAATGCTTACCAATCTACCATAGCGGTCGGTTCGGGGCAGATTTTGGGTAAAGGGGTGGGTCTAGGTAGTCAGTCTAAATTAAAATTTTTGCCCGAGTATGAGACTGATTTTATCTTTGCGGCTTTTAGTGAAGAGTGGGGTTTTGTCGGAGTAATGATACTTTTTGGTTTGTATGGAGTGGTTTTTTGGCGTATTATTGATATCGCTAAAAAAGGAGCTACTAATTTTGAAGTTTTGTATGGTTTAGGTTTAGGAGCAGTTTTCCTTTCGCATTTTGTTATCCATGTAGGGATGAATGTCGGGCTTTTACCGGTGACGGGTATCACCATGCCCTTTATGAGTTATGGAGGCAGTCATTTGCTGGCAGAATTTTTGGGTATTGGCATTTTACTCGGCCAGCGCTCTTACTCTAGAGCCATCAATAAAGAAGAGGCTAAAAATGAGATTATTGGTATAACTTAGTGGTTTCTTTGAGCATTTTCTTTAGAGAGAAGAGACTGGAGACAGTCTTTTTTAGTTTTTGGCCAAATTCCACTTGTTTTTCTGGATGCTCTAACATATACAAAATAGCTTCTTTGATTTCTTTCGGGTTTTGAGAAGGGACCAAGATACCATTTTTCATATCTTCTATTATTTCTGGTACTCCACCTACATTGGTGGCTATCACAGGGAGCTCTGCTAAACCTGCTTCTAAGACTGCTAACGGCAAGTTTTCGATTCGGGAGGGGAAGAGGAAGATGTCAGCTCCAGAGAGAATATTTTTAGCATTACTTAAAAAGCCCAAAAACCTAACTTGATTTTCAAGTTTTAATTCTTTAACTAATTTTTCTAAACTTTCTTTTTCTTCACCGTTTCCAGCAATGCAGTAAAGAACTTTACTTTTTATTTCTTCTGGTAAGAGTGAGATGCCTTTAATACCGACATCCAAACCTTTGTTCTGGTGGAGCTCGGAGACAGAATAGATGATGATCTTTTCTGGTTTATTTTTAGCCAATACTTGTCTAGCTTCAGTTCTGTCTATCTTTTCAAAGTCACTGATGCCGTTATGGATTGTTTTTATTTTACCACCGATAAATGGCATCCATGAGATGTCTTCTTTTGTTTTGTTAGAGACGGCAATAGTCTGATGTGAGAGTATGATAGTGATCCAGTGCAAGAGGAGAATCAAGAATTTGGAAGTCAACCCTCTCTCTTCGTTGAAAGCCCAACCGTGAGAGGTGAAGATAGTTTTTAGCTTAGAGCTTGGAGCTAAGAGTTTAAAACAAAAAGAAGCTAAAGAACCCAAAGAACCAATTTTAGAAGAATTAAGATTAAGAATATCTGGTTTTTCTTTCCTTACCATTTTCCAGATATCAAAAAAGGTTTTGATATCTTTTGAGATACTGATATCTCTTTGAGATGAGGCTAGTTTGATGACTCTGATCTCTTTTTCTTCTAATCTTTCTTTTAGACCTTCCTTGCCCGCCATAGCTTCAGCGACGGCAGGGCCACAAGCTACTACTACATCGTATTTGGTTTTGGGTAGGCGGGTGGCTAGGTCATAAACATACCTTTGAGCTCCGCCAAAATTGCCCTTGGTGATGGTATATAATATTTTCTTTTTATGTTGCATACAATATGAAATTCTTACACAAATTGATTAAAATTGCTAGCTATTGTATGGTATCCTTTAAATATGACCATATCAGGCAAAAAGGAAACCCTAGCTTTATTTATCGGCGACATTTTGCTTTTGTACGCTTCTCTTTGGCTTGCCCTGACTGTTAGGGAGTGGGGGGCTGTTTCTAAGTACTCTTGGGGACTCCACTTTTGGCCCTTTACTATTATCATAGGTGTTTGGCTTTTGGTTTTCTTTATAGCCGGACTTTATGAAAAACATACTTTGATATTGAAAAGCAGACTTCCTAGTACGGTCTTTAATGCCCAAGTGGCCAACAGCTTTATAGCTGTCCTTTTCTTCTATTTCATCCCTTACTTTGGTATTGCTCCCAAAACCAATCTCTTTATTTATTTAATTATATCTTTCGCCCTTATTCTTCTCTGGAGGATATACGGTGATCGGTTTTTGCATCCAAGTGTCAAACAAAAAGGCATCATAGTTGGTAGTGGGGAAGAGATGAAGGAACTGTTAGAAGAAGTAAACAACAATCCTAGATACGGATTAGAATTTATTTCTTCGATAGATTTGAACAAAATAGAAGGTATGGATTTTCAAGATGAAATCCTCTCCAGAGTGTATTCAGAAGAGGTGCAGATAATTGCCATCGATTTGAAAAGTGGCTTGGTAGAGCCGATATTACCACATTTGTATAACCTTATTTTCTCTCGAGTGAAGTTTATCGACATGTATAAAGTCTATGAAGATATCTTTGATAGGATACCTTTGTCTCTAGTTCGCTACAATTGGTTTTTAGAAAATATATCTACTGAGTCTAGAGTGACTTATGACATTTTAAAAAGAGTGATGGATGTAGTGCTTTCATTTATTGGAGGTGTTATTTCTTTGGTCTTTTATCCTTTCGTATTTCTTGCGATAAAGATAGAAGATAGGGGAAGTATTTTCTTTGCTCAAGAGAGAGTAGGTAAAAATAACAAAATAATAAAAGTCAGGAAGTTTAGGACTATGGTGAACAACAAGGTTACTAGAGTAGGTAAGTGGCTAAGGAAGACCAGGATAGACGAATTGCCTCAACTTTGGAATGTGGTCAGTGGAGACATGTCAATGATTGGTCCTCGTCCGGAGATACCAGCTCTGGTCAAACACTACGAATCAGAGATTTCATACTACAATATCAGACACTTATTGAAACCAGGACTTTCTGGTTGGGCTCAGCTCTATCATACGGACCCTCCTAAAATAAATGCCGATGATGAAAAGACTCGTCGCAAACTTTCTTATGACCTTTACTACATCAAAAATCGCTCCTTTATGCTTGATTTGAAGATAGCCCTCAAGACAATCAAAGCTCTTCTCTCTAGGAGTGGAGTTTGACAAATATATTAAACCTTTTAAATAGTTCCTAAGGGGTCCCCTTAGGATTTTAAAAGTTGTATTTAAAGGAGTTTTTGTGTAATATCTATTTATATGGCTAGATATAGATTTTGGGCGGTAATAATAGTTGTAGCGGCAATAGCAGCTGGTTTTTTTATTTGGAACAGTGAAAAAGCAGAAGACTCTGGTAGTAAATTTAAATTGGGGTTAGACCTTTCTGGTGGGACTCATTTAGTTTATAAAGCAGATGTATCAAAAATAGATAGTTCAGAAGTTTCTTCAGCTATGGAAGCTCTTAGAAATACGATTGAAAGACGAATCAACCTTTTTGGAGTATCTGAGCCCATCATTCAAGTAGAAGAAGGTGGTGTTTTTGGTAGTGATAGCAAGGAGCAGAGACTTATCGTTGAGCTTCCTGGAGTGACGGACGTCAATGAGGCAGTAAAGAGAATAGGGGAAACTCCTATCTTGGAATTCAAACTTCTTTCTAAAGAAGCCCAAGACAAAATAAACGCTAATGCTGCTGATAAAAATATCTTAAGCAATCCAGGAGTGTTTTCGGATACTGGTCTTACCGGTAGGATGCTCCAAAAAGCTAGCATACAGTTTGATCACAATTTCAATAATAAACCAATCATTGGTCTGAAATTTAACAAAGAAGGAGCTGATCTTTTCGCTAAAATCACTAGAGAAAACACTAACAAAGTTTTAGGTATCTTCCTTGATGGAAAGTTGATCGAAGCTCCATATATCAGAGAAGAAATATCCGGAGGTGAAGCTGTCATCACAGGAGACTTCACTGCTGACGAAGCTAAACAGGTGGTCCGTGACTTAAACTATGGCGCACTACCGATGCCCATCTCTCTTTTGAGTACCGAAACTATCGGAGCTACTTTGGGTGAAGAAGCTGTTAGTGCTAGTTTGAAAGCCGGACTTTATGCTTTTATTATCGTTGCTCTCTTCCTTATCTCTTGGTATCGATTTAAAGGAGTGGTGGCTATGCTTGCTTTAGTCATCTACGTTATTATCAACCTTATCTTGTTTAAATTTATTCCGGTGACTTTGACTGCTGCTGGTATTGCCGGATTCATCCTCTCTATCGGGATGGCGGTGGATGCTAATATCTTGATTTTTGAAAGGACCAAAGAGGAGTTGAAAAGAGGTAAGAGTAAGTATGACGCTTTGAACGAAGGCTTCCATAGAGCATGGAGCTCTATCAGAGACTCAAACCTCTCTAGTATCATCACTGCTATCATTCTTTACTATTTTGCCTCCACCCCCGTCATCCAAGGTTTCGCCTTGGTCTTTCTGATTGGTGTTTTGGTTTCGATGTTTTCTGCTATTACTGCTTCACGAACTATTTTGTTTGCTATTATCAAAGAAGAATCCAACAACTCATAAAATTATGTTTGTTATCAAATACAGAAAAATATTTTATATTCTTTCATCCATTTTAGTGATTGGGTCAATAGTCTCTATTTTCACTTGGGGGCTCTCTCCTAGTATAGATTTTTCTGGTGGTAGTTTGCTCAATGTATCTTTTTCTGGAAGCAGGCCAGACACAGAAGAAGTAAAACAAGTTTTAAGTGAGTTGGGTTTTGAAAATACGTCTGTCAGACCATCTGGCGAAGGGTTTATCTTAAGGTTGAAAGAGATCACTCCAACAGAGAAAGATAATATTTTAAATAAACTTTCTTTCGAAGGACAATATTCTCCAATAGAAAAAACTTTTAGTAGTATTGGGCCAGTTTTAGGTAAAGAAGCTATTAAAAAGTCTTGGATATCAATAGTGTTGGTGCTTTTGGCTATAGTTTTGTTTGTGGCTTTTGCTTTTAGAAAGGTCTCTAAACCAATCTCTTCTTGGGTTTATGGGGTAGTCACTATCTTGGCTTTGACTCATGATGTCCTTATACCGACTGGGGTTTTTGCTTTCTTAGGGCACTTTTATGGGTTTGAAGTAGATACTTTGTTTGTGACAGCTCTCCTGGTGATCCTTGGATTTTCTGTTCATGATACCATTGTGGTTTTTGATAGAGTAAGAGAAAATCTCCATAAAAATAATGAACTCAGAGAAGGTAAAGATTTCTCTACCGTAGTAGGGGATAGTATTAGTCAGACACTTATCCGCTCTATCAACACATCACTGACTACTTTGTTTGCGATCTTTATGCTTTATATTTTAGGTCCGGAATCTATTAAGCATTTTTCACTAGCTCTCCTTATCGGTATTACCGCTGGTACCTACTCATCTATTTTTATCGGCTCTACTCTTTTAGTAGCAGTCAATAATTGGAAAAATAGATAAGGTTGACTAAAAAACAGGTATATGGTAGGGTATGGGCAGAGGAGTATGATATGAAATGCCTACCTTTGAGGAAAAGCTGTTTGGTAATCGGACGAAATCAAAATGGTACACCCGCTTTGCAGGTGCCGTGCCTAACTTCGATGCTGATATAAGAGAAATCTTGGAAGACCCAGATCTTCCGAGGTATCCAGAGGAACCAGAGGCAACATTCGGACGAGCTATTTACTTCCACGTGCAAGGATATATGCTTCAGTGGAAGTTATCGACAGAATATCTGTTGTGGCATTCAGGAATTGGTAAGAAAGCTGATCTATTTCATGAAGCAGACGGAACTTTGTTTGCTTGGATTAATGGTCGTCCGATCTTTGTAACTCTTGATGCTTTTGATCTGCATCATGAGACCTTCAAAGCATTAAGGGATTACTGGATAGATGTGTCGAATGGGGATTACACTTGGAGAAAGTTACAAAATGATCTCTTCAGACTCAAGCGGATTTTTTCAGAAAAGAGAAATCACTTGAAAGCATCTGGATTATCTGATTCAGCTACCATGAATGAAATCGACTGGTGGTTGTTGTCACCAGAGTTCAAAGAGATGTGGGAATCCGGATATGTGGTGAAGGTTCCAAGGTATTTTATCCAGAGGCCGACTTATCGGACAGAGAATCAAGTCATCATTGTTCCATCAATGACCAAAAATCATTCGGAAAGGCGATTTTTGGCCAAGATGCTAGCTCAATATATATCGGAAGAGGCCAGAAAATCACCCTCTCCGATTTAGGACCCAATCTGTGTAATGCGGATTGGGTCTTGACATTTTATATGCTTTTGTTATAATGAAAGGCAGAAAATAGTGCTAAGGCACAAGGAGTTTCAAAATGAAAGATCTGATAGATTTAACGATTAGCAGCTTCCTCCATTGGGGGGAAAAGGCTGCGATTGCTTGCAATCTTTCTCTTCCTCTGACGACCAGAGGAGAGGCTTGCAAGGAGATTTTCAAGGATAGCCCAGGTTTTTGGGAAGCAGTGGCGCAGATGATTGCTCCGCAACCCAAATCGGAACCGGTGTTGGATTTGGATTCGGTGGTGAACCCATTGAGTTCAAAATCGAAAACAAAACCAGTCCCAGCTCAGCCAACCGAAGAGCCGGCTCGCAAGGTCAACATGACGAGCCCGCCGAAGAAAAGAACTCGTCCAACGGTGACCAACAACACCATGGCCGATCAGCTTCGGGGACCAGCAAAAGAGCTCGGTTTCAAAGATCGGTCTCTGATGGAGCAATTCCGAGACCACTTCTCAGTAAAAGGCAAAGGTGCAGATTATTGGCGCACTTGCCGAGAATTGGCTCGAGAAGTTCTCCAGACGGAAGCGATCAAGGATACCTCCGATTGGGAGATTCTGGCTGTGAAAATCAGCTGGAATATCTTCTTTACGGACCAAAGAACGACTGCTCCTTTCATCAAGAGGTGCCCCAAGGAAGTTCTCACTGATTTGCTTTTGGCAGAGAAGGACGGGCTTTGGCGACAGGTGGAGAAGATTCGACAGGAGACAAGTTTTAATCGAAATTCTCCTGACCGAATCAAGTTCGTCATGGACTGCTGTCTTGCGGTTGGAAAGGAAGCTTCAGGGCTTCTCGAAAACTGCAAACATGCAGTTAACAGGATGAAGCAGAAAAAGTTCATTCCCGCCGAACATTGGCTTGTTCAGAAGGTTGCTAGGATGAGCCGATCCAAGAAGACTGAGAAGTCTCTTCCTGAAGAACCGAAAGAATCCCTCAAGTCAGAACCAGAGCCAGGGGTTGAGTCTGTGGTCAATGATCGACAAGTTGACCAGGTACAGGAGATGGCCGAAGCGACGGTTGATGCCACTGAACTCGAAGGGGATTCAGAACAGAAGACTCCGCAGACCGATAAGCCTGTGGCGCAGGAAGAAGCACCAGTTACCGCCGAGGCTACTCCGGTCAACGGTAAAGATAAGCCCAAATCGCTTGACTCTGCCTTTGAAAGTTTCTTTGAGAAGCGGATGCTCGAGGGCGATGGGGAAAAGATTGATCCGGATTCTATGCCTGAAGACGAGCTTGATCGTCTGACGGCTCCGAATGAGTCTTCCGAAGAAGCTAAAAACACTGGTGAAGCTGCTGATGTTCCATCAACATCTGAAGCCGATGTTTCGGTTGAAGCCGAGCCTGTCACCGTCTAGCATTCTCAGTTCTTTGGGCTACGTCCCGTAGCGTCAATGACGCCACGAGGCAAACGCCCACCCAAGTCCCGTTTCGCGCTTGCGCGGAACGGGACTTTACCATTATATTTTTAATATTCTATTCTTGTGTTAATATATTTGTATGTACAAAAATAGCTTTTATATTTCTTTTGGTGTTTGGATTGCCATCATACCTTTCTTTGGTATCCCAGGTACTTGGAGGAATGTTATTGTCTTTGTCTCCGGTATATTCTTTATATTAGTTTCTCTCGGACCAATCATCCTAAGAAAATTAGAAGTAGATACTAAGCCAAAAAAAGAAACTCCAAATGATAAATTAAAATTTTCTTCTCTCGAGGAAAATAAAGTAGAAACAGAAAAAGAGGTATGAAAAAGGTCAAAAGAGTTATCACTATTTTGATTGGCGGAGCAGTCTTGCTCTTTTTTGCTTATTCTTTTACTTTTTCTTCTGAACTTTCTTTCGAAAGATATTCATCTATAACTACTCCCGTAGCTAAGAAAAAGCAAGTAAAACATCTGAAGACTCCAAAACCTTTGAAAGCTATTTATATGACGCAATGTGTGGCTGGAACTCCTTCATTTAGAGATAAGTTGGTGAAGTTGGTAGATGAGACAGAGCTCAACTCTATCGTCATCGACATCAAAGATTATACGGGGACAGTTTCTTTTGATACTGGTAACCCAGAAATAGATTCTCTGTCTTTAGGTGGTCAGGGGTGTAAAGCTGTAGGTATGAAGGAATTTATAAAAATGCTCCATGATAAAAACATTTATGTCATTGGTAGGATAACTGTTTTTCAAGATCCTCTTTATACCAATGCTCATCCCGAGCTAGCAGTAAAGAGAGAAAGTGATGGTGGTGTTTGGAAGGATAGGAAAGGGATATCCTTTATAGATGTCGGAGCCAAACCATTCTGGAATTATGTAGTCTCTATCGCTGACGCATCATATGCCATTGGTTTCGATGAGATAAACTTTGATTATGTTCGGTTTCCCTCTGATGGAAATATGAAAGACATAGATTATACTTACACTGGCACTACTACCAAAAAAGAGATGTTGCGGCAGTTTTTTGAATATTTAGATAAAAAAATGACTAGTATTGGAGTGGTTACTTCGGCGGACCTTTTTGGAATGACAACTACAAATACCGATGATTTAAATATAGGACAAATATTGGAATATGCTTTGATGCATTTTGACTATGTTGCCCCGATGGTCTACCCCTCACATTATCCAAAAACCTTTAATGGTTGGCCTGATCCAAACAAAGTACCTTATGAAATAGTGAAGTTTAGCATGGATACGGCAGTCGCTAGAGCAAACTTTTTATACAATGAAATATCTACTACCACTAAAGTTTTAGACGATGGCACTTTGGCCTCTAGCACTCCAGATAAAAGACTGATGAAAAGGATAAACCCACTCCAACTCCGCCCTTGGCTTCAAGATAACGACTATCCTACACCTTACACTCCGGAAATGGTTCGTGCTCAGATACAAGCTACTTATGACGCAGGATTAACTTCTTGGATGCTCTGGGATGCCGCTAACACATATACCAAAAAAGCTTTGCTTGATAAATAACTCATCCCCAACCCCTTCTCTTACAACAAGAGAAGGGGCTTCCGGAACCCTCTCTTGTAGTAAGAGAGGGCAGGGTGAGTTATAATATAGATATGGATCCTGAAAACAAAATTACATATTTTGCCGAAACTGACGCTCGTAGCAAGAAGGTCAAATTTGGCATCAAGTCCGAAGATAGGTTGCGACATATTTACTCCATAGGTAAAACTGGTATGGGTAAATCAACTATGCTTGAAAATATGGCTATCCAAGATATCCAAAATGGTGAAGGCATGGCCTTTTTGGATCCTCATGGTAAAACGGCCGATCTTTTGCTTGATTATATCCCGGAGGAGCGCATAAAGGATGTGGTTTATTTTGCTCCTTTTGATACTGATTATCCTATTTCTTTCAACGTGATGGAAGATGTCGGTCCCGAAAGGAGGCATTTAGTGGTCTCTGGATTGATGAGTGCTTTTGAAAAAATATGGGTAGATGCTTGGAGTGCTAGAATGGCCTATATTTTACAGAATACTTTGGCTGCTCTTTTGGAATATCCCGATGCCACTATGCTTGGTATAAGCAGAATGTTTTCTGATAAGAGCTATAGGCAGAAGGTGGTTGATAATTTGACTGACCCGACCGTAAAATCTTTTTGGGTTGATGAATTTGCAAAGTATACTGATAGATATGCTCAAGAGGCGACACCGGCTATTCAAAACAAAGTTGGTCAGTTTACTTCTAATCCGTTGATTAGGAACATTATAGGTCAGTCCAAATCTACTTTTGATATTAGGGAGATAATGGATGAGAAAAAGATTTTTATTGTGAACTTATCAAAAGGTTTGGTTGGAGAAAATAATGCTAACCTACTGGGCTCAATGATTGTGACCAAAATATATTTGGCGGCTATGTCTAGAGCAGACGCTAATCCAAAAGAGCTCGCTACTTTGCCGAACTTTTATTTATACGTAGATGAGTTCCAGTCTTTTGCTAACAAAAGTTTTGCCGACATTCTATCTGAAGCTAGGAAGTATAAGTTGAGTCTTAATATTACTCACCAATATATTGAGCAAATGGAAGAAGAGGTGAGAGCGGCGGTCTTTGGTAACGTCGGCACCATGATAGCTTTTCGAGTTGGCTCGTTTGATGCAGAAATTTTAGAAAAAGAATTTGCTCCTGTATTTACTATGGAGGATATTATTAATCTGGGTTTTGTTCAAATTTATTTGAAATTAATGATAGATGGGGTGGCCAGTCAACCATTTTCAGCCACTACTTTGCCACCAGTTCCTAAACCAGAAGTTTCTTTTAGAAAAGAGGTGGTAGCGATGTCTAGGAAAAACTACACTCGTCCAAAAGAGGAAGTTGAACAGGAAATAAAGGAGTGGCATGGGGCTAACACATCACAGAAGAAAATAGGCCAAGAACGTAAAAAAGAAACACCAAATACAAGACACGAAACACGAAAACAAGAACTCAAAAAAGAAGAACCAAAAATAAAAGCTACTAACTTTAATAACATAAGGCAAACGGTACCAGTGAAAACGGCTTCATTAGAGGATTTGAAACGTAAAAATAAAGATAGAGGTAAAGAACCGTCAAAAGAGAATGTAAATGCTTTGAAAGAGGCGATTGAAAAAGCTAAACGCAACACAAAACATGACACAAAACATGACACCAATACACAAATGAACGCCAATGACACGAATAAAAAAGAAGAATCTGTAAAAGAAAAATCTTCCAAGCCACAAGTCACAAGCTCCAAGCCTTCCAATAGAGAAGTTCCAGAGGATGTGCTCCGAAAAATCTTAAAAGGGGAATAATGGCTTAAATTAAAGATTTCTGGTATAATTCAACGAATGAATACCAAAAAAACCCTTATATTTTCTACCTCATATTATCCTTTTGTGGGTGGAGCAGAGGTGGCTATAAAAGAGATTACAGACAGAATTTCGGATAGACAATTTGATTTAATTACAGGTAAATATGACCATCAAGTATCTCCACGAGAGAAAATTGGCAATGTGAATATTTATAGACTGGGTGTAGGTATATCTATAATAGATAAATTACTCTTACCATTTTGGGGAGCTATTTTTACCCTCAAACTTAATAGTAAAAATAAGTATGATAGTTTTTGGTGTATGATGGTCACTTATACTAGCGGTGCCGCCCATATCGCAAATATAATTCACTTCTGGAAAAAAGTGCCAATAATTTTGACTTTGCAAGAAGGGGATTCGGAAGACCATTTCAGAAAAGGTTGGTTTGGTCTTATAAATTTATCTTGGAGATTAGCACTTTTAAATACAAGTTTTGTTACGGCTGTCAGTTCTTACCTTGCGGTGCGAGCTAGGAAGTTTGGGTATAAAGATAAATTAGAAATAATTCCAAATGGGGTAGATATAAAATTGTTCACTAGTGAAATGACTAAGGAAATCACTAGGGATTCCACTAGGGAAAACTTAGGCTTCAATAAGGATGATATTATTTTGGTAACAACTTCTCGTCTTAGTGTAAAAAACGGAATAGAAGATGTAATAAAAGCCTTACCGAGATTAGCAGATAATGTTAAATTTGTAATTTTTGGAGAAGGGAAATTAGAAAACAAATTAAAAAAACTCAGAAAAGATTTGAATGTTTTAGAAAGGGTAATTTTTGAAGGTTTTGTTTCTCATGATGAAATGCCAAAATATTTGAAAGCTTCTGATATTTTTATTCGTCCTTCTTTATCGGAAGGTATGGGCAATTCTTTTATTGAAGCTATGGCTACTAAAATTCCTGTTATTGCTACACAAATTGGAGGTATTGTTGATTTTTTACGTGATGGAGAAACCGGTTATTTTTGCAAACCTCAAGATCCAGATAGCATAGTTGAAACTGTTAACAAAGTAATAAATGATCCAAAAAAGAATGAAATAATAGACAATGCCTATAATATGGTGGTAGAAAAGTATGATTGGAACTTAGTGGCAAAACAAATGAAGGGAGTTTTTAATAAAATAAAATGAAAATATTAATCACTACAGGTATATATCCACCCAAACTTGGCGGTCCGGCACAGTATGCTAAAAATCTAAAAGAGACTTTTGAGAAGATGGGTAATAAGGTGACGATAAAAACTTATTCTTTAGAAAATTATCTTCCTAGTGGTATAAGGCATTTGTATTTTTTGATAAAAACAATACCGGCGGTGATAAATTCTAAAGTGATATTTACACTAGACACTTTTAGTGTCGGCTTACCTTCCGTGTTAGTCGCTAAGGTTTTTGGTAAAAAATGCATCATAAGAACAGGCGGGGATTTTTTATGGGAACAATATGTAGAAAGAACAAAAAAGAAAATTCTTTTAAAGAATTTTTATCAAACAGAAATGGACAGTTTTTCTTTTAAAGAGAAAATAATTTTCAAACTTACTAAGTGGGCTCTAAAAAATGCGTCACATATTATATTTTCTACAAAGTGGCAGAGAGATATTTTTATTGAAGGATATAAACTAAGTAAGGAAAAAACTAAAATAGTAGAAAATTATTATGGGTCAAAAGAATCAGATGAAGACTTTATCTCAAAAGAGTTTGTGGCTTCAGCTAGAAATCTAAGGTGGAAAAACTTCGATGTATTAAAGAGCGTTTTTGATCGAGTAATCAAAAAACACCAGGATACGAGGCTTTTTACAGACAACTTGCCATTTATCGAGTTTATGAAGAAGATGAGGGAGTGTTACGCTGTGATTTTGGTTTCTTTGGGAGACATAAGTCCTAACATGATACTTGATGCTATAAGATACAATCGTCCTTTTATTTGCACCATAGAAACTGGCATATATGATAGGGTTAAAGAGGCTGGTATTTTCGTAGATCCTTTAAACGAAGGAGAAATAGAAGAAGCTGTACTGGAGATGCTTTCAGAAGATGGTTATAGGAGAGCTAAAGATAAGGTTCGGCAGTTTAACTTCATTCATACTTGGGAAGAGATAGCCAAAGAATTTATTGAAGTCTATAAAAAGATATGAAGAAATTAATTTCTATAGGTACAGATAGGAAAATATTTGAGGAAGGATCAGCTGTTAGGCAGAGACAAGTTGAATATGGGAAGTTTTTTGATGAATCACACATTATCGTTTTTTCAAAACGAAAATTCAAAATTCTAAATTCAAAATTCGAAACAAACTTAAAATCTAAAATCCAAATTTCAGAAAAGGTTTGGGCTTATCCGACGAATTCTAGGAATAAACTTTTTTATATAATTGATGCATTTTTGATAATTAGAAAATTGTTTAAAAATTCTAAATTAAAAATTGAAAATTCACGAAATAATGTAATTATTTCGTGTCAGGATCCCTTTGAAACAGGGCTCGTAGGTGCCGCTATTAAAGTATTTTTTGATTTACCTCTTCATGTTCAGATTCATACTGATATGGCTTCTAAATATTTTATAAGAGCTTCTCATTTAAATAAGGTTAGATCTATGGTTTCCGAATTTGTCTTGAAATATTCTGATAGGGTGAGGGTAGTCTCAGAAAGGATAAAAAAATCAATAGAAAAATTTTCTGAAAATATTGATGTCTTGCCTATAAAGGCCGAAGTTCCCCAAGGGGACCCCTTAGGAAATTTTCCTAAGGGGTCCCCTTGGGGAATAAAAAAACCTTTTCCGTTTACTCTAATTATGGTCTGTAGATTAGAAAAAGAGAAGAATATAGAGACAGTATTGAAAGCTATCAAGAAGCTCGATAAACCTGATTTAGGTCTTTGTATCGTGGGAGATGGAGGAGAAAGGGGGAGCTTAGAGCTTAAAGCTAGGAGCTTAGAGATAGAAGACAAAGTAGTTTTTGTGGGGTGGCAGGACAATTTGGCACCATACTACAAGATGGCGGATGCTTTTGTCTCTAGTTCTCTATACGAGGGTTATGGAGTTTCTACGGTAGAAGCAGCTTCTTTTGGTAAACCACTCCTCATATCGGACACCGGTTTGGCTGGAGAGATGTTTTCCGACCAAGACAGATCCACCTCTGGTGGAGAGGATAATATAAGTGCTCTCATATGTGATGCTAAAGATGTGAATTGTTTTGCTCAAAATATTCTGAAAATTTATGAAGACAAAGATTTGAGAGAGGGGATGGGGCAGAGTGCAAAGATGATTGCAGATAATTATTTAAATTCTCAAGATAATTATTTTAAAACTTATGCCGACTCTATCATAAATACAGCCAAAAACTTTAAGAAAAGTGGTCTTTGGGCGAGAGAGTGGCGTTTCAAAACAACTGTCTGGCACTCGTTTGTATTTTTACGCTATTTTGTATGCGGTGTCACTGCTGCGGCGATCAATATAGGGTCGCTCTATGTTTTCACAGACGTTGTGGGTATTTGGTATCTCTACTCTTCGGTCTTTGCATTTTTGTTATCTCTTATAGTGAGTTTTGTTTTGCAAAAGTTTTTTGTTTTCAAAGATATGAAAACTGAGAAGCTACACTATCAGTTTTCAAAATTTTCTGTAGTAGCTATTTTGGGAGTAATCACCAATACTACTTTGGTTTATGTCTTTACAGATGTGATTGGTTTTTGGTATATCCTCTCTCAACTTATTGCTGGATTTTTTGTGATGATCCAAAACTTCCTGCTTTATAAGTTTTTTATTTTTAATAAGGGTTATTGAATTAATTCCTTATATTTAAGCCCTGTTGAAGTGAATTTATCATTAGCAATGTTTTTGCCTGTCTCTATAGAAGAAAGTGTCATTAGTTCTCCTGGTGATTTTTTACTAACTTTATCGTAATCAAGGTAGGCAAAGAAATATTTTGACCAAAATGGTGAAATGAATTCAAATTCTTTTGCATAGGCAAGTTTGGTTATGACCTCAAGGAATTTTTGATCCAAAGGTTCCCAGAAGCTAAAAGTGTCTCTAGCAAAGGCACTTGTTTCCGTCACACTTCCCAGTTCAGTACCTGCTGTTTTGAAAAGCCATGCTTCACTCATTGTTACTGGCTTACCCTTTGACTTAGCAATGTCTGCAATAGTTAATACTCTATCAAAAAAGTCTCTGGTAATAGGGTAAATGTGGGTATCTATATAGTCAATATCAGTATTTGCAAAACTTGTTGTAAATTCTTTGTACTGGGGATGCCATGTACCTACTCCAGCACCAATTTTAACACCAGTGACTCCGTTTTCTTTAAAACCTTCAAGTACACTTTTAACATATGCAGTTTGTACTGCAACACTGTTAACAGGTTTTTTAGTCTGCAGGGCTTCTGTATCTGGTTCTATAACAAGGGTTAGATAGTCGGGTTTTAATTCTTTTGCAATAGTGAGCGCTGTCTGGAATCGTCCTCTGCCATATTCCTCAAGTGAGAGATTTTTATAGAATCCTTGAACATCGACATCGCTAATTCCTTCCTGGGTGAAGATAAAATTGTTTTCTATGATTAATTTCATACCTTTTGACCTAACCTTTTTAGCCACATTTTTATAGAAATCAAGATAAGCTTGTTGTTCTGATGGGTTTTTATGAAATGGTGGGTAGAATAAAGGAAAATTAACAGCAATAACCACACCTTCAACACCTAATTCTTTTAGACGATTAAGCTCTAAATTAACACCAACAATTCCGTTCTGAGCCAATAGGTCTTTACCTCTGTTAGCATTAGCAGATAGTAATTCAGCTGCAAAAATTGGGTCATGATTTTTATTTGTGGGTGCAGGTAGGCTGTTATCAAACTTAGTCATTTGTGATGCTAGTTCGTTGTAAAGATCCTTAAATTTATTTGGAACTTTATCACTTGTACTTGGGACTTCACCAGTTGTACTTGTAACTCCATTAGTTGTATTTGTAACTTCACCAGTTGTACAATCCTCCGGACAACTTCCTCTTCTTTCCTCTTGGCTCTGGCAAATACCATCACCACATTTTTTTTGAACGCGACCACCGATCAAGAAAATTATAAATATCCCTGCTACGATTATTAATCCAATTTTTGTTATTTTGTTCATTATTATTAATCACTAATTTTCTGTTTCAAGGCGAAACCTTGGAATTTCATGTCTGCGTCTTGACGAAGTTTGTTCACTACAGAGTAGTGTAGCATAAAGTAGAGCAATATAATGGGGAAGGATTCATCTTAACGTATGCTTACATATCCTCCCTCCACCCCGTTCCTTGAAAAAACTATTTGCCATAACTGGTTACTTCTTGCTCGAAATGCACCCGCACAGCTAAGAAGATAATATTTCCACATCCTATAAAAACGCTGATCATAGGCACCTTTTAACTTTTCCCAGTTAGTATTAAAGTTTTTATACCAAGCTATCAATGTTTTATCATAATCTGTGCCAAAACTATGCCAATCTTCGAGTACAAACAATCCTTCTACAGCAGAAGTAAGTTGTTTTGCAGAAGGGAGCATTGAATTTGGGAAAATATATTTATCAATCCAAGAATCTGTTGAATAGACAGATTTATTCTCTCCGATTGTATGTAATAAGAAAAGTCCATCAGATTTTAAGCATCTATGGACCATCTTCATGTATGTTCTAAAGTTTTTATACCCCACATGTTCAATCATACCTAGAGAAATAATGCGGTCAAACTTCTCTTGTATATCTCTATAATCTTGCAAACGAATTTCGACTGGTAATCCTTTACAAAGTTTATTACCTAATTCCACTTGCTCTTTAGATACAGTAATACCTACAACATTAGCACCATATTTCTCCGCAGCATATTTGGCAAAACTTCCCCAACCACAACCGATATCCAATACTTTCATACCCGGTTTTAGCCCTATTTTTTTACACACTAAATCTAGTTTTGCTTCCTGAGCGTCGTCTAGGTTTTTTGCATTTTTCCAATATGCACAGGTATAAACCATCCTTTTGTCAAGCATCTGAACATAAAGATTATTCCCAATATCATAATGTTTTTCCCCTATTTTATATGCTCGAGAACTACTTTGTAGGTTTAGAGTTTTTGCTTTGAGAATATTCCACATAGCATGTTTAGACTTTTTAATTTTCTGATCTAATTTTGCTTTTAAAACTCTATTAATAAATTCATCAATGGCTTTACAATCCCACCATCCATCCATATATGCTTCACCTAAGCCCAAATTACCTTTGGCTAAAACTCTTTCATACAGTTTTGGATTGTGTACTTGAATATCCCAAGGACGATGTCCATTAATCTTGACGTCTGCTAAATCTAATAAATCTTGTATTACTTGTTTCATATTTTATATCTACTAGTTATAAAGATTGGTTATGGTATAATATATTGTGTATTATACTAATTATAGAACTTTTGTCAACCATATTAAAATCATATCAATAATTTATATAAATCAATTTATATAAATGGAAGAATATCTAAAAAAAACTAAAAGGGAACTACAACTAAGAAATTATAGCCCTAAGACCATTAAAGATCATTTGATAATTGATTATGAAATTATTAATTTTAACTCAAAAAATAGACAAACAAGATTTAGTTTTGGGATTTTTTCATGGGTGGGTTTTGGAGCTTTCTAAAAAATTTGAAAAAGTTTCTGTTATTTGTTTGGAGAAGGGAGCGTATGATTTACCAGGAAATGTTCAGGTTTTTTCGCTCGGTAAAGAGTCAGGCAGGAGCAAAGTAAAATATGTAAAAAACTTCTTTAATCTCATTTTAGGATTGAATAAGGAGTATGATTCGGTATTTGTCCATATGAATCAGGAGTACATTTTGCTAGGAGGATTTTTCTGGAGGATTATGAGGAAGAAGGTTTATTTTTGGAGAAATCATCCTAAAGGGAGTTTGCTTACAAATATAGCCGTCTTACTTTCTAATAAGGTCTTTTGTACTTCAAAGGCTTCTTTCACCGCAAAATTTAAAAAGACTAGCTTGATGCCAGTAGGAGTAGACACAAGTATTTTCAATACTGAATCAAGAATCAAGAATTATGAATTATGCAAAGGTAAGATTCTTTTTTTGGGAAGGATCGCACCAATAAAAAATGAAAAAGTATTTATTGAAGCTTTAAACATATTGAATAAAAAAAGTATAAGTTTTGAGGCCAGTGTTTATGGTGACCCTTTACCTAAAGATCAAGAATATTATGAGTGGCTGAAAGAAAAAGTAAAAGATTTAAATCTAGAAAATAAAATGACTTTCTATAAAGGTGTTCCTAATAATCAAACTCCAGAAGTTTATGGTGATCACGATATTTGTGTAAACCTTACTCCTACTGGCAGTTTTGATAAGACTATAATAGAAGCTGCTATGTGTGGTGCCATCCCGATAATGGCGAACAAGTCTTTGGAAGGGGAAATAGATGACAAATTGATTTTAGATGAATTAAGTCCAGAAAATCTCGCTGAGAGGATAGAGTTTTGGCTCAAGACAAAAGAATCTAAAAAAGCAGAAGTCTCTAAAAGGATACGAAATTATGTCTTGGAAAATCACAGTCTAGATGCTTTAATGAAGAAGCTATGTATAGAAATAAAAAAGTAAGCGTAGTTATTCCTACTTATAATGAAGCCGAAAGCATTAGAGGTGTAATAGAAGGTTTTTTTGAAACCGGTTTTGTCGATGAGGTAGTAGTGGTAGATAACAATGCTTTGAGTAATACCGCCGAGGAGATAAGAAAGACTAAAGCTCTCCATATAGAAGAAAAGAAAAATCAAGGGTATGGCCACGCTATTATGAGGGGTTTTAAAGAGGCCAGAGGGGATTTAATTGTGGTAACAGAGGCTGATGGTACTTTTAGACCTGTTGATATAGAAAAACTTCTTTCTTATAGTCGGGATTTTGATGTTGTTTTCGGTACTCGCACATCCAGGGCCGCTATTTTTTCTGGAGCTTTTATGCCTTTTCCAGTCCGTTTTGGTAATTGGCTTTGGGCTAAAGTAATAGAAGTTTTGTTTAACGGCCCAGGACTTACTGATGTTGGTTGCACTTATAGACTTATTTCTCGTAAGGCATTAGAAAAAATAGAAAACCTTTTCCCAATGTCGGAAGGAGGAGGGAAATTTTCACCAGAAATGATGATTTGGGTTCTAAAGCGTGGCTTAAATGTTATAGAAGTACCTGTTATTTATAAAGAAAGAGTAGGAAAATCAATGTATACCGGAAGTATTTGGAGGGCGGCTAAACTTGGATTTAGAATGTTGCCCATGATTATTAAATATAGATTTAAAAAGATTTGAATATGGTTTCTAAAATTAAATATTTCTGGTCAAAATATAGTTTTGAAATCACAAGCATTGCTTTTACTTTTATTGTGGCTTATATGACGCACTATTTTAATAGTGTCCTGTTTGTGAACGATGATCAATTTACTCTTTATCGATATATAGCTAATATAGCAGAAGGAAATGGCTTTGTTTTTAATATCGGTGAGCGAGTTCTTGGTTCAACAACTCCTTTGTTTACTCTTATAGCTGCTCTAATCAAGTTTATATTCAGCAGTATATCGGTTCCAAGCATTGTCGCTTATTTGAATATTATATTTCTTTCGGTGTCTGCCTTATTTTTTTACCGCCTTAGTAGTTTGTTTCTCTCAAAAAGGTTTTCTTTGGCGGCCACTATCATTTTTGCCCTCAATTTGTCTTGGACGGTTCCCACAGGTATGGAAACACCTCTTTTTATTTTATTAGTTCTAATTTTCTTAAATTGTTTATTTTCTGAAAAATATTATTGGTCCTCTATATTTCTTTCTTTGGCTATACTCACTAGACCAGACGCGGGATTGATTGCGGTATTGGCTCTTATTTTTTGGTGGCAGAAAGTCGGTATCTTAAAAACTATTAAATTGCTGGCTGTTTCTGTTTTGGTGGCTCTACCGTGGCTTGTATTTGCTACTGCCTATTTTGGATCTTTTATTCCCCAATCCCTCATTACGAAACTTCATATAGGAGATATCGTAAATCAGTCTCCTCTTCAGGCCTTTAAGGTTCAACTTTCTCACTTGAGTAGAATATATTGGGGTAAAATAATTGATCCTAATAATTTACCAATACAAGTTTTGGTTAATCTAATTCCTTTCTTTGTTTTGGTATATTTCGGTGTGAAAAAGAAACTAAATAAAGATACGTGGATTATTTTTGCGATTCCTGTTTTGTATTTTATTTCTTATTCAATTTCTAATCCTGTTATGTTTGCCTGGTATTTACATCAGACAGAACTTTTTTGGATACTGATTTCTTTTATAGGGATTTCTTTTATTTTTGAAAAAATAAAAGTGTCTGGTTCACAAAAAAAATATATTGCAGTTATATTTTTTGCAGTATTGTTTATAGGTCCAACATATTCATGGGCTAAAAAAATGATTGATCCTTCTGAAGGAAGCAAAGTGCCTCTTTATAAAATAGGTATGTATATAAAAGAACACATGGAACCAGGAGATAAAATAGGTTTGAGCAATATTGGGATAGTCAGTTTTATCACACATGCCTACGTGATAGACTTTATAGGTTTAACAAGAGCTGAATCGGTTGGATTTTATCCTATAAAAGATCCATGCCTTGATAAAAATAATCAATATGTGATTTCTCCAAATTTGGTAATGGATACAAAGCCGGATTGGGTTGTGGCAGGTGAAAAAGAGTGGGTCAAATGTTTTGTAGAAGGGAAGTGGTTCACTTCAAATTATTCTCCAGTTTATTCTATTAATACAGCCAAAGTCTGGAAACTTAATAAATAATCATGAATAAACCAATTAACCTATCTGATATAAATCTTTCTATTGTGGTGACTGTTTATGGAGAAACTTTTTCAGTTAGAGAAACTATAGAGAGATTATTGAAGCAAAACCGGGACTATATAAAAGAAATTATTATTGTTATTTCTCCACGCTCTAGCAAAGAGTCTTTTGGTATTTGTGAGGGTCTCGTTCAAAAGTATTATTTGGTTAAAATACATGTTCAAAAAAATAATCCTGGAGCAGGCTTCGCTTATAGAGAGGGAATGGAGATGGCTTTAGGGAATTATGTTACTCTTATGTCTGGAGACTTGGAGACAGAGCCAGAAGCGGTAGGTCGTATGGTTAAAAAGATAGAGGAAACTGGTTGTGATGCGGTGATGACTAGTAGATGGCTTCCTGGTGGAGCCTTTGTCAATTACGATAAGAAAAAGTTAGTGTTAAATTGGCTTTTCCAAAAAACTTTCAGGATTTTGTATTGGACACATCTGACAGATATTACCTACGGATTTAAAACTTTAAAAAAATCTGTTATCGATTCAATAAAATGGGAAGGCACCCTTCATGAAATATTTATAGAGACAACTGTCAAGCCATTAAAAAAAGATATCCATATCGAAGAGATCCCAACGGTCTGGATCGGTCGAAAAGAGGGAGCAAGTAAAAATACATTTTTAAGGAATTTTAGATATATCAGTTTAGCTTTAAAAGTTTTATTTTTTAATTAAATGACAAAAGTATTTATAACAGGTAGCACAGGAATGATTGGATCTGAATTTGCTCGCAGTTTTAAGAAGCGAGGTTTTTCTGTTTTTGGTATAGCCAGACCCAGTGCTGCTTCTAGAAAAGCTGCTATAACTGACTCTTCTCTTTCGTATTGTGATATTAATGATGAAAAAGCTTTAAAAAATGTTATTTCAAAAATAAAGCCAAACATAATCGTCCATACAGCAGCTCAAGCTTTTAACGGTACTTCTTGGGACTTAGAAGATTTGACTCATACTACTAATTATTTTGGTACTCTGCATCTGTTGCGTGTTTGTAAAGAAGTTGTCCCTAAAGCCAAAATCCTTCTTCTTGGTAGTAGTGCCGAATATGGCATCGTTCCCGAAAAGGAACAGCCTATTAAAGAAGACCATGTCCTCAAACCAATTTCTCCTTATGGGGTTAGTAAAGTGGGGACTGAGTCATTGGGATATCAGTATTTTGCTAACTATAAGATGAACATTTATTTACCTCGTCCTTTTATTCATGTAGGTACAGGGCACCCTCCTGCTACCATGATCCAAAATTTTGCTAGGCAAGTTGCTCTCATTAAGAAAGGCAAATTAAAACCAACTATAAGAGTTGGCAATTTAAAAACGGCTAGGGATTTTATCGATGTTAGAGATGGTGTCGCTGGGATGATAGCTCTACTTCTAAAAGGGAAGCCAGGAGATCCAACCAATATATGTACCCAAACTTCTTATTCGGGAAAAGAAATATTAAAAAAATTGATAAAGATATCCGGGGTTAAAGTTAAAGTAGTCACTGGCAAGGAGTTTTTTCGACCATCAGATGAAAAGTTTTTGACTGGAGATAACAGTAAATTAAAAAAATTAGGCTGGAAACAAAAATATTCTATAGACGATACTCTCAAGGCTGTGTATAAGGACTGGCTCTCTAGGATATAAAATTATAAAAGAAAACTGTGTCCGTCGCATGAAAGCGCGATGGACACAGTAGCGGTCTTAGACGGGCTGGCTTGGGTTGTGCTTGACGAACCAAGCAGCTCCCGGGAACCAACGATATAACGGGTAGGCTGCGATGTTGACCAGTAGCCAAACCTTCCAGTTGCGCTGGAACCACATTGGGTTTTCCGGATCCGATCCCTCCCACGCAGGGGTGGAACGAAAACAGATTTCAACACCTGGGAACATGTGTTTCCAAACGATTTTCGCCCGCCGTGAATGTGAACCATCCGCGATGACGACGATACTGGTTACCATCAACGTCTCCGCGACCTTTTTCGTGGCTTGGCACTCGTCGGTGGTACTACTGACGTCGCCTAGCAGGACGATTTTTGGTAATTTACTCTTTAACCACTCTTCTTCGGAGAAACCGGTGGGATTTTTGGAGAATGTCCCACTTACGACGACGGGATCCGACTTATATATGTCGGCGAGTCTCATTAGCGCAAGTGTCAATGCCATTACTCGGTCCGACATCTCTGTCGGACCGTGTTTGGTGGTCGCGTATGAAATCTTGACCATCAGGCTCGGTTTTTTAGGAAATGGGTCGTTGACGGCCCATTTCTTTGCAATCGCTCTCATCAACATGGCTTACCTCCATTGTCCAGAAGCATCACGACTCCCATAACGAGTCCCGCTATGATCATGATCGTGTATACCCAGATGATTGGCGATAAGGTGCTGAAGAGGCCGAAGAAACCGCCACTTCCCCCTGGGAAGTATATTTCTTTCAGGTACTCTTTGATTTTTCTCACGATGTCTCCTTTCCTAAGAATTCTTACTCCACAAGGAATTATATCATAAACAATATAAAAAGCAAGGATTTTTATGGTGGAGCAGAAACCTTTAAATAAGGTTCTTTTTATAGTAATATTCCACTATGAATCTAGAATTTTTCCGTAGGAAGGAGTTTATATGGCTAATTGTAATAGCTGTCATCTTTATGGCCTTGCGTTTACCGGCAGCTCATCATCCATACCATCAAGATGAATACAAATGGGTTTTATATTCGCATCCAGAGATAATCCCTCCTGGCACTGTTCCTCATACCCCTCTAACAGAATTTATTTATGCCAAGACTTTAGGGCCAGCTTTGGGTGATAATAATTTCCGCTTCATTCCTATCGGTTTTAGTCTTATAAATCTCTTTCTCATTTTCTATCTAGTCAAGTTTTTGTTTGATAACCAGTTCGATAAACTCATAGCAAGGAAGGCTGCTTTTTGGGCCTCCTTTCTTTTTGCTATTTCTTTTTATTCCGTTTTAGCATCAACCATGGTCGATGTTGACGGGACGGTGATGCCATTTTTCTTTTTACTTACATCAATAGGTTATTTCAAGCTTAGGAAACATAATTTTCAGCTTAGCGATGGAAGATGGAAATGGCTAACTTTAATCGGGATATCTGTTATTGGGGGTTTTCTAATAAAAGTGGTTTTTGCTATTACTGTCTTGCCGTTTATTATTGATTACGCCATAGAAAAAAATATATTTTCTGACAAGAAAAAAATGCTCAAATACCTTTTGTATTTATTTGGGGGTGCAATAGCGTTGGTTTTGATACTCCTTGGAATAAAATTAATTTTCCCATTTTTTAATTTGAGTAAGTCTTTTGAATATTGGAAGCATTTCGTAGTCTTTGAAGGTAGGGGATGGCTCCAGACTTTTATTCAGTTTGTCAAAGCTGTGATGTATACATCTCCTTTACTTGTTATGCCTCTTTTCTTTACCGATAGAGAAATATTTAAAAAAATAAGGCCATTCTTTATTTTCATTTTTACAAGCTCCTTCTTTTATTTGTTTGCTTTTGATTTTTCTCTCGGCGCTTTGGATCGGTATTTTCAATTTTTGGTGGTACCACTTGCCATAATTTCTGGGGTTATATTCGCAAAAGTGTTTAATGGTTTTGATTTTAAGAGGGCAAGGAAAGAATTTATTTTCCCTATTATTTTGTCTATAGTCGTCTTTCTTTTCCAGTTTTTGAATCATTTCGTCCCACCACATTACCCAAAGACAGAATGGATAAAAAGAATTGTTTCTTTAAAGTGGAATTTTCTCTTTCCTTTTAGTGGGGGATCAGGGCCTATCGGGTTTTATGTATCGTTTTTGTTTATAGTTTTGATTTGGATTTTATCTATAATTTTTGTCATTTTTGCCTTGAGAAAAAAAAATATAAGAAAAGGGGCATTAACAGCTATTTTGATACTAGGGATCTTGTATAATGGGGTATTTATTGAAGAGTATCTCTTTGGTGGAATCAACGGCTCTAGCCCAAAATTAGTTAAAGAATCGGTTGAGTTTATAAGGAATAGCCCGGAAGTAAAGAAGGTCATTGTTTATAATGATAACGGTGGTTGGAATGTAAGAGAAACAGGTAAGTACGAGAGAAGAATGTATGCTGTACCTCAATTTGAGGACGAATATAAAAAGGTTCTAAATAATTTCAATGGGCATATTTTGTTTATAGATATTCCAAGGATTAATCCAGATAGTTTTTATGTAGAATATATGAACTCTTGTAAGGTTGTTTATAAAAAAGTAGATAAGCGGATATCTTCCAAAATTTATGATTGTAGAAAAAAAATATAAAGAATTCTTGGGTGAGAAAATGAAGTCCATCAGTAAAGAGAAAATTATCTTAGATCTTGGTGGTGGAAAAAGATTTCAAAAATGGTTAAAAGAGTATGAAGGACTCTTTGATGATACTCAATATAAAACTATGGATTTAGATGAAAGTACCAATCCAGATGTTGTGGGTGATATTCACAATATTCCACTTAGGGATGAAAGTGTGGATGCTATTATTTGTAGTTCAGTTTTGGAACATGTGAATGATCCTATCAGAGCCGTGCAAGAGATGTGTCGTATATTAAGAAAAAATGGGAAAGCCTTAATATTTGTTCCATCTATCTATCCATATCATGCACGGAAAGATCACTATCTAGATATGTGGCGGTTTTTTGATGACTCTATTTTATTTATGTGTAAGGGTTTTTCATCAGTAGAAATGTGTAAATTTGGTGGATATTTCAAGGCGATGTCATTTTTTATGCCAATGCAACACAAATTCCAGTGGGCATTGAGTCCACTCTCAGCATTTTTAGATTCTTTGTTAAAAACTAATGAAAGGCACACAACCGCTGGATATTATGTTTATGTAGTAAAATAATTTTCTAATGAATCCAAAATGCCATATTTGCAATAATGATTCTAAATTTCTTTTAAATAAAGATGATTTTGATTTATATAAATGTGGAAATTGTGAATTAGTATTTGTGTATCCTCAACCTACTCAAGAATTTTTACAAGAAAAAATCTACTCTCATAAATCTGGGTATCAAAGTAACAGGGCACGGCAAGATCTTTCATTAGATAAAGAAAGGAAGAGAGTCAAAATAATTTTCGATTATTTTCAAAGTGTAAAATCTGATGGAAAAATCCTAGATGTCGGCTGTGGTAATGGCCAAATGCTTTATTGGGCAAAAGAAAGGGGTTTAAAAGGTGCCGGAGTAGAGCTTAACAAAAGAACAGCTGATAGAGCAAAGGAATATGGATTTGAAGTTTATAACGGGTTTTTGAAAGATGCTCCGTTTCAGAAAAATTCTTTTGACTTTGTGTTTCTAGGGGAGATAATAGAACATGTAAACGAACCAAGAGAACTCATTAAAGAATCTGCTAAATTTTTAAAAACAAATGGGCTGATTGGTATCACTACTCCAAATATAGATTGTGCTTGGTCTAAAACGACTTTTTGGTTTTATAAAAAATTTGGGATTCCATGGTCTTCTGTAACCCCACCATATCATTTGTTTCAGTTTAGTCCCACAAACTTAGACAGACTAATGAAAGAAGAAGGCTTTAAATTTCTAGAAGGTGATTTTGTTAGAATTCCACCTCTTAAATATGAACTTGGAATGTTGCATTTATTAAAAAGATATAAAGAGACTAAAAAAATTTGGGATTTAATATTCATGTTTTTTTCTTTTGGTGTTTATATTGTTATTCATACTGTTTTTAAGATATTACACCCATTCTTAAAGAAAGATTTCCAAATGGTTAGAATTTATGAAAAAATTGATTAGATGAAAAATAACAGAAAAATATTGTTTTTAATAAATAACTTAGGGATAGGAGGGGCAGAAAGAGTCTTTATTAAAGATGTCAATGCTTTAACAGAAAAAGGGTATGAAGTCTTTTTTGGTATTCTCTTTGGAGGAGAAGTAGATCAGAAATTGATTTCTAGTTTGAAAATAAAGAGGGATAATATTTTTTATTGTCAGGCAGATAATTTTTATGACTTTAAAGCTTTGAAAAGATTGGCTGGTTTTATGAAAAAGAAAGATATATCTGTTGTATATTCAACTTTGAATGAAGCCAATATTTTTTCTAGATTGTTAAAATTACTAGATTCAAAAGTTTCTATAATAATAAGAGAGGCAAATGTGTCAGATAAAAAACCTATCAAATTTAAATTTTTAGATATTATTTTAAATATTTTTGTCAAAAAGATTGTTTGTGTCTCGGAAGAAGTAAAAGAATCTTTGTGCAAATATCAACCCTTTTATAAAAACAAGATGGAAGTGCTGATAAATGGGGTAAAGGTACCAGAAACTCAAAAGGTATATCCCGAAAGTGTAGAGCTACCTATAAAAATATTAAGTGTAGGAAGTTTAATTCCTCAAAAAAACCACCTGTCTTTAATAGAAGCTTTAACTATTGTAAATAAAAAACATCCAAACTCTTTTAGAGCTACTATTGTAGGTAAGGGGATAAAGAAAGAAAATTTGATTAGAGAGATTTCAAAGTCAGGTTTGGTAGATAAGATCACTATTTTAGAACCTGTCTCTTCTGAAGATTTGTCTAAACATTATATTGATTCGGATTTGTTTGTTTTGAGCTCTCTTTGGGAGGGTTGTCCTAATGTGCTTCTTGAAGCTATGGCTCATGGACTGGCTTGTGTTTCTACAAAAGTCAGCGGAGCTAATTCTATAATAGAGGGTAATTTTTCTGGTAAACTGGTCTCTGTGGGTGATAAAGTTCAATTAGCTGGGGCTATTATTTATATGATAGAAAATAGAGACAAATTTGCAGTTTTTGGTCAAAAGGCTAGGAAAAGGGCTCAAAATATGTTTTCTAGGGAAAAACATATGGCAAAATTACAATCAATTTTGGAATGAAAGAATTAGCAAAAAAAGAATATTGGGACTCTGTTTATAAAGAAATGGGGGAAAAAGATAGAAAAAATTCTTATTTTTTGTTTTTAAGGAATTGGTTAAAGAGGCAAACTAGAGATTATAGTAATTTTCTGATGTGGGAGGTTTTATTTCCAAAATATTTACCTAAAGATAATAATTTAAAAATAGTTGAAGTGGGTTGTGCGCCTGGAAAGTATCTTATAAATTTTAATAAACAATTCGGGTATGAGCCTTATGGGGTTGAATATTCGGAAGAGGGAGTTATTACCACTAAGGACAACTTTTTAAAAGAAGGATTAAACACTGAAAATATAATAAAAGCTGATTTTTTTGATAGTGTATTTCAAGAAAAAAATAAAGGAAAATATGATGTCGTCTTTTCTCGAGGATTTATCGAGCATTACGATGATGTAAAAGATGTTGTTAATAGTCATTTGAGTTTAATAAAGAGTGGTGGATATGTAGTCATATCTATACCAAACCTTTCTGGTATAAATAAAACATTATCAAAAATATTAAATATGGATTCCTTCTTACTTCACAATACTTCTATTATGAAGAAAGAAGATTTTGCTGGATTATTTCCTAAAGATAAAGTAGAAAAAATTTATAGTGATTATGTGGGAGCTTTTAGTTTTGGACTTTTTAATACAAATAGAAAATGGAAATATTATCTGTACAGATTTTTGCTCTTAGTACAGAGGCCTTTTGATTTTATGTTGAGGGTATTATTTAGAAACAATATTATAAAAAGTAGCAGTACAAGTCCGTATCTACTTTTTATGGGTAGGAAGAAATAATTTTTATTATGAAATTTATTAAACCAATTTTAAGACCAATATGGAATTCATCTTTTGTTTTTAAGATAAGAGGAGTGTTTTTTGATTTAAGTGAAAAAATTACAGGATATCAATCGGAGAAAAAGAGGTTTTTGGAAAATACAGGATATAAACTTAATCTAAAAAACCCTCAAAGTTTTAGTCATCATATAGTTTGGAAGAAAATTTATGATCGTAATCCTATATTGCCTGTGATTTCTGATAAATATAGAGTCAGACAATATTTGAAAGATACTCTTGGAGAGGAAGAAGCAAACAAATATTTAGTACCTCTTCTTTATTCAACTGATAATCCTGATAATATTCCTTTTAATGATTTAGATGGAGAGTATATAATTAAGGCTAACCATAATTCTGGACCTCCTTTTATTGTTGAAAAAAATATTCCAGTTGATGAAAAGAAAATTATTTCAAATTTAAAAAATCAGCTAAAAATTTCTTATGGTACTTTAAAACACGAGTGGGCTTATAAGAAAATAAAGAAAAAAATGGTGGTGGTTGAGAGGTTATTGAGAGATGAAGAAGGGGATATACCTAAGGATTATAAATTCCATATGATAGGAGGACAATGTGCTTTTATACAAATAGATTCTAACCGTTTTTCTGATCATTCAAGAACTCTCTATGATAGTAGTTGGAATTATATTGAAGCTACTCTTAAATTTAAACAAGGACCTAAAATAACTAAACCTCGTAATTTTGAGACTATGTTAAAACTGGCAAAAAAACTTTCAAAGGGATTTGACTACGTGAGAGTTGACCTTTATGATGTGGGTGAGAGGATTTATTTTGGGGAAATGACTCATTATCCAGGGTCGGGTATGGAGAGATTTACTCCTAAAGAATTTGATTTTGAATTGGGCAAATATTGGCAAAATAATTATGATAGAAAAAAATATCAAAAGTAATGTTTCCTTGGTAAAGACGGATGAAAACTATCCAGAGTTTCCTTATGATGAAAAATCGCATCTTCATAAATCTCTTTTAGATCTTTTAGAAGGGCTAGGTCTTTCTAGAGAGAATCCTTTTTCTTCTTATGTCAAAATGGGGCAGACTACTCTTATAAAACCTAATTGGGCTAGAGACTATAATCCACTCGGGTACAATACAGATTCACTAATAACTCATTCTTCTCTTGTAAAGTATTTAATAGATTTTCTCGCTATTGCAATGGAAGGCAAAGGAAAGATAATTATAGCTGATGCTCCTCTTCAGAATTGTAATTTTGAAAATCTAAAAAAACAAACAAATATAGAAAAAGTCATTTCAAATGCTCAAAAAAAATATCCTAATTTAGAAATTTTACTTGAAGATTGGAGAATTACCACTATGAAAAGTTCTGATTTAAATGTTCGTGATATACAAAAATATCGTTTGAACGATAGTGATTTTGATAAGGAATATAAAATTGTTGATTTGGGTAGAGAAAGTTTCTTGGAAGAAATATCAAAAAAAGCAAACAAATTTAGGGTGACAAAATATAAGCCGAGTTTAATGCTCAAACATCATGGTCAAGGAAAACATGAGTATCTTATAACTAATCGTATATTTGAGGCTGATTTTTTTATAAATTTACCTAAAGTTAAAACACACATAAAAGCAGGTCTCACTTGTGCTATGAAAAATTTGATTGGTATAAATGGACACAAAGAATTTTTACCCCATCATATGAAAGGTTCTCCTTCGGAGGGTGGAGATAATTATCGAGATTTTAGTTGGTTGCGTTCTAGATATGAAAATTTATATGATTACGTGTGGGAGAATGTGAATAATTTTTCCGTATTTAAAAGAAAAATATTAATGAGGGCACTTCGATTTTTGTGGCTTTTGTCTAATATCTTGGGCGCGGAAGACATTTCTGCTGGAAGTTGGATAGGTAATGACACTATATGGAGAACTACTTTAGATTTAAACCATATAGCATATTTTAATTCTAAAAAACCAGTCAAAATCCTAAATATTGCAGATGGTATTATTACTGGTGAAAAGCAGGGGCCATTGGAGCCAACCCCAAAATCTCTAGGTATTTTGATAGCGGGGGAAAGTCCTGCTTTTGTAGATGTAGTTGTCTTAAAAATGATGAGTTATTCTATCGATAAGATACCAACTGTTTATAATGCTATTTATAATAAAAACTCTAAATTTTCTGGAGTTTCTTTGGAAGATCTCAAAATAAATTTTCTGGATGAGAAAGGAAGGAAAACTATAAATTTTTCAGAAGTACCAGAATTTAATTTTAAAAAACCTCTCTTTTGGGAAGATGCCTAAACCATGAATATAAGTGTATTAATACCTACATATAATAGAAAAAATCTTTTAAAAAGAGCTTTAGAGAGTGTATTATCTCAAGAAGATTTTTTTGAGATTATTGTTGTTGATGATTTTTCTTCTGATGGTACTGAGGAGTTTATGAGAGGGTTTGATGACCCTCGTATTATTTATTTGCGCCAAGATAAAAATAGAGGGGTAAATGCTACGCGAAATTTCGGCTTAAAACACACAAAAGGAGAATGGGTTGTTTTTTTAGATGATGATGATGAATTTTTGCCAAATGCGATAGAGACGATAAAAACAAGAGTAAAATCTTTGGCAGAAGATTTTAATGTCGCTTATTTCAATTCAATTATTGATACTGGGAAAGAAAAATTTGAAGGAGGTTTCCAATTTAAAAATTTAAAATACGATACAAGTTTTTACGATCCAAATTACGAAGAGACAATGACGAAGTTTGGTTTGAGGGGAGATTGTAAACCAGTATTTAGAAGAGAGCTTTTTGATAATAAAAAGTATTTATTCCCAGAGACGGTAAATGGCTTTGAATCTTATACTATGAATATAATAGCGAAGGACAGAAAAGGGATTAGGTATTTTAGAGATATAACCACTCATATACACCAAGAGCCTGTATTAAAAGACAGACTAAGCATAAACATCCCAAAGAAAAACCCATGGCCTCTTTTCGTCTTACACTTTAAACAACTTTTTCAACATTGGAGATTTTATTTACCACATCTAAAACATTTGTTTAAAAAGATTAAAGAGATGTTTAAACTTTTGGTTAGGTCGGTATTTAAATTTGTTTAGGTAAGCCGTCTCCCTTGACGGAGCCTACTGTCACGAACCCTACTAACATTGAGATTAGTCTGGTGATAATAGTTGCTATTATTGCACCCATGATGCCATAGTAGTGAATTAAGAAGTAATTTAAGGCAATTTGGATAACACTCGAAATAATGGTATTTGTATACATAGCTTCATATTTGCTATGAGACTGCAGGATTGAAAGCGGTATTGAGACCACACTTGTGAAGATAAAAATGGCTAATATTTGTGAATACTTAATTGATTCTGTGTATACTGGGAACAAAAATCTGTATATAAATGGTGCTAGAGGTATATAAATTCCACTTATTACCAAAGCAAGTAATATAAATATTCCAATTCTACTCCATAGATTAGATTTTATTTCATCTATTGTCCTAGTCGCAAATTTTGGAAAAGCTATTCTACTTATATTCTTGAACAATGCTTTTATTTGATCTGGTATGGCAACAGCAAAGCTATAAATAGCTAGATCTACCGCACCTAATTGGGTGAATATAAATATTTTATCTGCTTGATTTGCTAGATTTGGTAGTAAATTTATCACAGTATTGTGAGCACCGTATTCCAGAAGTTCTTTTTTGGGAACTTCGTTGTTGTCTAGTACATACTTCCTTTTAACAATCGTATAGCCAATGAAGTTAAACAAAAGGTTTGAAATCAGATAAGATGTAAAGATTATTAAAGGATTTTCAGTTAAAAATATTGCCGTTGCAATTACTGCAACATTTCCATAAGCAACCATAGAGTTTACCAAGACAAGAGAGCGGAAGTCTTTCACTCCAATCAAGAATGACCCGTAACTTGCTGCGCTATAAGTGAGAGGTGTAAATATTGCAATAGCTAATAAACCTGCAGATAAAACTGTGTTTCCTTGCGTAAAATAATATATAGAAGCGCTTATTGCTATAAGTATTGCAGGCCAACTCCATTTTAAATTTTCTTTAAATACTTGAGGTAGCACTTTTGAGTATCCTTGGCTGGCATATTTGGTGGCTCCCACGGATAACCCTACAAGTAAAAATGAACTTATAACCGCACTTACAGATAGTAAATATTTATACATCCCGTAAACTTGTGGATTTACGAATCTGGCAAATAAAATTGATCCTATAAATACGGAGAGAGCTAATGAAAATTGCCCCAAGGTGGTCCAAAAACCACCTTCTGCAAGGTAGACCATATCGGTTTTGGTATACTTTTCACTCCACCGGAGGAGGGTGATGGCTTTATTTTTTAGTTTTTCTACCATAAGTCCTTAATTCCAAAATAATACCAGAAATAATGGGTTTTTTCTACCTTATATAATTAGTTTTTATCTGATATACTTGTCTTCATGACTAACAAACAACTTAAATATATAGTATTGGCTGGACTTTTTGCTATTCCTTTTGTGCCTCTAATAGTCTCTTCTTCACTCTTTTTCCCTTTTATCACCGGTAAGGCTTTTGTCTTCCGTCTTTTAGTTGAGATAGTTTTTGCTACTTGGATTATTTTGGCGATGAGAGATGAAGCATATAGACCAAAGTTTACTTGGATATTGGGAGCCTTGCTTACTTTTTTGGTAGTGATGGCTGTGGCTGACTTTTTGGGTCAAAATTCGTTTAAAGCATTTTGGAGTAATTTTGAAAGGATGGAAGGCTACATTACTCTGCTTCACTTAGGAGCTTATTTTGTAGTCATGGGTTCAGTCTTAAAAACTCAAAGTTTGTGGAATAAATTGCTTGCTACTTCGCTAGCCGCTTCGGTTATTATGGCTATTTACTCTTTCCTTCAGATTGCGGGTAAAATCGCTATTAATCAAGGTGGGGTGAGGGTAGACGGCACTTTGGGCAACGCAGGCTACTTAGGTATCTACACGGTCTTTCATATTTTCTTTGCCGCACTTCTTTTTGTTAGATTCGAAGAAAAATGGAAAAAGATTTTGCTTGGAGTGGTGGCGCTTATGAATGTGATTGTTTTGTACTTTACCGCTACCAGGGGGGCAATCCTTGGTCTTTTGGGTGGCCTTTTGATTACTTTTATATATCTTTTAATAAAATCAGAGAAAGGTGCTCATATAAGAAGGGTGGCTCTTGCAGGTGTTTTGGCTCTCGTCATTTTTGTTGGATTATTTTTGTCATTTAAAAACACTTCTTTTGTGAAGGAGAGTCCTGTCCTTAGTCGATTTTCTTCACTTTCATTTGATGAAGTCAAGACTCAAGGAAGGTATTTTGTCTGGCCAATGGCTATCAAAGGGTTCGTGGAAAAACCGATCTTAGGTTGGGGTCAAGAAGGTTTTAATTTTGTCTTTAATAAATATTATGATCCAAGGATGTATAATCAGGAACCATGGTTTGATCGAGCTCACAGCACTCCACTTGATTGGCTTATTGCTGGAGGAGCGTTAGGCTTCCTTTCTTATGCTTCTATATTTTTTGCTTTACTTTTTTATATTTTTAAATCTAAAGAAGAAAATATATCAAAAAATGAAAAAGCTATAATACTTGGCTTAGTGTCTGCTTACACCTTTAATAATCTTTTTGTTTTTGATCAAATAAGTAGTTATATTTTGTTTTTTACTATTTTGGCTTATACTCACTCTCATGCAGAAGAAAGAAAGCTGTCTTTGTGGGACAGAATGGCAAGTAAATGTAGAAAAATATTTGATAATCAAAATCTGAAGCCAATCATAGAAGCAACAACAGTGATACTTGCTATAGGAGTAATCTATTTTACTGTTTTTGCTCCATGGAGACAAAACAAAGCTCTTCTAGAGGTATTGAAAGTGAACAATCAAGGGCAGGTAGCAGATATTAAAGTTTATACTAAGCCTCTTTCTGGGGTTATGGGCTTTCCCGAAAGTTTGGAACATATATCTCAAGCAGCTATAACCTTGGCAGGTAATAAAAACGCCCCAGCTGAACTTAAACAGGAGTTGTTTGGTGCAGTTGATAAAGCTTTTAAAAAACAGCTAGAGAGAGTTCCAAATGATGCGCGCTACAGACTCTTTTATGGTATTTTCCTTTCAAGATTTGGTTCATATGAAGAAGCCATAAAACAAGTAGAAGAAGCTCGGAGACTTTCTCCGAATAAACAACAGATGTACCTTGAGTTATCAAACGATTTTCTTCTAGCCGGAAAGACTAAAGAAGCTTTGGAGGCGTCTAAAACTGCTTATGAACTAGATACCTCATACGAGGAAGCTAAATTCATGTATGGTTTGACATTACTTATCGCTGGAGACAAGATCACTTCCTCACAGATTTTAAGTGAAATACCAGAGTCGAAGGTGATTTTTGATAACAGATATTTGACGGCCTTGCTCTCTATAGGTCAGTATGAACAAATAATAGCCACAGTCAAAAAGAGGATAGAGCTCGATCCAAGCAATCTACAACACAGGATCACCCTTACAGCCGCCTACTTACAAGCCGGTAAGAGAGATGAAGCGGTCAAAACCCTAGAAGAGCTCATAGTGTTGAACCCTTCGTTTAAAGATCAGGGCGAATACTATATAAAAGAGATAAAAGCTGGCCGAAATCCTTAAAAACTAAGGTAAATACACTTATCCACAGTTTCTTGCAATTATTTGATGTTTGTGATATACTCTTTATGTGAGTGTAGTAATAAGCTATTTCTACACAAATGAATGTCTACAAAAGGACCACCGCAAGGTGGTGTTTTTGTTTCTTAGAAAATTCCAAGGTTTCGCCTTGGAATTAGAAGGTGTGGTGTGAATTGTAATGAAAAAGGTAGTGGGTTATCATATAAATATGTGTTGTGGCGCGGGTGGCGGTTCGCACTCACATAGACATTTGTTTTGGAGATAGCTTCCGTCATCCACGCGGCAACATATGTTGAAGCGATGAAAACAAAAAATCTGTTTTGCATTTTGTAGAGCAGATTTTTTGTTTATGGATCTCACAATAGCTTTCATAAAAAAATCCCAAAAACTTTTTCCTGCAGCCAAAGGCTCACAAAAAGTTTTTGTAAAAATAAAAAAATTATTTTTACAAAAACTTTTTAGTTATCCACATTTTTTATAAAAAAACATTTACTAAAAACTTTTTTAGAGCGATAATTAATATAGGTCGATTACATTTAGTTTTTTATTTTTAAAAAATTAAATGACGCTCTAAAATTTTTTTAAAAAATTTTTAAGAAGCGCGCGCTTAAAAAAATAATCTAGTTCCGAAACTATTTATTAGGATAGGAACCTAACTAAAAATGGCAGCTAAAAAAAGAAGGAAAGTAGCTAAAAGAAAGCCAGCTAAGAGAAGGAAAGTAGCTAAAAGAAAGCCAGCTAAGAGAAGGAAAGTAGCTAAAAGAAAACCTGCTAAGAAGAGGAAAGTAGCTAAAAAGCGAAAACCTGCAAAGAAAAGGAAAGCAGCTAAGAAAAGGAGACGATAATCCCTTTTCCCGCTTAAACAAAAACTCCATACAATGGAGTTTTTGTTTACTCCAATTTCAGGGTTTTTGTGGTAGAATGACCATATTATGTCATTTTTAAACAAGATATTTGGAGATGGAAGCTCCCGGTATATAAAAGGTATATCGCCTATAGTGCCTAAGATAAACAGCTTTGAGGAAGCTGTCTCTAAATTGTCGCCAGAAGAATTAAAAGCTAAAACTTTGGAGTTTAAAGAGAGGTTAGAAAAAGGGGAGACTCTAGATGATCTTTTACCAGAAGCTTTTGCTTGTGTGCGTGAAGCAGCTAAAAGAACTTTAGGTGAAAGACATTTTGACGTTCAGCTTTTGGGTGGTATCGTCATGCATCAAGGGGGTATAGCTGAAATGCGTACTGGTGAAGGAAAAACTTTGGTAGCTACTTTACCAGTTTATCTCAATGCTTTGGATGGTAAAGGAGTGCATGTGGTCACTGTCAATGATTATCTATCACGACGTGACACCGCTTGGATGGGGCAAGTTTATGATGCTCTTGGTTTAAAAGTAGGAGTGATTGCCCATGACTCTTCCTTTATTTATGATCCTTCGCATGCCGACAAAGATGAAGAGAGAGATGAAAAGGGCTCTTTTCATATCGTGCATGAATTTTTGAAACCTTGCACCAGAGTAGAAGCTTATGAAGCTGACATCACTTATGGTACCAACAGTGAATTTGGTTTTGATTATTTGCGAGACAATTTAGAATATCAATACGATAAAGTCAGACAAAAGGAGCATCACTTTGCGGTGGTTGATGAAATAGACTCTATCTTAATCGATGAGGCCAGAACTCCTCTTATTATTTCGGCTCCGGCTTCTGATTCAGATGCTTTGTATAAAAAATTTGCGGGAGTAGCTTCTAAACTTAAAGAAAATGAACACTACACCCTAGAGGAAAAAATGCACTCAGCCCTTTTAACTGACGAGGGTATTAGCAAGGCAGAAGAGATTTTGGGGCTCCAAAATATATATGCTGAAGGTGGTATCAAATTGGTCCACCATTTAGAGACAGCTGTCAAAGCCAAGGCTTTGTATCTAAGGGATAAAGATTATGTAGTTAAAGATGATGAAATCGTCATTGTAGATCCTTATACTGGGAGACTTCAGCCCGGTAGACGTTGGTCTGAAGGTTTGCACCAAGCTATCGAAGCCAAGGAAAATGTTAGTGTTCAAAAAGAAAGCAAGACTTATGCTTCTGTTACTTACCAGAACTACTTTAGGATGTACGACAAACTCTCTGGTATGACTGGTACGGCTACCACTTCAAGTGAAGAGTTTTATAAGGTTTATGGTTTAAACACGGTAGCTATACCAACCAACAAAGAAATACAAAGAAAAGATGTTAATGATTTTATTTTCCAGACAGAAAATGGCAAGCTTTTAGCCATCTCTAGGAAAGTAAAAGAGCTTCAAAAGAAAGGTCAGCCAGTTTTGATCGGTACTATCTCTATCGAAAAAAACGAATTGTTAAGTGAATATTTGAAAAGGGAAGGCATCAAATTTGAAATGTTGAATGCCAAAAATCACGAAAGGGAAGCAGAGATCTTGGCTCAAGCTGGTCGTGAAGGGTCTGTCACCATTGCTACCAACATGGCTGGTCGTGGTATCGATATTAAACTTGGTGGTGCACCTTTAGAAAAAAGTGCCTATGAAAAGGTTAAAAGTTTGGGCGGGCTTTTTGTTTTAGGCACCGAGAGGCATGATGCTAGACGTATAGATAACCAACTTCGTGGTCGTTCTGGTAGGCAAGGGGATCCTGGTGAGACTCAGTTTTTCGTTTCTATGGAGGACCACATTATGAGGGTCTTTGCGGCTGATACTGTCAAAAAGATGATGGGTAAGCTTGGTATCCCTGAAGACGAGCCAATCGAAAATAGACTCATCACTAAGTCTTTGGAGAGTGCTCAACAAAAAATAGAAGGATTCAACTTTGATGCTCGTAAACATGTGCTTGAGTATGATGATGTTTTGAATTTTCAAAGGAAGACTTTTTATGACAGAAGGAGGAGTATTTTGATGGGCGAAGATAAAATAGTTTTAGAATACTTAGATAAGATATCTACGGATGCTTTGCCAGAAATAAAAGAGATAATAGCTACAAAAAGAAAGGCCATGGGAGAAGAAGGCTTCTTAAAGGCCTTTAAAGAACTTAGTTTACAAACTTTTGATATGTTTTGGGTAGAACATTTGGATGCTATGGATTATATGAGAGACTCTGTTAACTTGCGGGCTTATGGACAGAGGGACCCCTTAGTAGAATACAGAAAGGAGGGTCTAAAGTTGTTTAGAGATATGGAAGAATCTATCGAAAATGCTATTTTGGGTACCATCACCAAAGTCGATGAGTCAGCTACTAATTTGACAGCCCAGAGAGAAGTAGAAAAAGAAGCTTTGAAAATAACAGGCATCACTGATGAATCCAACTCCGCTAAAGCTACGCTGGGCAAGCAATATAAAAATGTAGGTAGGAATGACCCTTGCCCTTGTGGTAGTGGTAAGAAGTTTAAAAAATGCCATGGCGCTTAGTATTAGAAAAAGAGTATCTGCAGTTATCATAAAAGATAATAAGGTTTTACTAATAAAGAGACTTAAACCAAATCTCGAGTATTTTACTTTTCCTGGCGGTGGCATCGAAGAAAATGAAAGTATTGAGTTAGCATTAAAGAGAGAAGTAAAGGAAGAGTTAAGTTTAAATGTAAAAAAATTTACATTACTTTTTAAATTAGAAGATCAGTATGAAGACGCATATAATAATATGCACAAAGGTAACCAATATGAATATTATTTTCGAATTAACAATTACGAAGGTAATCCAGAAATTGGTGGTCCTGAAAGAGAAAGAATGAATAAGCAAAATCAATATCAAATTATGTGGTTTTCTGTAGAAGATTTAAATAAAAAATCAAATATTTTTCCCAAAGGTGTTGCAAAAAAAATTGCGGAATTAATGTCAAAATAACAGAGGTGCCCTTTGGGTTTTTGGAGGTGTGGTGTAATTTGAGGACTTTCTTTTTAATTAGATTTTGATTAGACTACACCAATGATACTATCTGAAACAATACAAATTATTTTTGAGAGATATCCTATAGAAGGAGATTTTGTGTCTATAAATAAAATTTCAGGAGGTCTGATGAATAATAATTATATCCTCAAAACAACCACTAGGAAATATTTTATTAAGTCTATTAGAAAAGATATGAGGGATAAACTTAAGATTATATATGGAGTAGAATCTTTTATGAAATCTAAAAATATTCCTGCCATTGTGATGTTACAGGCTAGATCTAAAGAAATATTTGTTGAATCAAACGGAGAAATTTATACTATCTATAATTTTATTGATAGTGACAAAGACACCCTTTTTTTAGAAAAAGATTTTTATACTTTAGGAGAGATGCTTGGGGAAATACATAATGTCGGAAGTGTAGATATTAATAATTTTCCATTAATAAAACAATTTAGTAGACCGTCTAGAGAAATTATTGTGAGTAGATTGCAGAATTATCGAAATGAGATAATAACGAAACCTGTTCAAGACGATGCTGAAGAATTATTTTTAAATTATATAGATTTCAAGTTAGTTACTATACATAAAATTAGGAAAGAAGTTGTTTTGCCGAATGACACTTTAATTCACGGAGACTATAATCCTGGTAATATATTATTTGATAAAAATACAAGACGAATTATTGGTGTTTGTGATTGGGAAAAAACAGAATTTGCTCCAAAAGCTTATGAATTAGCTAGAGCTATACTCTACACCTGTTACGAAGGGAAGTATGATTCCTCTAAGTCTTTAAATAATGCTAAGAGTTTTCTTAGTGGGTATAGGTCGGTTATTTCGATAATTGCAGAAGAAATAATAAATGGATTTGATATGAGAATTCATAGAATGGCTTTATCAAGTTGGTTAGAAGGTAAATATTGTAAGGAAAATGATAGTCGAGCGAATCATCTTGTAGAACATGAAATGTCTTTAGTGGATTTTTATATCAATGGAAATTTGAAAAAATATCTTACAGATACTTTATTATCGTGTTAAATTGAATTTATGATAAAAATTAGTAAAAGAACAACAGAAAAGATCAGTCATTTTAATTGTATCTTTTGTAAGAAGTGGTGGACGGTGGGGGACGCTTCTTCAAAAAAGAAAAAATGGTTTTGCCCGTGGTGTGGTAAGGAAAATAAAATTAAATGGCAAAGGTGGCAAAGGCTGCCTTTGACATTTGGAAGTGTGGTGTAATTTGAGGACTTTTTATAAAAACCTTCCCCAAGATATCCCGGGGATATCTTGGGGATGTGTTAGAATGATACTATGTCAAAAAGAAAAATAGAAAATAGACACATTCGCAACATTATAAAACATAGTGGTTCGTATTCTGTAACTCTGCCGATTGATATTGTCAGAAAATATAAATGGAAAGAAAGGCAAAAGGTTGAAGTGTTGGAATATGGAAAAGATAAGATTGTCATTAAAGACTGGAAAAAATGATTGAACATTTAGTAGTTTTTTTGCAAACGGCGATATTACCTTGGGGAGCACTCGGGGTTTTTGTAGCTTCAGTTATAGAGGAGGTGCTGGCTCCCATACCTTCGGCCGTTATTATGGCTCTCTCGGGTTTTCTTTTTGTGGCTGGGCCAGTTTCAGTCAAGACTATTTTAGCTCTTATTTTCAAAGTAGCTATACCAGCTGCCCTTGGAGTGACCATAGGCTCTTATGTGGTCTACTTTATAGCTCGTCTTGGAGGCAAGTTAGTGATAGATAAATGGGGCAAATATGTAGGGCTTCATTGGACAGATATAGAAAAGCTTCAAAATAAGTTGGAAGGGACCAAAAAAGATGAACTCATAATAGCTGGAGCAAGAGTATTGCCTTTTATCCCTAGTGTGGCCGTATCGGCTTTTTGTGGAATTTTGGAGATGAATGTAGTCAAATATTTTTTCATTACCTTTGTCGGTGTGTTCTTCAGAGGTATTCTTTTGGGGATTTTGGGTTGGCAAGTAGGTAATGTTTATGAAAAGTACACTAGCACCATCTCTTCGATTGAAAATGTTGTTATGATATCCACTATTTTGGCCATTGGGATTTTTATTGTGGTAAAATATAGAGGCAGGTCAAAGGAATAAAGTATTTCCTCTGCTTTTGTGTTATGTCTAAAAAAACAATACAACTATCATTCTTTGGTTTGTTTACTGTAGGGCTCTGTATTCTCTTGTTTTTCATATTTAAACCTTATCTTGGAGTGATATTTCTTTCTGTTGTGTTTGCTATTACTTTTTACCCTTTGTATAACAGGTTAGTACTCAAATTTAACGGTAGAGATCATCTGGCGTCGCTCGCTACGACCTTGGTTATCTTAGTATTTATTATTGTACCGATTATTATATTATCTGCTCTCTTATTGAAAGAAGCGGTTAACTTGTATAATACTATATCTTTTGGGGGTAGTTCTGGGAGTCTTATCGCTCAAGCAGATTTATTACTTAAAAAGGTGAGTACTATCCTTCCGTCTGGCGTAGTTGATTCCCAAATTAATTTAGGTTTATATGCAAGGAGTGTTTTGAATTGGATCATTAGTCATTTTGACTCTATTTTTGTAGCTGTATTTGGGAGTATTTTGAATTTTGTTTTGATGCTTATTTCTCTTTATTACTTGTTTATTTATGGAGACAAGATCGCCAAAGGTCTCACTGTGTGGAGTCCTTTACCCGACGAGTATGATAATGAGTTTATTCAAACATTAAAATCTTCGATGGATGTTGTTTTGAAAGGTAAAATATTTATTTCTATCGTCCAAGGTATTTTCATTGGGATTGGTTTTGCTCTCTTTGGATTGGGCTCTCCAGTGCTTTGGGGTTTTGTTGGTGGTATGGCTTCTTTAGTGCCTTTGTTAGGTACTTCGGTGGTCACGGTTCCTGCGATAGCTTATCTATTTCTCTCTGGTCATATAGGAGCGGGTATAGGGTTACTTATATGGGGAGCTATAGCGGTGGGACTGATCGACAATGTGATTTCAGTTATTTTCTTAAGAGGAAAGATAAAAGTTCACCCGCTTATTATTTTATTTTCAATTTTAGGCGGAGTGGAAATTTTTGGAGCTATTGGATTTTTGGTTGGTCCAGTAGTGGTTAGTAGCTTTATGGCTTTGATGAAAATTTATCCTTTTGTTATGTCGTATAAAAAAGAACAACCATAAATTAAAACAAAGTGAGAAATTCAAATTTACCAAGTGTCTTGATGTTCGGATGGGAATTTCCGCCATTTAATAGTGGGGGACTTGGGGTGGCTTGTGAAGGTCTTTCTAAAGCTCTCTCTTCAAGTGGAATTGATTTGACTTTTGTTTTACCTTTTAAAATTCCTATCTCTATTTCTTGGTGTAAGTTTGTTTTTGCTAATGAGTCTGATGAGTTTATTGATGATGAAAAAATCACAAGTTTATTTTCGGGATATCAAAGTCATACTATCAACACTTGTGCCGGAGAAAAAAAATACGGACTACCATCTGCTATCTCTAATAGCTTGATGGCAAGAGTGCAAGCTTATGCTCTGAAAGCTGGCGCTATCGCTAAAAAAAATAAACATGATGTTATCCATGCTCATGATTGGCTCACCTACCCTGCAGGTATTGCTGCTAAAGAAACTTCAGGTAAGCCACTAGTGGTCCA